>JADEYI010001135.1_pt1 | contig 23334 bp, 23 predicted proteins | sample 8542331 | NCBI WGS metagenome assembly JADEYI01 (sample SAMN16510988, study PRJNA670497) | mine drainage metagenome | isolation source: biofilm near Copperflume 1 | place: Germany: Marsberg coppermine Kilianstollen | collected 2018-02
GGCAACCGCCTGGTCACCGAGAGCCTGCAACTCAGCATAGCGCACGTTCTCCTCTACCAGTTCATGTCGTGTGGCGACCCGGCGCAGATACTCGTCGACAACGAACACCGGATGGCCGAGTGCATAGAGAAGGATCGCGTCGGCAGTTTCGGGGCCAACCCCGTGCAGCGCCAGTAACTTTGGCCGAAGTTCCGCCGTGGGCCGCGCGGCCATTCGATCCAGCGATCCGCCGTAGTTATCGTCGAGAAAACGGACGAAAGTTTTGATGGATGCGGCCTTTCGCATTACGAACCCGGAGGGCCGGATGATCTCGCGTAGCGTCTCTTCGGGGAGAGTGCGGATGCCCTGAATGGTCAACAGGTTCGCATCACGCAGGTTGGCAATAGAGCGCTCGACACTGCGCCATGCTGTCGCCTGCGTCAGAAACGCTCCCAGGATTATTTCAAACGGCGAGTCAGCAGGCCACCACTGGCGCGTACCGTAGGCTGCCAGCAATGCGGCATATATGGCGCGAAGGCGTTGAGGTGGCTGCGAAGAAGTTGTAGGCAAGCCAGCAAGAGACATCGCAACTCCCACCCCGTTGTCGCGCACTATTTTACGTTGCATTGAAAGAGTGCAATGTCCGCTGCCATAGCTACCGGATTGCAGACGAAATGCGATCCGGTCTCAGCCAACCACAGCCAGTTCTTCTTCGAGCATCTGCTTTTCGTGCAGTTCCGTGTAATAGCCGTTGCGGGCGACCAGTTCCTCGTGCGTGCCCAGCTCGACGATTCTGCCCTCGACCAGCACGGCGATCTGGTCGGCATGGCGCACGGTGGAAACGCGGTGGGAGATGAAGATCGTGGTGCGTCCGTGCATCACCTCTGCCAGTTCGTGCAGGATCCTCTCCTCCGTATAGGTGTCGACACTGGACAGGGCATCGTCGAGGACCAGGATGCGCGGGTCGCGGACGATGGCGCGGGCGATGGCTGTGCGCTGCTTCTGGCCGCCGGAAAGAGTGATGCCGCGCTCTCCGACCAGGGTGCCAAACCCTTGGGGAAATTCAAGGATTTCATCACGGATATGCGCGGCGCGCGCTGCGTCGAGGATTGCCTTCTCCGATGCGTCCGGCGCGCCGAAGGCCACGTTCTCGCGGATTGACTCACTGAACAGGAACGTCTCCTGCGGCACAAATCCGACGGCCTGCCGCAGGGTAGCCAGGGGATAATCCATGACGGAGCGGCCATCGAGAAGCAGCGTTCCGCGCTCGACTTCATAGAGCCTGGGAATCAGGCTGACCAGGGTGGTTTTGCCGGACCCAGTAGGCCCGACAATTGCGAGGCTGCTGCCGGCAGGAATTTGCAGGTTGATGTTATGCAGTACCGGCTCCGCCGTGTGGTCATAGGCGAAGGTCAAATTGCGAAATTCAATCGCACCCTGAACATCCTGCGAGACCGGCTGTGCCACGGCCAGAGTGGCATCGGAGATAGACGGCTCGGCGATCAGGATGTCGTGAATGCGCCGCACCGAGGCTGTGCCGCGCTGTACCAGGTTTACGACCCAGCCCAGCGCAATTACCGGGAAGGTAAGCATCATCATGTAGGTGGTGAAGGCTACGAATGCGCCGACCGAGATCCTGTGCGAAATAACTTCATGGCCGCCGACCAGCAGCACGACGACAAGAGAAAGCCCCAGCATAAATTCCAGCGTGGGCCAAAGCATCCCCATCAGCCGGACCAGGCGCAGAGCACGCCGGATGTACTCCGTATTGGCGCGCTCGAAGCTGTGAATTTCTGCCTCCTCCTGCGCGAAGGCGCGGACCAGTCGAGCGCCGGAAACATTTTCCTGTACTTGTGCGGAAATCTCCGAGTACATGGACTGGATGCGCTCGAAGCGTTCGTGAATTCTGCGTCCGAAATATTGCACCAGGATGCTGGCTGCGGGCAGCGGGACAAACGCCAGCAGAGTCAGCCACGGACTGATCCGCACCATGAACACCAGTGCACCCAGCGTGAAGAGCAGAGTGTTCAGGCTATACATGATCGCCGGGCCCAGCAGCATCCTTACGGCGTTCAGATCGTTGGTCGCGCGGGCCATGATGTCGCCTGTGCGATGTTCCTGAAAATATGAAGAAGATTGCCGTTCGAGGACGCGGAACAGGTCATTGCGGATGTCGTATTCAATGTCGCGCGAGATTCCAATGAGCACCCAGCGAGTGAGAAAAAGAAATATGCCTTTTGTCAGTGCGACCGCGACCAGCAGTCCCGCATACAACAAAATGCCGCGATAGCTTAAATGGCGCGTCATGTCGTCGATGGCGCGCCGGATCACTTCCGGGAAAAGCACCCAGACTGCATTGCTGCAAATGGCGAAGAAGCCGCCGGCAAGAAAGCCTCGGCGATAGCGCCGCATGTAAGGGAACAACGGCTTCAGATTTTCCCACATGGTTCGCTGGTTCCTCTTAACACCTATTTTAGCGGAGCAGGCGCAAGATCGCCTGAAAGCGGCGCTCTGCTACGTTGGCGTGCGAAGGATCAGGTAGCCGCCGACCAGGCCGAAGAGCAGGTCCGGCGACCAGGCCGCTAACGCTGCCGGTAAAGTGTTCACGTTGCCCATTGCCTCAAACAAACCCGCAGCCAGCCAGTACGCAATCGCAACAACGATTGCGACGGCCACGCCGGTAAGCGATCCACGCCGGCCCATGGAAAGCGCGAAGGGAACCGCCAGAATCGCCATGACCAGCGTGACCAGAGGATAGGCCACCTTTTTGTTCAACTGCACCCGGAGCGGAACTGTATCGAAGCCGCTCTGGCTCAGGTCATGGATGTAGTGAGCAAGCTCCGGGAAAGTCATCTCAGAGGATTGCAGATCTTCTTTTTTGAAGTATCCGGGAGATTCGAAGATCTCTGGAAACGTCTGCGAGGCGAAGGTTTTATACGACGTAATTGTGCCGCCGTTGAATGTGCGCTGCCAGCCTTTGTTGAAAATCCATTCATGCTCCAAGGGGTTCCAGGAGACATCCGCCGCAAAGATGCGGCGTGCCAGGACGAAGTTGTCTGGTTGAAATTCCAGCACCGTCAGGTTGGCAAAACGGTTGTTCGCCGAATCGAAAAATTCATAGTAGAAAATCCTTGCCGGCTGTCCGCGCCTGTTTTCGCCAAACACCCATTCGCGGTCTGGCCGCAGAAACGTCCGTGGCGGCTTGCCTTTTATCTCGCTGCGGAGCGACTCCTGCGTCCGGTTGGCGGTGGGCAGGTAGAACTGATCGAAGGTGAACATGGCGACCGCGAGCGCAAACGAGATCAGCAGAATGGGCAGGATGACGCGATAGAGGCTGGTGCCCGTCGCCTTCATTGCCGTCAATTCGCTGGACCGGTTAAAGACACTGATGGTCACGAGCACTGCGATCAACACGCTTAGGGGCGTGATGTTGTAGATCATGCTGGGCGTCAGATTGAGCAGATAATCCCCGACGAGCGCTGGCGAGGCGTGATTGCGAACGATGTCTCCCAGCAATTCAAACAGGGAAAAAACAATGGACAGCATGACGAAGCTGACTTCGATCAGCAAAAAATTGCCGAAGAACGAGCGCAGCACATAATCGTCAAGAATCAGCGGGAAGCCTTCATATAGTTTGCGCCGGGGCAGGGAAGCAAAGACATTCTCCAGCGCCGGGTCAGTTTTCTGCCGGGGGGGCGCGACCAGCTGCTGAGGCAGCCGCAGAGCGGGGAAGCGGACCGCACCGCGCGCCATCTGCCGAAGGAGCAGGAGACCAGCCAGCGCGAAAAGGAGATTGGCGCCCCAGACGCCCAGCACTACCGGGAGTTTCCCCTGCTTCGCCAGGGTCATGCCGGTCGAGGACAAAAAATAGTAGATGAATACGAGAAAAATTGTGAGCACGAATCCCATGCTCTTGCCGCCGCGGCGGGATGAGAGTCCCAGCGGCACGCCGATCAGCATCAGGACCAGGCACGCGGTTGGGTAGGCTAGCCGTTTCTGCATTTCAATCTGATACCAGAGGCCGCCGGGCATCCGGGCATGTTGCAGCAGCGCCCGGTTCGACATGGCCAGAATCGGCACATCGCTGTGCCCGATACGCACGGTGTCCGGGCCGCTGGTGATCTGGATGGGCAGGTCGGTCTGGGCAAAGGTGGAGATGTTGTAGGCGCCCGGATCGTTCGGCGGCATCTCATGCTGCTCTCCGTTGCGTAGGCGCATCCGCAAAGCATGATGTCTGCCGCTGACTACCGTGGCCTGCTCAGCGACTGTGATCTTCGGCGACTTGGGGTCCGACAGGTCCGCCAGAAAGACGTGGGACCATACCGAGGTATGGCGGCCATTGCGCGCGTCCTGTACATAAAGGACGTAATTGCGGAAGTCCTCATAGAAGACACGAGGCTGAACTTGAAAGGTCGCCTGCGAATCACGCAGCATATTTTCCACCTGCAACATGGCCGTCGTTGCTTTGGGCGCCATGTACAGCGAGTTGAAAAGACCCAAGCACCATGCGGCTACGCCAACAATGGCGACGATGCGGACAAATTGATAGACGCCGAAGCCGCAGGCGCGCATCGCTGTCACTTCGCTGTCCGCCGCCAAGCGGCTCAGGCCAAGCAGAATGCCCACCAGCACAGACATGGGAATCGTGAAGAGAAAGGCGTTTGGCAGCGTGAAGGCGATCAGTTTGAAAACGCTGGTGAAGGAAGCGCCGTTTTGCACGACCAGTTCCAGAATCTGCACCAGGTTGGGCATGAACAGCACGAACGTGAACAAAACAAATCCCAACAGGGCGTGGGAGAGGACTTCACCGAGAATGTAGCGTGTGAAGATGCGCACGGACAATTTCCTTTAAACGAGACGTGCCGGAACTCGCATGTTTCGCGTGAATACACAGTGTACCGTCAGCGCAACGGGCAGGCTTATTCAGAGCCGGAGACAAATCTGTACCCGACGCCGCGCACCGTCAGCAAATGAGCCGGGTGCGCGGGGTCTTCTTCCAGATAGCGGCGCAGGCGCACGATGAAGTTGTCGATGGCGCGAGTGTCGGTGTCTTCGTGCAGGTGCCAGACCTGCTCCAGAATCTCGCTGCGCGAGATTGCCCGGCCTGCGTTGCGGACCAGATGCCGCAATAGCTCGGCTTCCATCAGCGTCAGCCGGATATGTTTTTCCCCGGTTCGCAGTTCGAGCTGGGAAAAGTCCACCGTCTTGCCGGAAAACTCATAAATATCGGTGGTGGCATCCGGCTGCGCCACCTGCTGTGGCCGCAGCCATTTTGTCCGGCGCAGAAGTCCGTTCAAACGCGCCAGCAGAATGGAAAGCTCAAACGGCTTGGGCAGGTAGTCGTCGGTTCCTGCGTCAAAGCCTTCCAGTATGTCTTCGGGGCGGCCACGCGCTGTCAGCATCAGGACGGGAGTGTAGTTCTCAGCGGCGCGCAAAGCTCGCGCCACTGCAAACCCGTCGATGCCGGGCAGCATTACATCGAGGACCACGGCGTCGAACGGCTCGTGTTTTTCCAGCAGCCATTGCAATGCGGCTTCACCGTTTCCGACGACCACGGCATCGTGACCCTCGGCCTGGAGATTGAACAGCAGCCCCTGGGCCAGATGCGCTTCGTCCTCCACAATGAGAATGCGCGCGGAAATTTTTGCGACCGCATCGGCCTTCTCCGCCTTGATCGGCATGTCCTGAGCATCCGTCATTGCAAAATATCTTCCTTACAGGTGCAGAATGCGCGGCAGTTGCAGGGTGATGGTGGCACCACGGCCTTCGCCGTCGCTGCTGGCGGTGGCGTCTCCGCCATGCTGCCGGGCGATGGTGCGCACCAGAAACAGGCCCAGCCCGGTGCCTTTGGAACGGAGAACGGCCATGCTGGGGGCGCGGTAGAACCGCTTGAAAATTCGCTTCAGGTGAACGCTGGAGATGCCAATGCCATTGTCCGATACCCGCACCACAACCCAGGCGTCATGTTCCACGCCAATGTGGACGCGTATCCGGGGATCTTTCGGTGAATACTTTACCGCGTTATCCAGCACGTTCATGATTGCTGCCCGCAGATCCTCCGGGTTGCCGAGCACGACCGTGGAAAGGTCGCCGGTTTTCGCCGTTATGGTGAGCGCTTCCGGCGGCAAGTGGTTGCGTAAGACGAGTGTGGCGGCGCATTCTTCGACCATCACCTGGATATCAACCCGCACGCTGATATCGTCGGGCCCGCGCTGACCCACTTCGCCCGCCTTCAGAACCTGCTCCACCGTAGCCAGCAGGCGCTCGCTGTCGTCGATCATGATTCGGTAAAATTCCTGGCGTTTTTCCTCGCTCAGTTGCCGCCGTTGCAGAGTTTCGAGATACAGCCGGATCGATGCGATCGGTGTCTTCAACTCGTGGGTGACGGCATTCAGAAAGCTGTCGTGCCGTTCGTTGCGACGAATCTCCCGCACCAGAAAAATCGTGTTCAGCACCACGCCGGCAATCAAGATTCCAAAGAAAAACACTCCCAGGACCAGAGGAATGATGGCGTGCCAGTTGAGGATTACCCAGCGGACGTTGAGCACCATGGCGAGTGCGACCAGGCAGGCACCCAGCGTAATGAAGAAGGCGATGGTTCCGCGGCGGCGAGTGATCTGCATTGAGGTCGGGCCTTCTCGGAGCAAACAAAAAGCCTGACGGCAGTATAGCCGTCAGGCTTCAAGGGCAGGAGAGGGACTTCGTTGGCTTACGTGGACTGTACGCCGGCAGGGCGCGGATCAGCCGGATCGAACTTGGCAGTCTTCACCTGACGGGCGAGGCCGAGCTTATTCAGTAGCCAGATGCCGTAGTAGTTCACGTCAAACTCATACCAGGTCAACCCATGACGCGCGGAGACGGGATGCGCGTGGTGATTGTTGTGCCATCCCTCGCCGCCGGTCAGCAGAGCGACCCACCAGCTATTGCGGGAATCGTCGCGTGTTTTAAAGCGGCGCGAACCCCATTTATGGGTTGCGGAATTGACCAGCCAGGTTGCATGCAGGCCGACGGTGACGCGAAGAAACACTCCCCACAGCACCCATTTCCAGCCGCCGATGGCGAGCAAAAGCAGGCCTTCGACGGTCAAGGGAACCCAATGATATTTGCTCAAGACGACATAGAAGCGGTCCTTGGCGAGGTCCGGTGCATAGCGTGCCAGCATGGCGGTTTCCGTATGCAGCGCCTTGCCTTTCAAAATCCAACCGGCGTGCGCCCACCATGTGCCCTCGGTGGGAGTGTGCGGGTCGCCGACATGGTCACTGTGCTGGTGGTGCACCCGATGCGTGGCCACCCAGAACATCGGACCGCCTTCGAGCGCGGTGGTGGCGAAGATGGCAAAAAGATACTCCAGCCATTTCGGGACCCGGTAGCCGCGATGCGTCAGCAGCCGGTGGTAGCACATGCCAATGCCTACATTGATGGCGAGAAAATAGGTAACGACGAAAACAGCCAGCGCACTCCAGCTGAAGAAGAAAAATGCGGCTATCGCGCCGATATGGAAGATGGCCAGGAAAATGGCGGTCGTCCAGGTGACGCCGTGGTCCTGGGTGGCGCGTCCCAGCACCGGAAGGGCGGACTTGGGCTGTGCCGCAGCCGATGCAAATACAGGGACGGCAACCGGAGTTCCAATAAAGGAAGCATCCGCAGTTTGTACGGTGGAATCTTCAATGCCTTCGTAGGATGTCGGGGTCACAAAATACCTCAGGGGAAAATCAGCACTGGTCTGCTGATTTCAGGCTAGCAGCGACAGAGACCCCGAACTGTAAGACTTTTGTAATTGCCGCAAGATGGTATCGACCTGATGGCTCTGCATCGGCTCGTGAAAGCCGCGTAAATTACTCCGCAAAATCGACATGCACGGGATGAGGGATGATGCCGCGCTCGTGCCCCATCGCCAGCAGCCGGCGAATGGCTTGTTTGCCGTCGGCGCCGTAGTCGAGCGTGCGCTCATTGACATACATGCCGACGAAGCGGTTGGCCGAAGGAGTGTCCAGATCGCGCGCATACTGCATGGCGTGGGCCAGGGCCTCCTCACGATGGCTCAGCGCATAACCCACGCTATCTCGCAACGCCTGGTTCATCATGCGGTGGACCGGCAGGCCCAGATCGCGGCGGATGGCATTTCCACCCAGCGGCAGCGGCAGGCCAGTCTGTTCGCGCCACCACGTCCCCATGTCGAGGATGCAGGTCAGGCCATCGCGCAGATAGGTCAACTGGCCCTCGTGAATAATCAGACCGGCGGCGTATTTGCCGGCGAGCACCTGGGGAATGATCTGATCGAAGGGAACAACTTCAGTGACAACGCCCGGCAGGGCCATTTGCAGCACAAGGTTCGCCGTAGTGAGCTGGCCAGGGATAGCAATCTTCAGGCGCTTGACCTCTTCCAGAGAGTAGGCGCGGGGTGCAATGATCATCGGGCCGTAGCCTTCGCCCACGCTGCCGCCGCAGGGCATCAGTGCGTATTTTTCCTGAACATACGGGTAGGCATGGAAGGATATGGCGGTGACATCGTAAAAGGCCTCGCGCATGGCCTTCTGGTTCAGCGTTTCGATGTCGGTCAAGGTGTGGGTGAAGCGATAGCCAGGAACCGTCACCTTGTCGGTCGCCAGCCCATAGAACATGAAAGCGTCGTCCGAGTCCGGACTGTGCGCGATGCTGATCTCCCGTACCGTCGTGCGTGGTTCTGCCGCCTGTTGCGTAGTCGATGCCATGCTGTCTCCCACTCCTAGAGTAAAGCAGCGGGAGACAGGAATCGACCTGCGGCGGCAAATTGCCCGCTTCGTCGAGCCTCCAGGGTAGTCCGCAGGCTTACGCTACACGGTCGCTGGAAGGGTGCGCCGTCCGGTACCGGAACGTATCGCGCTGCGTTTTGATCAACACCAGCGCGGAAACGCCAAGCAGCAGGCATTCGAGCGCGTAGTTGTAGGCGCGCCGCGCGGGTTTCCGGGTCTCATGGTCTTCGCTACCGGGTTCAGCACTAAAAGGCTCGGAGACAACTGCGATGGGGCCGACCTGGATCGGTTCTTCGTGGGGGGCATTGTCTGCGGAGACAGCCTGGGCGGGGTCTTCTGCGTCGCCCCACAGGGTATCGTCCACGACGGAGCTGGAGGACACATATTCGGTTTCCACGCGGGCCATCGGCAGATTGTGCGCGATGGGCTCCAGGGGAGAGTCCTGATCGAGGTCCGGCATTACAAGGCCGGGCATCTCAATGTGGGCTAGACCGAGCTGGCCGCCTGCAAGCGGCGACCGTAGGATCCGGCGTGCTGTTGACAGCAGGGCCAGACAAAGCACAAAAACGGCAAGAATGCCTGTTACGTACAAAATCTGCATCGTAACCACCTGAACGGGGGAAATGAAAGGCTAAAGTGCAGCCATCATAGCAAAGCCGTTCCATAATGGAAGGAAATTTTGTGCAAACATTCGGCGAGCAGGGAGCCAGAAGGATAACAGCACTGGAAAGTGTGCAGATTATTGCATAGGGCCTTGGATATTTCGATCTCCGCGCGATCGATCAGCCGTCCTCAGTCCGCCCGCGTGGAGGCAATCAGCCAGGTCAGATACGCATCACTGATATCCGCGACCGGAAGCACAACTAGCTCCGGAAGCTGATATGGATGAAGCTCGAGGATTTTTTCCTTGAGCGCCGGGACAAGATCCGAGACGGTCTTTACGATCAGCAGAATTTCTTCCGCAGTTTCAATCGCGCCCTGCCAGCGATATGTGGAATGGATCCGCTCGACAAGATGGACGCACGCCGCCAGGCGAGACTCGACCAACTGCCGCGCCAGTTGCTTCGCTGTCTGTAGATCGTCGAGTGTCGTCATTGCGATTGACGCGTCGGGCATAAGAGGAATTATCTACTGTCCGCGAAAACTCTTCTTATGAGAGGGCCCGGCGCATCCAAATTATTCGGTATCCTAAATACAGAAATATAGAGAGAATATGGCGACGAAGATCCACTTTGGCACCTCCGGCTGGCGCGCGATTGTCGCCGATGAATTTACCATTCCCAACATCCGCCGAGCGATCACCGGCATCGTCCGTTACGTGGCGCAGCGGCCCGGCAAGCACCGCATACTGGTGGGCCGCGACCCCCGATTCATGGGGGAGATGTTCGTGGATGAGGCGGCGCGATTGCTTGCCGACAACGGGATTGTTCCGGAAGTGATTACGGAGGCCGCGCCCACGCCGGCGATTTCCTATGCGGTGCGCCAGCGCGAGACCAGCGGCGCAATCAACTTTACCGCTTCCCACAATCCCCCGGAATATAACGGCATCAAATTCTCCACGCCCGACGGAGCGCCGGCGCTGCCGGAGGTGACCCGGCAGATTGAGGCGGAGATTGCCGCGCTGGGAGAGTCCGTGGTGCTGCCGGGCACGGAGGGAAGAAAGTTCGACAGCATCGACGTCAAGCCGGATTATCTGAAGCGGCTGAAGGAGCTGATCGATTTCAAGGCAATCGCCAAAGCAGAGCTTCGCATTGTGGTCGATCCCTTCTGGGGCGCGGGGCGCGGCTATGCGCAACAAATATTGAGCGAGCATGGCGTCTCCTCAGTCAGCGTGCATGACTACCGCGACGTTCTTTTCGGTGGCCATGCCCCGGAGCCGGACGATGCGTTGCTCGGCGACTGCAAGGCAAAGATGCGCGAAACCAGCGCTGTGCTGGGAATTGCCTCCGACGGCGATGCCGACCGGTTCGGCATTGTCGATCGGGACGGAACGTTTATCCAGCCGAATTACGTGATCGCGCTGCTGTTTGATTACCTGGTGGAGTCGCGCGGATGGCGCAACGGCGTCGCCAAGAGCGTCGCCACCACCAATCTGATCAACGCGCTGGCCGAGCATCACAAGGTACAGCTCTACGAAACGCCGGTCGGGTTCAAATACATTGGCGAACTCATCAATCAGGACAAGATTGCCATTGGCGGCGAGGAGAGCGCCGGATTGACGATTCGCGGTCACGTTCCGGAGAAGGATGGCATCCTGGCCGGGCTGCTGGTGGCGGAGATGGTTGCGGTTCGCGGCAGGAGTCTGGGCGAGCAGCTCCAGGCGCTTTTTGCCAAAGTGGGTTCCTATTATCCAGTTCGTGAAAACTTTCACTTGACGGCACAGGCCAAAGACAAATTCACTGAGAAGTTAAAGACTGATCCGACGGAGCTGGCTGGCCGCAAGGTCGACAGCATCGTGCGGACCGACGGGTTGAAGCTGATCTTCGACGATGGTTCGTGGGTCTGTTACCGGCTGTCGGGCACAGAGCCGGTGGTGCGTGCGTACACGGAGGCGCGAACCAGAGAAGATTCTGCGCGGCTCACGAAGGCCGCAGAGCATTGGGTGACAGCAGTTTGAGGGAATTAAACGATTGCGGCATCAGCATGTTGGCGGCAGGGATGGGGAGATGACGACAGGCTCGAAGAAAAATTTGCAGCGCCAGCTGATTCCCGGGATGGCGCCCACCTCCGGATTTACCCCGAAGGGTGAAGTTGAGCCGCAGCCAGGCAGATGGCTGCATCGCGTCACAGAGCGTGCTGTTGGATTGCGGCGTAAGGCGGCAACCGTTGTTTTGATCGCTTTGTCTGTCTCGCTGGGTGCCTATGCTATTTTCGGTCACGACGGCCTGGTTGCATACCAGCAGAAGCAGCATCAGGCACAGCAGCTTCAACAGCAAATTTTGAGCTTGAAGCAGGAAAACCAGCGTCTCGCGCTGCGCGACCAGCGCCTGCAGAGCGACCGGGACACAATCGAATACGAAGCGCGGGAGCAGATGCACTACACTCGCCCGGGTGAAGTGATCTATACTCTGCCGGAAGCGCCTCACGCAGCCACGCAGCGCAAATAGAAAAATCCAAGACATGAGAACCGGCTGCCGCAGGTTTGCGTTCCGTGGCCTTTTGGGGTTGTGCAGATTTGCAATGGAGCGGGCCGCTTCGCCGGCGATTAGCATCCACGAATCATTTTTTTTGATTCAAAATTGCAGATAGCGTCAGCACAATCTCCGGGCTGATCCAGTCCTGCGCGCTGATGTATTTGCGGACAATATGGCCCGATCGGTCGATGACATAGCTTTCTGGAATCTGCACTGTGCCGTAGCGGTGCATGGTGGCCTGGGAAGGGTCACGGATGGTAAGGAAGTCGATGCGGTTCTGCGCGAGAAAGTTGCGATAGGCCTGGGGGTCGCTGTCAATGCTGACGCCGAGAATCATTAATTGCGGCAGACGATTGTGGAGGGCCATCAGGGATGGCAGCTCATCCACACAGGGCGCACACCAGCTAGCCCAGAAATTCAAGAGCACTACCTGGCCTCGATACTGCGCGAGGCTGACGGTCTGCGCACCATCATGCAGGGTAAAAGCAGGAGCAATTTTCCCCAGCTCCCTGGGTTGCTGACCGCGATCACAGCCAGCCGTTGCGAGAAAACAGCCCAGCAGAAAGCAAAATGTCATTGCGGTAGCGGTCATGCGCCTGATTGGCAATTTTCACGTCTCCAGTCCTTTCTATAATACGAATTTGTGTTTTGGGCGCCGAAACGCATCTCGACGCTTTGGATGCCGGCTCAATCCGGATGCTTGAAACTACTGCGACCGCGCACCTGCTGCTTGAATCCAATATGCTATCTCTATGGTGCTTCTGACACGCAAAGCGGAATTTTCCTCGGCGCACTATTACTACAACGAAGCCTGGTCGCAGCAGGAGAACGAAAAGGTGTTCGGCAAGTGTGCGAACAGGAACGGCCACGGGCACAACTACACGCTGGAGGTGACGGTCGCTGGAGAGATCGATCCGGTATCGGGATTCGTCGTCGATCTGAAGGCATTGAAGGAAATTATCGATCGTGAGGTGATTCAGATATACGATCATCGGCACCTGAATCTGGAAGTGCCGGAGTTTCGCGCGGTGGTTCCGACGACCGAAAATATCGCCATCGCTATTTGGAAGCGGCTGGAGCCGAAGATTGCCGGTGCGCGGTTGCAGCGTGTTCGGGTGTATGAAATGCCCGATCTGTTTGCCGACTATTGCGGGGAAGAATGAAGGCCTATCTGTCTCGCCGCTATCGTCTCAGCGCCTCCCATCGCCTGCATAGCGACAGCTATTCGGCGGAGCGGAACCAGGCGGTATATGGGAAGTGCAACAACCCGCACGGGCACGGGCATAACTACGTTGTCGAGGTGATGGTGAGCGGCGCTGTGGATTCGGCGACGGGTATGGTGTGCAATCTTGGCGAGCTCGACAATTTTATGCGACGGGAAATTGTGGGCCGCTTCGACCAGAAGAACCTGAACCTCGATGCCAGCTTTGAAAGTCATGTTCCTTCCACGGAAAATCTGTGCGTGGAAATTTATCAGGTCATACAGTCCGGATTCACCCATGCGAATCTGGAAAAGGTGCGGGTGGAAGAGACCAGCAACAATTTTTTTGAATATGCCGGATAGCTCGCGGTTCAGGTAAGGGGACAGCGGTGTCCCTCGGACGGATACGAAAGGAAGTCAGATGGCGCAATCGGCTGTAGCGAAAGAGTCTGCTGAGGATTTGCTTTCGAAAGTAACGACAGAAGAAATTTATCGGGAGCTGCTGGGACGCTTGGGAGAAGATATTTCTCGCGACGGCTTGCAGCGTACTCCGGAGCGCGTGCAGAAGTCAATGGAGTTTTTGACACGGGGCTACGGACAGGACCCGAGCAAGATTCTGCGCGACGCGTTGTTCGCTGTCGACTACGACGAGATGGTGATCGTCAAAGACGTCGAGGTCTTCTCATTGTGCGAACATCACATGCTGCCATTTTTCGGCAGAGTGCACGTCGCGTACATTCCCAAGGGTAAGGTGATCGGTCTAAGCAAAATTCCCCGGCTGGTCGATGTTTTTGCGCGCCGATTGCAGGTGCAGGAGCGGCTGACCCGCCAGATTGCCGATGCTATTCAGGAGGCCATCCAGCCGCAGGGGGTAGGTGTGGTGATCGAGGCGCGCCATCTCTGCATGATGATGCGCGGCGTGGAAAAACAGCATTCTTCCACGGTTACGTCGGCCATGCTTGGCGCTTTTCGCACCGACCAGCAGACCCGTCACGAGTTTCTCTCCCTGGTGCATGGCCGTGGAGAGAATGGAATCTGACGAGGAATCTGACTCGCCACAATTTGCGGGAGCGCTCATGCCTGCGCAATAAAAGTGAGAGCAGAGATTCGTCCACACACCTGAAAGCGCACTCCATGAATGGCCTTCTGATCGTGAACAAACCGGCTGGCGTCACCTCGCACGATGTAGTGGCGCGGGTACGCAAGCTCACCGGCGAATCTTCGATCGGCCACCTGGGCACGCTAGACCCGATGGCCACCGGTGTCTTGCCTTTACTGCTGGGACGCTTTACCCGGCTGGCGCAGTTCTTTAAGCAGGACGTAAAACGCTACACCGGGACGATGCGGTTCGGCCGCGCGACGGACACATACGATGTCGATGGCGAACCCGTTGGAGACTCGGTCGATCCGGATTTGAATCTTGAGAGTGTCCGGGAGTTGGCGGCAAAGTTTTCCGGGAGCATCGAACAAATGCCCCCGCCGTTTTCAGCGAAAAAAATTAATGGTGTTCCCGCCTACAAGCTGGCTCGTGAAGGCAAGCCAGTCGCGTTGCGGTCGGCGCGCATCGAGGTACGTCGCTTCGAGATTTCAGGTTATGAGAAGCCGGATGCGGCCTTTGAAGTGGAAGTCTCATCGGGGGGGTATATCCGCTCCCTGGCGCATGAGATCGGACAGCAGGCCGGGTGCGGCTCTCATCTTGCAAGCCTGTGCCGCGTGCAGGCCGGGGAGTTCACGCTGGCCCAGTCCTCGACGCTGGAACAGATCGCCGACTGGATGGAGAAAGGCTCATTGGAAGGGCACATGCCGCATCCTCGCCAGCTGCTCCGGGAGATGCCTTCGGTGACGGTTGATATGGGAACAGCGACGCATCTTCGCAACGGAATGGCGTGCAATCTGCCAGAATACTCTACTGCGTCATTGGTGAAAATTTTTACCGGGCAGCGAGACCTGTTCGCTATAGGACGGCGTCTGGCGGGTACGCTGATGCAGCCTATGGTTGTCCTGGGCTAAGGCCGCGCAGAGGATGAATCCGACTTTTGACAGCATCGGGCGAGGTCTTCTGTAGCAGCGGCAGCAGCAATGGAAGAAAATTTTTCGCTACCTGTCGATTGCCCTGGGCGGTCGCATGGATGCCGTCGTTCTGCATGCTTGCGGGAACGCCGTACACATTCTTGAGCATGAACGGGAGCAGGGGAGCGTGATATTTGCGGGCAAGCGTTTCATAGATCGCATTGAAGCGAGCGATGTAGTCGCTGCCGTAGTTGGGCGGCAGTGTAATGCCTCCCAGGAGGACTTTGGCGTGCGCCGCCTGAAGTGTGGAGATGATGGTTTCGAGATTGGTTTGAGTGTCGTGGATGGGAATTCCGCGCAGACCATCGTTGCCGCCGAAGGCCACAATCGCCACCGATGGATGGGCCGCTGCGATTTCCTGCACCCGCACCACGCCGTCTTTCGTCGTGTTGCCGCTTCGGCCTTCGTTGACCACGCGATATCGATATCCAAGCGCGTCGAGGTCGCGCTGGAGAAAATCCGGATAGCTCGCGCCGATATTGGTTCCGTAGCCCGCCGTCAGGCTGTCGCCGAAGGCAACAATCAGCGGACGAGTATCTTTTCCGTTCAAGAGCGGATTCAATGATGGGGACGCATCCGGTTTCTCCACGTCCATCTGGGTTTCGGAGGAGCGTGCAGCTTGATTGGGCGAGACAGCCTGCGCGTTCGAATCTTCGACTGACGGATGCGGACGATTGCACCCCATCAGCAGTGGAACCGTGAGCACGCAAATAGAAAGAACCGCGGAGAGGGGTTTTGCCATCATTCCTTTAGACTCTAGCAAAATGAAGATGAATCCAAACCCCATGATTGAAGTTCGCGGTCTCACCAAAACGCTGCGCAGCGGCTCCACGTTGGTTGAAATTCTGAAGGGCATCGATCTCAGTATTCCGGCACGCCAGTTTGTGGTCATTATGGGAGCTTCAGGCAGCGGCAAGAGCACGCTGCTGGGCTTGCTGGCGGGTCTGGATTCCCCGACTTCCGGAACGGTCGCCATTGACGGCGAGTTAATCAGCGATCGCAGCGAGGACGCGCTCGCGGGGATACGTGCCGCGAAGCTCGGATTCGTCTTCCAGTCCTATCAGCTGATTCCGACACTGACTGCCTTGGAAAACGTGATGTTGCCGCACGAACTGCACGCAAAAGATGATGGCCGCGCCCGCGCTGAATCGCTGCTGTCCGCGGTTGGTCTGGAGGACCGCTTCCATCATTATCCCGTCCAGCTTTCCGGCGGGGAGCAGCAGCGTGTAGCGCTGGCGCGGGCATTTATGCTGCGGCCTCCCGTGATTCTCGCCGATGAGCCTACCGGCAATCTTGATTCGGCTACGGGTGCACGGATTATGGAGCTGCTGCTCGAATTGAACCGCGCGGAGGGAGCGACTCTTGTGTTGGTCACGCATGATCCCAGCCTGGCGGAGATGGCCGAACGGAAGATCTATCTGCGCGATGGCCGTGTCGCTTCCGACGAGTTGTGTGGACGGCTTGAGCAAGGCGTTCGGGCATGATGACATCCGCGCCAGGGTTGTCCTGGGGTACAGCCTGGAAGATAGGCTGGCGTGATCTGCGCGCATCCTGGGCGAAGTTTGTTTTTGTCATAATCGCCGTGGCGCTGGGTGTCGCCTCACTTACGGGGATGCGCAGTTTCAGCACCGCATTTCAGCAAACGCTGCTCGCGCAGGCCCGCACCATCATGGCCGCCGACTTGTCGGCGCGCGACTTTCATCCATTCACAGATGCGGAGCTGGCGCAGCTTGACCGGCTGGAGCCGCAAGGGGTTGAACATACGCTGGTCACGGAGACAGTTTCCATGGCCTCGGCAGCGTCCTCTGCTGATCCTCTGCTGGTTTCGTTAAAGGCAATCGACCCGGCGCAGTACCCGTATTACGGGGAGGTGCAGTTAGTATCTGGCAAACCTCTGCGCGCTGTTTTGACCAACGGCGCTGCCGTGGTGAGCGAGGAATTTCTGCTTCGGATGCGCGCTGGTGTCGGCGACACCCTGCGTCTTGGCAACAGCGAATTTCGTATCGCGGACGTCGTCCGGTCGGAGCCGGACAGAATTTCTTCATCCTTCGGCATCGGACCTCGCGTGCTCATCACGCAGGCCGCTCTGCCTGCAACCGGGCTGGTGCGTTCCGGCAGCCGCGCCAGCGAGCGAATACTTTTTCGCCTTCCGTCCGGTGACGGAAAGAAGCAGGGCATGGACGTTGCCGCGCTGCGCAAGCTGGTGGGAAGCATCCTGCCGCAGGCCCAGATCACGGATTTCCGCGAGGCGAACCCGTCGCTTGTGCAGGGCCTGGATCGTTCGACCGCCATGCTGACGCTGGTCAGCCTGGTGACGATGGTGCTGAGCGCAATCGGCGTAGCGATGGCCATGCACGCACACATGCAGCAGCGGCTGGAGGCGATCGCCATTATGAAAGCGCTGGGAGCGCGTTCCACGCAGGTGATACGGATTTATCTGCTGCAAACACTGTTCCTGGGCATAGCGGGCGCGCTGGTTGGAGTTGCAGCCGGTTCCGCCGTGGTGCGCGCGTTTCCCTTTCTGCTGTCGCGTCTGGTCTCGCTTCCCGTTGCAGCACATCTAGCAGCCGGGCCCGTATTGACCGGTCTGCTGACCGGCGTTTTGACCACGCTGCTATTCACCTTGCCGCCACTGCTGGAGATTCGAAATTTTCGCCCTCTGCGTATCCTCCGTCGAAACGTAGAAGAGGAAACCTCCGGCATGCGCGGCATATTGCCGCAAGATCGAATGCAGCTTGCGGCCATCGGAATTATTCTGGCGGCGCTGGCGGTCATAGCGGGCACGCTCACGCAATCCGCAGTTGTGGGTGCGTGGTTTGCCGGCGGACTGCTCGCGGTGCTGGCTTTTTTATTGCTGGCGGCTGCTGGAATGCTGAGGGCCACGCGCTGGTTGCTGCAACGCTGGCGTGCACGCCTGACGCCGCCTGTGCGTCAGGGACTGGCGAACATCTATCGGCCCGGCAATCAATCCGCAGCAGTGCTGACGGCCCTGGGCGTGGGAGTAATGCTGATCATGACGGTCTACTCCGTGCAGCACGCTATTGTGCGCGACCTAAACGATACCAACTCCCCAAAGACGCCAAATGTTTTTCTGGTCGATATCAGCCCGACGGAATTGCCTGGCGTCACCAAATTGATTGAGGCGCAGCCAATGGTCCAGGGAGATATGGAGGCGATTCCTGTCATCCAGGCCCGCATTGTTTCCGTGAATGGTGTTATCTCCGAGCAATTGCGAACCCCGCATTTTCCCCGGCGCATGTTGCGCTCCATATCACTGACCTGGTCCGACAGACTGCCCGCAGGCGCCACGCTGATAGCAGGCCGCTGGTGGAGACAGGGAACGCATGCCCCTAAACTTGCAGTCAGTGAGCATACGGCGCAGTTATTGCATCTCAAGGTTGGTTCGACAATGCGGTTTCTGGTCGGAGGCCAGACAATCAACTCTACAGTCGCGGCGGTTTACCGCGCAGATGGCGAGCATGTCTACGGGCGCAGTCAGTTTATTCTGCCGCGTGCACCGCTGCAAGACCAGCCGGCTGTATGGTATGGCGCCTTCCATGCGGACCCGGATAGCGTGGGAGAGGTGGAGCGATCTCTGTTTGCCGCATACCCCACGGTCACTGTCATTAACGTTGCCGATGTGATGGAAGTCATCCGCAAAGTCGTCGATCAGATCGCCACGGTCATTCGATTTCTGGCCGGCTTTACCATGTTGGCGGGCGTCATCATTCTGGCTTCCAGCGTGACCGCTACCAGGTTCCAGCGGGTACGCGAGGTCGCCATTCTTAAATCCCTGGGAGCGCTGCGAAGCCAGATCGTTTCCATGTTGAGTGTTGAATTTCTTGTGCTGGGTGGTATCGCCGGGGTGGGCGGGGTGGCGTTTTCGCTGGCACTTTCAGATATTCTGCTGCATAAGCTGGGTGTCGGATTCCATCCCGGCTGGTCAATTTCTATCGCAGCTATTTTTGTTACAGCGGTTGCGGCGAGCATTATCGGGTGGCTGGCGTCGCTGCGAATCTTGCAGCAAAAGCCGCTGGAAGTGCTGCGCGAAGAATAAGGCGCGAACGCAGCGAATACATTTAGCGGCATTAGTTCATCGGCATACCTACCATTGGGGAACGATCCATGTTGTCATGGCTGTTACTGTCATCCTGAACGGACCAGACATCTTGCGGATTTTTCGCATTTGGATATACGTGAACCATCCAACCGAAGATCGTTGGATAGAACGTCCCTCCGGCGGCATTGCACGCTTGTTGTGTGATGATCGAACCTCTCAGGCCGAACTTCGCATTCGGTGCAAAATACGCGGCTTTATCGCGTGTTGGAGCTTTGCAGAAATTAATATGCTGATGCCAGTGCGCGATGCTCAGCGGAATGCGCTCGTTCAGTTGATCTTCGGTGGCGTTTTTTCGGTCGGTATACATTACGCCGACCAGGCTGTATCCGCCGTCTGTCGTCTTCTTGTAAAGCAGAGAGGTTGGCTTTAACGGGTCGAATTGGAAGGCCGCCTCGATTGCATACTTCCTCTTTGTAAAGTGATAGATGTGTTGCGGAACATCGGGGAGAAAGATTTTGTACCCATCGGCAAGCGCTTTGCGATAATCCTGGTAAGGCGCCATTGCCTTCTTTGCGTCCGCTGCCACTGCATCGGCCTTCTGGCGATCGCCCGGCTGTAGAGGCCGCAGCTTCGTCATATACATATGGCCTGCCATGTCTGCCATGTCATTATGGGCAGCGCCTGCCCCGGCCACGCCCGACTCGGCCTTCGGCGAGCTATTTTGTGCCGCGGCGCGCCCCGTTCCAAGCGCGTAGCAGAAAAAAGCCAATACTGCACACGTAAAGCACAAGCCATGCCGTCTGGCCGGGAAGCATCGCAATAGCGTCATCATTTACCTCGTACAGTTCAATAGACCGCTTTTCCCAGACTGAAGTTGCAGCTGCGGGAAAAGAAATTCCAAGAATTTCCAGGGAGAGATAGTCGGATGACGACAGTTTGCCATTGAACAGTATGCCAGGGCTCTCTGATTGCATCCACCCGCGATGCTCCAATGTTTGACCGGAAACCCTCCGGCAAATATATTCAGTAAGGACGCAGTTTTGCCTGCATGCGCCTTCGCACTGCCCCTTCGTTCAATGGTAGGACAGCTGACTCTGAATCAGCATATTGGGGTTCGAATCCCTGAGGGGCAGCCAATGCTATGCGTGCGGAAGAAGAGTCTGAGCACGGACATCTGCGATTGCTGCCAGACTCTCTCGCATCGTTCGAACGCGTTCGCGGCCCGCCTCGGATTCTTCTACGAGATGCTCTATGTTGGTCATAAATTCCGGCAGGTTCATCTTTTTCCGAAAAGCTGCCAGGAATGGCTGAATTTTAGCGTATTGAAAGTACATCTCCTGGCATGTGTCATAGACGAGTGTCGCGTCGAGCGCACCATGCTGCACGAATGCCGCAACCATGTCCCAATATCCATAAACCTGAAGGATAAAGCCGGTGTGCTTGCCGCCCGTGCTGACTATCTGGACAAATTCCTCTGCCGATGAGGGCAGAAACTCGCCGCCCACGTAAGAACGGGCTTCTCGCATGACCGTCTCCCGCCTCAGTTCGTACAGTCTCAGAATCAGTTCAGCTTGCCGAATCGAATTTTCCTGCATTGTCCTGCTTTCAGTATCCATATTTTTACTCTTCCCTCCATTGCCGACGCTGTTGCCATCGCTCCAGTGTAATCATGTATGCAGGGCACTGCATCGGTGAGCAGTGCGTCGAAAGAACCATGGATTGATTCTTTTTAGCCTGCGAAGTGAATGAGGAGTGGGAGCCAGCCTTGCAATTTTCTGCGCGAACCAGTTGGAACCTGCAAGCCACTCGATATGCCGCTGCGCTTGAGAATCTCCGAAATAGCGGCGCGCCATTTTTTGACCTGACCGTCTCCAACCCAACTGCCTGCGGATTCGAATACGACACCGCTGCTATTTTGCGAGAACTGAGCCGGCCTGAATGCCTGCTGTATGATCCCGATCCGCGCGGGTTTCGCGTAGCGCGCCAAGCGGTCGCACAATACTATGCAGAGGTTGCGTCTGCGACGGTGAGTGCGGAAAACATCTTTCTGACCACCAGCACCAGCGAGGCCTACAGTTACTTATTTCGCCTGCATTGCGATTCGGGCGCGGAGGTCCTGATCGCGCAGCCCAGCTATCCGCTGTTCGAATTTCTAGCCGATCTCGATGATGTTCGTCTGGTGCCGTATCCGCTGTTTTACGATTACGGCTGGCACATTGATCTGGCTGCATTGGAGGCGCGCATTACCACGCGGACGCGCGCCATCGTCATCGTTCATCCTAACAATCCCACGGGACATTTCACCTCTGCGCAGGAAAGAGAGGCGCTGGAGCGGCTCTGCCAGCAGCACAAGCTCGCGCTGATTGTGGATGAAGTATTTCTCGATTACGCAGTGGATTCGCCAGTCAACAGTTCACCGTCGCGCAGTTTTGTCGCCGATGAGCACTCGGTCCTTACCTATGTGCTGAGCGGCTTGAGCAAGATTGCCGGCCTGCCGCAGATGAAGGCTGCATGGATCGCGGCATTCGGGCCGACGCTAATGTTGCAGGACGCCATAGCACGGCTGGAAGTAATTGCGGATACATTTCTATCGATGAATGCTCCGGTACAACATGCGGTGCCCTATTTGCTGGCGAGCCGCAGTCCAGTGCAGCGGCAGATTCTGGCGCGCGTGCATGAAAATCTGGCTGCTCTGGATGGTGCGTTGCACAATGACTCCGCCATTTCCCGGCTTGCGGTTCAGGCCGGCTGGTATGCGGTCTTGCAGGTCCCCGCACTCTTGACCGGGGAGGAGTTGGCGATTCGCCTGATCGAAGAGCAGGGCGTGGTCGTTCATCCCGGTTATTTCTATGGATTCGGCGGGGATGGATGGATCGTCTTGAGTCTGCTGACGCCTGCCGTGGAGTTCGCGCAAGGAATCGATGGCATAGTCCGGCTATTTCAGAATCTTACGCAGACAGTAGACGAACTTTAAGAGGTCTCAGGGAAGGTTCAGAAAAGGGTTGCTTTCGCGCTCCCGACCAATGGTCGTTGGCGTTCCATGGCCGGGAACGACCCGTGTGTCGTCGGGTAGGGGAAGCAGGCGCTCCCTTAAAGAGCGAAGAATTTTTTTCATGTCGCCACCGGGAAGATCGGTGCGGCCAATGGAGCCGGCAAACAGGGTGTCACCGGCCAGCAGCAACTGCGCGGCGGGCATGTAGAGGCAGATGCTTCCTTCCGTATGACCCGGGGTATGCAGCACCAGTGCTGGCTGCGCGGCAATCTGCAAGGAGAGAAGATCGCTGGCATCCACATCGGGTGGCGCCACTTCAGGAGCAGCCACGCCTAGCCATCCCGCCTGCACGTCCATCAGTTTCAGCAGTGGCAGATCCTGCTGGTTCATGTAAATTGGAGCGCCGGTCAAGCGCTTCAGCCGTACCGCTCCGCCGACATGATCGATATGCGCATGTGTGACGATGATCTGCTCAACGATGAGGCCGTGCTTTTGGAGGACCGCGAGAATTTTTTCGATGTCTTCGCCGGGATCGACGACCGTGGCCCTGCGGGTAGTCTCGTCCGCGAGAATGCTACAGTTGCAGGCGAGCGCCCCGACGGGGAAAACCTCATGGATCATAACGTGAGCACTCGATGCCGCCGCTAAACAGTTCTGAAGCAGAGAAGAGTCCGCTTCGGAATTGATACGCGTTGAAGGAACCAGGCAGGCTGCCTCCGCCGCATTATTTGTGCTTGGCAGGCGTTGTCTGGGTGGAAATCGACTGTACGCCGCTCAACACTGAGTGCCCCGCGCCGCGGCGCGCAACCAGAACCGTGAGGGAAATCGATGTGATGGCGAAAATAATGGCGAGCCAGGTTGTAACTTTCGTCAGGATGTTGACGGTTCCACGCGGGCCAAATGCGGTTTGCGATCCCTGGCCGCCAAACGCGCCCGCCAAGTCAGCTCCGGTTCCGGGCTGGAGCAGAATGATGCCAATCAGAACGAAGCACACGACAACGTGAATCACCGTAATTAAATAGATCATTGCAGGTCACTTTCAAGTAAAGAACAAAATTGGAAAACCGGATAGATTTCTGCTTTGGTGCGGAAGGGGGGACTTGAACCCCCATGCCTTTCGGCGCCACCCCCTCAAGATGGTGTGTCTGCCATTTCACCACTTCCGC
>JADEYI010001136.1_pt1 | contig 23332 bp, 17 predicted proteins | sample 8542331 | NCBI WGS metagenome assembly JADEYI01 (sample SAMN16510988, study PRJNA670497) | mine drainage metagenome | isolation source: biofilm near Copperflume 1 | place: Germany: Marsberg coppermine Kilianstollen | collected 2018-02
CACCGGCTCGACCGATGCCGATCGCCAGCGCAAAGGGGGCATACTTGCCGTGCGCCACTAAGGGCGCCATTTGAGGCTCGAGCGTGAGCAGTACCACACGCCTTGGATCCCGGCACACCAGCGCGAACAACTCCCGCGAGAGATGCCAGGCCGGCGATGCCTGTCCGTGCCCCCGGGAGACATAATCGCTAAGATCGTCGTGAATATATAATATCTTCGGGGTCGGCGCGGCGTAGGTCTCAGCATCCCTCATGGTCATCAACTCCCTTCGCGGCGCAGAGGGCGCCGCTCCGATGGCTGCCCGGGATACGTCCGGGAGGTGCTATTGTAGCGCATGCCATCGCCTAGCCGAGCGTTCGCCCGCGTCCGTCGATGGATGACCTCCAGCGGCATCGCATCCGCAGCCTGGGCGCCTCCGCCAGAGACTATCGTTTTGAATAGTACACGACCCGGCATACCAAACAGCGGCATGCCCCTTTCCCGAACTGTAAAGGGTCCACAAATCATGAGAAAGATCGCCATAATAATACCAAGCTATAACAATCGCCAATCGTATGAGCGTAATCTTTCTTCGGTCGTTGCCCAGGATTATCACGACTTTCGCGTTATCTATGTCGATGACTGCTCTTCGGATGGGACCGGCGAACTGGTGGAGCAGTTTATAGTAGACCGTAATTCAGGCAATTTGATCCGTTTGATTCGTAATCCTGTTCGCGTCGGAGCCTTGCAAAATCTCTATCATGCGATTCACATGTGCGATGATAACGAAATCGTGATCCTCCTGGACGGCGACGACTGGTTTGCACATAATGGAGTACTTAATAAAATCAATGAAGTATATACTAATCCAGATTGTTGGATGACTTATGGTCAGTATCGGTCATGGCCAGATAATATGATCGGATATTCGAAAGAGATACCTTCCGACATTATTGACACTAATAACTTTCGGGAAAATGAATGGTACTCTTCTCATCTTCGCAGCTTCTACGCCTGGCTATTTAAATCGATAAAGATGGAAGACTTGATCGGTCCGGATGGCGCCTTCTACCAAATGGCCTGGGACCAGGCGATAATGTTTCCCATGCTGGAAATGTCAGGGCCTCAAGCTAAATTTATCAGTGAGGTGCTGTATATTTACAATGCGGCAAATCCGATCAATGACTGCAAGGTCGATCGCCAATTGCAACGAACTCTCGAAACAATAATCCGTACGCAAAAACGATATAAGCGTCTTAAATGAACCGGTCGCGACTTTCCGACACCTGCAGAATGCCCTCTCGCGCAGCCGCCGCCGCTCGCGCGCGCGCTGAATTGATTGATTTATTGAGAGGATCGCCGCATGCGCGACCGATGGCGGGCCACGACCGACGATGATGATAACTACATCTTCGCTACACCCTATGATCGTCTCGCGATAACGGCTTACTGAGAGACAGATCTGAACTCGATAATGGCCGATAAAATTGGCGAACAGCCGATTCGCTGAAACACGATCGGGGCATCACCTGTCCCGGAAGGTCGTGTTTTTGCCGAGTTTCACGTTCGCAGTTTTATGCTGCTCTGGCCAACGGGATTAGTCCCCCCATTCGGTGCGTGCCCAAGATAACAGACTGTCTCCCCGAGCCTCGACAGATTCTTTGTTCCACGCGCCCTTCTTGATGAGCTTCGCAACTTCTATTGACGCAAGGAAACCACTAGTTAGGTACGTTTCCGCCTTTTTAGCCGGTTCAATGTCCTGGAGTTTGGAATTCACGCCCGGCGCCAGCATCATCAAATTCCCAAGATGGTGCATGTAACTTACTCCCGAACTCTGAGGCTTAATGTGTTCGATTGATTTGGCCGGATCGTCATGCCAAATTTTATTCCATTGAGATTCATTTAATTTCTGGCCAGCTTTTCGGGCTAAATGTTCCTCATACCGAAATAGGAAATATCTCAATTTTTCGGCCCATCCTTCGTAGGAATTCGTGGGGTCAAATGTTTCCTCTATGACTTTCGCAATCGGATGTTCTTGGCCGAGGTCAGCAAGCCGTTTCATAATGTCGGTCGCAGATAATTTGTCATTCGTGATAGCCCATGCGAGCGTTGTATAGTCACCAACCTTAGAGCGCGAATCTGCGCGAGCGAGGCCGTAAATCCGAAAGGTCACACGCTCCCATCGGCCAAGAAGATTAGCCTGCTCGGAGGCAGTGAAGCCACGAAGGAGAATTGCGATGGCAACGAGGCGGGCCTGGACAATGTCGGTAACTGCCTGCCACCGGTGATTACCAAGTAACTTGTTCTCCGCAACCACAACTGCCTGAAGCCATTTCGCGCAATCAATGATCTTTTTGGGCTTTGTCCCCGCCTCCGCGATGAGTGTATCCAGGGATTTCGGCTCATCTAGTGGCCGCTTATGGGACACATCACGTGGCGCTCTCAGAGTCGCGGCGAAGCGAAGCGTCTCTGTCGTGAGCCTCTGTTGTTTTCCAATGGTGCGGTAGATTTCCCGCCAAATGAGATGAAGTTCCTTGATTGCTTCATCACGCCCGGCGTTCGCGCCGTCTTCAAATATCAGACCCATAAGCCGACTCTTGAACTTATCAATCGAAGCGACGTCTAGGCCCCGGCTATTGAGCAACTCGAACACCCGGTATACCAATCTCTCGTCGCCCACCACGTGGAAGACCGCAGACAATCGGTGACGTATGATTCGGATGAGTTCAACTAGAGAGCCGACCATAGCCTTCCAATCAGTGACAAACCTTTCGCACTCAGCGATAGCGTCCACAATGTTTTGGTCTGCTGATGTGTTCGCGTCTGGGTTTGGGGTTATACCGTCCCGAATGTAGTCTGCAAAAATGTGACTTGTGTCATGGTTTGTCTGAAGCAGAAGCAGCGTATGCTTGTCGTCTTTGACCAGCAATTGCGCCAGTTCGTCTGCTAGCTTCTTCTCATCTTTGTCCGCCGGATTAAGCGCTTTTTGAATCGCCCTGAGCAGGATGATCAGGGTTGTCAATCGTTGTTGACCATCCACAATTTCAACGACGGCGAATTGGTCAGCGACGATTTGTTTCTTTTCTTCCTTTCGCACCAGACACAACCACTGTGGCCATGTAATGATCTTCGTTAGAAGACTTTACTCGTCTAATGTCGCCGAAGAGGTCAGATCTTTGCTTCTCCCCCCAGGCATATGCACGCTGATACTCAGGAACACGAAAGAGGCGGCCGTGCAGAAAGTTATCTAGCGTGAGGAGTTGGGGTTGTATTTTCATCTGGATATTCTTTGTAGTTCCCAGTGTTGGGGTTATTTCGTACACATAGCGCGCTGCTACACTCTAGCCCGGGTCCGATTGCGATACAAATTGGCGACATGATTGATGCAGTTTGGCTGCACGTTCCTCGCGGCCGGAGCGCACGTCGGCTGCATGGTGTTAGTCGGCGCGGTGATCGACGCGCGGCGTCAGAATGGCATGAGCATGGGCGTTGGGTGGGATGCCCTACGAGACCGACCGTCGAATGCAAGATAAAAGAACTGCCGTCGGTTCGGGTGTGTGTGAAAGGACTAGAAAATTCACGATTGCCGCCAGGAGAGCAATCTGATCGGGAGTTTGGTCGCCGCCGCAGGCGGGAAAACGCTTATGCCCGGCGTTCGCGGTTCGGTACTGGAATGGCGGAGGGGGTGGGATTCGAACCCACGGTGACCTTTCGACCACGCCGGTTTTCAAGACCGGTGCCTTCAACCGCTCGGCCACCCCTCCACGCCTTTATAAAATCAAGTACTTTCTGTTGATCGGGCGGGTCTTGTCCCAATTCGTTTGTCCACTCTTGCCCACTTTCTGTGGATCCCACAATCAGCACGCTCAGTTTGTCCCCGGCACCGATCAGCAGGGCGTGGGAGTGTCGATCACGGCGACGCCTTCTCGCGCATCGTGACGAACTCCTCCGCCGCCGTCGGATGAATCCCGATAGTCGCGTCGAACTGCGCCTTGGTCGCGCCGCATTGAATCGCGATCGCCAGCCCCTGCACGATTTCGGCGGCCGCCGCACCCACCATGTGGCATCCGACCACGCGATCGTTCGCCCGATCGACCACCAGCTTCATGAAGGTGCGCTCGCCGCGGCCGCTCAGCGTATGCATCAGCGGACGGAACTCCGACTTGTAGATATCCACCGCGCCGAACTTTTCGCGCGCCTCCGACTCAGTCAGCCCGACGGTCGCGAGCGGCGGCTGGCTGAACACCGCCGACGCCACGTTGGCGTGATCGACGCGCATCGCGCGCTTGCCGAAGAGCGTCTCGGCCACCGCGCGCCCCTCGGCAATAGCCACTGGGGTCAGCGTTATCCGATTAGTCACATCGCCGACCGCGTAGATATTCTCGACCGAACTGCGCGAATAGTTATCGACCACCACTCCGCCCGCGGCGTCGAGCATCAGATCGACCCGCTCGCAGCCCAAGCCGCGGGTGTTGGCGGCGCGTCCGGTGGCGAACATGATCAGGCTCGACTCATGCGCCGTCCCGTCATCGAGGATGACACGGACGCCCGCGCCGCCGGCGTCCGGCGACGCGCTCCGCTCGATCCGGGCGACCCGGCACTCGAAGCGCAAATCGATGCCGCGCTTGCGCATCTCGGCGGCTAGTGCCGTCCGCAGATCGTCGTCAAAACCGCGCAGAAAGATTTTCCCGCGATGCACCAGCGTGACCTGCGCACCGAGTCCGTGAAAAATCCCCGCGAACTCGACGCCGATATATCCGCCGCCGACGATCGTCACCCGTTCGGGCATCCGCTCGAGGAAGAACGCTTCGTTCGAGGTGATCGCCAGTTCGGCGCCCGGTATCCGCGGCATCATCGGCCATCCGCCGGTCGCGATCAAAATATACTTAGTCGAATAGCGCGCGCCGGCGCATTCTATAGTATGCGCGTCGACGATTGTGGCACGGCGCGGGAAAATCCTGACGCCCGCTTGCAGGAGCAGCCCTTCATAGATCCCGTTGAGCCGAAGAATCTCTTCGTTCTTGTTCGCAATCAGCCTGCGCCAGTCGAAGCTGCGCTCGCCGACGCTCCAGCCAAAGCCGGCCGCATCTTCAAATGCGTCGCTGAATTCGGCGGCGTAGACCAGCAGTTTCTTCGGAATACAGCCGACGTTGACGCAAGTGCCGCCGAGATAGTGCTCCTCGGCCACGGCCACGCGCGCGCCGAGGCTCCCGGCCACCCGGCTTGCCCGCACCCCGCCCGAACCCGCGCCAATCACGAAGAGGTCGAAATCGTACTGCTCAGCCATCGATTTGTTACCCGGTGATTACCTGGCGCGGACCGTCATGCGCGGCGCGGCGCCGGCCAGCGCATCCGCCGCATCCGCGATGTGCGCAACCTCCATATCGAAGGACCGTGCATATCGAAGGACCGTGCGCCCGATTGATTCAGTTGGCCTTGGCCTGCGGTTCGGCCGCCGACGCATTCGCCTGTGCCGAATTCGGCTTGGCGTGCGCCAATTCGTCGTCGATGATCGCCGAGAAGCTCTGCACCGATTCCGCTCCAACCACCTCGCGGCCGTTGATGAAGAACGTGGGCGTGCCGTTCACGCCGACGCCACTCCCAAGGGCCTGGTCAGCCTTGATCGCCGGTACCATCTTTTTGGAATCGAAGCAGGCGTCGAACTTCTTCGCATCGAGGCCGGCCTTGGTCGCCGTGTTCTTAAGACTCGCCGGATCGAGTTTGCTCTGATCGGCAAACATCGCGTCGTGGAATTGCCAGAACTTGCCCTGCTCTCCTGCGCAGCGTCCCGCGTTCGCCGCGTCCAGCGAATGCGGATGCATCGGCAGCGGGAAATCCAGGTAGACCAGCTTGATTCGATCCCCGTACTTGTCGCGCACCTGCTTGAGCGTCGGTTCCGCGGCGCGGCAATAGGGGCATTGGAAGTCCGAGAACTCGACGATCGTCACGGCTGCGTCCTTGCCACCAGTCCACGGATGGCCCGCGCTCGGCACGTCGACGCGCGGCGCCACCAGCGAAACCGTGACCGCCGAAGCGGTCCGCAACTTCGCCATCAGTAGTTCGTGCTCGACGCGCATCTGATGACGTTGCATGGCCGCGATCAGCAACGGCTGGATTTCCTTGTACGGACGTCCGCCGGTCTGCGCGTCGATACCGGCCTTGTGCGCGTCGTAGTATTTCTGCGCGTCGGCTGCGCTGACCTTCGATCCGGGCCCGTCGAGTTCGCGCTGCAAATAGGCCTCGGGAGTGACTCCAGCCTTTTTTGCGGCCTGTTCGACCAGATAGCCATTGACCATCGAATCGAGCGCCTGCTTGCGCAAACTGTAAAGGTCATTCGGGCGCATGGCCGCGAGCACCTGCGCGTCCAACTCGCGCTGGGTGATCTTGCGCGCGCCGATAGTCGCCACGACCGGATTCGCGCCCGCCGCCGTTGCCGCCGCTGCCGGCACGATCGCCACCAGCAACCCTATCGCCATCGCCATCACGGCCGTGATCGTCACGTCGAAGGTTATGCCAGCGGCCCACCCGGCGCCGGCCTGCCATCGTCCTGCTTTCATCCGCACTCCTCTACTTGGGCGGGACCTGATCGTCCCGTCAATCGCTCAGAATACCACGGGTCACCCCCGATGTCGCGATCGGAATTCGCACGCCGTCGCGGCGGGCGCGTACAGCATCCGACGACCGCCGATCAGAATTCAGCCGCGCATTAAGCTTGACGCCGCGCCGTCCCGCGCGCGTCGCATGGGCGTGCGGCAGGTCACTCATAGCGGCTAGCCTCCGGCCCCCGCACTTTTGCATCGCCGGATATAAATGAAACCGGGGCGCAAGTTTGGAATTGAAATAAAGCTGCGCTATAGTCCGTGCGTTTCATGGTCTGTCACAAGCGATGCTGATACTGTGATTGTTTGACAGTAAGCGTAATTAATGCCAAATCGGTCGTGATGCGGGACCGATTAACGGATCGGAGAATGCGGTGGAAACGTCTGCGCACGACATTCTGATAATCGGCGGCGGCGGCGCCGGGCTGCGGGCCGCGATCGAGATCGCGGAGCAAAACCCCGGCATCAACGTCGCGATGGTCTCCAAGGTCTATCCGATGCGGAGCCATACGGTCTCGGCCGAGGGCGGCGCCGCCGGCGTGGCTGGCGCCGACGACTCGCTCGATGAGCATTGCTTCGACACCATCGCCGGCAGCGACTGGCTGGCCGATCAGGACGCGGTCGAGCTCTTCGTCAACGAGGTGCCCAAGGAACTGCTCCGCCTCGAGCATTGGGGATGCCCGTGGAGCCGCGAGCCCGACGGGCGCATCGCGGTCCGCCCCTTCGGCGGCATGAAGAAGATGCGCACGTGGTTTGCCTCCGACAAGACCGGCTTCCACATGCTGCACACGCTCTTCCAGACTTCGCTGCAATTCGGCACGATCACCCGCTACGACGAGACCTTTGCCACCCGCCTGCTGGTCGAGGACGGCGCGGTGCGCGGCGCGGTCGCAATCGAATTGCGCACCGGCCGGATTCGCGCGATCGAGGCCAAGGCGGTGATTATCGCGACCGGCGGATGCGGCCGCGTCTTTCCCTTTACCACCAACGCGAATATCTGCACCGGCGACGGCATGGCCCTGGCCTATCAGGCCGGCGCGCCGCTCAAAGACATGGAGATGGTCCAGTATCATCCGACCGGCCTGCCCTTCACCGGAATTTTGATCACCGAGGCGGCGCGCGCCGAGGGCGGCTGGCTGCTCAACAAGGACGGCTACCGCTTTTTGCAGGATTACGACCTCGGCAAACCAACGCCGACGCCGGTCTTCAAGAGCATGGAGCTCGGACCGCGCGATCGCGTCTCGCAGGCGATTTTCGGCGAGTTCGAAAAGGGCCGCGCCTTCAAGGGGCCATACGGCGACTATGTGCATCTCGACCTGCGCCATCTCGGCGAGCACAAGATCGAGACGCGCCTGCCGATGGTCCGCGAGCTCTGCCTGAAGTACGAAAATATCGACCCGGTCAAAGAGCCGATCCCGATTCGCCCCGTGCAGCATTACATGATGGGAGGCGTGCATACCGACATCAACGCCGCCACGCCGCTCAAGGGACTCTACGCGGCGGGCGAGGCGGCCTGCGTCAGCATCAACGGCGCCAACCGCCTCGGGTCGAATTCGCTCGGCGAACTGCTGGTTTATGGCGCGCGCGCCGGCCGCAACGCGGTCGCATACGTGCAGAGCCTGCGCGGCGACGGTTCGCGCAACGCGGTGCTGGCCCAGGCCAGCGACGAGGAGCGGCGCCTCGAGCACGACTACCTCCACAAGACCGGCGGCACCGAGCGCATCGCGAAGTTGCGTGAAGAGATGCAGCATACGATGGAGACCGGCTGCGGAATTTATCGCGAGCGCAATACGCTGATCGAGTCGGGCAACAAGATTCGCGAACTCAAGGATCGCTATCGCAACGTCGCGATCGACGACCATTCGCGCACCTTCAATACGCAAATGACGGCGGCGCTCGAACTCTCGTTCATGCTCGACATCGCCGAGACTATCGTGCACTGCGCGCTCAACCGCGAGGAATCCCGCGGGGCGCATCAGCGGCGCGACTTCACCAAGCGCGACGACGTCAAGTACCTGGCTCATTCGGTGGTCTCGGCGAACGCCGAGGGCCCCCCGCGCATCGACTATCGCCCTGTTGTGATCACCCGCTGGCCGCCCGGCGAGCGGGTTTACGGAAGGTAGGCCTGAGCTATGCCGGAGACCATTATCCTCGAGGTCGAGCGCTTCCATCCGGAGCGCGATACGGAACCGAGTTACCAGAGTTTCGAGGTGCCCCTGCGCGCCGACTGGATGGTGCTCGACGCCCTCAACCACATCAAGGATCAGCTCGACGGCACACTGGCGTTTCGCTGGTCGTGCCGGATGGGAATCTGCGGCAGTTGCGGCATGACCGTCAACGGCGTGCCCAAGCTGACCTGCGAAACCATGCTGATGGACTACGCGCCGGGGCCGGTGCGGGTGGGACCGCTGGCCCATTTCCCGGTGATCAAGGACCTGGTCGTCGAGCTTGACGATTTTCTCGCCAAGTTGCAGAAGGTGCGGCCGTGGATCGTGCGCAAGGATGACTATCAGCCCAAGCGCGAATTCATCCAGTCGCCCGCCCAGCTCGAAGCGTTTCATCAGTTCAGCCTGTGCATCAACTGCACGCTGTGCTACGCCGCCTGTCCGGTCTCGGGACTCGACGCGAACTTTCTCGGACCCGCCGCGATCGCCCTGGCCCATCGCTACAACCTCGACTCGCGCGATCAGGCGAGCGACGACCGGCTCGATATCGTCTCGCAGCACGAGGGTATCTGGGATTGCACGGTGGTCGGCGAATGCACCACGGTCTGCCCCAAGGGCGTCGATCCGTCGCTCGCGATTCAGCAGTTCAAACTGACCGCGACCCAGGAATGGTTCAAATCGTTCCTGATGCCGCGGGGAAAGAATTAAGCCGATGCCGCAGTATCCGCAATATCAGCTCAAGGCCTACCGGCCGCGCATGTCGGCCTACTGGTACCTCGATCAATGGCACTATCTGCGCTACGCGCTGCGTGAGTCGTCGAGCTTTTTCGTCGCCTGGTTCTGCGTCGTCACGCTGGTCCAGATCGCCGCGCTGAGCGCCGGCCCGACCCACTACGCGCATTTCCAGGCGCTGATGAAATATCCTGCGATGATCGTGATCAACGTCGTCGCACTCGGGTTTTTCCTGCTCCACGCCTTCACCTGGTTCAACCTGGTGCCGCGTGTCGTGGTGCGGCAAGTGCTCGGCAAGCCAACGCCCAATATCCTCTCCTCGGCGCCCAATTTCATGGTCTGGTTCGGCGCGAGCGTGATCGTTGCGCTGTTTATCCTGGGGGTCTTCTGATGTCGTCGGCGAAGCGATCGAACGAACCGATCGTATGGTTCCTGTTCGGCACGGGCGGATTTTTCGCCGCCTACTTTCTGCCGATCCACGTCCTGCTCTACGGCATCGCGTTTCCCTTGGGCCTGCTGCACGATCCGGGCTACGCCACCACGCTCGCCCTGCTCGAGCATCCGCTCGTCCGGCTCTATCTGTTCGCGCTGCTCACCTTCTGCTTTTTCCACGCCGCGCATCGGATGCGATTGACGCTGTCGGACGTGCTCAACATGCGCCACCTCAATACCATCCTGGCGTTCCTGTGCTACGGCGGCGCGATCGCCGGAACGATCTGCGCCATCTGGCTGCTGGCGGTGGTCCCCTGACCGTCGCGCGCACGCAAGCTTGACGGGCCACCCGGCCGTCGATCCAGGCCCGCACGTATCCCGTGCGGGCCTTTTCTATTGCGCCGTTCAGCGGCGCGCCGCTCGCCGCCGGCCGATTCGCGCGCGGCGGCATTGAGCGCGCACGCGCCGTGGCTTACGCTCACTGTCAGGAAGCGGTGAGAGCAATGAAAATCGACATCGATCTGAAAGCGGGATTTCTCCAGACGCTCAAGCGCGAAGTGCTCGCCACGCTGACCACCGAGGAGCACGCGATCATTGAGGTGTCGACCGGCGAGATGGGCGTGAAGCCCGACGCGGTCAAGCTCGGCTGGCTCAAGATGCGCACCAAGGAAAGCTGGACCAAGCAGCGCTACACGCGCGCGCTCGACCGCACGATGAAGAAGCTCAAGGCGGAACTCGCCGCGCAATCGTCCAAGAGCGAATAGCTATCCGCCTATCCCCTCGCCCATACTGGTTCACCCTGAGCGCAGCGAACGTATCTCGGGATTCGTCACTCCGCGGCCGCCGTTCGGAATGACTCACGGACGCGGGCGAAGTTTCTTTAGCGCTGCCCCTCGCGCGCGCGTTCGCTTTTCCACAGCGCGACGTTCGCCGCCGGAGTAGAATAGTCGCCGGGGAAGAGAGGTGGACGATGACTGCGACGATTCGCTTCGCCACGCCCGACGACGCCGTGACGATCGAGCGTTTTATCCGCGGACTCGCCGACTACGAACGAGAGCCCGGCGCCGTCTGCGCGACGGCCGCCGTGTTGCGCACCCAGATGATGGCCGAGAACCCGCCCTTCGAATGCCTCCTGGCGGAGCACGGCGGCGCGCCGATCGGCTTCGCCCTCTTCTATCGCGCCTACTCGACCTGGCTTGGCCATCCCCTGCTGTTTCTCGAAGATCTGTTTGTCGACGAGGCCTGTCGCGCGGCCGGCGCCGGAATCGCGCTGATCAAGCGCTTGGCGGCGATCGCCGCGGAACGCGGATGGGCCCGGATGGAATGGCGCGTACTCGACTGGAATACTCCGGCGCAGCGCTTCTACCGCGCGCTCGGCGCCAATCCGGCCGACGACTGGACCGTCTGGCGGGTCGAGGGCGAAGCGCTGGCGCGCCTGGCGCGTGGCGCTGAGCGTGATGATACCGAGGTTAGCGGCGCGCGTGGCGACGCCATGCGGCGCAAGGGCGAGTAGGCTCAGCGCTCGATCCGCGCCACCCGCCGCCGGCCGACTTCGAGAATCCGATGCTCCCCCGGCACGAAGCGGAAGTTCATATCGCTAATCGTCAGGCCGTCGACCCGCACTGCGCCCTGGCTTAGCAGGCGGCGCGCGTCGCTGGTCGACGACGCGAAGCGCAACTGCTTCATCAGCTCGCATACCCAGAGCTCCTCGGCCAGGCGATAGACCGCCACGTCGGCGGGGATTTCTCGGCGCTGGAATTTGGTCTCGAAATATTCGCGCGCGCGCCGGGCGGCGTCGCGATCGTGATATTCCTCGACGATCGTGGTAGCGAGGCGTTTCTTGGCTTCCATCGGATGGACGCCGCCGGACTTGATCGACGCAAGCGCCGCCGCGTCGGCGTCGGTCAGCAGCTCGTAGTAGCGCGCCATCAACGAGTCGGGAATCGACATCAGCTTGCCGAACATCTCGTCGGGCGGGTCGGTCAGGCTGACGAAGTTGCCGTACGACTTCGACATCTTGCGCACGCCCTGGAGCCCCTCGAGCAGCGGCATCGTCATGACGCATTGCGGCGGCTGGCCATAAGCGCGCTGCAATTCGCGGCCGACCAGCATGTTGAATTTCTGATCGGTCCCGCCGATCTCGAGGTCGGACTTGAGCGCGACGGAGTCGTAGCCCTGGATCAGCGGGTAGAGCAGCTCGTGCAGAAAGAGCGGTTCCTGCTTCTCCAGCCGCTGCTCGAAGTCGTCGCGCTCGAGCATCCGCGCGACGCTCAGGCGCGAAGCGATTTCGATCAGCCGGCGCGTGTCGACCTGGTTCATCCATTCGGAATTGAAGCGCAGCTCGGTCAGCCCCGGGTCGAGGATCTTCGAGACCTGCCCCTGATAGGTTTTCGCGTTGGCCTCGATCTGCTCGCGCGAGAGCGGCTTGCGGGTTTCCGATCGCCCGGTCGGGTCGCCGATCATCGCGGTGAAATCGCCGACCAGGAAGATCACGGTGTGGCCGGCGCGCTGGAAATCGCGCAGCTTCTTGAGCGTGATCGAATGGCCCAAATGGAGGTCTGGCGCGGTCGGATCCATGCCGAGCTTGATGCGCAGGGGGCGGCCCTCGCGCAGGCGTTCGGTCAGTTCGGCGGGCGAAATCAATTCGGCCGCGTTGCGGGCAAACTCTTGGGCCTGCTCCCTGGCGTCATTCTCGTCGAGCGGCAATCGGAAAACCTCGGTCGCTGGGATCGCTTGAGTGAATCGCCAGAATATAGGAATCCGCGCGGGCTGGAAACGCGCCCGCGTGGCCGCGCCCGGCGCAGCGGGGACGGCCTCAACGCGGCGGGCGGCGAGCGCCTCGTGCGCCCGCCGCCCTGCGGTTAGCTTAAATCGATTCCGGTCAGCGCATGATCTGCATCAGACCGCTGGGCGTCGAGTAGCGCGAGATGTTGTTGTACTCGGGCGCCACGTTCTGGTCGAAACGCAAACCGTCGGTCTTGCCGTCGGCATTCGCCGTGAAGACGTGGCTCACGTGGTCGTTCTGCAAATCCCAGTAGGTCTCGATGATTCCGCCGCCATAGGGCGCGGGCTCTTCACCGGCGACCAGCGTGGCGGGCTGCAGGCCGATTTGCACGACCTTCCACAGCTTCATGTTGGCGTCGTAAATTTCCTCGAACAGTTGATGATAAAACTCGTGGTCCACGTACATGATCTTGCTGCCGTAACAGTAACCGGCCTGCTCGCTCGGCACGCGCCGCACGTCGATCACGTCGACCTCGCGCAGACTCCACGGACCCCACGAAGGCTTGCTCCATCCGAGCGGCATGTCGTAGTTGGCCGGCCACGCGCCGTCGGCATTAGTCAGATCGGTCAAGCCCAGAATTTTGCGCGTGCCCAGGTACTCGGCGTTGAATGCCGACAGGCCGCCGTTGTAGCCGACCCGCTGGTCGTCATGCACCATGTCGCTGCCGAACAGCGGAGCGCAGCGCGCCGAGGTCGACAGGCGCAGCGAGCGCCGCAGCGAGGGCACGAAGACAAAGCTGTCCTCCGACTTCGAGAGATCCTGCGAGAACAGCGTCAGATCGGCCGTGTAACGCGACTGTTCGGGTTGCTCGACCATCAGCCATTCCGAGAACCACGCGCCCGACGCCTGCGGATCGGTCCGCGCGACACCGGGTGCCCAATTGTATGCCAACTGCCGGTATACCACCGACGTCCGGGTACACGCCGAGTTGTTGAAACGGTCCGCCGTGCAGAAGCTGGCGAGTCCCGAATCGGTCGAGAGGACCGCCAGGTATGGTCCACCGGGAAACCAGACGTTGGCCAGAATCTTGTATCCTTTGTCCGGATCGGAGGGATTCGGAAACGGCATCCCGGCGACGTAATTCGCCACATTCATATGACCGTCGGGAGTGTGGACGACCTGCGTCTGGCTGCCGTATTTCTCGCTGGCGGCGATATAATCCTTCGGCAACGGAAGAATCACGGTGGGCCCAACCGGCATCGAAACGTCGGGCGGCATCTTCCAGAAATAGGTCCCCTTGAAGAATTCGATCATCCCGACCGGCATGTACTGCTGGTACTGCTGCCAGTTCTGCATCGTGATCGTCGTGCCTGGTGGAATCGTTCCCTGATTGGCATTAGCCGCCAACCACGACTTCATGGTCTCCTGAACCGGGTCGGCTTTTGCCGATCCGACGAGTGGTCCCACCGCGATAACTAACAGCAGGATCGCCAACTTCCTAAGTGCCGTCATTCGCATATCCTCCGTTCCCTCCCATGCGACGGTCGGTCGCATGTCCCCAAGGTTCCGCGAGCGTTACATATGCTCTTCGACTCCCCGATTGTTACGCGTATCGCTCAATCTCCGCATAAAGGATGTCCTGTCATCGGGCATTAGCGCTGCTGAGCCATACTGTCAATAATCTCGGTGGCGGATCTGTTCCCGAAAATTACGACAGGGACATCACGATGTATCTAAAGTTTGCGAAACGTAACGGATATTTGAGCGACTCAGGGGTCTTTTCGATGCGTAACTGTGCAGATTCGTCTCTATTGGAAGAACGAATTACGGATGTTAGTAGATCGCTCCATTTGGCTGCGACAGGCACAAAAATACCGGCCGCGCTATGCTTGGCCGTCGCTGGCACGGGTGTGGTCGTTAAGCTGCAATGCCCTCTAGCGAACCTCTGCACAAGGCTCTGCGGTCACCCTGAGCGCAGCGCATGGGTCCCGGATCCGGGATTCTTCGCTGCGCTCAGAATGACAACCTAACTTGTAGAGGTTCCCTAGCGTTCGCTACTTCCGACCGCGCGTCGAGGTGGCGAAAAAAGGCGCGGCCCGCGAGATCGTCGCGAGCCGCAGGCACCCGGCAATCGCCGGCGCAGGATTCCTCGGGCGGGTGCCTTACCGGTTGATCTGCATCAGGCCGGACGGCGTGGAATAGCGATCGATGTTATTGTACTGCGGCGGTACCGCCTGGTTGATCACGATGTCGCGGCCGGCGCCGTCGGCGGTAAACGTGTAGGTCGCGTGATCGCTTTGCAGATCCCAGAACTGAAACGCGAGTGACGAAAGCGCCGCCACCCCGATGTTGGGCACCACGCGCACACGGAACGAGACCATCCCGGTTTTCCACAGTTTCATGTTCGCGTCATAAAGATCCATCCACTGTTCGTGGAAGAAATTCTTGTCGACGTACATGATGCGCTTGCCGTAGCAGTAACCCTTCGACGCCGTCGCGACGCGGCGCGTGTCGAGCACGTAGGTATCGCGCACGCTCCATGCGCCCCATGACGGACGCGCGAAACCGAGCGGCATATCATAGTTGTCGGGAAACGCCCCGTCGGCGGTGGTCAGATTAGCCAGTGCGATTATTTTTTGATCGCGCAGAAAGGTGGCATCGAAGGTCGCGATGCCGCCGTTGAAGCCGGCCCGCTCATCGTCGTGCGTAAAGTCGGTGCTGAACAGCGGCGCGCAGCGCGCCGTGCTCGCCAGGCGCAGCGAACGGCGCAATGACGGCACGTAGACGAAGTTGCCCTCGGGCTTGTCCATATCGCTGTAGAAGATCGTGAGATCGGCGGTGTACTTGGACTCCTCGGGCTCCTCGATCATCAGCCATTCGGTGTACCACGCACCCTCGGCGCCGGATTCGGTGCGCGGAATTCCGGGATCGGTATTGTAGTCGAGTTGGCGAAAGACGGCCGAAAATTTCAGGCAGTTGTTGTTGCCGAAACGATCCGAGGTACAGGTGCTGCCGAGGCCGGTCTCCGGTGACAGCGCGCTGACATGCGGGCCGTAAGCGAACCATTCGTCGGCCAGGATCTTCTGCCCTTTGTCGGGATCCTGCGGATTGGGAAACGGACGTCCGGCGACGTAGTTCGTGAGCGTCCAGTGGCCGTTGGGCAATCTCTGCAACCGGACCTGCGGGGAGTATTGCTCCGTCGCGTCGTTGTAGCTCTTGGGCAGCGGATAATTGTAGGTCGGACCGATATCGATCTCGAGGTCGGGCGGCATCTTCCAGAACAGGGCGCCCTGGAACAACTGGACCATGCCGTCCGGCATGAACGCCTGATACTGCTGCCAATTGGCCATCGTGATTTTCGTGCCGATCGGAATGCCGTTAGGTCCCGAGGTCATCCGGGGAACGCCGGCCACCGGGGTTTGTCCGGTAAGCGTAGCGACCGACGATGCAGACGCGGCGGACGGTGGCGCGGCGGCCGGCATCGACGGTGCGGCGGCCTGGGCGATCACGACCGGCGCAGGCGCGGCGGTGGGTAATTCGGCTACGCTGGCGGCGGCGCACGCCAATCCGGCCCACGCGACGACGATCGCGCAGACCAGCGCCATGCGTCCCATCTTGATTACGCTCATAGATTTCCCCTCGACACCGCACGCTCGCACGGGCGATGCGTCAATTCGGATTGAAATGCGCGGTCGTACGAATCTGGCGATTATGGTCAGAACACACCGGAAGATTGCAAAGTTCCGGCAATACGCCTTCCGCCCCGGCCCGCAATCTATCAAATCCCAGCGAGAATCGCGCGGTCCGATGACAAATGCAAAACCACCCGGCCGTGCCGCCGGGCGGCGTGGCAGGTGGTCAGTGAGCGAGGAAAAAATCCGATGTAGATGAGCCGATGTGACGGCGCTCAGACCTTGTCGAGCACCATCACCAGGAGCACGGCAGGCAGGTAGATGATTGATACATGCATCACCTGCCGTGCCGCCGCCGCAGCAGCCGGCGAACGCAGCAGTTTGAATCCGTAGATCAGCATCATGAGGCCCAGCAGCATCGCTACCGGCAAGTAGATCAGGCCGGCAAAGCCCATCAGGGTCGGCAGCATGCCGACGACCATCAGGATCACGGTCGCCGTGATCATCACGATATTCGCCGGATTGCCATATGCGCGGTCGCGCGGCAGCAGGTGGATGCCGGCGCGCGCGTAATCTTTTTGATAGAGCCGCGCGATCGACAGCGAATGCGGGAGTTGCCAGAAAAACATGATGCCGAAGAGCACGAAGGGCTCGGCCGCCAGGCTGTTGCGCGCCGCCGCCCAGCCAATCACCGGTGGCAACGCACCGGGCACCGCGCCGACGATATGGCACATCCAGGAGACCGTCTTCATGGGGGTATAGGCGCCGAGATAGAGCACCGTAATCGCCCCGGTCACCATCGCGCAGAGCGGGTTTACCGCGAGCCACAGGAAGCCGATGCCGGCGACCGTGGTGATTAGCCCAAAGAGCAGCGCCTCGACCGGACGCAGTCGCCCCGACGGCAGTGGACGATTGCGCGTGCGATCCATCTTGGCGTCGTAGTCGCGCTCGATGTACTGGTTGAGCGCGAGCGTGCCGCCGGCGGCAAAGGCCGTCCCGACCAGGGCCTTGAGCGCGACCGCGAAATCGAACGCCGCGCCGTCACCCATATAAAAGCCCGCCAGCGTGGTGATCAGCACCATCAGAAGGACGCGCGGCTTGGTCAACTCGAAGTAGGCCGCGGCGCGGCCCTGGATCGAGGACAGACTGGGGTCGAATGCGGCGGCCTCTGAATTCACGCGCTTACCTTGCGTTCCATGCTTGGAGAAATCGGCGTGGGCACTCTAGCCGCTTCCGCCTGCGCTGCCAATCGGCCGAGCACAAATGCGCGGATCGCCAGAGCGACGCTGGTGGCGAGCACCCCCGCACCGACCATCACGTGGGCGGTGGTCGGCAGCACCGCGCGGCCGCTCCAGATGGTGATCGCGCCGAGCGAAATCTGCACCGCCAGCAGTCCGAGAAGGAGCAGCGCCGGACGGGTCAACTGGGCCTCGCCGCGGTAGTGCCGCAGCACGCGCGCGACGGTCCACAGGCCGAATCCGGTGACCACGACCGCGCCGCATCGATGAGCGAAATTTACGTCAATGCCGAGCGAAATAAACGGCGGGACGGCGTGACCAAACGAGGTCGGAAAATCGGGAATCGCGAGACCGGCGCCGAGATGGCGCATCACCGCGCCGATGAGAATCTGCGCATAGATCACGCCGCTGGTGGTCGCCGTGAGCGTGGTCAGGCGCGGCCGCGCGCGATCTGCCGCGACCGGCGGATGGGTGCCGAACTCGGGATTGGTGAACAGCGCCATCGCCACCATCACGCAACACAGCGCCTGCGCGGTGCCGGCGTGCGCGACCGCCACTGGCAACGGCAGCAGGTAGAGCACCGTGATCCCGCCCAGGATGGCTTGCACGACGATAATCCCCAGCGCGGCGAAGGCGGTCTTGCGCACCCACGCGCGCGGCTCGACCATCCAGGTCCAGGTCGCCAGGATCATCGTGAGCACGACCACGATCCCGGCTGCCACGCGATGGCCGTACTCGAAGCGCACGCCACCCACCAGATGCGGCACCAGCCGGCCATATGCTAGCGGCCAATCGGGCACGGCCAGCGCCGAGCCGGTCGAGGTGACCAGCCCGCCGACGAAGATCAGCACGAAGGTGGCCGCCGCCGTGATTACGGCAAAGCGATGCAGCGCCGGCGAGGGGGCGCGGCTGACGAGCGAGTTTTCAGGATTGGCCATGAGGAGATTTTGCGGATGCCGCACGGACTCGGAGCCGCGCCCACGGCATCATTAGAAATACAGTATCCGCTAAAATTACGAAATTAGGTCGGCTTCAAAATCAACCAAATTCGCGCGACGATTGCAAGCCGCCCGCTCGGATTCACGGCGGCGCGCTCAGGCATGCGCGGCATCGGCCGGCCGCGTCGGGCTGAACCGCACCGGCATCCGCTTAATTCCGGCGACCGAATTCGAGCGCAGCTTCTCGACCTGCCCCGCGAGCTCGAGCCCGGGCAGCCGGCGCATCGCCTCGTCGAACATCACGCGCATCTCCACCCGCGCCAGGTTGGCGCCCAGGCAAAAATGCTCGCCGTGGCCAAAGGCGACGTGATCGTTGGGCGTGCGCGACACGATGAATTGCTCCGGATCGGCGAATTGCGCGGGGTCGCGATTGGCCGCGGCGTTCCACAACACCACGCGATCGCCCTTGCGCATATGCTGGCCGCCAATCTCGGCGTCACGCGCGGCGGTGCGCATGATATGCGTGATCGGCGTGGTCCAGCGCAGGAACTCCTCGACCGCGGCCGGGGCGTCCGGATTGGCGGCGAACTTCGCGCCCTGATCGGGATTCTGCATCAGCGCGAGCATCCCGCCCGAAGTCGCGTTGCGAGTGGTCTCCTGCCCGCCCAGGATCAGCAGCAGGCAATTGAACGAAATCTCTTCGCTGGTCAGCGGTTCGCCTTCGATCGCGCCATGCACCAGGGCGCTGATCAAATCGTTGGTCGGATTGGCGCGCCGGCGCGCCGCCTCACGCACGAAAAAGTCGCGCGCCTCGACCTGCGCCGCGTAGGCGGTCTCCTGGCCGGTGCGGCCCTTGGCGTATTCCTCGTCGTGGCGGCCCAGCGTCTCGTTGGTAATCGCGAACATCAATTCCCAATGCTCGCGCGCGATGCCCATCATTTCGCAGATCGCCGCGGTCGGCAGCTTGGCCGCGATGTCGCGGACGAAATCGCATTCGCCGCGCTCGACCACCGTGTCTAAAATCGCCGACGAGATGCGCCGGATCATCTCGGCGTTGGGCTTGACCGCGTGCGGCGTGAAGCGCCGGCTGAGCACCTGGCGCATCTTCGGATGGCGCGGCGGATCGAGCAGGATCATCATGCGGCGAAAGCCCGCCTGCTCCGGCGACGCATCGCCGAAGTAAAGCTGCACGCCCTGCTCGGAGCTGAAGCCCTGCGGGTCGCGATAGACCGCGACCACATCTTCGTAGCGGGTCAGCGACCAGAAGCCGCGGCCGGGCTTGCGTTCCTGCCACTGCACGGGAGCCTGTTCGCGCAGCACGGCAAAGGCCTCATACATGTCGCCCTGAACGAAGAAATCAATGTCGGCAAGATCGATTTGGTCAATCGTCAGCATCGAACGGCTACTCCATCGCGGCACAATAATCGTGGCTTCGCCGGCGCGGCCGGCCGCCCGACTCCGCACGCCGACGGCGGGCGCGCCCGGCCCCGTCGCCCGTCATTTGGGCGTCGCCCATGATAGATCATTCGCCCCGCGGTTAGTAAGCGCACCGATCGACGAAGCGGCCGCGCGCGGCGTCATCGCGCCCGTTTAGTGGAAGCTCTGCACAATTTAGGTTGTCATTCTGAGCGCCAGCGAAGAATCCCGGATCCGAGACCCATTCGCTGCGCTCAGGGTGACAGCAGAGCCTTGTGCAGAGTTCCTTAGTTCGCGCGTAACGGATACGCGATGGTTGGCCTGCGTTACGCATTTGGCTACAACTCGAAGCGCTTTACAATTCGCAGTGCTTACGGTTGCATACCGAGGAACTTCCGCATGCCGATCGCATCCGCCACCATCGCCAAAACCTTCGAGCAGCAGGCGCACAAATACGGCACGCGCGCGTTCCTCAAAGATAAGCACGGGGGCGCCTGGCACGACCATGCGTGGCAGGATTTGGCCGATCGGGCGATGCGCCTGCGCGGGGGCCTGGCGCAACTCGGCATCCAGCCCGGTGATCGGATCGCGATCCTGGCCGAAAACGGCCCGAACTGGGTGGCCTTCGATCAGGCCGTGCTCGGCCTGGGCGCGGTGGTCGTGCCGCTTTACACCACCAGCGGCGCCGACGAGATGCGCCACGTGATCGCCGATTCCGGGGCGCGCCTGGTCGGCGTGCAGGGCCCCGCGCTAGTCAAGAAGCTGCGCGAACTCGGCGGGCTACCCGCGGTCGAGGGCATCATCGCGATGCATCCCGGAGCGGTAGCGATCGATGACGGCGGCCTCGAGGTGATCACGCTCGAACAGGCGAGCGGATTCGATCCGATGCCGGCGGCGTCGGGCCATGGCGACGATCTGGCGACGCTCATCTACACCTCCGGCACCAGCGGAATGCCCAAGGGCGTGATGCTCTCGAACGGCAACATCCTGGCCAATTGCGAATCGAGCCTCTACGCGCTGGGTCTTGGCGAGAACGACATGACGCTCTCGTTCCTGCCGGTGGCACACGCTTTCGAGCGGACGGCGGGCTACTACACCGTGATGGTTGCCGGTGGCATGATCGCCTATGCCGAGGGGCTGACGCAGATCGCGGCCAATCTGCTCGAAGTCGATCCGTCGGTCGTGCTGACCGTGCCGCGCCTGCTCGAAGTGATCTACGGCCGCGTGATGCGCAGCGTCGAGACCGCCCCGCCCCTGCGCCGGCGGCTATTCGCCGCGGCACTGGCCACAGGTATCAAGGCGGCGGCCTATCGCCAACGCGGGCTCAAAGTGCCGTTCGCTACGGCGGCCGCGATGGTGCTCTACCGCCGGCTGGTTTTCGACCGTATCCGGAGCATTTTCGGACCGCGCCTGCGCTACCTGATTTCAGGTGGCGCGCCGCTGCCGATCGCCGTCAACCGGCTGCTCGCCGCCGCCGAACTTCCGATCGTCGAGGGCTACGGCCTGACCGAGGCCGCTCCGGTGGTGGCGGTCAACCTTCACGGGCAAACGCGGATGGGCACGGTCGGGCGCGCGCTGCGCCACGTCGACTTGAAGACCGCGCCCGACGGCGAACTGCTGGTGCATGGACCCAACGTGATGCAGGGTTATTACGGGCTCGCCGCGGAGACCGCCGAGGCGATCGACGCCGACGGGTGGCTGCATACCGGCGATGTCGTGGAGATCGATGACGACGGTTACGTCAAAATCACCGACCGCAAGAAAGAGATAATCGTCCTCTCGGGTGGCAAGAACATTTCGCCGGCCAATCTCGAGGCGCGCCTGATCGCCGACCCCTATATCGCGCAGGCCTGCGTCATTGGCGATCGGCGCAAACATCTGGCGGCGCTAATCGTGCCGCATTTCGAAAACCTCGCCGAGGCGATCAAGCAGGCCGACCTCACCGGCAAATCGCCCGAGGATCTGGTCAACGACGCCAAATTCCGCGCGCTCATCGACCGCCGCCTGCGCGCTTTCAACGAGGCGCTATCAACGGTCGAGAAGATCGCCGATTTCGGCCTGCTCGCGCATCCCTTTACCCAGGAAACCGGCGAGATGACGCCGACCATGAAGCTGCGGCGGCGCGTCGTACAGGAGCATTACCGCGGCGAGATCGACGCGATGTATGGGGAATCGGCGCCGTCGGTTGGCGATTGAGCGGCGCGAGCCTCAAAAGCATCGGGTGACGGAATTGCTCCCGCCGGGCGCATAAAAAAACGGGCGGCGCGATTGCTCCCGCCGGGCGCATAAAAAAACGGGCAGCGAGATTGCTCCCGCCGGGCGCATAAAAAAACGGGCAGCGAGATATTCTCCCGCCGCCCGTTTTGCGCTACCCAGTCCTTATACCGTTGCTCAGGCACCCATCCCGCGACGCAGCAACTGGCCCGAGGTCGCGCCAGTGCACTTGCTACCCTCGAACGTCACCTGTCCGTTGACGATGGTGTACTCGTAGCCGGTGGAGCGCTGCACCCGCCGCCATTCGTTGCCCGGCAGGTCATGGACGATTTCGACCGGCGTTACGCCGAGCTTGTCGAAGTCGTAGCAGACGATGTCCGCCGCCGCGCCTTCACGCAGGAAGCCGCGATCCTTGAAGCCGCCGCAGAACGCCGGCAACGCGCTCAGCCGCCAGTGGATCTGCTCGAGCGTCATCCACTGCTTTTCGCGGACGTACTTCACGATCCCCTCGGTCGGGTAGCGTCCGGCGGTCAGGAACTTGGTATGCGCACCACCGTCGGAAACGCCAAAGGTCACGTGCGGCGCGTCGATCAGTTCCTTCATCAGTTCCATATTCTGGTTGACGCCGGGCGCGAAGAACTCGGTCTTGAGGTCTTCCGACACCGCCGTATCCAGCATCACGTCGACCGGATGCTTGCCGGTCTGGGCCGCCGCCTTGCGCAGCGTCAGGCCTTCGAGGTGCTTGTTCTCGGCCTTGGCGCAATCGGTGATGATGATCTCGTCGAAGTAGCTGGTGATCAGGCTCTCACGCGGCATCTGGTTCTTCAGCGCGTCGCGGCGGCGCGGATCGCCAAGCTTCTCGGCGCGCTCCTTGACGGTGCCGGTAGTCGCTTCCCGCCACGCGTCGGAATCGTCGAACAGGTTCCAGTCTTCGAAGGTGAAGCTCAGGCCGGCGTCGGTGGTGACGCCCTGTCCGAAAATCCGCAGCCCGCGCTGACGGCAGCGATCGAGCCACTTCAGGGTGTTGCGGTGGCGATGCGGGAAACGGTCCTGCGTCGCGACCACTTCGAACATGATCGGGCGTCCGCTGATCTCGGCCAGCTTCTCGAAATGCTGCGCGTCGGCCTTGGGATCCCAGCTCGACAGCGTCAGTTCCTGGAAGCCCTCGCCGCGCTCGCCGAGCACCCGCGCCATCTCGAAGCAGGTCTCGTCGTGCATCAGGTCGGTGTTCATCGGCGAGCCGTCATAGTCGCGCTGCACCG
>JADEYI010001137.1_pt1 | contig 23320 bp, 16 predicted proteins | sample 8542331 | NCBI WGS metagenome assembly JADEYI01 (sample SAMN16510988, study PRJNA670497) | mine drainage metagenome | isolation source: biofilm near Copperflume 1 | place: Germany: Marsberg coppermine Kilianstollen | collected 2018-02
GGCGTCCGCACGGTGACGCCGACGCCCACCCGCACCGCCGTCGCCACGGCGACGACGACCGCGCACCCATCGGCGACGACGACCGCGCGCCCGTCGGGCACCGCCACCGCCCGCGCGAGCGCGACCGTCGGCGTCCGCACGGTGACGCCGACGCCCACCCGCACCGCCGTCGCCACGGCGACGAACACCGCAACACCGACGGCGACGGCGTCAGCGGCGGCAACAGCGACCGCCACCGCCGCTGAAACCAACACGCCGGGCGCGAGCGGCACGTCGACACCGACGCCCACCCGCACCGCCGTCGCCACGGCGACGAACACCGCAACACCGACGCCGACGGCGTCAGCGGCGGCAACAGCGACCGCCACCGCCGCTGAAACCAACACGCCGGGCGCGAGCGGCACGTCGACACCGACGCGGACGCCGACGGCCACGACGACCGCGTCGCCGACGCGGACGGCGACCGCGGGCGCGACATCGTCGCCCACGTCGACACCGACGCGTACCCCGCTCGCGGCCTCCTCCGCCACGCCCTCCACGACCTCCACGACGGCAGCGGCGACGGCCCTGCCGCGCACCGCCTCGCCGGTCGCCACGCGCCCGGTCGAAGCAACGGCAGCCGCCCGCACGCCGACGGTGGTCTCGACCGTGCTCGGAGTCGAGCGACGGCGACCGCCCACCGGCTTGCCCGGTACCGGCAGCGGCGGCAGCTTCCCGGGCGGTCAGTGGCCGATGACAGCGCTCGTCATCGCGCTTGGCGCCGTTGGCTTCGGCGGCGCCTACCTCGTGCACCGCTGGCGCCGCCGCTGAGGCGCGGAGCGACGGACGCGAGGAGGCCGTGCTCAGCGCCGGCTTCAACCCATGGCGGTTCCGGCCCATGGCCCGGCGCGCTGCATCGATGCGCTCGCGATGAGGCAAGTCCCCACGCGACCGTCACGAAGCACCGGCGCATCGCCGGCGGTCGGTTCCGGCCACGGCCTCGACCCGTCGAGCGTGCCGGGGACCGGGCTTCAGCCGGCGACGAGGGACGCACCGTAGATACGGTCTCTGCCGACCTGCTGCATCGCCTGGCTCACCGCACCCGGCGCGCTGGCACCGCCGGCGACGAGCGCCCGCAAGAGCACCGTCGTCGCCGCGTCGGTGTGCTCGGGCGTCACCGGCCCGTCCCAGCCGATCACCGCGGCGGCGCCGCGCGCGCGGAATGCGTTCGCCATATCGGCCGTCCGCATCGTCTCACAACCCATCAGCAGCACCGTCGCGCCGTCGAACTGACCGCGCATGCGGCGCGAGACGAACGCCGGGGTGATGCCGAAGTAGCGTGTCGTCGCCGGCGCCGCCACCGCGTTGGCGCCCGATGCCGTGCGTACACCCGGTACTGCCTGCGCGAGGCGCACCACATCGACGCTGCGGTCGCGCTGCTCCGGCACGTGTGCCGCGACCGTGTACCGCTCGTTCGTGAAGAGGCTGGTGAGTGATCCCGTCGCGTTCACCGACCCGGTCGCGTCATTGACCGTCCCCGTCAGGCCGCTGGAGTGTGACCGCACGAGGATGATCTTGTATCCCAGCTTCGGCAGACGCGCGAACAGATCGACGTCGATGCGCTCCGGCCCGTAGTAGTCGACGCGATAGCCCGCCTGCGTCAGCATCGTTTCGGTCGACTGGATGAGCTGTTCGTTCGCGTTCGTGACCGCGAGCTGGTCGATGATCGCCGCTCGCGGCACGTCCGATCCGGCGCCGGGGCGCAGCAGCGGCACGACGACGGCGGCCGCTCCGACGACCGCGACACCGGCAACCAGCGCCAGGCCCGCGAGCACGGCGATGCGACGCCAGCCGCGGCGGGCGCCGGGCGCGCCACCCTGGGATGCTCCCGTCCTCGTCCAGGACGGCCGTCCGCGCCTGCGTGGCATCCCCCACACCTTTCGTCGCGCCACCGCCGCGGGTGGCGTGAGCATAGCACGCGCGGCGCCCATCGCCTCCCCTCAGGTCGCAGCCCCGCCGGGCTCGCGGAGCACGTCGAGAGCCGCGTCCAGCGCCGCAAGGGCGCGCCGCAGCCGCCGCAGCGGCTAAGCCCGCCGCGCGAACGCCGGGCGGCGTCACGGCCGCCTGCGTCGCGCCAGAACGAGCATGCCGCCGCAGGCGACGACGAGCAGTGCGGCAGCGACGGCGAGCGCCGCGGAGAGCACCGGCCGGCTGCGGCCGGGGGCGCCGGCAGCAGCCCTGGACGCCGGCGCAGCCGCCCCGGGCGGCTCGGCGACACCGCCGACGGAGTTCGGCGGCGCCAGCGCCAGCACGACGCGAGCGTTGGTGCGCGGCGTCGTCAGATCCGACGCCAGGTTGCCGGCGGCCACCGTGAAGCTCGTGCCGGAGACGGGGCTCAGCGCGTACTCGGTGCTGTTGTTCATGGGAAGCGTGTTCAGGTTGTTGAGGCGGAGGGCGCGCGCGTCCGTGGCGCCCGGCAGCGGCGCCGTCGCGCTGCCGTAGTCGGCCGGCGCCGAGCCGCTGGCCACGGAGTCCACGGGCGCGCTGCCGCCGCAGTTCAGCGAGCCCGCCGCCCACACGACCTTGCCGCTGGGCGATTGCAGGGGGTGCAGCGGGTCGCCACCGTTGACGCCGGCGGTGTTGGCGTTGGTAAAGACGAAGTCGGCCTGGCCGCCGCCCGCCCCGGCGTTGAACTCCGACGTCGCGATGAGGATCGAATCGCCAGTAGCGGCGTTGGCGACGTTCGCGGGGAACGTGAAGGTCGCCTTCAGCGTGCCGCTTCCGTCGAAGAACTGCAGCGCGTGGCCTGCGACGAATCCCTGTCCGCCGAGGTCCATCCGCAGCTCGACGTACTGGACGTTGGCGTTGCCGGCGAACCCTGCCTTGACGGCGTGGATGCGCATGCAGTGGAACGCGGCGTAGCCGACGCCCGGCGGCGACCCGAGGGCGGCGACAACAACGAAGACGAGCGCGGACGCGGCCGCCAGCACGTAGCGCATGGCACGACTCCCTCGGCGATGCTCCCGAAGCTTCGGACTTCCGGTACCGGCGGGGTGACGCCTGAACTACGTGCGGGAGGCGATGCTGGATCTGTCCGGCCGGAGCAGCGGCGCCGGGTTCACGGCGTCCGGCAGTCAAACCGAAGGGCGCCGCATCGGCCTCGCGCTTCGAGCGAGAGGCGCCCAAGCGTGAAGGCCGGCGCGCGGAGTCAGGCGCCCGGCGCGGATGCTGCGGGCGCGGCGCCGGGGGCGATGCGCTCGGCGCGGACGACGAGCCGCTTGTCGTACTGGCGGGTCGTCGGGTTAAAGGTACCGCTGCACGTGATGAGCGTGACGCTCTGGACGGCGGTGGGGCCGACGATCTGGTCGATGGGGGCGGATTTGGCGTCGTATTGCTGCTTGACCTTCACGGCGTAGCGGTAGACGGTGCCGTCCTTCAGGCGCACTTCGATGACGTCGCCCGGATTGAGGTCCTTGAGGTTCCAGAAGACGGCCGGACCGACACGGACGTAGTCGACGTGGCCGGCGAAGACGGCGTTGCCATCGAAGCCGGGGCGTGCGCTGAAGTTGTACCAGGCGGTGTCGTACGCGTTGTCGGGCGACTGCATGACGCCGGTGGCGTCGACGCCCTTGGTGACGACGGGTGCGTTGACCTTCGCGCTGACGATGACGAGGCGGTCGATCGGCGAGGGATCGCCGGGCGCAAACGGCGACGAGGCCACGGTCGGCGCGGCGCCGGGCGTCGGCGTCATGATGCCGCCGAAGCCGTTGATCGTCGCGAGGTCGCTATTGCCGCGCGTGCCGCTCGAGATGATCCCCGTCAGCACGAGCGACATGAGCGTCAGCGCGGCGATGAGCAGGAGGCTGCCAGACGCGATCAGCGCGAACGACAGGCGGTTCTGGCTCGTCCTCATCTCACCCTCTCTTCATCTCCGGACGACCATCCGCCTGCAGTGTAGCTAGACGCGCACGCCACGCACGATAAACCGATTGCTGTACTCGCCCCTCGAGAAGACGCCGATGCAGGTGATCAGGGTGATCATCTCCTGTCCGTTCTGCGAGACGTAGGGGCCGAAGTCCTCGTCGGGGCCGGTCCACTTGGTCCAGACGATCTTGTAGGTGATGAGGCCGTTCGGCGTATTGACGGTGACGATGTCGCCCGCCTTCATCTCCCGCAGGCGCCAGAAGACCGCCGGGCCGACGCGAATGTAGTCGACATGGCCGGCGAAGACGGCGTTCGCGCCCGGCTCGCCGGGGTAGCCGCCGGCGCCCTTGCCGAAGGTCGAGAAGTCGTACCAGAGGACGTCCCAGGGGCCCCGCGGGTTGCCCATAACGCCGTTGGTGCCGACGGTGCGCGAGGTGATCTGGGCGTTGACGCCGATCGACGGGATGCGCATCGACATGCTGGTGTCGTTGAGGCCGCCGGGCCCGCTGCCGGAGCGCTGCTGCACGCGCGTGTAGTTCGCGGGCGGCGCACCGCCGGGGGGCGGCACCGGCGTCTGCACGCCGGCCGAGGCGGGCGTCGCGGTGGGCGGCGCCGGCGACGGGGTGCTCGTCGTCGTCGACGTGGAGCTCGGCCCGCTGCGGACCTGCACCGGCGTGCCCGAGCCGCCGCCGTAGGCGGCGAGTCCAATGCCGGCGCCGGCAAGCGCCAACACGACGACGGGGATGCCGACGATCACGGCCCGCTTGAGGGGCGTCGCTTCCGCCCAGAGCGCTGTCAGACGTTCGAACCGCATCTACTCACCTCCCTGCCTCATCACTTCGATTGTCGGTCCGGGACGCCGGGGCGTATACCGGAACTTCCCCTAATGGCGGACCTGGCGCGCCAACGCCGACGGCCTGCCGGCGCCGGGGTGCCGTCTCGTTCACCACTCGTTGGTTGTCCGCGCGGCGGCTCGTCCGCCAATGCGGCGCCGTCTCATCGATCCTTCGTCCGCGCGACGCCGCACGATCACACCCGCCGTATCTTGCCAGACGCGGCGTGCTGGAACCAAACGGCGCCGGCCGTACGCCCGCTGGCCGTGGTGCCCGGGCGCGACAGGCGCCTCGGCGCCGGTACGCGCGCTGGTCGGGGTGACAGAGGGGTTCGGTTGCATTCGCTCCAGACATGACAGCGGCCTCGCTCACGATGACACTCGCACACCGGGTTCGTCGCTCGATGACCGCGGCCTCGATCTGAATGCGGGGCGTTCTGCCCCGGTTCTTCTCATGCAGCGGGGGCTCCCCGCGTCCTTGCGAGGAGCCCCCGGGGTTATCGACCTCCTGCGCCTACGTGGTCCCGCCGGGCGGGGCCGCGGGCGAGGCTGTGGTTACTTGCCGGCGCGGCGGGTCACCAGACCGCCGGCGACGAGGGCCGCGCTGCCCAGGCCCAGCGCCACCAGCACCCACATCGGGAAGCCGGCGGAGTTGTCCTGGTTCAGGTAGCCACCGGTGCCGGTGACCGGAGGACGCACGCCCGTCACGCCGGTCGGCGTGGCGTTCGCCGCGCCCGGCGTGCCGCCGGCGCCCGGGGTCGCGAGCGACGGCGTGCAGTCGATGCGGATCGACGAGGCGGCCGAGCCGGACGTGACGTTGACCACGACGCCCGAGGTCTGGCCGGAGAGCGGCGTGATGACGCTCGTCGCGGTGCCTGCGGTCGTCTTGGTGTTAATCGGGTTCGCCGTGCCGAGGGCGACGACGCTGAACGTCACACCGGTGTTGTCCACGACGTTGTTCCCGGCCGAGTCAGTCACCTTGGCGGTGACCGTCGAGGTCGCGGTGCCGTCGCAGGCGATCGCGGCCGGCGAGGCGGTGAGGGCGATGTTCGCCGGGACGCCGGTGACCGTGATGGTCTGCGTCCGGGTGACCGCCCCCGACTGGCCGGAGATCTCAGCCGGCAGAGTCGAGGCGCTGAGCGTCGCCGTGCCCGCGGCGACGCCACAGTAGGTGTCGGCGCCGGCGATAACCGTGCCGGTGATGTTGTAGCTGACCACCGTCGACGAGGTCGTCGACAGCGAGCCACTGCTGCTGCCGACCGCCATCGTGCTGGCGCTCGACGACTTGAACGTCGGGAAGTAACCGACGAGGGCGTTGCCGTTGATGTCCGTGTAGGTCGCGAGGGCAGCGCCGACTTCAGGCGCCGCGATGTTTGCCGTGAAGGTGCAGCTGTTGGCGGCCGCGCCTTCCTGGATGGTCGGCTTGGTCACGGTCAGCTGGACGTCGTTGGCGGGGCCGACGAGCTTGAGCGCGCCGGAGTCCACCGAGACGCTGTCCTGCGTGGCCGTAACAACCGCGCCGGCGTACGTGCCGACGCCGGCCGACGAGCCGGCGACCGTCCAGGCCGCCATCAAGTCGCTGCCCGGCGCCTGGGCGCTCGCACTCGTGCCGTCACACACCGGCGTGCAGAGGAGGCCCTTGCCGTTGAGGGTAATCGTCGAGGCCGCGTTCGGGTCGTCGACGGCGACGATGATCACTTCGCCGCCGGCTGTGGCGGCCGGGCTGATCTGGCCGGCGCTGTACTGGGCGAGCGTCGCCAGCGGCACCTTTGCCGCGGCGGCGGCCCGGCCGCCCGGCGTAATCAGGTCAGCGACAGGCGGCGAGCCCGTGCCGGCGAGGGCGTTGGCGACGTTCTGGTTGATCACCAGGACGCTGGTCGGCGCCGCGTAGGACGTGGTGGTCCCGAGGGCGCCGAAGCCGATGATCGCGACGGCCAAAGCCGCCGCGGCTACGAGAAACTTCTTCAAGTGGTTTTCCTCCTGTGGATGCGCCGGGCCATCCTCTGGCGCGGCGCCTTCGGCCGATTTCGTCGGTTCAGGTGTGCTGGTGTTCCATGCCCGCGCAGCGCCTGGCTCCTGCCCGCTGTCCGCGTCGCCCTCGGCCGAGTTACCACGACGCGGCCTCGTCGGGACTGTGCAGTCTGGGCTGCTGGGCCTCTGCCCTCCTTTCCTCCGGTACCGGGTGGTTGCGCCGCGTCCCTGCGGGGTCCGTCATACCAAGCGGGGCCTGTCGGGCTCCACGCCGTATAACGCCCGATGCGGAAGAAAGGTTAACCGGCGATCTCCCGGTTTTACATCGGGAATACCCTTAGGTTGGCCCTCAGCCGCGCCGCCTCTCCTCCGGGGAGAGGGAGCGCCGGGATGCGTGTGCGGCTGGTGGAGGGGGATGGGGAAGCTGTCTGTGGCCCAGGTCCCTCTGCCGCGGCCCGTCTCGACGCCCGGAGAGGGGAGCTGGGGTACGGACGTGGTGGAGGGGAGACGGACCGCCGGCCCACGGAATCCGACGACGAAGGTGCCGCGTATCCGCGTCTGTCCATCGACTGCGAAGCGGCGGACAAGAAGGCGGAGCGGACGAGATTAAGGCGGAGGCGAAGGCGAGCGGGCGGCGCGAGGGGGAGGAGAAGGAGAAGAAGAGGAGGAAGAGGGGGCGGGATGCGCCCCCTCTTCCTCCTTCTGCCTGTTTTCGGCTCGCCCGGCGCCGCGGCTACGCGTCGTGCCCGGAGCGGCGGCTACGGAGCGCCAGCCGCGAGCCGCCGAGGAGCAGGGCGCCGGCGACGAGGGCGAGTGCGGGCCACCAGCTCAGCGAGCCGCTGCCGGAGGCGGGGAGCGGGCCGGTGCCGGTGTTGGGTCCGGTGATGCCCCGCGGGCCGGTCGAGACGCCGGCGGGGGAGCCGCCCGGCGGCGTGCCACCCGGCGCGCCGGCGGGACCACCGCCGGGCGGCGGCGCGGCGCCGCTGCACTGGACGAGGATCTGCTGGGTGAGATTGGGCTGCAGGACGCCGCCGGCGTAGACCGAAACGGTCACCGGAACGCCAGATTTGGTGCCGGCGAGCGGCGAGATGACGCTGGTAGCGAGGCCCTTGTCGTTGGTGGTGGTGTCGAGCGGGTTCGCCGTCGCGACGATCGGCGAGCTGAAGTGCACTTCGGTGCCGCTGAGCGCCGGCGTGCCCGCCGCATCGGTGATCGCCGCGCTCACGGTGGCCGTGGCGGTGCCATCGCAGGCGATCGAGGCGGGGCTGGCGGTGAGGGCCAGGTTGGCCGGCTGGCCGACGACGTTGAAGGAGACGTCACCGTAGGCGAGGTTGACGGCTCCGGGATCGGAGCCGGGATCCACCGCCAGTCCCTGGACGGTCTTGCCGAGCGTGGCGCGGACGGTGACCTTGCCGGGCGCCGCGCCCTGCGGCACGCAGAGGATGTTCGGCGCGCCGAGGCCGAAGCCGCCGAGGTCCAGGGTCGGCGTCGTCGGCTGCGCCATGATGCCTTCGGGGCCGAAGAACGTGGGACCGCCGACCGCCGGCGGGAACGTCGCTGAGGTCGGCGTGCCGTTGTTGTCGATGCTCCAGTTGAACCAGGCGCCGGTGATCGTCGTGCCGCTAATGTCGGCCGCACGGGCGACGATGACCGTCTTCTCGGCTTGGCCGAGCGCCTTCGTGACGAACGAGAGGCTGGCGGAGAAGGGGCAGGCGAGCGCGGCGGAGGCGGCGCTCAGCGCGCCGTTGACGGGCACGCCGGCCTGGACGGCCTGCTCGAGGGTGAAGAACTTGACGGTGCGCGGCTCACCGACGACGGTGAACGGGACGGGGAAGACGATGCCGTCCTGTTCGACCGTGAAGTAGAATTTGCCGAGGGTGGGGCAGCTCGTCAGCGAGCAAGCCAACGAGAACGCGACGAGGTGATCCTCTCCGTATGGCGCCGGGAGGTTGCTTGGACCGCCGCCGCAGTCGGGGTCGTTGCCGTTGCCAGTAGCGGCAAGCGGCGCCGAGTTGCATGTGACGGTGGCGGCGTTATTCTCCACGAAGACGCCGGCGGTCGTCTTGACGGTGACGGGAGCGTCGCTCGCCACGAAGGCGACGATGATCAGGCCGCCGTCGGACTGGTGGATCTGGCCGCCGCTGAAGGTCTGGACGCCGGTGAAGTCGCCCGGCTCGATGACGCCGTTGTTGTTACCGAGGCCATCGGCGGTGGTGGTCAGATTCTGATCGCCGAATGTCGTCGTGTAATCCAATGCTGTGCCCTGCCGTGCCTGCTGGCAGTTCAGACCAGCCGCGGTCGCGCCGGCGAGCGCAAGGCAGATCGTGGGGTTGAACGTGATCACGTTCGTCGGGTTCGCCTGCGCGGAAGGCGCGCTGAACAGCGAGCCGCTCAGGGCTCCGGCGAGCGCGAGCACGAGCGCGGTCGCCGCGACCAATACCCTCTTCACCTTCTCCTCCTTGAAACACGGCGACCCCGGCGCACACGGCACGAGGCGGCTCCCCTGCTGCGATGGGGCGGGCCGGGCACCGCTCATCGGTGTCCGGCCGCCCAGACGTCCCTTCGAAGCCCGCTAGCGCGCGCGCCGGCGGTAGAGCACGGCGGCGCCGCCCGTCGTCGCCGCTGCGGCGAGGATGAGCACCACCCCGAGCGTGATCAGCGTCACGTTCCAGCCGCCATCGGCGCCGCTGTTGCCGGTGTTCGGCAAGCGGACGTTGCCGGTGGGGCCGGTGGACACGCCGCCGGGCCCGCCGCCGGGGCTCGTCGGCTGGCCGTTGGCGCCGCCGGGGCCGCCGCCGGGCGCGGTGGTCGCCTGGCCGCCGCCGGGGGCGGTGGTCGGCGCCGCCGGCGTGCCGACGGTCGGCGAGGGCGTGACGGTGCGGAGGCCGCCGATCGGCGTGGCGGTGTTCGTGGGTGTCTGCGTGGCCGTCCCCGTCTGCGTGGGGGTGTTCGTCACCGCCGGCGTGTTCGTCGCCGCCGTTGGCGGCGTGCAGCCGGTGGCGGCGGCCTGGTCTACCGTGATGTCCGGACCGTAGGTGTTGAGCTGCGGCTGCTGGGCCGCATAGTCAATGGAGTAGGAGCCGGTGTTGCTGTCGCCGTTGTCGGGGCCGTTCAGCGTGTACAGGTGGAACTTACTGCAGACGGCGCTCCCCGTCGGGGTGAACTGCAGTTGGATGAACTCACCGGCAGCGCTGTTCGACGGCGCTCCGACGGGGGTGCAGGAGACCACCTCGCCGGGGGGCGACGGCTGCGGGGAAGGCGCCGCGAGGCAGAGGTTTTGTTGCCCCGCAAATACACCATTCGCCGCGCCGTCGTTGCCGAAGTAGATGAACTGCGTCGTGTCGAAGATGACGTTGACTTCGAAGCCAGTGTAGGGGTCCACCGGCGCTGTGGTCCTGATCGGGATCACGACCTTGCCGTTTGCGACCGTCGGCGTACCGAACGAGAGTTGGCCGCCGACTCCGACTGTCGGAGCGTGTGTCGCCTGGGCGTTGGGGACGGCGGCGCGCAGCGAGAGGCTGCCGGCGAACAGCAAGAGAACCGCCGCCGCGGCGAGCGCGGGTATTCGGAATCGACGCATGAAGACAGTCTCCTTCTGTCGCGTAACGCCTGGGGAATCCGGGGATCAACCGGGTACTGACATACCCCACCGGGCGACTCTGTGTCAATACCAGTAGCCGCCGGCGGGCGCGCCGTCGTGTCAAGTTCGGCGCGCCTGCCGGGTCAGCACGTTTGCAGGAAGCTGCCGGCCAGCAGCGAGAGGTCAATGCCGTTGATGGCGCCGTCCTTGTTGATGTCGGCCACCGCCAGGTATCGCGGATCGCCCACGGAAGCCAGGAAGTGACCCGCGAGAACGCCGAGGTCCAGGCCGTTCACACGTCCATCGGCGTTGAGGTCGTTGCAGTTGACGAGGGCGGCAGTCCCGGAGCTCGACGTCGACGGGATGATGTTGGCCCAGTGGTCGACGAAAATCACGTCGCGCAGGGTGATCGCTGTGCTCTTCGGGCCGGTGGCGATCGGCTGGAACTTGAAGGTGCCGATGACGCCGGATGGGACGGCGGTGCCGCTGATGGTGGCGCAGGCCATGTAGATGTAGCCACCGGGCGTCGGCGTCTGCGATGGCGTGAAGGTGGCGGTCGGCGTGTTCGTGGGCGTCGTGGTGAGCGGCGTGTTGGTGGACGTCGGTGTGTAGGTCGGCACGAAGCCGATCGGGGTCGATGTGGCGGTGCCCCAGGTGATGCGCTGAGGGTTATTGGTGCAGGAGAGCACCGGCACGGGCGTCGGCGTGCCGGGGCCGACCTCGGGGCCGCTGATCCAGCGGAGGACGCTCGGGTCCCAGCTGAGGGCGTACTGGTAGCCGGCGACGGGGCTGCCGGGCAGGCCGGGGCCGGACAGGTTGGACGCGTTGACGGTGAAGGTCAGGGGCGTCGGCTTGTACCACAACTCGCTCTGGCTCAATGGGCTGACGGCGATGTTGGCAGTGTCGGCGGCGCCCAGCGAGCGCGCCCCGACGACCGCGAACGTGGCGCCGACGATCAGTGCGAAGACGACCGCGCCGAGTGCGTGCATCCGCACACTGCGGCCTCGATCCGATGGCTCCCGATCCGCGGAGGTGAAATCGTTGTTCTGCATGCGTCTCTCCGGTTTCGCTTCCCCCAGATGCCGGGCATCCCGTGCCCGGAGCCTGTCCGTTACGTTTGTGTCTGCCGCTGTCGCGTCTGTCTGCCGCTTCGCTGCCCGCTCGTCGCGCCGCGGCCGCGGGCGAAGAGCCTCATCGCGCCCGGGACATCATTATAGGCGCGCGGCCTTCCTTCTGCGGACGCCGATGCCGACCAGCGCGAGGCCGGCGATGCTGAGGGCGATGGCGCCGATCAGCGTGTTTCGCGGCGTCTGGCTCGCGGGCGGCGGGCCGGAGCCGAACTTGCCGGTCTGCGTCGCGCCCGCCGCGCTGCCGGAGGCGGCCGTGCCGGCGCGCGCGCCGCTGCCCGCGGCGCTGACGCTGCCGCCGCGGGTCGTGCCTGTGGCCGGCGAGCCGCCTGGGCCGGATGATCTGCCACTTGGTGCAGCGCTGCCAGGGGCGGCCGGGGCGCCGTTCCCGGCGCCGCTGCCGCTGTCCGACGACGGGGCGCTGCCGGGGCCGCTGGCGGGCGTGCCGGTCAGCTTGCTGCCCGGGTTGTCGCCGGTCGGCGTCGGGTTGGCGGGCGGCGTCGTGGCGACGCCGCGATCCTTCGATGCGTCGCCGCCGGTGACATCGACCGAGCCGTTGACAGCGGTGCAGGGCCGGCAATAAATGTTGGCCAACGCGTCAGCGACGGTGGAGTCGTCGATGTTGAGCGCCGTGCGGGCGCCGCCGGCGAGCGTGAAGGTGATCGTGGCGAGAACGCCGGAGCCATCGGCGCCGCGGCCCTGCCCCGGTGTGGCGCAGCCGAACTGAATGGTGCCGGGGCCACCGGACTGCGGGTTGTCGAGCACGGGCGGCGGGCAGTCGGGGACGCGTCCGCTGCTGGCGAGGAACGGCCCGACGGCCGGCTGCGGGTCCTTGAGGACGCCGGGGTCGTAGTGCAGGACGAAGCCGAAATTGGCTACGTTCGTCGCATTCTGGATCTGGATCTGGACCTGCACCGTGCCAGCGGACAGGTTCACGGTCTGCTGCGCGGGCGAGACGACGAATGTTGGGCCGGCTGCCGCGGCCGGGCGGGGGACTCCCGCGAGCGCGAGCGCCGCCACGACGACGGCGACCACTGCGAGAGCGACTGTCTTGAAACGAACCAACCTCACAACCTCCCAGGACACACGCATCTCGATCTTTCAACGCATGCGGGACGCCGTCATTGCCGGCGTCTCCGCGGGGAACGAGGGGAGCGCAGCCATGATGGCTGCGCTCCCCCGAACTGCCGTTCCGAAATCTCAACGAGCGGTCAGATCCGCGCCGTGCTTACGGGGCGGCCTGTGCCGGCTGCGCCGGGATCGGCGTGGAGCAGGTGCTCGCCGAGCGGCCGTAGACGAACTGGATGTCGTTGATGTCGATCTCGTTGTCGCCCTTCTGGAGCGGCGAGCTGACATCGTAGAACAGGTTGTAGAGCAGGTTGCCCTGGCTCATGCCGAAGCGGCTGGCCAGCATCTGCATGTCCACAACCGTCACACCACAGTCCTTGTTCACGTCACCCTCGAGGCGGCGGATCGTCTGCGTCGTCTGCCCACCGTTCGGGTTGCCGATGAGGACACCACCGGGGCCGACGCCCTGGAGCGGGTTGCCCTGGCATTCCGGCTGGCCGGGGACCGGCTGGCTGGTGCCATCGTTGAGCGGCTGACCACAGGTGTTGGTCACGGTGACCTGGTCATCCTTCACGACCGAGACGTCACCATTCTCCTTGTTCGGGCGAATCGCTTCAACGAGCGAGTCCTGCGGCGTCAGCGTGACGTTCGCCATCGTCTGGTTGCCGGTGAAGACCGGGCCGGTGCCGATGGTGCCGGTGCTGGCGCACGCCACGTGGACGCGGCCGTTCTGCGGAATCGTGATCGAGCAATCGAGCGTGCGGCCCGAAGCGGCGAAGAGCGCCACGGCCGGGCTGAGGTCAATTGCCGGAGCCTGGTACTGGGTCGGGTCGTAGAGGACGTCGAACGAGAAGCCACCGAGGCCGTTCGGGTCGCCCTGGTTCTGCATCACTTCCGCGAAGCTGAACGTGTTGGTCTGCTGACCGACCGAGTTTGCCGTGCAGGCCGTGCCCACGGTGCAGAGCCAGAGGTTGCCGCTCGTCGGCGTCTTCAGCCACGAGACGGCCGGGGCGAGGATCTGGATGGTGGTGCAGCCTGTGTTATTCGCCGTGTTCGGGTCGCCCTCGGCGATCGTCACGGACGCACAGTTCTGCGGGCTGGTGCCACCGGAGTTCGCGTCAGTCGACGCCACGTTGACGTTGACCGAGAACGTCCCACCGGGGGCGATCGTCGTCGGGCCGCAGCTGACGACCTGGGCGTTGGCCGGACCGGAGACGCTGCACGTGCCGGCGTTCGCGCCGGTGAACGTGACGGCGCCGGTCATGGCCGCGGGCAGGTTGTCAGTGACCTGGACGTTGGTCGCCGTCGTCGTGCCGGACGGGTTGTTGATCGAGATCGTGTACGAGGCCGCCTGGCCCGCCACGATGTTCGGGGTCGTCGACGTCTTCGTCAGCGCAACATCCGGTGGCGGGTTGATGACTTGGATCGCCACAGAGTTGAACGGCGACGGCGGGATGATTGGGCACAGCGGGTTGGCGCTCGAGGTCGCCGGGACGGTGACGCCCGACGGGCCCGGGGCCGTGCAGCTGTACTGGTTGGTCTGGATCGTGGCGTCCGAGTTAATCGTGTATGTGGCGTAGGTGCCCGCAGCAGGGCCCGCCTCGACCGGCTCCACCATGTGGACAGCCGTCGGGCCTACCCCAATCGCCTTGAACACGATGTTCGACAGGCCCCCGCTGAAGTTGATCGGAGCCGGGACGCTGCCGATCGACGAGCAGGTGATGATCACACCCATCTGCGGGGGGGGCAACGCACCCGAGAAGTTGCTCGGCGGCGCGTTCAGGCAGAGGGACGTTGGCCACGCCGCCGGCGTCGACTCATCGTTGACGCTGATGAACTGCAGAGCGGTGCTATCGAACACGTAGGTGTTGTTGTAGCCGACCCATGGATCGACGGTCGGGCCGATGACGCTCTCCTCCACGATAACGTTGTTTCCCACGAGGACGGTGTTGGTGCCGTTCACCGGGGTCAGGACATGGATGTCCAGGTCCGGGCCGATGCCATCGTTGGCGCTGACGGACCCGGGCAGGCTCAGGACGCCGATGGCGACGCCGAGTACTGCGAGGAGTCCAAGCAGACTACGAAGTTTCACGGATTGACCTCCAAGGTGCGGGGACTTCCGGGAGCCGACGTGAGCGGGGCACGCCGACGCCTCTGTGTTGGGATGCCGGGACGCATCCCTTCGTGAACACGGTTCGCCGTTGTCTCTCCTTTTTCCCTCTTCACCTCCTCTGCGAGAACTCACGCACCGCATGCCTTCGGAACAGAGCCCTCCGCCCGGGGAGCATCAGCTCCCCGGGCGGGCAGACCCGTTGCTAGCTAAACGTACCGATCGTGCTGCCGTCGAACGTGACCGTACACGTCGGCCGCGCGTTCGCCGGGATGGCGCTCAGGACGTACTTGCCGGAGTTCCCGTTGACGACCTGCGTCGAGTTGATCGGCGAGGCGCCGGTGCACGTCAGGTTGATCGTGTGCGTCGGCCCACCGGTGACGCGGTCCCAGGCGATCGTGTAGTTGTCGCCGACGACGCCCGCGGCGCGGGTCGCCTTCGCCTGGTTCGTGCAGTTGGCGGCTACCCCCTTCGTGAAGTTCCCTGCGAGCTTGGTGAGGTCGAGACCGTTGATGAAGTGATCGCCGTTGACGTCAGCCACTGCCACGTTGTCGGTCGCGTTCACCCACAGCTTCGTGAAGCGGGACGCGAGCGCAGCCAGGTCGAGACCGTTCACAGAGCCGTCAGCGTTGATGTCCGTCCGCACCAATTCGGTGTTGCTGAAACAGCCGGCGGTAATCCCGAGCGGATCCTTGTTCATGCCGCCGCTACCAGGGAAGCCACCGCTGCAGCCGAGGCTGCCCGAAGGCGCCGCCTCAATGCCGTCGCGGTAACCGTCGCCGTTCGAGTCGGAGGCGAAGTCCTGCACGCAGGCGCCGCCGACGACCAGGAAGTCAGGCGTCCCGTCGTTGTTGGAGTCGAGCGTGCCCTGGTCGGTGCCGGCGGTTGTGTTGCAGGTCTGCGGCGCCGCAGCGCCACCGAGCGTGAAGCCCTGGTCGCAGACGTCGTTGTAGTCCTTGTAGGCGCCGGTCGCCCACGCTGGCGTGTACGACGCGGCTCCGGGGATGCCGGGTGCGTTGAACGTCGTGGCGGCATAGCCGCTGCCCGTGCCCGGGATGTTCGGCTGCGGGTCGCAGGCGTTGCCGATGCCGTCGCGGTCGTTGTCGAGCTGGTTATCGAGGATCGTTGTCCCGGACTTCAGCCACGAGTCCCTGTCGGCGTTCGGGACCAGCGGGCAGTTGTCCACCGAGTTCAGAGCGCCGTCCTGATCCGCGTCCTGGCAGGGGGCGAACGGCGGCGATGCCGTCGCCTGACCGGGGAGGCAGGTGAGGCTGGCGTTGGTGATCGCCGAGGCTGTGCTGTTGAGCCACGTCGAGCCGCCGCCCTTGCAGGCGTCGCCGATGCCGTTGTTGTTGGCGTCTGCCTGCCCGGCGTTGGCGTCAACGTCGCAGTTGTCCCAGGCGCTGAAGCGGCCGTCGTTGTCGACGTCCGGCGTCGTGGAAACGGCGATCTTGTAGCCGCAGGTGGTGGTGCCGTTGCAGACCTGAACGCCCGGGGCGGCGCCCGGGGCGGCGCCCGCGGACTCGACGGTCAGGTTGTTGTTGCCACCGACGGCGGTGTTGAACGGCGTGCAGCCGGCGACGGGGTTGCCGAAGTAGTCATTGCAGGCGGCCCAGTTGGAGCCGGCGGCGCTGACGCCGAACTGCGTCACCGTGGAGGTGAACTTCGGGCAGGTAACCAGACCCTGCGACGCCGAGTTGAAGGCGCCGGTCGGGTTGCCCAGCACGGTCACCGAGACGAACGTCCCGTTCTGCGGGTTGATCGTCAGGAAGTTGACCGATGTCTTCGCCGTCAGCACGCTGGCGAGCGCGTAGCCGCGGCCGACCACGTTGCTGCTGGTGATGCCGATGCCGGCGAGCACGGGCGCGAACCAGTCGGGCTGGTGCGAAACGCCGTACGGCATGCCGCCATTGGCGGCGTCGGCGTTCTGGTCGTAGGCCAAGCCCGGCGTGGCGGGATTCGGCGCCGTCGACGTGACGCCCGCCGGCTCACCGGCCGGATAGCCCGAGCCGGTGCCAGCGATCGAAGCGACGTAGATCTTCGTGCTGGTGGCCGGCACGTTTGGCGCGAGCCCGGGGCTGCCACACTGTGGCGGCTGGCCGGTCGTCAGGTCGATGTTGTTGGTCCCCGCCAGCGCCAGGCTGGCGTTCGTCTGAATGGTGAAGCCGATGTCGCCGACCTGCTCACCGAGCCGGTTCGCGGGACCGGACACGCCGGCGGGCACGATACCGGCGTAGGACGACGTCGCGTCGTGGAAGAACGACGTGTCCGGTGGCGGCGTCGAGGGGCCGGCCTGGCCGAGCTCCAGCGTGACGGCGACTGTCGGGTTGCTACCCGACGTTGTGCTCGTGTACGTGACACCCCAAGCGTGGTCCTGGGGTCCGACTGAGTGCGAGGCGGCCGCAGGTCCCACCGTCACCAGCATGGCGACGACGGCGACGACCACCGCGAGAATCTTCAACTTCATCCTGTACTGCTCCTCCGAATCATCTTCTCCAGTGAGATGAGCACAGCTGTTGGATCCTCCTTCGGCACCTCCTTCGCGCAGGGCCTCGCGTGTCCGAAGCGAGACGAGCCTCAGAAGAGGCAGATTCAAGCGACGATTGCGCGCGGCGCCGCACAGCTCCTGCCGTGGGCGCCAGCACAGGCTCTCGTCACGTATTGCCGCGGGGAGGTGTGGCGGATTCGCCACAATGGCTACCGGCGAGACTACGCCGACGGGGCGAAGATGTCAATGGGGGCGGCAGACATTTCGTGCAATTTCGTAAACTTCGGTCAAGAAAACTGGAACGTCTGTACAACTCTGTCAAGGAGCGGCGACAAGTCCTGCGCCTGCGCCGTGGTCAGCTGGATCCGCCAGGCGCAGCCGCGGCCCTCGAAGTACGCGGTGTTGTTGCGGAGGGCGAGCGTCGAGAGGGTGGTGGATGAGGTCACGAACGTGCCGGGGACGCCGGCGACGGTGCCATCGCTGGTGGCGATGACGGTGCGGTTGCCGACCTGGCTGGCGGTCGCCTGGTCGTTCTGCATCAACTGCTTGAGCGTGGCCCCGGGCTGGCAGAAGATGCCGAGCGTCGTCAGCGGCGCCAGCGGCAACTGCATGATGATCAGGTTGGGACTTTGCTCCTGTCGCCAGCCTCGCGGCAGCTTCACGGTGTAGCGGCCGGCGGGATCCTTATACGGGACGAGCTCGCCCTGGGCGCCGGCGGCGACGGCGGTCTTCCCTTCGGGACCGACGGTGGGCGTCGGCGCGTTCGCGGCTGCGGTGAGCGTCGCCACGACCTCTGGCGGACGGGTGGCCGTGGGCGCGGCCTTCTTCCCGCTCGAACAGCCAGTGGCGGCGATGAGGGCGACGAGCGCCACCGGCACGATCAGGCGTCGACACCAGCGGACCACGGCAACCCTCCACGCGCGACAGAAGCCAGACAGCGACCGCCAGCCTACCACACGCCACACGGCTGCGCGCCGGACGGTCGTCAGCGGGTCGGGACGGCGGTGGCGGGAGAAGTCGCGGGCTTGACCGAGACAAGCTCGACGTCCTCGATGATCGTCACATCGGGCGGCACGAGGACGGCGATGGCGTTCGCCGTCTGCAGGCCTTGCTTCCCGTACCCGAGCTCGGGAGGGATGACCAGCCGGCGCTTGCCGCCGGCCTTCATCCCCCGGACGCCCTGATCGATGCCCGGGAGCGTCTCACGGCGTCCGAGCACGAAGCTGCTCTGGACGACCTGGCCCTGGCTGAACGAAACGCCGGTAGTGAGCCAGCCGGACCAGCGGATCGTGACGACGTCGCCGGCGACGGCCGCCGCGCCGGTGCCCGGCCGGATGTCGACGTACTGCAGGCCGCTGGCGGTGCTCTGCAGCGGGCCGGTGACGAGCGGCAGCTTCGGGAAGTTGCCCCTGCCGTCGATGGTGGTGCCGAGGGCGACCGTGGGCGTGGGCTTCGCGGAGCCGCCGCTGCAACCTGTGAGCACGACGAGCAGGCCAGCGATGGCGGTGACGAAGGCAAGTCGAGCGCGCAACAGACACTTCCTCTCTGCGGCTGAGGCCGGGCACCGCATTGTGCATGCGCCGCTGGCCCCTCACAAGGCCGGCGAGCGGACATGGGAAACGCCACAGGCGGGCGGCGGATCGCGCGCCGGCCGTCGCCGGGCGTCGTCCACGCGCGGAGCGCCCCGGGGCGATGATGCCGGCCGGCGCGCGTCCTCCGCTATGATCGCCTCGAAGTCGGGCCTCCGCGGCGGCACGTGTCGCGGAGGTGAGCGCGCGCAGCTGGTCGCCGTGCCCGATCCGCCGGCGTCCGTTACCATTGCCGACGTCATGACGGTGATACGTTCAAGGCGTCGGCCCGGTAGACCAACGTCGATGCGCTGCTGGTGATGACGATGCCTGCCGGCCGCAACGCCGCCTTCGGTTTCGCGCTGCTCGCCGTCTCGCTCAGCTTCGCCTGCGGCGGCTCGCGAAGCAGCACGGCCTCACCGACGGCCGCCGCCTCGCCGACGGCGACGGCGGCGAGGCGAGCAGTGGCGACCGCCACGCCCTCGTTCTCGGTCAGCGGCGCCACCTACACCTTCGCGGGAAAGGGATACGCGGTCGACCTTCCCGCGGGCTGGCAGGCGCGTGCCAGCGTCTCCTTTGATGTCGCCGGCGCCCGCTTTCCGACGGATGCGTTCGTCGCGCCGGAGACGACGAGCGGCATTCAGCCGAGCATCTCGTTCAGCTGCCTGAAGCCGCGTGCCAGCGAGGCGACGACGACGACGTTCCGCGACGCCTGGAAGTCGTTTCTGAAGCAGCTGCTGAGCATCGACGTCCAGCCGACGCCAACGACGGTGGCGCAGCAGCCGGCGTACGTCTTCGCGTATCAGCAGAACCAGGCGAACGGCGGCACGGTGAACGCGGCGCGGACGGACGTCGTGTTCGTCGCCGGCGGCTGCAGGTGGATGATCACGCTGCTGGCGCCGCCGGAGCAGCAGGCGGCCGATCGCCGCATCCTCGACGCGACGCTGGCGACGTTCCGACTGCTCGGCGGCTGAGCGGAGCCCGGCATCAGGAGCGGTGCTCGGGGTCGTCGGCGTACGGCGCGCCAACGCCGGCGTACGACTCCGACGGAGGGCGGCGCCGGCGCCTGCGCCAGAGCCACAGGCCAGACAGCAGGAGCACGAGGACCGCAGCCGCCGCGACGCCGATGCCGATGAACAGCGGCGTGTTGGACGACTTCGCGCTGCTCACCGGGACGCTGATGTCGGAGGTCGTCGACGGGATCTCGGTGCCGAGCGGGTTGACGAGGATCACATGCGTCAGGCGGAACTGGAGCTTCCCTGACTTGACGAGACGGAACTGCGCCTTCGCGAGCGTGCCATCGCCCGCGACGCCCGCAACCTGCGTCAGGGAGGGCGCCTGTCCCGGGGTTGCAGGGTTGAACGTCACGCAGGCGAGCCGCACGGCGCCCGCCTGTGTGACGGGCGGCGGGCAATCCGGCCGGCGCCCTGACGTGCCGAGGAACTGCGTGTTCTGGATGTTTTCGAACTTGACGAGCGCCGGGTCCCAGGATAGCACCAACTGGTAGCCGCCGAGATTCTCGACCCCCTGCGTGAGGATGTTCACAGTGACGGCATCGCCGGCGCCGCGGATCACCTGCGGCTTGACGGTGGCCGGCCCGGCCGCCGACGCGAGCGGCGAGCCCGAGAGGACGGCGGAGAGCGCGATGAGCGGAAGGATGACGCGGGCGAGCGGCGGGCGTGCCCCGGGCTTCCGTACCTGCGCGCGCTTCATTGGCCTCCTCGGTCGTCGGGCGGCGAACGCCGGACGCGCGACGATGCGGCTCTACTGCGTGTCGCAGTAAAGCCGACAGACGTTAAAGGAGGGGCGCAGATCTGTTAACGAGTTGTAAACGGACGGGCGCACCTGGCCGTGACAACACGGCAGGGGGATCGCTCATGGGCACTGGGCGATCACCTTGGCGAAGACGCCGCCCATCAAGGTCAGATCCAGCCCATCGACGGCTCCCGACCGGTTGATGTCGGCGCGCGGATCGAAGCCTGGGTTGCCGGTGGACATCGGGAATGATTGCGCCATCCTGGGAACATCGAGGCCGTTCACGGTGCCGTCCATGTTCAGGTCCGCCGCCATGATCGCGCAGTAGATGGTCGGACTCTTGCCCAGTGACGCTTCGATGCCATCGGCATAGAAGTCGAGGTCGCTATCGACGGCAAGCGGGTTCGAACCGTACGTGCTCACCTCGACGCCATCCGGCAGGCCGTCGCCGTCGGTATCTGCGGCGTTCGGGATGAGCGGATTGCCGGTGTTGCCGCCGACGTGACAGGTGGCGAGGTTCTGGTACGCCGGCTGGAGGCCGGGGCAGGTATTCGAGGCGTTCAACTCGTCGTAGTCGGAGACTCCGTCGCGATCCTGGTCGAGCCCGACGCAGACCTGGGTATAGCGATTCGCGAGCATGCTCAGATCAAGGCCGTCGATGGTACCGTCGCCGTTGAGGTCGATGACCGGGTTGAACTTGAGGTCGCCGGTGCGCGAGAGCATGGCCTGCGCGAGGAGGGTGAGGTCGAGCGCATTGACGTTGTTGTCGGCATTGAAGTCCGGGCAGCCGAGGAGTGCGACGGAGACGGACGCCGTGTTGTTGCCCTGATTGCCGGCGGGTTCGTTGCTCGCTGAGACGCCTCCTTGGGCGATGACATTCGCATTGCCGGTCACGTAAGGAAGACGCGCCTGGATTGGTACGACGATTTCGTCCGGGCCGCCCGGGCTGCCGTTGTTCGCGGCGAGTGGGCCGACGGGGCAGGTGAAGCTGCCGCCACTGTAGATGGGGCACGGTCCTGCCCCGAGCAAGACGCCGCCGGGCGGCAGCGTGAACGTCAGCAGCACGCCCGACGCCGGTGCGGTGCCCTGGTTCGCGATCAGCGCGGAGTACGTGACGTTGCTGCCGCTATTGGCGGACGGCGGGCTGCTGAAGAGCCCGAGGATGAGGTCGGGCGCGCCGGAGATCGGCGTGGCGGTGCTCGTTGGCGTCAGCGTCGGCGTGCGGGTTGGGGTCAGGGTCGGCGTGCTGCTGGGCGTCGGAGAGGAGGTCGCCGTCGATGTCGGCGGCGCGCAGACGCCGCCGCTCACGGGCACCCGCACATCGGCGGCGTAGGTGTTGGCCTGCACTTCGCCGTCCGCTGCGTTGATCGTGTAGGACCCAAAGGTCGAGTCACCCTGATCCGTCCCGTTCACCGTTTGGAGATGCAGGTTGGCACACCCTGGCGTGCCGGACGGCGTGAGCTTGTAGGTGAGGAGGAGACCGGCTGCCGTGGTGGAGTACGTGCCGATTGCCGCACAGGCAACCACCGTTCCGGCGCCGCCGCTGTCGACGGCCGAAAGGCAGAGTGGACTCCCACCCGAGATGGTGCTTCCCGTGACATCGAAGGACGCGTACGACAGGAGGGTTGGATCCCAGAGAAGATGGAGGCTGAAACCTGAGTAGGGATCGACGGGCGCAGTCGTCGTGATCGGCACCGCCAGCTTGCCGCTCACGATACTCGTCGTACCGATCGCGAGTTCACCACCGACGCCGGAGGTCGCCGTTTGTGCCCGCGCGCGGCTCGATGGCGCACCGAAAACCAGCAATAACGCTGCGGCCGCAAGGCCAAGGATGCAGAGACAGCCGAAGAGCTTCACGATCCGACTCCGTTCAACGGGGACGAAGGAGAACGTACTCCCTGAGGCAGCTTCGTCCTGCAGACACCGCCGAGCGCATCCGTGCTCGATCGTGAGACCGATAGTAGTCCGACCGGCGAAGCTTGTCTAGATCGCAGCGGCCAGAGACATGCACGCCTGTACCACATCGGCCCACGAGTGAAGCCTGGATGCAGGACGCGGCGTGTGGATGCCACCGAACCCGATCCGCCGAAGTTGACAGAGGCTTCGTCAATACGCCGGAACGTACTAGACAACCTAAGAAGACTCCGCTACGATAGCCGCACCCCGCCCATGGAAGGTTCGCCGTGCCTGCACGGCGCCGTTGTATCCGCGCCTGTAGCGTCTGGAGTGTGGCCGCATGTTGAGACGACGACGACTCGCAATGCTGGGACTTGGCGGAATGACGATGGTTGGACTCGCTCTCGTCGCGCTGTTCGCATCGGGAGGGACAACCCAGGCGACACACGCTCCGACAGTCGGAGTCGGCGGCCAACTCTCGTTCGGTACGCCGACGGTCGCAAACGGCAAGGTCGTGATCCCGATCAGGACCACAGCGCCGGTGGACCCCTACACTGGCTTCGAAGTCAACGTCATCTTCGACACGACGCAGTTCATCTACTTCGGCAACGACGGCGCGGCGAATGGTGTATTTGCGGGGCAACAAAACCTCTGCCTCGCGGCGCCTTCCCCGCAGCCGTCGCCCCCCGGCGAGGTGGTCTCCTGCACCCCCGTCGGAGCGCCGTCGAACAGCGCTGCCGGTGAGTTCATCCAACTGCAGTTCACCCCGACGGGGAGCGCCGTCTGCAGTAAGTTCCACCTGTACACGCTGAACGGCCCCGACAACGGCGACAGCAACACCGGCTCCTACTCCATTGACTATGCGGCCCAGCAGCCGCAGCTCAACACCTTCGGTCCGGACATCACCGTGAACCAGGCCGGCGCTCCGGGCTGCACGCCGCCGACCAACACGCCGACGGCGACGAATACGGCCGCACCGACGGCGACGAATACGGCCGCACCGACGGCGACGAATACGGCCG
>JADEYI010001138.1_pt1 | contig 23298 bp, 19 predicted proteins | sample 8542331 | NCBI WGS metagenome assembly JADEYI01 (sample SAMN16510988, study PRJNA670497) | mine drainage metagenome | isolation source: biofilm near Copperflume 1 | place: Germany: Marsberg coppermine Kilianstollen | collected 2018-02
TAGCCCCAGAAGTAGCATTTGCGCGTGGCTTTTTGCGCAGCACATGGATGAGCAGCCACATCGCGCACCTGCTGAGGGCCGTCTGCGCCGCGAGTGGCCTGCCTCTGGATATGCTGCCCACAATCCTGCCTGCGGCGCTTGCACGCAGGGCGCTTCGCAAAGCTGAGTCCATGCCGGAGGGCCAGAGCGCGGCGGATAGCTCCTGGCTCTGTATGCTTCAGGCCTGGTGGGAACGCACACCGGAAAACCGGCTGGAGAGCTGGCGCGTAGTATAAGCGGACTCGTAAAACATGAGGCGTGGCGAGTACTGCGTGTTGCGCGCTGCGTAACGGACAAAGCCACACTATATCCATTATCCCTCATGCTCCACGCTTCACCGGTCGTAAATGTTCAGAGTTGGGGTAGAACAATCTTCAAGAGGTATCCTGCGCGGGTGCACCCTCACCCCCAACCCCCTCTCCCATGAAGGGAGAGGGGGCTTTCTTCCTGGTGAGTATCAGGGGACACCCCTGCGACCCCGTCAGGGGCAAGGCCCCTGCACCCCAACTCTGAACACTTACCACCGGTCGTGCGCTTGACAGCACGGAAGCTCTCCACCGATAATAAACTTTGGCGGCATGGAAGGATGAGGTAAATGGCTGGGCGGGTAGGAACTAATAGATCAATGCGTAGCTGGGCAGCGTTGGCTGCGGCTGGCGCGGTCGGTTTGCTAATTGGGCTGCTCTCGGCGTTCTGGCTCTTGCCTCGCAACACTTCAGGCTTCATTGCCCCTTCCCCCTCGCCAACGGCAGGGCCAACGCCATCCACATCTATCGCGGCCACCACTCCTACCATCATGGCGACAGCCTCACCCACACCGGGTGTCTTCGGCCTGGCGTGGTTCCACAAGCCTCCTGGGGACGACACTACAGCCGCTCAGATAGCCGCCACGAACAGCTACATCCATTTGACGGGGCGCAGCGATCTCCCTTTTCGTGATGAGCTGCGGGCAGCAGGTTTCAAGGGGCCAATCTACGATTACGTCTCGACCTATGGCGCCGAAGGCCCAGACCCTGCGAGCAACAGTTCAAAGTGCGCCTACACACGCGCACCCAACGACAACAACGTAGCATGGTCAACGGGCGACTTCTGCAAGTACATAAATCCTAACGAGTCGTGGTTTCTGCACAACGGCAAGGGCCAGAGGCTCGTTGACGACTACTTCGGCAAAGGCCGCTGGACATACTTGATGAACCCGGCAGATCCTGGCTGGCAAGCCTTCTCGTATCAGAGAATGCAGCAGGTCTACGGAACGCTGGGTTACGACGGAATATGGCTGGACAACCTCGACCTCGACATACAGCGCCTGACGAGCCAGGTAACAAATAGTGATGGCACTGTGCGCGAATACAAAAGCGATGAGGAGTGGCGAACCGCGATGAGGGGATGGCTCGCTGGCTTACGGAGCGCAGTGGGCACGACGCCTATCTGGGCGAATGTGGTGGGCGGGGGTCTCGCCGCCGATAGCTGGGACCCTTATGCGCCGTATCTCGACGGCGCAATGGACGAATCGTTTGCTGTGAACTGGCTTGATACATGGCGAAAGCCACAGGATTGGAGCTCGCAGCTTGAGCGGGCCGACCGATGGCTCGCATCGGGCAAAGGTCTGGTTATGGTCGGGCAGGGGGCAAAGGACGACGACCAGAGGCTCCGTTTCACACTGGCGAGCTATCTTCTGGTGGCGACCGGCAACCAGGCTTTTTACCGCTATACTCGCTTCGACTCCTTCTACAATCAGTTGTGGCTCTTCCCTGAATACGACACAGCACGGGCGTTGGGCATGCCCACAGGCCCCCGCAAGGAGACCTCGCCCGGCGTCTGGCGCAGGCCTTTCACCGGTGGGTATGTAGAAGTAAACCTGAGTGATCAGACCGGGTTGCTATCCTTACAGAAGCCGTAAACCTACTTCGATCCGCACCAATCCGCGCCTCTGACGGAGAGGGTGGTTGCATCGCTATTGAACGAGGACCTGAGCACAAAGATGCCAGGAGCAGAAGTGCGCGACGTGAATTGAGCAAAGGGTAATCCACTCAGCCCTCAACACTGCCTAACTCGTCTTCGCTGTGTGTAGGACTATCTGCTCATTTGTACATTGAGTACTACCCCTCTCCTAACCTTTATACATATCTAATACTTTTGGGTGACGAGTTAATGGCCTGGATAGTTTACAATTAGCAGGACTAGGATTAGGACCAGAACCAGGACTTACAAATCACCCCCACAGGTAACGTAAGCCAGGACGCGGCTTAGAGTGAAAGAGGCTTCTGCACCTGAAGCCCTGTAATCAGATTCACGGCCTATGACCTTATTACGTCGTGGGCAAAGGTATCCAAATAGCCCTGATAAACGTTGATAATAGAACAATTCACCAGTTGTAAATTATGAATCGCAAGTTAGCGATAAATCAACAGACAAAATAACAGCAGTAACTACTCAGCGTGCCAGCAGTATTGAGGCACGGATAATGTAAGCAAGCAAGCATGCAGCAAAGGTGCAATTACTAATTCCTTATTCCCCAGGTGAGCAACAATTCATAACGCAGCCGTTCTCTGGCGTGGGCAGACGCCAAAGGGCTACGAGCACAACATCTGAAAAGGTAGAAACAAATGGCGCAAATACCAAACGCAACACGTATGCCGGCGGGCCTTACCCGCCGAAAATCAGATAGCTTCGCGGCTCAACAGCCGTTAGCCATCGGCCACAACTCCACAATGGGAGTCTTATCGCCAGAGGTGGCGCGTCATAAGATCCCCGGGCTTAGACTGGGTGAGCGCAAGTTGCTCCAGGAAGTTGGAGATGGGCTTGTATTAACTGTTGGACTGCTGCTGATTCTGGTGGCGAGTCAGCGAGATTATAAGATGGGTCCGATCATAGCGAGCGCAGCTGTGATGGTGGCGGGGTGGTTTTTCTTCGCCGATGCCTTCGCGGGCTACAGGGTATCTGCCTTACAAAGTGGATTCCGCAGCGCATATACCGCTGCCAAGGTGCTGGCGGCCATGCTGGTGGCGTATATTCTGCTGGCATGGATGCTGGGCGGCACTCTCCCGTTGATCCGGCCTCGCGTCAGTGAAACTTTCGAGATCGCTCTATTGATCATCCCTTTGCTCTTGTTGCGCAGTATGGTCGCTCTGGTTTTGGTCCGAGTTCCTCTGCGCCGCCGCGTGGCGGTAGTAGGAGCCAACCGCGATGGCGTTACGATGATTGAAGCGCTGAGAGAGTACGGAGGAGAAAACTATAACTTCGTCGGCTACTTTGATGACACCCCGCGATTGCGTAGCACAGACTTTCCAGTAGCCGCGCCGGTGCTGCCGACCTCCACCCTCGTAGCCATTAATGACCGAGTGGGCATAGACCAGATCGTGCTGGCGAACCCCTTGCAGACAGTCCCCCTCTTGAGCACCTTATCGCTGCTTCACGAGCGCGGAGTGCAAATCACGCCGATGTTCGCCCTTTACCAGGACCTGACGGGCCGTGTGCCTGTATCCCACCTGGGCAACGATTATTTTGTTGCTTTGCCCGCGCACGTGAAGAACACCGCGCGCACATACAAGGTTGTAAAACGTGGCTTCGACCTTCTGCTGGCGCTCGTAATGCTCGTATTTACCGCGCCTGTTATTCCGCTCGTCGCCCTGGCGATAAAGCTCGACTCACCGGGCCCGATCTTTTTCAAGCAAGTGCGCGTCGGGCGTGGCGGCAGGCCGTTCAGCATCGTCAAGTTCCGCTCAATGCGCCAGGACGCTGAAGCGGCGACTGGGGCGGTGTGGGCAAGCGACTACGATCCGCGCATCACGCGTATAGGCCGCTTCTTGCGCAAGAGCCGCCTCGACGAAATCCCCCAGCTTTGGAATGTCTTTGTTGGTGATATGAGTTTCGTCGGTCCGCGCCCTGAGCGGCCGGAGTTCGATGAAGAGCTTGAGCGAGAGATCCCCTTCTACCGAGCGCGGAGAGCTGTACGTCCCGGCCTCACCGGGTGGGCACAGGTGAGTCACGGCTACGGCAACACTCTATTTGATGCCTTGCGCAAAGTGGAGTATGATCTATACTATATCAAGAACGAGTCGCTCTACCTCGATCTTTTGATCCTGCTACGCACTGTGGCCGTTGTACTCAAACTAGGTGGCACATAACCGCCGTGCGGAAGCACATCCATCTTTAGCGAATTACTTCCCGCCTGCGGCGGAATTACGAATTGCGAGTTAGCGGTAAGCTGGTAGGTGAGATAATAGCGAACGCCTTGTAATTCATAACACGCGATTGAGGCATAACCCTCTTTTCAGGCACGGGGTAGTGTGGGTTATGCCTCAATCGTAACTCGTAACTCGTAATTCATAAGATGAACCATGAATTATGAATAACGCGCAAATCAGCGCAGTTATCACCACCTATAACTACGCGCGCTTTGTCGGCCCTGCTCTTGAGAGCGTGCTGGCGCAGACGCTACAACCTGATGAGATCCTGGTGGTAGACGATGGCTCCACTGACGGCACCGCAGAAATCGTTGCCCGCTACGCGGACCGTGGCGTGCGCTATATCTACAAAGATAATGGCGGGGCCGGCTCGGCGCGCAATTGCGGCCTCGACGCAACGCACGGTGATCTGGTGGCTTTCCTCGACGCGGACGACCTCTGGCTGCCTGATAAGCTCGCTTTGCAAGTAGAGCATCTGCGAAAGCACCCCGCTGTGGGCATGGTGAGCGCAAGCGAATGGCAAGTAGGCACCTCAGGCAAGCCTCCACTGTGCGTTAAGCGTAAACCGGAGGGCGCTGTGCACCTCTTCCCACAGATGCTTGTTGAAAATGTCATCGGCAACCCTTCTCTTGTTCTTGTGCGCCGTGACTGTTTCGAGCGGGTGGGCAACTTCGATGAGACGTTGCCGCTGGGACAGGACTGGGATATGTGGATACGCATCGCTCGCGAGTTCCCGGTCGGGGTGGTCGACGCCCCCCTTATACTCTACACACGTCATGCGAGCAGCCTCACCGCAGGCCAGCTTTGGAAGCGATACACCTCCAATCGTGTGATCCAGAGACGGTATCTCAGACAAATGCGCCCACCGATAGTGCGTCTTGGATTGCTCAAAGCTGCCCAGAGCATGAATTGCTACTATACAGCCGCAGGCCTTCTTGACAACCCTTCCGGTCGTGGTCTGGCTTTGGCGTTAGCCCTGATTGCGGCCTTGCTCGATCCTACTTACAAAAGCAAATTAAAAGCCGGAGTGCTCTTCCGCGCTCTTTTTGGCCGAAGAGCTTTCGACAGGGCCAGGCGCTATTTGCCTCGTGAGAAACAGAAGGAGATGAAGTGAACTACGTGTATTTACAGGTAGGAGAGAGTATGTATTTACCCCTTTGCACTCAACCGCGCTTTGTTGAGATGCTACCGTGCTTGCAGGACCGATCTGTAAACTTCTTCTACCCCTGCAACCATGTGCTCCACCGTGAATTGAGCTGCTACCTCACGGCCTCCGGCGACAAGTTGTGCAAGCAGCGCAGAGTTGTCATGAAGGCTTATCGCCGCCTCCACGAGCGCCTCTTTATCACCACTCGGCACGAGGAGACCGTGCTCACCGGAGGTAACGAACTCCGGGATGCCGCCAACGGCAGTTGCCACAATCGGGATGCCGCTGCCCATGGCTTCCAGCAGGACGTGCGGTGTGCCCTCCGTGTCCGAGGTGAGCATCAGCAGGTCAGTGGCTGCATAGATGGCCGCCATGTCGCGTGTCAGCCCCGTGAAGATGGCGCGGTCACCCAGGCCGAGGGTTTCAGCCAGCGCCTTGAGAGTGGCTTCCTGCTTACCACCGCCCACAACGAGGAAGCGGGCATCAGGCAAACGCTCGACCAGCGCGGCGCACACCTCAAGATAGAGATCAAAGCGTTTCTCCGTAGAGAGGCGGCCTACAGCGGCAATTACGTAAGCGTCGGACGAAATGCCGATACGCTTGCGGGCGGCCAGCCGCTCACCGGGCGCTGAGGACTGAGCGCTGAGGACTGAGCGCTGAGGGTTGGTCATTGCGAGGTATGGAATACCCGGGCGCACCACGCTGACCCGCTCAGGCGCGAAACCGAGGCCCAACAGCGTGTCGCGTTGCTGCATGGATACGGTAATCACATGATCGCAGTCACGCAAAGTAGCCAGCTCCAGCCTGGTCACGAGCTTGCGCACAAGGTTGTCCTGAACCCAGCCGTGCACAGTGGCAACAAGAGGCAGACGGCCCCAGGTGCTGGGGAAGAGCCGTCGCAACAACCATATAAAGTAATTGGCGCGCTGTCCATGCATATGAACAAGGCCTATACCCGCAGCCACAGGCAAATGCCGGAGCCATGCAGGCCGCCAGCGTATTCTGTCGAGGGAAAGCACCCGCAGGCCGAGAGAGCGCGCCCGGCTCGCAAAGTCTCTGGCGGGGTCGGCGGTCGGGTTGGGCCTGCGCAACAGGAGAATAGCAGGATCAAAGTTGCCGCGCTCGCGCAGGGCGGGGCAGAGGAGAAGCAGCAGCTCCTCTGCCCCGCCCGTTTGCCGGGCGTCCACTGTGCGAATCGCTTGCATCACTCGGATCATCGGATGCTCGTTTCAGCCAGCACGTCAGTGCTCTGCACTTCGCCAGGGCTGCGCCGAGGCCAATTCTTACGACCGAGCAATCCGCGGAAAGCTAAATTAACCAGTCGGTATGCAGGCCCTATCGTAGGCGTGGTGAAAGCTCGCAGCGCCGTAGGCGAGGTGTTGCCGCTCACCAGCAGGCGGGGCAAACGAAGCGGCTCGCTCGTGAGATAAGCGCGCCCTTGATCAACTGTCGTGGCGGTGAGATAGCCGGCGGCGCGCGTGGCGGCTACTACACTATTGTTATAATCACCCTGGGGGTAAGCGAATGCTGTTATGGGAAGCCCTAGCAATCGCTCCAACTGAGCCTTGGAATGGCATAGCTCATGCTCTAATTCAGAGGCGGGGTACTGCGTCAGAAAGCCGTGCGTCACCGAATGTGCGCCAATCTCTATCCCTGATTGCTGAGCTTCCTCGATCTGCCTCCATGAGAGTAGCGGCACCGGTGGCAAGGCGACACTCCGATCTGTCCAGTGTGTTGTACGCCCTATCATGCCGGTGATTATATAGACCGTGCCTGTGAACCCGTATCGCGCCATAATGGGTGCGCCCACTGTTGCCAGGTTAGCAAAGCCATCGTCAAAGGTGATAGCCACCGCTCGTGGAGGGAAGGGAACTTTGGCTGTCAAATGTTGCGCAACCCGGCCCATCGTGAAAGTGGGGCAGCCCTCTGAGGCAATGGCAGCCATTTGCGCGCTGAAGAGGCGTGGCGACACCGAGAGAGGAGTGCCGTAATCATCCAGGGAATGATAGCTGAGAATAGTGATTCCGCCGTCGTGAGCCACCTTGCCGGCGAGATAGATTGCGCGGTAAATAGCTGGCAGGAGCCGGCGCTTTAGAGACACGAGCGCGACCTCGAAATAGAGTGACTAAGAGATGAAAGCTAAAACGCACTATGTGAAACGTATTAAGATATACGGGCCTTCCACTTCAGCAATGTTTGGCCCGCACAGGCTGTAGCACGCCACGATAGAGACGTTGCATTTTACCATAGGTGAAAAGCGGCGGCAATTGCCACGTAGCTGGTAAGTGTTCAGAATAGGGGTGCAAAGAGGGGGGTACAGGGGGCGACAGTCCCCCAGATTCCCCTCCACCCCAAGTGTGCACACTCACCGTAGCTGCGTGCCAGCGACCGGTGAGTGTAATCACTCGTAACTAACCACCGACCCCAGGAGCTTATGTCATAGCAGTAGACACTTCGCCAACTGAACAGAACACGCCCAACCCGCAACCGGGCCTCGGCAGACAAGCGGCGCAGGGCGCTGTCTGGAACTACACGGGCTTTTTACTCAGCAAGGGGTTGCTCTTTGTGGCGACCCTCATCCTGGCGCACATTCTCTCCCCAGCCGAGTTCGGGCTGGTGGGCATGGCGCTGCTGGTGATCACTGTGCTCGACATCCTGCGCGATTTCGGCATTGGAGCTTCGGTTATCTACTATCAGCGGCATGGCAACGCAGCTGCTAACATGGCCTTCGCGCTGAGCAGCAGCATCGGCGTCACCCTCTTTATCGCCAACTGGCTGCTTGCTCCCTTCGCTGCCCAATTCTTCAAGACTAGCAGCCTAGGTGATACGGCCACAGTGACGGCTTTGCTACAGGTGCTCGGCTTCAGCCTCCTCTTCGCCTCCTTCGGCAGTACGCAGGACTCGCTGCTGCAAAAAGAGATCAATTACAGGCAGCGTATGGTGCCGGAGGTGGGCCGCACCCTCATCAAAGGGGGGTTGCAAGTGGCGCTTGCGCTCCTCGGCTTCGGCGTCTGGAGCCTTGTGATCGGGCAGGTGGTCGGCGAAGCATCGGCCACCCTCCTTCTCTGGTCGGTGTCGCGCTGGCGGCCCACTTTGCAATTCGAGCGAGAGCTCCTTCGCCCTATGCTGGGATATGGCGTTCAGATCATGCTGGTCGGCGGGCTGGGAACTTTGGTCTCCGATGTGGACTATCTGATCATTGGCCGCTTGCTTGGAGAGACCGCGCTAGGGCTTTACACCCTGGCTTTCCGCATCCCTGAATTGCTTATAAACAACCTGGCACAGGCGGTATCTACGGTAGCATTTCCGGTGACTGCCAAGCTACAAGCCAACCGAGAGGCGATGCGTGAAGCCTATCTTCTCATGCAGCACTATATGCTGCTGATACTGGCCCCGCTCGGCTTCGGCCTGTACGCGATTACTCCGGCGCTCATCCATTTACTGTTCAAGGACGAATGGTATGGAGTCATCCCGGTAATGGAGGTGCTCTCTATATACATGGTGCTGGGTGGTATCACCCACTGGCCGGGAGTGGTCTACAAGGCGGCGGGACGCCCGGGCATCCTGAGTAAGCTAAGCTTTCTCAAGCTGGTGATGCTGGTGCCAACTCTCTGGTGGGCGGCGGCCAACTACGGCATAGAGGGTGTGGCCTGGGGTCAACTGATCGTGCGGAGCATAAATATTCTGATAGATATGTGGGTGGTTGCCCGCTTTGTGCAAATCAGTGTTGTCTCCAACCTGCGGGTGATATGGCCGCCTTTGCTCTCGGCTGTGGTCATGGTGGCGGCTGTGCGTGCGGTATTCCTGCTTGACCACGCAGAGAGAAGCATCCCGGTGATGGGCATGGCTATTCTAGTGGGCGCGCTGGTCTATGGCGGCGCGGTGTGGCTGCTCGACCGGCGAGCAGTGGCCGCATTGCTAGGGCTGGGGCGCAGTCTCGTGCTGAGGACTAACCAGCAATGAGTGCTCAATCATCTACCCCGACCAGCCTTTTGATCTGGTACAACATAAGTGAGAGGGTATCTCTGGCGAGATTATATGCGCGCACGGTCGGCACGCTCCAGTTGGGTGTGTCTATGGCTGGGGAGGGGTAAACAGTTAGCCCTGAGTCGCGAGCGATCAGCGTGGCCCTGTTGATATGGAACGGCTCGGTGACGAGAATCGCGCTGCGCCAGCCCTGTTGCTGCATGATGGCCTGGCTGTTGTGGATATTCTGTATCGTATTAAGTGACTTATCTTCGCCAATGATAGCGGCGGCGGGTACGCCTGCGTCTTCAAGCACCTGTGTCAGCACCGCGCTTTCCGTCGGCCCGTCCTCGGTAGGGCCGCCGGAGGCGATGATCCAGGGTGCCAGCCTGCGGTTGTACAGGTCGGCGGCGTGCCCGGCACGCGCTCGCATGCAAGGGCTAGCGCCGCCGTCGGGCGCGTAGATATTGCAGCCCAGGACGATAATCACATCTGCAGGGACAGCACGGTCGGTTTCAGAGCCTGTGCTCACATAAGCGAAGTCGCCGAGCGGCCACAACGCCAGCAGCACAGCCAGCAACAGCAGAAACCGCAGGCGAAGTCGCCTTGTGACTGAGTGTGTGGCTTTAACCGGAAGAGCAGCAGGGTCCATACGCTAGGGTTGATCTCAGTTTCGCGCTTGGACGTAAGTACAGATATGGGCGATGTGAGATGTGATCGGCAAAGGCGGCTCTACAGATCGAAGCGGGGCACAGGCTTGCGAGCGGCAAGCGATTTGAGCCTGCGGTAGAGTCGCCCAGCGGCGGTTATCTTCAACACGAAGCGCGGCAGCGACTCGCCCGCGACGGCACCGAGACGGTAAAGCAGATAAGGATTGGTGCGACCCACCACATTTGCACCCGCCACCAGAGTGTACGCCGCCGCTAGCCCTGTGCGGCGCACAGCTTCGACAGCGGCTCGGTTGATGGCATAAGGTTGCCCATTCGGGTAACAAAAGACAGGCAATGGGTTCGGCAGCCTCACCTTCAGGTCGGCCCACGACCCGGCGACCTCTGCCTCTACCTTGTCGGGCGCAGCCTGAGCCAGTATAGTGTGATGCCTTGTATGCGGCCCGACATCCACCCCTTCGGCATGGAGGGCCTCTACTTCGCCCCAGTCGAGCAGAGCACACTTGTTGTTCGCAGGCACCTCGCAACTCTCCAGTATATCGTCAACCAGGCGGCTTGCCTCTCTCTCGTCTCTCTGCTCCACCAGCCGCGTCAGGCGCTCAAAGGCAGCCAGGCGCTGTTGCCGCGTCGCTAATGGCAGCGCCCCTATCCCTGGTGCTTCTAGCTGCGGCTGCCTGGTTTGCGACAATGCGCGGTAGATCGCGTCCCACCAGAAGAGGGCGCTGGGTGTGCTCGTGTAGTGAGTTGCCACGAAGAGGGTTACAGGCAGCCCAAGCCGCCTGAGTACTGGCATCGCGGTATCCTGGAAACAGCGATATCCATCATCGAATGTGATTACTAAAGCGCGTCTGGGGAGGGTATACGCCTCTGTGAGAGCACGTACCAGGTCCCAGGAGGAAATTACGTTGTAGCGCGAAGCTACATAACGCATTTGCGCCTCGAAAGCCTCCGGGTAAGCGTCTATCAAGGTAGGTGTGAGCTCAGTAGCGGTATCAACTCCGGTGGCGATGCGATGGTACGCAAGTATGGTGACACGCGATGGCTGCATCGTCTATTCCTTATCCTCGTAGCGGGCGGCGAATACCTGCGCTCCGAGGGGAGCAAGCTGCACCTCTCGCAGGGTGCCGCCGTACTCCGGGTGGTACTCGAAGCGGGCGCACTCAAAATACTGGGCAATAACGGTGCGACCGCCGGCCAGCATGTCCACTAACACGGGGCTAACCGGGTAGCCGAAGATAGGCATGCCGCCGTTGCGCGCCCAGAAATTGAAGAACGCTTGCGGCGTGCTCACTCTGGTCCCATTGTGAGTGAAGACAGCCTGAGCGCCACGCAAGCTCTTGGGGAGCAATGTAGCAGGGGAGCCGGTAGTCTGCGCTTCTAAGCTCAGTCGTCCCGTTCTCACGTGCGCGGGCACGCCGCCGGAAGGGGTACGATACTCCAACCTCATACAGTCGAAGTACTGCGCAAGCAGCCGCTCACCTCCCGCTTTAGTCTCGTCCAACACAACGCTGAGGGGCTGGCCGAACAAGTCAGCGCCTCCGTTGCTGCTCCAGAAGCCGGCAAGAGCGTCAGCAGCCTCCTCTACCTCATTCTCTGTTGCGCCCGGTAAGGAAACGCCGGCACCCGCCGCTCTGCCATGTGCAGGTACCTCATCACGCAGAGCTACGGGCTTGGTTGTACCAGGTGACGGGCTGATCGTGGTTGCAGACGATGCAAGCGACAGCGGCTGCTCCATCTCAGATGTAGCTAAGACCTGCGACCCGGTAACGGTGCGTGATATTTGCCTGAGGGCTATTATAAAGGCAACCTGAAGCCAGAGAAGGTAAATATATGCCCCATGTAAGAAGAGACTTGTAGCCAAATAGCCAATTAGCCCAACCACGAACCAGCCCGCCAGTTCTGCTTCTGCGGGCATATAGGCAGCTATGAAACGCCTCCGTGCCTCCCGGAGAGCGCCGAAAGTAAGGAGCAGTATGCCGCCTACCACAACTATACCCAGAAGGCCGCTTTCGGTAGCGATCTCCAGGTACAGGTCATGCGGCGGAATGGCTCTGGCGTATTTAATGAGATCGGTGCCCGACAGGTACTGCAACTCGTAAAGGGGGTAGTTCTCTCGTCCCACGCCAACCAGTGGGTGATCGAGGAAAATACCGATAGCAGCCTGCACCGCTCCGGCCCTGCCCCGGATAGAGTCTTCTGTAAGAATAGTCTGGCGGTCGCCTTGCACCAGATTTACCACTGTGGTCAGGCGGTCCAGATAGCCGGGAGGCAGCAAGGGCACGAGTAAAGCGACAACTATCAGCCCACCGGCTATCTGAGCCGGTCGCGGGCGCTTGTATATCAGTGCCGCCACGAGCAACACGCCAAGAGCCAGGGCATCTCCACGCGAGTAGGTGAATATTACCCCTGCTATCAATATGGCAGATGCGCCTAACCCCGCTATGCGCGCCAGGGCGCTCTTGCCCCGAAAGAGCAGAAAGAGGCCCAGTGGCACAAGTATCAGCAGACTCTGGCCGTAAAAATTGGCATCGCCGAGCGTACCACCCGGACGGGGCGCATCGGCGATGCCTGTAATCTGGCTCACACGATACTGCGCAAGGCCGCCAAAATCGTTGCTGAATTGATGGGTCGCAGTCTGCACAACGGTAAGTGTAGCCAGCGCCACTCCCATCGCCAACACCGCCATCAGCATGAACCTGAGCCGTGCGGGTGTAGTAATGGCATTTACGATGACGAGGTAGGTCAGGAAGTTGCGGATAAACTCGATAACGTTGGGCATCACCAGGGCAGGCGACCGGGCATAGAGCAGCCCCAGAGCTACCACCGCTCCGTAGGCGACCAACCACCATGTCATGCTATCACTTACCAGCCCTTGCCGCCTGTAGATCAGACGGTAGCCAAGCACAGCCGCCAGCAGCGCTGCCCCAGCGAAGCGCGCGAGCGGCGGCATGCTGTGATACTGCACAAGGATACTGAGTAAATCTGCGTATACGAGTACCGCATAGACGGCAACAGCCCAGTGAGGCCGGGCAAAAGTGAGTAACAGGAGGAAAGGGGCTGCGGTCGCCGCCACCAGCAAGGGAAGCGAAATCTCCAGCCCAGCGGCAGCGCCCACCGCCAGCCCCGCCGCAAAGGTCAGCAAGGAGAGTGCTAATATCGAGCGCGTTGTCAGGGAGGAGCGCGGACCAATTGCTGAACGTTGAGCGTCGAGCGTTGAATGCACGCGGCTAGTCCGCACTTGTGATTGTGGTTATAGGCCCGGTTTCCGGTGAGCGCTGCCGCGTCGCCGGAGCAGTCACGGGTGTACGCTGCGGCGCACGCAGATAATCGAGGGCAAGCGCCAGCAAAATGCCCAGGACGAAGCCAAGCCCCAGGGCGGCCGGGATATCTCTTGATGGCACAGGCGAACTGGGAGCGGTGGGCACGGTGGCACGCTGTAAAGAGGCAAGATCTATCACCTGGAAGAGTTGTTGGGTGTTGCTGATAGCTGTAGATACAGTCGTATTCAGATAGCTTGCCAGGAGTTGCGGATCGCGGCCCGTGCCGCTTACCTCGATCACGTTTGTGTCGGGCAGCACATTAGCAACTATAGGATAGCCAGCAGCGTCGCTATCGCGCAAGCCCATCGACCTACGGGCCTGCGCTTTGATGGCATCGGAGGTAAAAGCTTCCGCAAAGGTACCGGTCACGTAGCGCGCGCCCATCTGCCCTATAAGATCGGTCACAGTTCGCGTGTCCGTTATTACCATTGAAGGCTGGGCAACTACTCGCGCAGCGGCGCTATATATAGGCGTTCTGCTCTGGTCAAGCAGGTAAGCGCCCAGCCCTGCCGCAACGATTGCCAGCACAATCAGCCACCAGTAGCTAAGTATGATCCTGACGTAGGTACGTATTTCCATATTCGTGTGTCCCTTTTGATCATAACGAGTTATACAGAGTTAGCTACTCTCTTATCTCTCTCAGCTTATCATCAACTCGTAACTCGTAATTCGTAATTCCGCTTTCAGCGGCAAGCTCTTCGTAAAGATTCTCGACGCGGGCCACCATACGCTCAAGAGTAAAGTGAGCCTCGACATGCGCCCGCCCTGCTGCGCCAAGCCTGAGGGCAAGCGTGCGGTCTGATATGATCCTCTCCAGGGCCGCTTGCAGCGCCGCCTTATCGCCCGGCGGCACAATCAATCCGGTCTTGTCGTCCGTGAGGATCTCCGGCACCCCGCCGACATCCGTCGCGACGGCTGGCAAGCCTACGGACATAGCTTCGAGCAAGGCGATTGGCAGCGCCTCGTGAATCGAGGGGAGCACAAATATATCCATAGCTTGCATAAGCTGCGCAACGTCGCTGCGCGTGCCTGTGAAGAGCGCAACATCGTTCTCCTCAGCGGAGATTGCTTCTAGCTCGTGGCGCAACGGACCATCCCCCACTATGAGCAGCCGTACACGGGGGTCCGCCGCTCGCAACTGCCCGGCAGCCCGTATCAAATGGTCCACGCCTCCTTTTTCCGGGCTAAGACGCCCTGCTGTGCCGATTACTACAGCGTCCGGGCTGATGCCGAGCGCGCTACGCACCGAAGCATGATCGTCGCCCGGCGCAAAGTGCGCGCTGTCAACCCCATTATATATGACTTGCAAATAGCGCGCGGGTATACCCTCTATCTTCATCACCATCCGCTTGCTGGCGGCTGAAGGCACCAGTATGCGGTCGCTGAGACGGTAGAGAAGTCTGTCCACCCATACCTCTCTTTGCGATTTAGAGGACCAGTGCTCGTGGCTGATGATCACCGGCACCCGCGCCAGCTTGCCGAGGATGCGCCCCCAGGTGTTAGAACCGAAGAGATGAGTATGCAGGATGTCCACAGGCTGACGGCGCATTACCCTGACGAGACGAGCCAGCTTGTAGACATCCCACTTATTCTGCCTCCCCAGTATAAAGGTAGTTACTCCCGCGCTATCGAGTAGGGGCTGGTAGTTGCCCGCAGCGCGAGTGGCGCAAACCGTGACGTTGTAACGGCTCCGGTCGAGGCGCAGCGCCAGGTCTACCAGCGCCTTTTCTGCCCCACCGCGCCCTGTCACATCGGTCATCATCATAACGTTGATAGGCCTCACAGAACGCCCACCGCCTGGGACAATGGCTCAGCACTGGGGCGACGTACAGTCTCGTAGACCGCCGCTAACTGCTGCGCATGCTGCTCCCACCTGAAATGCCCGGCCACAAATGACCTTCCCGCGCGGCCTAACTTGGCCCGCAAAGGCTCATCATCCAGTAATTGGGTGACTGCATGGGCGAAGTCCTGCGCGGTGTCGGCAACCAGCAAGTCTCGTCCAGCCACCGCCCCTACCCCACGATTAGCTATGCCCGTCGCCACCACCGGTGCGCCAACCGACATCGCCTCGATAACTTTGTTCTGGATGCCCGATCCTGAGCGCATGGGGCAAACCGCGGCGGTGGCCCTTTGCAGGTACGAAGTCACTTCCGGCACCTTACCGAGCACTTCGATGCCTGTGGTCGCACTCGCCAGTGAGCGTATGCGCTCGGAGGGATTGGTGCCCACAACCTGAAAGCGCACTTCAGGGTGTGACGTGCGCAACAAAGGCCATACTTCAGCGCAGAACCAGGCCACAGCCTCTTCGTTGGGGTGGTAGCCCATATTACCTGTAAATATCAGCGTGCCTGCATCACGGACCCCTGGCCCCGCGAAGGCAAACCTCTCTATATCAACCCCGTTCGGTATCACGGTGGCGCGACCCCCTCCGAGCGCCTGGCTGTCGGCTGCGGACGACACAATCAGCGCAGGAAAGCGTCGCACCACCGCCCTTTCGTATTGTCGCACCCGCCTATACTCAATCTCGTACACGACTCGTTTCAGCCCACTGACCTGCTTACGACGGTCCGCCAGGTTCAGGCTGAGGGAGTCTATCAGGTCAACAACTACCGGCTCGTCGCGCAAATCCCACACGTAGGGAAGGAGCCTGATCAATGTTGTGTGAATAGCATCGAAGCGCTCGCGAGCAAGCAGGTCGCCAAGCTCGTGCTTGAACTGCACAGAGCGGTAGTAATTAACTTGCAGAGGCAGGCGCGATGCCACGCCCAGACCGGCATTCAACAGGGCTCGGGTGCGCGGCAGCGGTACCACATTCACCTGAACGCACAGCTCGGCTATGTGCTCGCGCTCAGCTTCAGTAACGGTGGTTTCAGCAAGGCTGAGCAATGTAATTGTGTGCTCGCGACTGAGGGCCTGTATCTGATGGTAAGTACGCAGGCTGTCACCTTTGTACGGAGGGTATGGGAAGCGCGGGGTGAGGAATAATATATGCATGTTGAGGGCTAAGGACCAGAGATTAGTGCGGGCGCGGCCATATAGGGGTCGCGATGTATAGCTACTGTGTATCGTGAGTAATTATACAGGAGCCTGAGCAGACTTGCCAGCACCCAAAGGTATTATTAATGCCGCACCGGAGATGAGTAGTCGGCGGTCAGTGGCCACTGGTCACTGACCGCTTCAGCTTGTTCTTCCCAGAAGTCGCCTATATTGTCGTAGATGCGGTCGGGGAAGCGCAGCTCGCTGTAGACATTGCAAGTGCCCGGCTCATCGGGAGTGGGGCAAATCGGGAAGTCCTGCTGAGCTTGCCACTCCAGGATTCGTTCGCGCCTGGGCGGACTATCGTTACGCCCTTGCATTACGAAGGCACGGGCCAAGGTCTGTTCAAAGTCGGAAGATGCCTGGGGAGCACCACCCGACTACGATTTGTCATTCTGAGCGCAACGAAGAATCTAGGAAGCCAGGCATAGTTCTTTAGCTTCTTCACTGCGCTCAGAATGACAAATCCAGGCTCGCCACGCCACACACCGACTTTGAATGGACTCTGCACGGGCAATCTCGCCCTTGACAGCGCCCTCAAATGGTGCTAGAATAAACTATAGCCGATTAAAATCTGTAATAGTCAAATTACTGGCTGATAAAATGCGAACTCAAATTAACAATATGCGTCCATCTCTCGAGCCGAACGCAGTGATAGCTGTGGACGTTGTGCTCTTTACGTTGCGCGATGCGCCGCACACTGAAGAGGCGTGGCAGGTGCTCCTCGTGCAGACAGATGATCCTGCTTTTGCGGGAAAATGGGCGCTGCCGGGCGTGCTGGTACACGCTGATGAGACTTTCGACGCCGCCGCACGCCGCGCCCTGAGCACAAAGGCGGGGTTAGACGCCCAGGAGTGGTATCTTGATCAGCTTGGCACCTTCGGCGACCCTGGCCGCGACACCAGGGGGCGCGTCGTATCAGTGGCTCATGTGGCCCTGGAGCGGAGCGACGAGCTATTACTTGCCCCCGGCGGAGGAGTGCTGCGCGCCGAGTGGGTGCCTGTGCGCCATGTACCCATCAGCAAACTCGCGTTCGACCACGCTACTATTTTGCAGGCGGGCATCAACCGCATCCAGTCAAAGCTGCGCTACTCCTGGGTGGCCTTCCAACTACTACCTGAGCACTTCACCCTACCCGAACTGCGTGCAGTTTACGCGGCGATACTTGACCCAGCGATCTCACGCCTGAACACAAGCAACTTCAAGAAAGCCTTTGGCGCTCTCTTTGCTTCCGGCGCGCTTGTGCCCGTAGGAGAGCGTGCAGAGGCCGGGCGCGTCGGGCGGCCTGCCGACCTCTACGCCTTCTCAGGCCCGCTCGTTGGCACCTGGGAGCGAGAACTTCCCTGGCATGAAAGAGGCTATGTAAATGAGCAGTGAGCACGACCTCATAATCGTCGGCTCAGGCGTCGCCGGTCTAACCGCTGCGCTCACAGCCGCCGAACGCGGCGCAGACGCGCTCGTAGTGGCCGCAGGCCCACTCCTCTCAGGGTCGAGCCGGTGGGCGCAGGGAGGCATCGCCGCTGCTCTCGGCGCGGGCGACAGCCCCAGCCAACACGCTGCCGATACTATCGCGGTGGGTGCGGGGCTGAACAACGGTTGTGCTGTAGACCTGCTTGTGCGCGAAGGCCGTGACGCGGTGCTGAAGCTTGTCAAGAGTGGCGTTCCTTTTGAAAGTGGTACAGGAGGCCCCGACCTCGGACTGGAAGCAAGCCACAGCTGCAGGCGCATACTGCACGCTCGTGGTGGGGCAACAGGCGCTATGCTCTCGGAGACGCTCCTTGAACGGGCCTCCCGCCATGCGCGAATCACTTTGCTGCCCTGCACACCGGTTAGCAAACTGTTCACCTCAAGAGGGAGGGTAAATGGAATCATCAGTGGAGATAGCTCTTTCCGAGGGCGAGCGGTGATACTTGCCACAGGAGGCTATGCAGGGCTGTGGGGCCGCTCGACCAACCCCACGGGCAATGTCGGCGCTGGGCTCAACTTGGCGTGGCAAGCGGGCGCGAGCCTGGCGGACCTGGAGTTTGTGCAGTTTCACCCTACCGCCCTCAACCATCCCGGCGCGCCTGCCTACTTACTGAGTGAGGCGCTGCGTGGGGAGGGCGCTTTACTGGTTGATCGCAATGGAGCGGAGATAGTAAACCCGTTGCTGCCGCGTGATATAGTAGCGCGTGCTATAGCACGCCACCTGAGCGACGTCGAGCCTGTCTACCTCTCCCTCCGCCATCTCGACCCAACAACTATCCACAAAGAGTTTAGCGCCATAGCAGGGCAGTTGCAGCAGTGGGGCCTTGACCTGGCGCGCGATCTGCTCCCAGTAGCTCCCGCAGCGCACTACTGCATGGGCGGAGTGCGAACGGATATAGAGGGCCGCACATCAATGCCGGGGTTGTACGCCGCGGGTGAAGTGGCCTGCACAGGCGCGCAAGGGGCCAACAGGCTCGCCTCTAATTCGCTGCTGGAATGCCTCGTCTTCGGGCGGCGAGCAGCCAACGCCGCGCTTGACGATGAGAGCAGCGCGAAAGCAGAGTGGGTCACCAAGACCTTACCCAACACCGAAATGGAGATAAAAGGTTGCAAAGCCCGGCCCGGCCATTATATGCCTGGAGGGCTGGGAGCAAGGCTTGATCGCGACCTGGGTGTGCTGAGAGATGCGGATAAGCTGGCGGGACTTGTAGCAGGCTTGCCTTGCCCCACAGTATCAGCTGCCCCACCTGACCATGTAATTGCCAGCTTGGCGGCGCGTGCCGCATTGCTGCGTGAGGAGAGCCGTGGCGCACACTACCGAGTGGACCACACCGAGTTATCCCCGGGCTGGCAAGGTCGTATTCTCTGGCGGCGCGAAGCGAATAGAGCAGTCTCACCACGATTTGAGGAGGTTTCTCATTGATAGCTGATACCGTTCACCCCGGCGCTGAGCCTGGGTATAACGCCAACGTAGCGGCGATAATAAAGCTCGCGCTCGATGAAGATATAGGGCGCGGCGACCTGACGACAGAGGCTACGGTCCCTGCCAGTGCACAGGCGAGCGCCGCCATCTTGCAGAAAGAGGAGGGAGTGCTCTGCGGCCTCCCCGTAGTGGAGGCTGTATTTGCCGCCCTCGACCCACGAGTAAGCGTGGAAGCGCTGGCCGAAGAAGGCTCTTACGGCGGCAGACGTGAGGTGGCAAGGATAACAGGGCCGGCGCGCTCGCTCCTGACCGGAGAGCGCACGGCACTCAACTTCCTGCAACGGCTGTCGGGCGTAGCCACGATGAGCCTCCGCGCAAGCCAGTCTGTAGAAGGCACAGGCGCTACCGTGCTCGACACCCGCAAGACAACCCCAGGCCACCGCGTGCTGGAGAAATACGCAGTGCGCGTGGGGGGTTGCCGCAACCATCGCGCAGGGCTGGACGATGCAGTGCTGATAAAAGAGAACCATATCCGCGCCGCTGGCGGCATCGGCCCTGCGATTATCGCCGCGCGCCTTCGTGTAAGCCCCACACAACGCGTAGAAGTTGAGGTGACCAACACCGCAGAGCTAGACGAAGCGTTGTCGGCGGGTGCGGAGTTGATTCTGCTTGATAACCATACACCTGATGAGCTGCGGGCTGCCGTTGCGCACACCGCAGGACATGCACAACTGGAAGCGAGCGGCGGCATCACCCTGAAAAACCTGGCCGAAGTGGCAAGCACCGGCGTCAACTTTATCTCGCTTGGCGCACTCACCCACTCGGCTCCATCAATTGACTTTTCTCTGGAGGTACTCTAATGGCGATTCTCGATACAGTTACACGTCCCATGCACCCAGCGCTTCTTCGCTTCGTACAGCAAGACCCGGCTGTGGTGGCAGCCTTGCAGAAGGAGGTGCGGCAATTGGCCCACGAGCGCAACGCGGTAATCCTGGCGCACAACTATCAGGTGGCCGAGGTGCAGGACGTGGCCGACTTCGTGGGTGATTCGCTCGGGCTGGCAATCGAGGCGGCGGGCACGGAGGCTCCGGTGATCGCCCTCTGCGGGGTCTATTTTATGGCCGAAACAGCCAAGATACTCAACCCGCAGCGCATCGTGCTCATACCTGATGTGACGGCGGGCTGCTCCCTGGCCGATTCTATAACTGTGGAGCAACTGCGTGAGTGGAAAGCGCAGAACCCAGGCGCTGTCGTCGTCAGCTATGTAAACACCACAGCCGATATCAAAGCCGAGTCGGACTACTGTGTAACGAGCGGCAATGCGCAAGCGGTAATCCGCGCTATACCGGAGGAAAAGGCAATCCTCTTCCTCCCTGATGTTTTCCTCGGCACGTGGCTCAAGAGGTCGCTTGGCAGGGAGAATATGGAGATATGGATGGGCGAGTGCCATGTACACGCAGCTATACGGCCTGATGAAATCGCGGCCAACATGGCGGCTTACCCTGATGCCGACTTACTGATCCACCCTGAATGCGGTTGCACCAGCCGCTACCTCTGGGCACGCGACCGAGGCGCTCTCCCCGCAGAGAGCACACACGTGCTGTCAACCGAAGGCATGGTACGGCACGCACAGAACTCGCCAATAAGCACGCACCTGGTGGCGACCGAGACAGGACTGCTCCACCGTCTGCGCAAAGAGAACCCCGGCAAGACCTTCGTGGCCGCTGACGAAGGGGCGGTCTGCCGCTATATGAAGCAGATTACCCTGGAGAAGCTGCGCGACTGCCTGCGCGACATGACACCGCAAGTGGAAGTAGACCCTCAGATCGCAGCAAAAGCCTGCCTTGCCATAGACCGTATGCTGGCAATCAAGGTGTAGACGAGCGTTGAGCTGCACAGTCCTAAGCCGCCATAGCGCGTTGCTCACGCATGCTAGCTTTCCTCTTGGTGCCGGTTGCCGGTGGTGGCACACCGCATCGTGGACTACTCTAAGCGGCCACCTTGAACCTTTTGCTCTACGACGCGGTGTTAATAGCCGTAAGGCGGATATTATGAGTAGCTCTAACAACCCATCTGCATAGCGAGGCATAACTGCGGCTTACGTTATATGAATACCTGCCGGACGCGTGCCACATGAAAAATACTCTGATCATGGGTCTCCGGGGCAGTATCACCATACTGCTTCTCACATTGGTCTGTATCGGCGCGTTGCGTCTGTACAAGACTGCCGTGCCTCAGCAGGTCGAGCATGACACCGTGAACATCACCCAAAGGGATTACTCGCAGGAAAGGACAAAATGGGAAGCTCAGAATGTTAGCGTCTACGAAATAACGGCTAGCGACCCCCTGCTCAGAGCCAGAATGCGAGTTGACCGCGTAACGGGCGACATCTTCCTTCTCCAAGTCACAGCCAGAGGCGAACCGGAGAGTGTAGATGGCCTCAATTTGCCTATCTCAGGTGTCACTGCCGCAGTATACAAGCCATATACGATAGATGCTTTGTATGATGCCATTGGCGACGCTCTGACTGGCGCATCTGCGGGGAACAGCAGTACCAACTCCGCTACCAACTTCCGCGACTATGAGGTTCAGTTCGACCCCAATCGTGGCTACCCTGTGCGCTTTATGGAAGGCATCCGTACAACTCTGAGCGCACAAGAGATTACCTGGCGTACAAACGTAAAAGACGTGCAAATTAAGGATTTCACTATAGTCCGATAAGGCGGTAGATTGAGGGGGCTTTCCGCCGCAGGCGGAATTACAAGCTCACATTACGCAGGGAAGGGCCTGTGGAGATACAAACCCTGGTAAACAATCCATAAGCCGCATAATAAATACCGCAATAAATAAAACCTCTGCGTTTCTCTGCACTCTTTGCGCCTTTGTGTTTCGTATCTCATTATCTCATCTATCTGCTTATTACCAACTCGTGATCCCTAATTCCCCAAAGGGGGCTGTAGATGAACCAACAAGACGAGTACATGGAGACCCAGCAAAACGCTCCGCTCTGGTTCTTTATACTCGTATGGCTGGGGTGGGTGATAATCACCATTGCGGGCTACCTGGTCGGGCAATGGCTTTCACAGGGCATAGCGGCAGGGTTTCTGGGCGACACGGCAGCAAGGCGTGTGCTCTCAATCGAAGGTAACGTGCAGGCAGCAGGCGCTGTCGGATACGCCGTTGCTCTGCTTACAGGGCTAATTCAAGGCGTGGCTCTTGGAGTTGCGCAAGGGTTGTTTCTTCTTCCTTTCTTGAGAAGGGAGGGCGCTGTAGAGTGGCTACTGGCTACCATCATGGGGCGCACCGTGCAGTGGATAGTCATTTATGTCATCGGCCTTGAGACCGTCAACCTGACCTTTGATAAGAACGTGCCCGGCGTGCTGCTACTCTTTGTCTTCCTGGCCGCGACGGGCCTATTGAGTGGCGCTGCCCTCGGCTACCCGCAGAGCCAGGTTTTCCAAAGACGCGCCTACCGCGCCACTCTGTGGGTAATTGTGAGCACAATAGGGCCGGTTGTGACAAGCCTGGTCGTTGGCATGACCCTCTTTATCGAGGCTCAAAACACAATCCGTGATTACACAACGCTGCTTACCGCCCTTTTATCGGCTATCGCCACCGGTTTCGTCTTAATGGAGATATTGCAGCACCCCCGGAGTGAAGCGGAATGGCTGAAGATGCTGACGTGGCGGCGAGGGGTGCGCGCGACATTACCTGCTGAAGATACCGTCCTGGGCAGCGATCTCTATACGACAAGAACTGAACAAGGCCGCAGCAAGTAATGAGGATTGAGTGCGAAGCAACGAATGGGTGGCAAGCCGGCTCACTTTACCGCGCCTCAGGGCTCGTCTGTACACCTAGCGTCTGACTGCCACACGACGCCTGCGGACAGTGCATATGGTCACAGCTGCAATCAGAATGACGCAGGTAACAGGCTTCTCTTTCCGCAAGCTGTAACATTTCTCTCCGCTTGCTTAAAGGTGAGCTCATAATTCTTAGAAACTGTCTGAAAAGGTCAACGAGCAAGACGACGAAGCATGAGACGGGT
>JADEYI010001139.1_pt1 | contig 23296 bp, 20 predicted proteins | sample 8542331 | NCBI WGS metagenome assembly JADEYI01 (sample SAMN16510988, study PRJNA670497) | mine drainage metagenome | isolation source: biofilm near Copperflume 1 | place: Germany: Marsberg coppermine Kilianstollen | collected 2018-02
GCAACATAAGGGCCGGCGTCTTGCTGTGATGTTGGTGAGGGCTTCGCCCATTCATCATCGGCGGCCAGATTCGAATCTACCACATCCGATCCGCCTGGAGCAAGAAACGGTGCCATTGGCGTAGGCTCGTCCCATTTTGTATTCTCATCATCGTCGAATGGCACAGCAGCGATTGGAGGAGGCGCGCTCGCTGGCACAATTGGGGCAACTAACGGCAGCGGGGGTGGTGATGCAGGCTCGTCAAAATTTTCCAGTGGAGCGGGCGCATTAGCGTTAGGAACCAGCTTTGGTTTGCGATTAAACAACGGCAGCCCTTTTTTCGCGTTGCCATTGTCCGGCGACTCCGCCCGCAGCGCGGATTTATAACTATCCAATGAGGTATACACTGTAAAACGTCGCTGGCGCGCAAATTCCGCAGGACCAGGCACGCCGGGCGCCACAAAAATAATCTCAGTTTTCAGGCCGCGCCGCATATTTTTCAAGCCGTCAAAATCAACCGGGCGTTGAAAAGCCCGGCTATTCTCAGGCAAGACCACGGCAACCTGTTTGCGGCCGAGCTTATCCTGCATTAAAATAGCTTCCAGAACACTCGGCCTGTCATCGCCAGGAGCCACATAAATGATACCGATGGATGCGTTGCGGGCGTCATTCGCGCCCAGTAAATCCGAGCCGTCTGCCTGTCTCATCACTTATTTCCTCTTTAACCCTGATAATACACAGATTATTCATGATAATGGCGTATAGATGCTGATGTTGACATTTTACACTATACGAGAGAAATGACAAGAGGAAAATCGGCCTATTAAAATAAATAAACGGGAATCAGGCGCAATTTGTGTAGAACTTATTTCCCTGTAAAGAACCATTTCCTCTTCTTTTTCACAGGAGGTACGCTTGCAGATGGTTCGCTAATCGGTCTGCTGACAGTATACGTATCGGGCGAGGCTACCGGCATGGACAGCGTTCCCGACGCTGGTTGTGGCGCGGGTGGCTGGGGCTGCTGGTACGACGGAGGTGACGGTTTGTAATCGGTAACCGGGGGCAATGCTGTTGACGCGGGCCGTTGCGCTGGTGCCTGCTGGACTGGTTTCATTTCGAGTGGCGCTACGGGCATGGACGGCATAATAACCGGCTGATAAAAGGTTGGCGCGGGTGGCAGAGAGAAAAGATAGGCTTGTTCCAGCGCATTGGCGAAGGCGCGCATGTTGGCGAAACGGTGGCGTGGGTCTTTAGCCAGGGCGGTCATGACCACCTCTTCGACGGAGGCAGGTAGAGTGGGTACATGGGAGCGCGGAGAGGGTGGAGGCGCGGCAAGATGCTGACCATGAATCTCGGTGAATGTGCCTTGAAAGGGACGATACCCTGTTCCTTTGTTGCAGGCCGAGATTACCTGGGGCCGGCGTTGCGCACATCATCGCCCGGCAATTCAAATTGCTTGAAGTTCTTCTTGAAACGCCCGGCCAGGTCTGCCGCCATGCGATCAAAATCGTCTTTATTGGCCCAGGTGTTGCGCGGAATGAGCAACTCACCCGGCACATCGGGACAGCTTGTTGGAACGTGCAGGCCGAAGACAGGATCGGTAATCGTCTCCACGTTGTCCAGCGCTCCACTGATGGTAGCTCGCACCATCGCGCGCGTATAGTTGATATTGATGCGCGAGCCAACACCATACGGCCCGCCAGTCCAGCCCGTATTCAACAGATAGCAGCGCACGTTGTGCTGCTCGATACGTTCGCGTAACAAATTGGCGTATTCTCCCGGACGCAGTGGCAGGAACGGCGCGCCAAAGCACGAACTGAAGGTCGCTTCAGGCGTAGTAACCCCCTTCTCTGTTCCCGCAAGCTTGCTGGTATAACCGGAAAGGAAGTAGTACATGGCCTGCTCTGTCGTCAACAACGAGATAGGCGGCAGCACCCCAAAACTATCAGCCGAGAGAAAAATGACTGCCGTCGGTTGACCCCCGTGGCCCGACTCGATCACATCATTGATGAAATCAATGGGATAAGCAGCGCGCGTATTCTCGGTCAGTGAGTCATCGGCGTAATCGGGTTCGCGCGTGTGTGGGTTCAGCGCCACGTTCTCATACACTGCCCCGAAGCGAATGGCATTCCAGATTTGCGGCTCGTACTTTTGCGACAGATTGATACACTTGGCATAACAGCCGCCCTCGAAGTTGAAGACGCCATTATCGCTCCACCCATGCTCATCATCGCCGATCAAGCGGCGTTCCGGGTCGGCTGACAAACTGGTTTTGCCGGTACCAGAAAGACCGAAGAACAGCGCCACATCGCCATCCAGGCCGACATTGGCCGAACAGTGCATAGGCAGCACACCTTCCGCCGGTAATAGAAAGTTCAGCACCGTGAAAACAGCCTTCTTCATCTCGCCAGCATATTGCGTACCGGCGATCAGCGCCAGCCGTTCCTCAAAATCAATGATAATCGACGTTTCCGAACGTGTGCCATGCGTGCGCGGGTCGGTATGGAAATTCGGCACGCACAATACCGTAAAACCCGGTCGCTCGCTGCTCAAGTCGCCCTCGTTGGCGCGTAGAAAGAGCTGGCGCGCAAAGAGGTTATGCCAGGCATACTCGGTAATTACCTGTATAGGCATACGATAGTCGGGATCGGCCCCGGCAGCCGCATCCAGCACGTAGACATCGCGCCCCTGCAAATATGCGGCCAGGTTCTGGCGCGCATTCTCAAAATTCTCCGGCGACATTGGATGGTTTATGTCGCCCCACCAGATTTTGGCAGCGTATTCTTCGTTTGACACGATAAACTTATCTTTAGGAGAACGCCCGGTATGCGCGCCCGTCGTCGCGGCAAAGGCTCCGTTGGCAGCCAATATGCCCTCTTTACGCGCTATCGCGTGTTCCACCAGCGCCGCGGGTGAAAGATTCCAGTTGATGTTCCCCAGATTGACCAGCCCGTACTCCTCAAGGGCTTTGCGGCTCATCATGATTGTCATTATTTTCTCTCCTCCGGGGCGCGTCGGTAACAGCACTGTTTCCATGTGTACGTCAGTGCCGCGCACACAGCAACGCCTGATGCCCCTGACTTTTTAAGTCTACCAGCTTTGAAGTGGCCGCGCAAGTTGACGAACGCACAACGATGTGCGAAATATCAGGCACAATGGAGAAGTAGAAACTACGAAATCGCCACTGGATGTTGCACGTATATGCCCACAAAAATGCGTAGGAAGCCGCCATCGTCATCGGGGTAGCTACTGGCGCGGGTATTGCACGCATTACACTCGTAGCTAGTAACGGGAGCGGGATTGGTGACGCCATCGCGCATAGCATCGATATTCATGGTGCCACCATTGCCGGGGCCAAAGAGCACGGCGATCACTCCGGCAGTTGCGAAACTCGATACGTTGCCCAGGATGTATTCGGCGCGATTATCCTGGTAATGGCCTGGCGTATTGTTCATGGTATCGAAGTACTGGTTGCCCATCGGCACCTGCCACATTACAATACGGCGACGAGTCTGCTGGCTAATATCGCCGATAAAGGTCAGGTAACGCGCAAAGTTTGGAAAGGCGCGATTATAGCGATCCCACCAGGAACGCCCATTGGGCTGAGCCGAGTCGAAATCCGCCACATCGCTTGAGATCAGGTCCCAGGAAGATACACCGGCAGGATTACCGACCAGTCCCGCGCTATTCAGGAACGTAGCTTCCAGGCGGGCCATACCGGCTACATCAAGCCCGGCATCGGCGCTGGTGGCGATATCGCTGCCCGACGCCCATGTCGATGCGTGTAAGGTGAGTATGGCATTGGGCGCGTACTTATCGCGCATATGCAACAAGGCCCACGCAAAGCCCTGCGCGTTATTCGGAAAACCGGCGGCATCCGCGAAGCCAGATGCGGCAACACTGGCTGGCACGCTGGCGGCGTTAGCGGTACCACCTGCAGCATTTTGCAGAAATCCCCACAGGTCCGGCTCAACGATTACCAGCACCGGTTTGCCAAACGCTCGAATTTTTTGCAACATCAAGACCCAGTTGCCAAAATAGGCTTTCATAGCAGACGCGCTGGCAAGGTTCCCTGTATCCTGAACCACGTTGTGTCCGCCACAATAATCGGAAGGATACGGGCCATTGGTCAGGCATATTTCGTAGAACACAAACGTGGGTATATAGCCATACTGGTCGCTTTCCTGCATATAAGAGGTCGCGAACTGGCCCGCCGGCTGCTGCCACGTCTCCCACCCGCGCCCCGTGTTTGCGCCCCCGGTCAGGTATTGATAGCGAAAAGTAAACGCGGCCCCATTTTTACTGCGCATTTCGTCCAGCGCCGAAGCCGTCGCCGGTGAACTCATCACGCCGAAACTGAAATAGCGCGGGAAAGCGGCGGGAATCTGTCCGTTCCCCGTAGGCACCGGGCCGGGAGACGCGCCAGGGTTAAAGGTACCCGTTGTAGGTGTAGCAGGATGCCCATCATGCGGGGATATTTGCAGCGCGATGGGACTGGAGTTTGCCGGTGGACTTCCATTTTGTTTCTGTGACGGAATTTGCAGGGTAGAATTATTGCTTCCCGCGCCTGTGTTCGTCTGACAGGCGGCGAGAACCAGGATCAGCGCACCACACATACACGCCAATAGCTTCTCGTGAGGCTTCACATTCCGCGCAATCCTCATGGCATTCCCCCTTATGTATTGTATTCCCGGCTGCATTATAAACAATCGATCTCTTTCGTTGCATCAATATAGGAGATTTGGGGGAATACGCGACCAGGGCGCGCGGCTGCTGTCCCCGCCCTGGTCGCTTGCTTTCCTTACAGCCTCTTATCTCTGTTTCTATCAAGCACATAGGCCACAAATGTATCGCCGCGATCAAACTCATTGAGAAACATACCAAAGCTGGTAAAGCCCGGCGAAAAGAGCAGCGTATCGCCTGGACGACTCAACGCTACCGCGCAGTCCATAGCCGCCGGAAATGCATCGAAGACGCCGCGCACGGGATCGGGTACTCCAAGCCGGTGCGCTTCATCTCGCAAAACGGGCAGCAATTCGTCGGTGCCTGTTCCTTGTAGCAGCACGACATCGCGGCAGCGCCGCGCGATCAGGCGAGGCCATTCACCCAGCGGTAGATGCTTGGTATTGCCGCCCGCCACCAGCACCAGGGGTTCCCGAAAGGTCTGGAGCGCAACCTGACCGGCGACCGGCATGGTGCTGGCGGAATCATTGATAAAGCGCACCCCGTTATGTATGGCAACTTCTTGCAGGCGATGAGGCACGCCGTGAAAACTTCTCACGGTAGAGGCGATACCATCGTCAGCTATGCCAAGCAGCCGCGCCGTCGTCGTCGCCAGCAGGATGTTCTCAAGATTGTGCCGGCCTGGTAAAGGCGTGTCTGTGAAGGTAAAAGGGACGATGTCGGACGAGCCGCGCGCAAAGCTCCCGCCGCGTTCCAGGCTGGTATACCATGTCAGAGCATGGGATTCTTCCCCCAGGCGGCGCGTGATGGGATTATCATAATTAAAGATTGCCAGGTCGCTCGCGCGCTGGTGACGAAAGATATTGGCCTTCGCCGCAATGTAGTCATCCATTCCATCATACGTATCGAGATGATCGGCGTATACGTTGGTCATAACCGCGACGGAAGGACTCATCTTGAATGGCTCCAGCCCGCTCAACTGCCAGCACGAAAGCTCCAATACGACCTGCGTAGCAGACGTGATAGCAGGCAAGAGGGAAAGTGTTTCCACTCCCGACACATTTCCTCCCAGCACGGCGTGCTGTCCGGCGGCGCGAATCATTTCATACACCAGCGTCGTTGTGGTGGTCTTGCCGCGCGTACCGGTAATGCCAATGGTGCGACCCACGCAAGACTCAAAAAATAACGCGATCTCCTGCACAACATACGCGCCATGCTCGCGAGCCAGCCGCAGAAATGGCGAGTTACGTTTCACTCCCGGCACCGGAATCACTATTTCCGCCCACAGAAAATCTTCCTCGCGATGCTGCCCCAGCACATACTCGATGGGCAGCCCTGCCAGCGAGCGTAGGCTGGGCGCCAGCAATTCAGCAGAGCGTACATCAGTAACACGCACAATCGCGCCATGCTGCGCCGCGTACCGCGCCGATGCGATACCCGAACCATTAACACCCAGACCCATTATAAGTGTGCGTTTCCCTTGAAAATCCACGTGTTTGCTCTCTCTATTTATCTCAAGGCATCTCGCCCGTAACCTGGGACAATGATAACACATTTCATCCAGAAATCCTTACAAAAAAGAGGTATACTATATATGAGAACATTCCCTGGTCGAAATCGGAAAAGCAGGAGCATAGTTGTAACACTTGCTATTACTATACATAGTAGCGCATCTAGAAACTTGATAAAAATGGAGCTTGAGCTACCCGCGCCACTTGAATTTATCCTGGCACATACGCCGGTCGGTCTTGTCGTTCTCGACGCGGCCGCCATGCGGGTATTGTATGCCAACCAATATTTCCTCTCATTGCTTGATGAACCCTGGCGGACTCAAAGCGTAGCAGGCCATGTTCTCGCTGATTTCCTGCCGACCAACACGCTCACCGTAATTGAAGGGAAATTGCGCGAGGCCAGCGAAAATCGGCAAGCGCTGCATTTCAACGATATTCCCTACGAAGGCATTCTTGAAACACGCGGGCGCACCTACTGGAATGTGTCAATCGAACCAGACTGGCAAGGCTCGCTCTCCCCTCTTTGCTCCAAACAGCCGCCCGCCGAATCCAGCAAACCCGCGCAACTCCTGCTGATTACCATCGAGGACGTGACGGATAAGATGCGTTCCCGTATGCACATCAATGCCATACACTACATTTCCTCGGCAATTGCCGGGCCATTCGCGCTGCCCCCGGTACTTGACCGTATTCTCCAGGCCGTTCAGGAATTAGTAGGCTCGACGCGCTGCGCCATCCTGCTACTCGAAGACTCAATTTCAGGCAGGACGGACGGCCAGGACAGCCACGCACAAACGACTGCCCATAAGGCTGACACTCCACCCAGAGTAACTATCGCTGCCCAGAAAGGGTTGCACCTCAGTTCGCAAAGCTGGTGGCCGCGCGTGGGCGAGCATTTGCTACTTGGCAGGGTGATGCAAACGCGCCATTCGCTGGTAATCCCGAACACCAATCTTCAGCCCGAAATTGAGTTTCCCCTGCTGGACGATAATGGCACGCCGCGCAGTCCGGGATCAGTCCTCTGCGTTCCCATTTTTGAACCTGTTCCCGGCAAAGCCACACGCTCAGGGGCTATTCTGGGGTCAATCGAGGTCTATCATCGCCGCGTGCGTGGACTGCCAGCCGAGGAAGTCGAACTACTGGAACAGTTCGCGCAACAGGTCGGACTGGCTATCCAGAATGCGCGTTTCTTCCTGAGCATCGATAGCCATGCGCGCGATGCCCGGCGACAGGCTCGCCAGCGTGAAAATGTCATGCGCGCCATTCCCGATGGGGTGATCCTCTATGATGCGCGATGGCGCGTTGCCGACATCAACAGCGCTATTCGCCGGTTGCTTGGTTGGTCCGACGATGTCATCGGTCTGCATTTCAACGAGGCCCTGGCTCGCAGCACCGCTATCTTTCTTGATAGTTCGCCCTCTTTTCAAGACATGGTCGCAGACCTGAAGCAACATCCCAATCAAAATCGTGTGGACGAATTTAAATTGATCGGCGCTGACAGAAAACTCTACACCATTCGCCGCTCGAAAGCGCCCATCTCGGACGACCAGGGGAACATCTTCGCCTACGTGGTGCTTTATCACGATGTTACGGAGCAAGCCACGGCGCGCGAACAAATCGAAGCCGAGGTGATTGCCCGCACGACCGAACTGGCGCAGCGCAACCAGGCCTTAGAAGAGGCGCAGAATGCGCTTGCAGTAGAACATAGCCGGCTCGAGCTGCTCTTATCGCGCCTGCCGTCGGGCGTGCTGCTCGTTTCCGCCAATCATAACCGGGTTATTATAAGCAATCGCCAGACGGCGCAATTGTTGCAGCGTATGGGATGGAAACCCACCAACGGCGCGTCCAACCTCTACGATGATCTCGATACCGTATCGGAGCGCATGAAAGGGATGAACATCGAAGAGCTGTTCAGAAGTATAGAAATGTTCGGGCCATCGGGAGTGGAAATGCCCTATGAAGAGCAACCGCTCTATCGCGCCCTGCATAAGGGTGAAGCCAGCGAAGCTGAACTCGCAATCACCCAGCCCGATGGACAACCACTCTATTTGCTGGTCAATGCCGCGCCCCTGCGCGTCAGCGATAGAGCCATTACCGATGCAGTGCTGGTCATTCAGGATATCACTCGCATCAAAGCGTTGGAGCGCGCGCGTGAAGATTTCTTTACCAGCATGGCGCACGAGTTGAAAACGCCGCTCGCCAATATTCGTGCCCACTTGAGCGCGTTGCAGGCCAGCGATTACGAATGGTCAGCCGGAGAGCAAATGGCGTTCATACAAACTGCCGACGAACAGGTTGAACGACTGGTAGGCATGATTAACCACTTCCTCGATGCCTCGCGCGTCGAAGCCGGCGCATTACGGCTGGACCTGGAGCCGGTTTTGCTGCCAGAACTCTTCGAGGATGTGGGGGAACGCCTGGAAGCGCTGATTGCTTCCTCTAAGCGCACCCTGACAATTTCTATCGACCCTGGAACGCCCGCAGTACTGGCCGATTATGAATTGATCATCAGCGTCCTCACCAATCTGCTCAGCAATGCTTTTCGCTACGCGCCCGAAGGGGATTCCGTGCGCTTAGAAGCGGTGCTCCTATATAATACAGGTGAGGATAAACCAGCAGGCGTCGAGTTGCGCGTCATTGATCGCGGCGCCGGCATCACGCCGGAGCGGCAGGCGGAGTTGTTTACACGCTTTAGTACGTTCGCAGCCAGGCGACGCCCCGAGGCACATCGCCCCGGACAACCAGAAATTGCGCAACGTGGCAGCGCGCGTTGGAGTCCTGGCACGGGCCTGGGATTATATATAAGTCGCGGCATTATCGAAGCCCATAACAGTAAGCTCACGCTGCACAGCGCCCCAGGCGAAGGCACGACTTTCGCTTTCGCGCTTGGCATTGCCAGTCCGGTAATTCAAGAAGTCTTATGAGGAATATATGACCACCACTGATCGCAAGCTTCGCATTCTTTGCGTCGAGGATGATCCGCAGATGCGCTCGTTCTTACTGGCGCAGCTTCGGGCCAGAGGTCACCAGGTGCAAACTGTGCGCGATGGAGCGCAGGCCATCGATCAGGCCGCCATCTTTGAGCCAGAACTGGTGCTACTCGACCTCGCCCTGCCCACATTGGATGGGCTAGCCTTCCTGCGTCGCCTGCGTGAATGGAGCAAAGCCCCCGTCATCGTGCTTTCAGCCCGTGATGAGGAATCGGTCAAGATTCGAGCGCTTGACTCAGGCGCGGACGATTACCTGACCAAGCCGTTCAGCCTGAATGAACTGCTGGCGCGTGTGCGCGCTGCCATGCGCCGCGCAGACGAGGCCGCGCGTCTGCGCAGCGGCGCGGCCGGCGGCGATCAACCGCGTCCCCTCTATCGTCGCGGTGGCCCCGACGGCCTCGTCGTCGATTTCGCCCATCGCCAGGTACGCACCGGCGGCAAAGAGGTTCACCTCACACCCACCGAATACGAACTGCTCAGTGAACTAACCCGCAACGCCGGCAAAGTGCTGACGCATCGTGAATTACTCCAGCGCGTCTGGGGGCCTGATTATAGCGCAGAAAACACCTACCTCCGCACATTCATCCGCCACCTGCGCCGCAAGCTAGAACCAGACCCGACCCAACCCCACTTCCTCCTCAACGAACTGGGCGTCGGCTATTACGTGCCACTTCCAGATGGCGAAGAGGCATAGCGAGTCTGACCTGGGTACCCCGTAATTATGAAATAGTATTCATTTTCCCTCCATCCCTTTTCACATAATTTTCACAATGCTCAGGAATTCTTCACGTCTTTATCACCAACCCTCGTGTACACTTCCTTCTAAGGGGAGGGATACTCTCTACATCGCACCCGCGGTGGTACCGCAACGCAATTCTTAGTCTGCGCGGAAGCAGGATGTCGGTCATGCCAGATGACGCTGCAACAAACACTCAGCCGGGTGGCGGTCATAGTTCTTTCAAAAAGACCAGGTTGGGCAGCGCGCCCGGCTTTGTGCAATCGTTACATACCCACCTTAAGGAGTCTGGTACCCTGCAACGTATACTCCTGGTTGAGGATGATGTTTCACTGGCTAACCTTGAAGCTGATATGCTGAACTCACGTGGGTATGCAGTATCAATAGCAACCAGTGGGGAGATGGCGATCATGGCGCTCCATCAGGATATTCCTGATCTGGTACTACTTGATCTCGATCTTTCCGGCGCTACCACTGGTTGGGACGTATTCAAGGTATTACGCAGGTATTCAAGCGCGCCGGTATTGCTTACCAGTGCTGAATCGGCCATTCGTAGTTCCATCCGTTTGCAGGGAGAACCTAGATCAACGCTGGATCATCTCCCAAAACCGTATCCTTTGCAGGCACTTCTCAAGCGCATTGAACGCATGTTGGCGATTACGCCCCGGTAGCTGTTTTACAGCCAGAGTAAGGAGAATGACATGGACCGCAAGGAAGAACGAGAAATTCTGCGTAAGGGAGGATTTGCCGAGAGCGAAATGAAACAATTGAGCCAGCTTCGCAAATTGCACAGCGAGCGCGAGCGGCTCAGGATTCTCGCGGAAAGTCGACGGCTTGAATTTGTACGCTGGCTGTATCATACCGGAAAACTCACCGACCAGGTAGCCTCATAACAAAAAGAGGGCTTCACCAGACAGAAATGTTGTGGAGCCCTCTTTTTATTTCTCACATGACAAAGAAGATATCTTACAACCCGGAAAGGTTAGACGAACTCAGCAGGCGGTTCAAGAATTGACTGGCAACGCGCGGGTCTACACGCTTGCCTATGCGTGCCATCAAAATATTGGCAGGCTCCAGGCTGACGTTCGGCTCGGTGGTAGGATATTCGGCGAAACCCTGTGAGGCAAACAAACGCGCAATCATCTCACGATACTGGTAGATGCTGATACCCAGGCCCCCGGTATCCCAGTGCCACGATAGCCCCAGCGCAAACAGGATAATATCCTCCAGCGCATCCAGTTCGAGCGCGAAGGACAATAATTGACGCGCCACACCGAAGCCGCGCCAGTTAGAACTCACCTCGATGGCTACTTCATAGACATTCTCTAATCCCTCCCACCATTCATCGCCCGGGGCCAGCGTCACCTCGCCAACGATTACGCCTTCTGAGGTGTGAGCGAGCGTTAGAGCGCAATCAGGTCGCCGGGAAATGCCCAGAAACAATTGCAACTCGCGCTCAGGCAAACGCGCAAAGGCTCGCAACCCCTTATCTGCTGTCAGCCGCTCAACAAGCGACGGCGGGCAGAAATCACGCAAGAGCAGCATGCCAGCCGGCGTTTCAAGCGTTTTACTGCGCGACGGGGTAGCCGTCCCTTGCAAATGTAACAGATCGAACAACCCGGCAAGCGGTGAATGGTGGCGCAACGCCGGAAACGCCTGGCGCACCGAAGGGGGTACCAGCAAATGACGCGCCAGCGCAACAGTATGGCGGTTGGCATTGCTGATTGACCAGCGCCGGGGCTGCGCGGGGAAATCCTCCGGGCGATCTTGAAACAAGAGCGGAAAAACCGACGCAGTGGTGGATTTGCCCATCACCTGCTGCTCTGCCTGTTCCTGTTGTTCAACGGTCTGCCATATGGGTCGCCAATGCTCAACCCAGGCAGCGGGCAGCGCTTCTGGCAACCTCTGCTCAGACATTTCCGCCCACACCATGCTCCAGGCGCGTGGTACCACACGATACAGGTCGTACCCACCGCCGCCCAGGGCAAGCCAACGCCCCTGGCAGTAGGTATGCGCCAGACTGTGCGCCAGTGTAATCTGGGCCAGGATGCCGCGCATAGTCAGGCTGAGATGCGTCAGTGGGTCCCAGGCGTGCGTATCGCATCCATGCTGCGTTACGATGACATCGGGCGCGAAAGAAATAACCAGTGGCGTTAGTAGCGATTCGATCACTTCGGTATACGCATCGTCCTCGGTAAACGGTTCCAGTGGCACATTGACAGAGTAGCCCCGTCCCAGGCCGTTTCCGAGTTCAAGCACATCTCCTGTGCCAGGGAAGAGATAGCGACCCGTTTCATGCAGCGAAACGGTCATGACACGTGGCTCATCGTAGAACGCGCGCTGCACCCCATCGCCATGATGAGCATCGAAGTCGATATAGAGAATCTTGGCCTCACTCGCGCGCAGCGCGTGGGCAATGGCTACGGCAATATCGTTATACACGCAAAAGCCCGAAGCCCGGTCTACCCAGGCATGATGCAGTCCTCCGGCAGGATGAAAGACGTGCAAGGGCCGTTGGTCTTCAGTGGCGAACTCTCCCCCTTCAGGCAATCCCATCACCGCGCTTAACGCCACCAGGGAGCCGCCCGCGATACGCGCTGTGACTTCGTGCATACCGGCCAGCACGGGCGTATCGCCATCAGCAAAACCGTATGTGAGCGCGAGATGCGAACGCCGCTGCTGTTCCTCTTTATCCTCGTTTTGCAATGCGCCTTTGCTCAGTTCCCGCACTGCCGCAATATATGCGGCAGAATGCGCCAGGTTCAGTTCTTCACTCGTCGCCGAACGCAAAGCAAGTCCTTGTTCCGCGTTGTCGGGATGCCAGAGATTACATTTCTCCAGTAAATCCATCAAGGCCGCGATACGGGCGGGTTGCAAGGGGTGTTCTGCTCCGAAGTTATAACGCAACTCATCTGGATGAAAAATCAAACGCGCTCTCGCCGCGGCTTTCCCTATCGTACTGCTCATGTCACTGCGTCCCCCCGGCGGCATAGTCAATATGCTCCTCTTGTAAACGCACCAGCAAGGGCGCTGGATGAATCGTCCCCAGACGCACCAGTGCAGTGAGTGGTACTTTCCCTTCCAGTGGAGCCGCCAGCACACTTCGCACCTGAATATGCAACTCGGCAGCCAGGGCCAGCGTTTTTGCCAGAGGCGTTACATCGCCCATGGGAAGCGAAATACTCAACTGCATACCCGGCTCAAATGCTCCCAGCGAGCGCGCCAGGGCCATCAACAGATCGCTGCGCGTGAGCAATCCTACCAGTAATGGCCGGGTTAATGCTTCGTCCTCCCGTTCACCAGAAGAGTGTTCCGCACGCTCGTATTCCACCACGGGCAGGCAATTAAGGCCGCGCTCGACAAGAATCTGAGCGGCTGCCGCTACGCTGGTGGTCGGTGTCACTCGTATGGTAGCGCGGTGCATCACCTCACGCACGCGCCGCTCCCCCCAGGGTTGATGCAGAATATCGCTCGAACTAATTCCCACTGCCGCCGCCATGTCGATATCCTGCGAGGTGAGCAAACCTTCCAGTTCCAGATGTTTGCTTTGTGACATGCTTCCAAAAGGTGGCGCTGTTCTCACAACGGGGAGATGATGAAATTGATACTGGCGCAGTAAGTTGGCCGCGTGACTCAGTGTATCATCCGGCACGACCGTGACAAGTTTGGTCGTCATTACATCGCTTACTATCATTACGCTCAGATCCTCAACCGTATAGCTCTGTTCATAAATAGCACTGGTGTAATGATAGCACAAACACAGGCGCTGTGATCGTCGTTTGCAACAAACAGAACTGCCCTTTCGTAGAGTTGTGTGTAGGGTTTAGTGAAGAAAAACAGAGTAGTTTCAGCACTCTTTTGCAGATTCGGATTCGATTGGAGCGCGAACATGATTGAAAATGATGATACATCCACACAACCACAGCCGATCTCCGATGAGGGAGCAGTTGCGGCTGCTACTATCCAGATACCAACATCCCAGGTACCAGCAGCCACAACACCCGCTGTGACAAGCGCGCCTGTCTCCACCCCTCATACCTTCCCCTACATGTCGGTAGATGACCTGCTGGCGCTGCGTATCTTGAGCGCGCCCCGGCTTTCGCCAGACGGTTCGCAAATTGCCTTCGCCGCGCAGCAAAGCGATGCCGGGAAAAACGCCACCAGCAGCGCCATCTGGCTGGTTCATGCCAGAGGCGCCAAAGGCGAGGCCGCGCGGCAACTGACCAATTTCGAAAATACAACGCATGATACACAGCCGTGCTGGTCGCCCGACGGAAAAACACTGGCCTTCTTGAGCGACCGCAGCGGCTCGACCCAGATTCACCTGTTATCTATGGCAGGCGGAGAAGGGCGACAAATCAGTTGCTTGAGCCAGGCAGTATCCGAGTACAACTGGCGACCAGATGGAACCGCTCTCCTGGCGCACAGTCCCTGGAAGGCCGCAGACGACCAGCAACAACCCGCCACCAGCGCCACACCGGTCGTATACACCCGCCTGGATGAGCAGTGGGATGGTCCGGGCTTCAAGCATGGACGCCATCAACAACTATGGCTCATCCCGCTTGACGGCCATGCTGCGCGTCTCACTTCCGAGCCGGTCGATATCGTCAGTTCGTGCTGGTCACCCGACGGGACAGAAATCGCGTTCTGCGCCAACCGGCGTCCAGAGCCTGACCTCAGCGCGAGCGTTGCCCTCTGGGTATTACATCTGGCAAGCGGCCAGATGCGCCGCCTGAGTCCAGAAACGGGGCTGGCCCAGATGCCCGCGTGGTCTCCCGATGGGCAAAACATCGCCTACTATTATAGCGAGGATCAGACCGAGGCGAGCAACGTCTCCCCCTGGATCGTCAATGCCCACGGACAGAACGCGCCGCGCCCGGCAGCATCAAGCTCTCAAGAATTGACCTGCCTGGAAATGCTCGTTGACGAATTACACGATACCATGCTCAGCAGCCCTCAATGGTATCCTGACAATGCATCCCTGCTCGTCGCCGTTCAGCAGCGCGGTCAGGTTCACCTGTACCGCATCGATACACGAGACGATAAGGTAACACAGCTTACCAGCGGCAATGGGTGCTACCTCAATCCGCGCCTGAGTAAAGATGGACAGACCATCACCGCGATTCGCGCTGACTGGTTCACACCGGGTGATATATGGGCAATGGACAGCGATGGGGCAAACCGGCGCAAGCTGACAAGTGTCAACGACAGCTTCTTACGCGGACGCCAGCTTGTGCGTCCCAGGCGCATTACCTGGTCGAGTCCCGATGGACTGGAGATCGAAGGATGGCTCTACCTGCCCACCGTACCCGCGGATGTGAAGGTCCCATTGATCTTAGAGGTGCATGGTGGCCCCACGCTGGCCTGGGGTGATAGTTACGTCCACGAGTTTCAGGTACTGGCAGGCAAAGGCTACGCGGTGCTGGCCGCCAATCCACGCGGCAGCATCGGGTATGGCGAAGAATTTACCCGTAAAATTTTGAACGATTGGGGCGGCGATGACTTTCGCGACCTGATGGCCGGTATTGACCACGTTATCACCACAGAACCGATCGATGAGAACCGCCTGGGCATCGGCGGGTTGAGCTACGGCGGCTACATGACCAACTGGGCTATCACTCAAACGAATCGCTTCAAAGCTGCTGTGAGTCGCAACGGCATCAGCTTTCTTCCGAGCGCGTCGGCGCTCAGCGACCAGACAATCTGGTTCGATCTGGGCATGGGAGGCGACAACAGGGACGCCGATACACTGCGGCGCAGTTGCTCTGCCCTGACCTTCGCTGACAATATCGCGACCCCTTTGTTGCTGTTGCACGCCGAAAATGATCTTCGCTGCCCATTCAGCGAGTCGCTTCAACTCTTCGTAGCGCTGCGCAAACGCAAACAGATGGTCGAGCTTGTGCGTTATCCGCGTGCCAGCCACCTGATCGACTGGCCGGAATATGGCACCCCCCACCAGCGTGTTGATCGCTTGCGCCGCACACTCGCATGGTTCGGGCGATTCGTGTAAACGCCTATCAGGGCTACATGAACATCAATACGAGAGCGTATACAGTCAATCCCAGGACGAGAAGATAATAACTTCCAGCCAGGATACCTGAAAGGCGGATTACTTCCATCTTATAGGATGGGCGAAAGCACCAGAACGTCATACGTATCACTACAACCGCGATTCCCAGCAGCAGGATTACATCTACAGTTCGTGCTGCAAATGTGCTATTGAAAAAAGCAAACGTGATTCCAACAGGCGCAAAGGCCAGCAGACTACCAGTAATGATGGCAGCCGCCAGCCCCATGAAAAAGACATCATCAAACCTGCGTTTTAGCAACAAAGGTGTTACTTTGTACAGCACCACCAGCCCGCCGCCATAGAAAACCAGGCAGAGTAGGATTAAGAGAAATCCAGACATCGGTCATCCCCAAACGAAGTCTCGTATATTCGTCAATAAGAGTTGTCCCTGCATGTACGCCTTCGTACTGGCGGGATTCGCCAGCGTTGCGCTATTATACCATGCAAGTAAATGTGTCGCATCTTGCCAGAAAACATATTGCCGGTACCCATTGTGCGAACCGCTCGCCAGCGCATCACCTTTGTCGGCGAGCACCATTACCTGTGTCAACCGCATCGTGCTGGTATTCAGCACATATTTCGCATGGGCCATTGGGGCTACCTGCTAAAAACATTGACAGGGATATGCTTCTCGCATATGATGCAAGCTGATGAGATAGAGCGTGTGATGACCATTTTTGCAATACATGAGAGTAGTATCCTGATTGAGCAATACCTATGGCTGAAATTATATGGTTCAATAAATCTAAACCCGAACATGCAGAATTCTCTCAAGCTGCAAATAATTCTGGCGGGAATAAATTACAGTCTAAGGTACTCGTGACCACCGAGTCCATTAGCCCTCAACCCGACAATCAACAATTGGCTGTTACGCCTACCTCAAGCACTGCCTGGCACAACCGCCTGATACGTGGAGATAAGCAGTATGTCTTGCCAGCTTTACTGCCAGAATTTGCAGGAAAGGTCAACCTTATTTACATCGATCCCCCCTTTATGACCGGGCGCGACTTCAAAAGCGGCGAGCGGCTGGTCTACAGCGATACATGGCATAGCAATCTCGATTCCTATCTCCAATGGCTATATGAAACACTTGTGCTGCTACACCAATTGCTGGCTCCCACCGGCAGTTTCTATCTACATCTTGATTGGCGCGTGACCCATTACGCCAGAGTGCTGCTCGATGAAGTCTTCGGCTTCAGCGGCAATGGCGGGGGTCCAGGTTTTAAAAATGAGATTATCTGGCAATACCAGTCAGGCGGACGCGCCCGCAAACGCTTTGCTCGCAAGCACGATACCATCCTATTTTACACAAAGTCCTCGCGTTATTGCTTTCATGCTGAACGTATCAGCGAACGGCGCGGAGACGTTAAACGCAACCATATGCGTAAAGAAGTGGATAGTGACGGGCGCGTATATTGGACGATTTCATCGAATGGACGCATCTATAGCTATGGCGAAGACTCGCTCATGACGCCATCAGACGTGTGGAACGACATCAGCCACCTGCACCAGAAAGACCCGGAGCGCAACGGCTATGCCACACAAAAACCTACCGCGCTTATCGAACGCATCCTCTTAGCCTCCTCGGAAGAACACGACCTCATTCTCGACTGTTTTTGTGGCAGCGGTGTAACGCCCGGTATAGCTCAACACCTTGGGCGACGCTGGATCGCCTGCGACCAGGGCGAGTTGGCAATTTCTACCACCCGCACGCGGCTCCTGGCGGCTGCGCGTGTTGATCCATTCGTTATTCAATGCCTTGAAGATGACGCTGTTGATGCACATGCAAGTACGTCCTATGATAGTACCGGACGTACTAAGGGAGAAACGAATATTCACGATGCTTCGTAATTTTGGTAGAAAGCGTGATAGGTGGCCGGGGCGTGGGAAACCTTTCGATCGCGCACACGACAGATTAGAAGGAAAAATAAAGATAGTGCAAACATGTTAGAATTATTACAACAGGTATTTCAGCAGGTGCGTGGCTACATGCACTCCGACTCATTCGGCCGCCAGGCAGTATTCTCTACCTCATCCGGGCATATTACCATGCAGTTTGACCGCGAGGCGGAAGATATCATCATTAGCGGGCTTATCGAGAGTAAGCATGGTTTTGAGGTGATTACCGAGGAGAGACCTTCGTTCACAACCAGTCAAAATCCACCCTATCGCATTGTGATTGATCCAGTGGACGGCTCAACCAATGCGCAACGCGGCATCATGACAGCCTCGGTGGCCCTGGCAGTGCTTTCAATAGACGCATCCATCACGCCCCAAAACGTACAATGGTCCCTGGTTGGAGAAATATTCAGCGGCACCGTATACGAAGCCAGTCGTGGTGGCGGGGCATTCTGCAATGGAAAACGCTGTCAGTTGAGCGAAACGAAACATCTAAGCGAGTGCCTGATGGGGATAAACCTGGATGGTCGAGATCGAAATGCATTGAGACGCCTGATTATTGACGGGCCACCTCCGGCCTACGTAAGACGGACGGGCAGTTCTGCGATGGATATGGTCTATGTGGCAAATGGCGCATACGATGCGTATGTGGACACAGGAGACGTGATTACCGCCGAGTCGTTCTTAGCTTCCACCAGTATTGTCCTTGAAGCTGGGGGCATCGTCAGCGATCACGAAGGCAAGCCCCTGCGTCCCGTACAAAATCTCAAAGAGGGCTATTCGCTGGTAGTATCCAGCACCAAAACCCTGCACGCGGAGATTTTGTCCCGGCTGAAAGCATAATTAGAGTCTGGAACTAACGTGGAACCAGCACAACTGTAAAACCGTTCCACCACGCGAGGAATTGCGCGTGTGTCATGACAGTGTGGTTGGCGGGAGAAGAGTCTGCAATATAGATGTTGGCATTGTCCGCGCCGCGCACTACGAAAATATGACCTGAATTGCCAACGATCACAGGATAACCCTTGTTCACCGTAGAGATCAGGTCCGGCAGCGTTCTGGGCGGGTTGGACAGGGCCTTGAAGCCGAAATAAGCGGCTGTTTGAGCAATGGCCGGCTCTCCTCCAGTTAGTCCATTGGACACATCCCACACGCCAAGCGCAACTTCTTTTTGCAAAAAGTCGGCTCCTATGTAGTGATGTCCATACGCGTTGATAACCATCTCCATCGAAATGCCAGAACACGAGGAGTAAGACCACACTTGCCACTGGTAATCAGTATAGTATTGGCTGCGGGCAGCAGAATCGACACGCACCACGTTGGCGGTTGCAAAATATGGAATGGAAGGCAGTGAGGTGTTACTTTCAAAACTTGCTACGTGTTGGGACGGATTAATCCCGATACCATTTGCCAGCCTTTGTAACGCGCCATCGGCCAGACCGCTTTGCACAAACAGCGTGAGGACAGCCATCAATAACAACGCTGTAGAAATCACCATGCGACTGCGCCTAAACCAGGAAGCCGGCAATGGCGAATCTGGGACCAGTTGTTGCGTATTTGGAAACGAGTTATGTAGAACTGCTAAGGTGGGAGTAATTTCAAGCGTAGATGCTTGAGCTTGAGCGTGTACGTTACAAGTATAGTGTCTATGCAAGCGCACTGCGCTCACTATAAAACCGACGATAATCGACAGCATCACACAGACGAGAATGACGGTGATTATAGTCGAAAGCATACAACTCCTCACTACAGTAACTGAAATATGTGGTCATCCACAAACAGGTATAGCTCAGTTCGAGTGCAAAACACGCATAAATAGCCAGATTCAGCCAGATTGTGCTATCGTTGCCTTCACAATCTTAACCGTCTCCTCAACGTGCCTTTAAACACGACCGTTCATTGTAATGAAACGAACCACAGAGAAACATTCTGGCATAGTATAAAGAAGATGTGAGAAAAGTACTATCTGTCAGACTACTCGCATATCATAGATGACCACGTCTTTGCTTATATAACGGCGGTAGATATGCACGTAGTTCACATCGTAGGTGAGGGGGAGCGTAAGATATTCGACAGCATCTCCCGTCGTAGGGTTATACGGGCGCGTGCTGATTGATCCGTGTTTGTGGATATGAAAGACCAGCAGCTCATCAACATCGATGATCCCCAGACAGTGATAATTGTGATAAATCATCCACCGCATAGTAGTCAGGTTCTCGATTATCAGCAAATCTTCATCGCTGCCCAGATCAAGCCCAACACGCGGTTGCGGGCGCAATGACCAACCGCCGCGTTCTCTCAGCGTTTCTGTCTCTGTTGTGGGAGCGTCACTCTCCTCGATGCGCTCAATTTCTGGGGCCGTGATGACCGCCATAGTTACCACAAATCCTTTGCGTAACCAGCCAGCAAACCAGGACAACCGGCATACACTTCAGCAGGTCACATACCGCTCTCATCCGGGCTTTGTATTATAACCGGATGAACGGCGTAAAATAGCGATTCAGGTAGACCAGCCAGTTGAAGTAGATCATCACCCCCACCGCAATCATCACCACGCCAGAAAAAACCTCAATTTTACCCAGGTGGGGTTTGAGCTTTTTCAAGAGCCTGCTCACCTGGTTAACGCCTAGACCCAGGAGCAAAAATGGCAGTCCCATACCAAGTGAGTAAAACAGGAGCAGTAAGACACCCTGCCTGAGTGTTGTCGCCGAGGCCGCCATGCCCAGGATGGAGCCGAGAAAGAGGCTGATGCAGGGCGTCCAGCCGATGGCAAAAATGATCCCAATCAAGAGTGACGCTGGATAGCCAGGTCGTGCAGGACGAAAGGTAATACTTTTTTGCCGGTAAAGAAACGGCAATCGCAGGATACCAGTCAGGTGCAGGCCGATGACGATAAGTAGAACACCACCAATCTGGCGTAGTAGAAATTGATGCGCGCGGAGAAAACTTCCCAGGGTGCTGGCGGTCGCACCGAGCGCCACGAAGGCAAGGGTAAAGCCTGTGACAAACATCACTGCATGAAAAAATGTGACGAGGCGCGCCGGGCGACCCGCTTCATCGCCAGTTGACTGGTAGATACTCTGGCCTACGAGTTGCGACAGGTAGATGGGAACAAGCGGCAACATACAAGGCGAGAGAAAAGATACCAACCCCGCGGCAAAGGCAAGGCCAAAACTCAACTGTGATGGGTCCATACGGTTCAAAGACTCCTGACAGAAAGGGTTGCGTCATCATTGCATTGTCTACCAACATTGATAGTATCTTTGACAATTGTAACACTGTTTACTATACTATAGTCAAGAGACCGCATTGCTGCGGCTCAACAGCAACAGCCGGCAACGGGAACGTCCAGCACATTCCACCGTAAAGCGCAAACAACAGATAAAGCATTATGATGGTAGCATAGACGTAGATAATTATCGAGGTTCGCAAGCAGGAGTATACCATGGCTTTACAACAGATACAAGTGAGCGTCACAAACCCTACACGAGGGCAGGGCAGCCAGTACTTCTACCGCGCCGGCAGGCGGCTCGGTGATCTGCTGCTGCGCTATTGGGCGCATTTGCTGACCGGTGTGCTGGGTCTGATCGTATTCATTACCTTGCTCATTCCATTCCTCTCCTACCTGGGACTGGATGTCGTAGCCAAACCTCTATTCTTCGCGCTGCACGCGATCTGCGCCCAGATTCCTTCCCATTCTTTCTTCATCCTTGGGCATCAACTCGGTATGTGCGTGCGCAACCTCTTCATCTACAGCTCGATGTTTCTGGGGGGACTGGTCTTTGTCGTCAGCAAAAAACGCCTCCCTGGCCTACCCTGGTGGATATGGGTCCTGATGATCCTGCCAATGGCCCTTGATGGCACTACTCAGTTGGTTGGCTGGCGCGAAAGCACCTGGGAATTGCGGATGATCACAGGTACCCTGTTTGGAGTAGGAAGCGTCTGGTTTGTGCTCCCCCTTATGCAAAAGTACCTTCGCTAAACCACCGTATTGCCAACGCCCTCCCCCAGGTGGTCGGCGCGGCAGTCGCCGCGCTGGTGATCAATGCGTTTTACAGTTACACGCTGCTCTTCATGTTCGCTGCCATCCTCGCCTCGCTGGGCGCGATCCTGATTCAACAGATTAAGAGCGTCCGGTAAAGAGAAACATTTGGAGAACTGACCCAAAAATCCTTGCAGCGCAACCTGTCAGCGCTGTAATGTTGTTCAAAACCTTGCCAATCAGATATCAAACCATGTATACTATCAATAAAAGAAAGCCATGCTACGCCATCCCGTTGGTCTTGCTATTTTGCCTGCGTGGCGCGAAGGTAGCAGCGCAGGTTTAAACAACTTATGAGCTAATTGGGCTAACCAGCCCGAGAAAGGAGGCATTTGCAAAAGGAAGAAGAAGAAAGCCATATTAGCTCCACTCGTTAGCCGCAGAAGGGAGATGAGCACACCTTCTGGTTTTGCCGCTTTCAAAACAACAGACTGAGGAGAACTGCTATGAAAGAGCATTCATCGCGCGTTGTACTTGGTATCGCCGCATCGATCATTCTCGGTTTCGCTATATTAGCTGGAGTCGCTATTGGTCTGCACTCCGACGCGGGACTGGGCTACCAACCCCCTGCATTGCGGGCAACCAGGACAGGCCCTAACAGCGCAACACTCAATCTTTCCACATTTCCCGACAGCCTGGTCTGTCATCCAGATCAGGGCAATCCCCAAATTACCTGGGTCACCTATTGCCCAACGACCAGCATTGAACTGCCCGCCTACAGTCTCATTACTGTTAACATCAAGCAATACGATTCTTCCACGGGCCTGTACAACGGCTTCTTCCAGAACGTGCAGGGAACGGTGGGAGGTGTCGCGATGTATAACAATAAGCCTGTGAGCCAGCTTAAAGACACGAAAATTGCCCACACCTTTACCATTCAATCGCCACCCGACACTCCCAACCCGTTATTCGTCAGTGTCCCTCTGGGTGGGGTGCCAGACAACGCTGCCAATAATGTCACCGTGAATGGCATCCAGTACCCGACACCCAACATCATTACTTTCCAATTCCGCACGGGAGCGCCCTGTAAATGCATCTGGCACTGCTATGTCCCTTGTGGAGACCAACAGGGTCGCAACTCCCCCTTTGGTTTTAGCGGGCCGATGTCCACTACCGGGTATATGGCTGGAACAGTCACCGTCACCAATTAGTACGGGATTGTAGTTTAGACGATGAAAAACTTCAGACAGCCCTGGCTTGCCAGGGCTGTCGTCGTCTCCGTTTCAAACTAAGGATAATCATCCTATGCAGGCTAGCGGTTACAAATGTCATACCACTGGCAGAGCCAGTTCTGCAACTGGTTGATTTCCATTTTCTGAGAAGAAATTATATCCTCGCACATCTCTTTGAGGCTCTGATGAGAAGCGCGAGACGGGCATGGTTGCG
>JADEYI010001140.1_pt1 | contig 23287 bp, 24 predicted proteins | sample 8542331 | NCBI WGS metagenome assembly JADEYI01 (sample SAMN16510988, study PRJNA670497) | mine drainage metagenome | isolation source: biofilm near Copperflume 1 | place: Germany: Marsberg coppermine Kilianstollen | collected 2018-02
ATGTAATACATTGATTATTATATGTATCGTATAGATATTAAATATACTTAATAGAATATAAAATGTCTGCACCTATCTGGCAGATATATCAAATACGAGGTTATATATCTACCAGATACTATCTGATAGATATATACCTTCGTATCCGGGCCAGAAGTTTGTCCGCGATCAACCGCATATCGAACAGGAAGAAAGAGGCCGCGGCCAGTCCGGCGCTGAGGGCGAAGCCGGATGCAAACTGGACCGGATAGGGGGCGCGGCAGGTGTGGGCCAGAACCATGCCGCCGATACACAGCCCGGCAATGCTGAGCGCGGCGAGCCGATACAGATAGGTGAGGCGGTGTTCGCCGGTGTGGGCAAACAGTTTCTGGTTCAGCCGCACGATGCGGACAAGCTGGAAAAGCTCGATCGCCAGCCAGGAATAGAGAAAGCCCATCATTCCCTGCCAGCGAACCATAGGGACCGCCAGCACGGCCAGCGCAACGTAGCTGAAGAACATGATGCGCGCCAGCGCCTCATGGGTGTTGGTGGAAAATTGAAACTGGAATTTATGCTCCTTCGCGCTGAGGACAATAGAAATGGCCGCCATGAATTCATAGGGCAGCACCGCGAAAAGCGCCGGTTTATGCAGCCAGATGGTCAGCAGCACGGGCGACACGATCAGGACGCCGAGGTTCACCGTGGGGATCAGTGAAAAAATCAGGCGCTCGGAGTAGCTGTAGACAGCGGTCAACTCACGCCAGTCTTTTCGTCCAAAGAGACGCGTGATCTCCGGCCCCAGCGACTGGGTGAGCGCATTTAAAAACTGGCGGCACATGGAGAAGATGGTCCGCATGACAGTAAAGGCGACGACGACGAACGGCCCGGCCTCGCGCTGCAGGATCAGCACGGGAACTTCATAGGAGAGAAAGGTGCTCATGCTGATGAGGCCGAAGTAGCCGCTGGGGCCGAGGATGCCGCGCACGGCGCTGCGGTCCCACAGGCTGAGGCGGGGAAAGATCTCCGGCGCGACGCGTCGAATGTGCGCGAGCACGAACAGCGTGCCCAGCCCGTAGATGAGGAGTTGCAGGGCGGCCAGAAGTGGAAACGAACAGCGCAGCCAGGCCCCTGCGGACACGGTAACCACCATTGCCAGGCGCAGGCCGTTGATCCACAGGACGCCGGTGTGGGCGCGGCTGAGCACCATAAACATGCCGGTGAAGTATGCGAACAGGACGCCCATGAGTATCTGGAGGGCGAGCAGGTAGAGGGTGACGGCGGTGGTGCGCCGGGTGAGCGTGAGATGCAGCCAGTTCTGCACCGGAAGCATGAAAACGACCAGACAGACAACGGCGGCGCTGCCCAGGATTCCCAGCAGAACGCGCAGGGCGGTTGACTGTTGCAGATGATACTGCTGCAACTGATGACTCTGATAGCGGACAGTGAGGTCCTGGGTGACGTAGGTCTGGATGCCGAAGTTGAGCGTGCTGAGATAGGCGACCGCGCCGGAGAGCGCCAGCCATTCGCCGTAGAGCGTGGTGCCGTAATGCAGCAGAAAAATTGGCGGCAGCAGCAGCTTGGTGACGAGGTTCACCACGTTCGAGGTGAGCAGCGCGGCCATGACTTTAACGATGCGGGTGAGAATGCCCATTGTGGGTTGAGGTCACTGTTGGCTATTGTCGCAGAGCGGTCAAGCCGCGGGGCCGGTCTGCGAGCGATGGCGGCGGGCGGCGCGGGCGTCAGCGCCGGGCGGACAATTCCTGAGCAGGTCGAGCGCGGCATCGGCCACTTCCCTTGCGCTGATTTCGTGAATCCAATAGCCGGGAGTCGGCGCGGGAATCGAAGGCCCGCGCAGCACGCGATACCGCGGCTGGCCAACCGGCAGCCATTCGAGCGGACTTTGCCAGGCGGGAGCGATGACGACAGCGGGAAGCCCGACGGCGCGGGCGACATGAAAGGCGCCGGTGTCGAGGCTGATGGCGAGATCGCATTGCGCCAGAACAGCGGCCAGTTGCGGCACGGTGGTTTTTCCGGCGACGGAAATTCCTTTGATTGCCGATGCCTGCCGCAACATTTCAATGGCCGGGCTGTCGGCTTGCGTGCCGAGAAAAACGGGAACGGCGCCTGTTGTGCGGGAGAGTTCGGCAATCACTTCGAGGAAGCGATCCTCACTTCGTGTATCCGGACTCCAAGAGTTCGGCTGGCCGCCGCTGTTCCGGGTGACGAATGCGATGCGCGGCGAGTCCGGTGCGCCTGCGGCTTCGAGCAGGCTGGCGGCGTAGCCGGCGTCCGCGGCGGTGAAAAATATTTGCGGCTCACATGAAGGAACGTTGCGGCCCATGCGGCGCAGAATATTCAGATTGCCGCCGATCTGCCCCTGCTCCGGATGAAAACGCAGCGGGAGGTCGTAGAGCTGAGGAGCGAGGGTGTAGCCGACGCGGGTTGCCTTTCCGGCGAGCAGGCTGAGCAGCGCGAGCCGGGTGCGCTGGTTGCCGATGGTGGTCACGATGCAGACCGGACCGGGCGGCAACTGTTTGTATAGTTTGCGGACTGCGCGCAATGCGGCGGGAAAAGTTTTGAAAGGGTCCGGCGTGATTACGCAGCGGTCAATGGATGGATTGTTGCCGAGAACGCTGTCGGCCATGCCGGAGGCGGCCACGGTGATATGGGCATTCGGCATGGCGTGCTGGATGGCCGCGTACACCGGGGTGGCATGGACGACGCTGCCGAGCGGAGACTCATATTGCAGGAAGAGGAAATTGCGGATGGACAGGAGATCGGCTTCAGTTGCCGGAGAGAGGCCGCGCAGAGCGCGTTCCACAGAGGCGAGCGTTCTGAAGATTGCTTGCTTCCATGCCTTCGGCGGTTGCTGGGGCATCCGGGTACCTTGTACAACGCAGCCTTCATTTGGTGTGGCGAGCGGTCCATTTCAACCCAGAGTCCCAGAATCGAGATGTGGGGGACCGTCGGAGAATCCTGTTACATTTTGTAGCGGCCGAGGTCTTCGTCGTTCAGGTTTTCGAGCCACTTGCGCAGTTCTTCAGCAGAGAAATTTTCGACACCGGCATTGGCCATGCGAGTGGTGCGGAACACCTGCTCGGTAAGAAAAATCGGACAGTCGGTGCGCAGCGCCAGCGCGAGGGCGTCGGAGGGGCGGGCATCGAGGCTGATGAGTTCTCCGCTGCGTTCCATCCAGATGAGCGCGTAATAGACATCGTCGCGCAGCTCGGTGATGACGACGCGGCGGACTTCGCCGTCGAGAGTGCGGATCAGGTTGGCAAGCAGGTCGTGGGTCATGGGCCGGGGCGTGGGGGTCTTTTCAATCTCAAGAGCGATGGCGTTGGCCTCGAAGATGCCGACCCAGATGGGGACCAGGGCGTCACTCTGGACGTCCTTAAGGACGACGATGGGCATGTTCGTGACCGGGTCCATCATGAGGCCGCGAATCTTGACTTCCATCTCGGCGGGAATGTCGCCGGCGGCGGACTGGAGGGGCTGATTCATGCGAAGCAAACTTCCTGGAGCTGCTGGCCGGCGGCGACGGCTTCGCCGAGCAGGCTATTGGGGAAACTGCGGGTGATACGGACGTTCATATAGTTTCCGGGCGCGGGGAGAATGGGCGAGTCGACGGTAAAGTTGACGACTTTGTTCTGGGAGCTGCGACCGGAGACCTGGCCGCGAGCCGCATTCTGGCCTTCAACCATTACCTCAACAATTTCCCCGATATGGTTGGCGTAGGTAGCTCTTTGAATCTCCCGCTGTCGATCCAGAAGGACTTGCAGGCGGCGCGTTATGATCTCTTCCGGAATGCTGTCTTCCATAGAGATGGCGGGCGTATTGGGACGGGGCGAATACTTGAAGGCGAAGACGGCGTCGTATTTCACCTGATCCAGCAGGGACAGGGTGAGATCGAAGTCAGCTTCGGTTTCGCCGGGAAATCCGACGATGATGTCTGTGGTGAGGCTGATGGGGCGACGAGCGGCGTGGATCCAGGCGATACGTTCGAGATACCACTCGCGGGTATATTCGCGCTGCATTCTGTGAAGCACGTTCGACGACCCGCTTTGTACGGGAAGATGCACATGGTCGCAGAGCGTGGGCACGGCGTCGATGGCCTGGACGATGTCGCGGGTAAAGTCGCGCGGGTGCGAGGTGGTGAAACGCACGCGACGAACGCCGTGGACCTGGCCAACGGCGGTGAGCAACGCGGCAAAGGTGAGCTGGCCGGAGGGATCGCGCCAGGAATTGACGTTCTGGCCGAGCAACTGAATGTCTGTGTATCCGGAGTCGGCCATGCGGCGCGCCTCGGCCAGCACAGAGTCGGCGGTGCGGCTGCGCTCCTTGCCGCGGGTGTAGGGCACGACGCAGTAGGAGCAGAATTTATCGCAGCCCTCGACGATGGTTATGTAGCCGCGATGGCGATTGCTGCGCGCGGTGAATTCGGTTTCAAAGGTCTGGTCGGTCTGGCGATCGTCGAGGCCGGTGATGCGCTTTTCTCCGGCTTCGAGGCGTGCCAGCATCTCCGGCAGCTTGCGGTAGGAGGCGGAGCCGGAGACGAGCGAGACATAGGGGGCGCGGTCGAAGATGCGTTCACCTTCCTGCTGGGCGACGCAGCCCAGGACGCCGAAACGCTTGCCCTGTTTGTAGAGCGCCTTGTAGTCGTTGAGCCGGTTGAAGACTTTCTGCTCGGCCTTGTCGCGGATGGAGCAGGTGTTGTAGAGGATGAGGCCGGCGTCGATCTCGTTTTCGACCTGGCGATAGCCCTGATGCAGGAGCGTGCCGATGACCTTTTCCGAGTCATGGACATTCATCTGGCAGCCGAAGGTTTCAAGATAAAACGTCTTGTCGAGAGCGGGCATTTCAAGGCAAGTATATCGCAGCGGCAGAACGTCGATCCGGTGGATGGAGCGCAAAGCGGAGGGTGCGGCCTGCGGAATCGGGCTGCGAATCCGGAGGGTCTAAAAACTGAGGCCGGGCAGGCGAGGTTCCATTGATCCGTTCCATTGATCCAATGAGACGTTCCATTGATTCAATGATTAGACTGGACGGAAATGACCGGATCAGATCGACAAGGGTGGAACGAGCGATATCTCGCGGGCGAATTTGGGTTCCGGGAGCCGGACGCGTTTGTTACCGGAGCGCACGAGAATTATTTGCTGCCGCTGATGCCGGCGGGCAGCGCGGGGCTGGACCTTGCCGGCGGCGCGGGGCACCACGCAGACTGGCTGGCGCGGCAGGGCTGGCGGATGACGCTGGCGGACTGGTCGGAGGCCGCACTCCAGATGGCGCGGGAACATACGGCGGATTTGCCGGCAGGCGGCGCCGTGCAGATGGAACAGGGCGCGGCGCTTGATCTTGTGGCCCGGTATCGAGACGAGGGTCGCCGCTTCGGGTTTGTTCTGGTCTCATTTTTTCTGGACCGGGCGGTGCTGCCGCGGCTGCCGGAGATCCTTGTGCCCGGAGGAATTCTGCTTTACCGGACCTATACCGTGGATAATGAGCGGTTGGGCAATCCGCGCGGGCCGCGCAACCCGGAATACCTGCTGCGTTCCCAGGAATTGCTGGAAGTGTTTGGCGGCATGAAAATTCTGCATTACAACGAGACGGTCGCGGGAAAGGGTGTTGCGGAGTTGATCGCGCAGCAGGGGACAAACTAACTTGCCGAAAAAACGAGCTGCAAGCAAAACGCAGCGCAGGACCAGGACGAAAGCATTGAAACCGGCAACCGGACATACAAGCAGCAATGCACCGACGCTGGCGGGAATGGGGAACCGTTGCTTTGGCTGTGCCGCTGAAAACCGTCACGGGCTGCATTTACATTTTGCGGACAACCGGACTAAAGCCGGGGTTGAATGCCTGTTCCGTGTGGCGCGCCGTTTTGAAGGGCCGCCGGGGCATGTGCATGGCGGAATTATCGCCACCATACTCGACGAAGCGATGGGCAAGGTCAACCGGCAGAAAGGCGTGGTCGCGCTGACCCGGCGGATGTCCATCGACTACCTGCTGCCAGTGCCGCTACAGACGAAATTGCGCGCTGTGGGCTGGGAGGTGCGGCAGGAGGGACGCAAGCATTTTCGCGCGGGGGAAATCCGCCTGTTGAGCGGCGAGGTGCTGGCCCGGAGTGAAGGGTTGTTCATTGCAATCGACCCGGCGGAGATGTTGGAGAAATACCGGCAGCGTATCTCGCGCGCCTCACAAAGCGCGGCGAGGGGGAAACAGAATGGGCAGTGAGGGAAACTGATAAACTTGAATGTTGCGCACATGCTGAGGGACTGCAAGGGAGAGTGAAATGCCAGACCACACCAGGAACGGACACGACAGCCAGGGAACCAGCGCAGGATTGCGCCTGAAGGTGGGCCTGGCGGAGATGCTGAAGGGCGGCGTCATTATGGACGTCATCAACGCGGAGCAGGCCGAGATAGCCGAGAAGGCGGGGGCGGTCGCGGTGATGGCGCTGGAACGCGTGCCGGCGCAGATTCGCGCCGAGGGCGGAGTGGCGCGCATGGCATCGCCGAAGATCATCAAAGAAATTATGGCGGTGGCGTCGATTCCGGTGATGGCGAAATGCCGCATCGGCCATTTTGCGGAAGCGCAGGTATTGCAGGAGCTGGGGGTCGATTTTATCGATGAGTCCGAGGTGCTGACCCCGGCTGACGAGCTGCATCACGTGGACAAGCACGCCTTCAAGACGCCATTTGTCTGCGGGGCGCGCGACCTGGGCGAGGCGCTGCGGCGCATTGCCGAAGGCGCTGCCATGATCCGCACCAAGGGCGAGGCGGGCACGGGCGACGTGGTCCACGCGGTGAAGCACATGCGCCAGATCGTGCAAGAGATGCGGCGGCTGACGGTGATGGGCGAAGAGGAACTGTATGCCGCGGCGAAGGACCACCGCGCTCCCTATGAGCTGATCCGCATGGTGGCGAAGACGGGCAAGCTGCCGGTGCCGAACTTTTCCGCCGGTGGAATCGCAACGCCGGCCGACGCGGCGCTGATGCGGCAACTGGGCGCGGAGGCGGTGTTCGTGGGTTCGGGCATCTTCATGGCCGACTCCACAACGCTGGCCAGCAGCGCGGAGGCGGAGAGCCGGGCGCGCGCGATTGTCCGCGCGACGACGTTCTTCGACGACCCGAAGGTGCTGGCGGAGACCAGCGCAGAATGCAGCGGCGCGATGAAGGGCCTGTCGGTCGCGGCGATGGATGTCGCATCCATGATGCAGACGCGCGGCTGGTAGCTGGCGAAGCCGACCGCTCGTGTTGGATCGTGCCGATTTCAAGTAGCGAAAGATCCCAGGTCCAAGATTCGAGACCTGGGGCACCCACACCCGTTTTATTTTCTTCTATGCCTTCTTCTCACGATCGTGCTCCGATCATAGGCGTGCTTGCCCTGCAGGGCGATTACGCGTCGCACGCGCTGGCGCTGGAACAGGCCGGAGCGGAGGCCCGCATGGTCCGCACATGCAACGATCTGGCGGAGGTCGAGGGGCTGGTGATTCCGGGCGGCGAATCGACGACGTTTCTGAAACTGCTGGAGCGCGAGGAGCTGTTCGCTCCGCTGCTGGAGTTTGTCCGGTCGCAGCCAACGTTCGGCACCTGCGCGGGATGTATTCTGCTGGCGACGAAGGTGCTGCATCCGGCGCAGCAAAGCCTGGGTGTGCTGGACGCGACCGTGGAGCGCAACGCCTACGGACGCCAGATCGACAGCGAGATATTGATGGCGGAGACTTCCCTTCCCGGCGGCCCGCTGGAGATGGTTTTTATCCGCGCTCCGCGGATTGCGGAGCTGGGCAGCGAAGTGAAGGTGCTGGCAAGCCGGGAGCAGGCGCCGGTGCTGGTGCGGCAGAAAAACCTGCTGGCGGCGACGTTTCATCCGGAGCTTTCCGGGGACCGGCGCGTGCACCGCTATTTTGTGGAGATGGTTCTGGAGCACAGCAAGCCGCGCTCAAACGATGCCGCTGAGGCGGATGTTCCAACGAAAACAAAATAGTTCAGGAAGCGCGCGTGCGTGAGATTTTTATCCACATGACAACGATGAATTTTTTTCGTGGGCGAAGCATCCAAAGAAATAGTAAGCTGCGAATATCCGGGGAATCCGCGTTATGCCCGCCACTATTACCCGCACTCCAGTCGATGTAGAACGGAAGGACACAGGGAGCGGTGGGCGTCCGCCGGTCTATCATCGTCCGACGGGCGGCTGGGGCGGTGGCGATGAGAACTTCAGGCGTCGGCCCAACCGGCACGGTCCGCGCGAGCTGCTGAACCGATACCGCATGGGCCTGGGATTTGCGCTGGCCGGCGACCTGATCTTCTTCGTCATTCTTGCTACCGTCTTTTTCGCGGCGCAGCATTCGGGGCACATCGCGCCCGACGATGAATACATCCTGGACTGGAAGCCGCTGACGATTCCGCCGATCCTGTGGATCAACACCGCGATTTTATTGTTGAGCAGCTGGACGATGGAGATGGCGCGGCGCAGCGTTTTTCATGAGCTGGATGTGATGGAGGAATGGCTGGGTCTGGGGCGGCCCACCTCCCGGCGGGCGCTGCCGTGGCTGATTGCAACGGTGGCGCTGGGATCGCTGTTCATCGCCGGGCAGTGCGTGGCGTGGCGGCAGCTCTACGCGGAGGGCGTATATTTCGGATCGAACCCAAGCAGCCATTTCTTTTACCTGATAACCGGCGCTCATGCGCTGCATCTTGCGTTTGGCGTGGCCGCGGTGACGGCGGCGCTGGCGGCGCTGTGGTCGTCGCAACGCATTGAAATTCGCCAGATCATCGTGGACACGGCAGCCTGGTACTGGCATGTGATGGGCGTGCTGTGGCTGTGCCTGTTTGGCTTGCTGCTGCTGGCGCAATAAGACCCGGATCCAATGTGCCCGCATACTTTCGGATGGAGTGTGCAGATCCCAAGCCTAGCATCCGCCGCCGACGAACTGAACGACTTCCAGCTTGTCTTCGCTCTGGAGCGACACATTTTCCCAGGCGGCGCGAGGGACAATCTGTCCGTTGTGCTCGATGGCGATGCGGTCGCTTTTCAGTTGCAGCAGGCTGACGAGCCGGGCCAGGCCGGGGTCGGCGTCCAGCTCTGGAAATGTTCGCTCCTGCCCATTGATGCTCAACTTCATTGCGGCGCGAGTACCCTTTCATTCCCTGGCGGGAATTCCAGTCATCTGGAAGAAGACAAGGGTAACACGGGAGAGGATTTCACCTGCTGGCGGCGATTCGATTCCGGTTTACGGCGAAAGATTACCCTGCGGAGACGCTGGGAGAAGGATTCGGCCAGCGGAAGCGAGAACAGAATCTGCCGCTGCGCCGCGATCAGAATCTGCGCGGCCTCAAGTGTGGGGCCGCTGAAGTCGAGAATCTCGTTGTCCGGGCCCTGGTTCAGATAGCAATCGTTCAGATAATCGACGGCGTGCCCGATGATCTCCAATGCACAACCCTGCTGCCGGGTGATGACGCGGCGCATGCCGGGCCGGGCGGGCTGGGATGGAAGCGCTTCGCGGCCAGCGATGCGCGGATTGCGATTTGCGGGAATCGCAATGGGCGAGGGGGCGGAACGTCCGGGCTGGGGGACGGATTCCTGCTCGGCTTTGCGGTCTGCTTTCCGGTCAATGTCGAAACTCAGATGTGTAGCCATCGGGGGGAACCTCACCTATATAGTGATGTTTCCGGCGAGGGTTTTGGAGGGGGAAAGGGGGCCGACCGGCCGCGACATTATCAAATTGGAACGTCGATCCAGAATGGGAATGCCATCCGTTACTAAAGTTTATGACTCCTGAAAACACGCATGAGAGCGCCGCCGGCTTCATGTTTTAATTTTGGGCGATTTCCGTGACGGATTCGCCGTGGCGCAGGGGCATGGAAAGTGCGGACGATTGGAACCGTGCAGCCTCCGCTGTCGATGCCATGCAACCGATTGTTTCTCAAGGGCCGCCGCCCGGCTTGACACTGCCGCAAATCAACCTTAAAGTCGAGCTATAGGCGGCGACGGAGCATTGTTGCCGGCACTTGACTGCGGCCCTGAATGCAAAACCCCAATTATTTCTGGAACTACCTGCCATTACTGCTGCAAATTCTGGCCGCAACCGGGCTGGCGGGCTTTATTGTTCTGGCCTCCTGGCTGATCGGGCGACACCGGCCCAGCAAGGTGAAGCTGTCCACGTATGAATGCGGCATCGTCCCGCAGGGAGACGCGCGCGGACGCTTCTCAGTACGCTTTTACATGGTGGCGATGCTTTTTATCCTGTTCGACGTGGAAGCGGTGTTCATGTTTCCCTGGGCGGTGGTGTATCGCAAGCTGCCGGGCTGGACGGGGTCGCGCTTCTTTGGCTTCTGGGAGATTGCGGTGTATCTGGGATTTGTCCTGGTGGGCTACTTTTACATCTTGAAAAAAGGCATCCTCGAATGGTCCGAAGACAAGGCAGATCTGTAGGAATGGGGTCTTAAGTGAACAGCGCCACCGGACAGGATGAGAGGAACGCGGTGCTGACGGCACATGCGGAAAACAGAGCGATTGCCGCTCTGACACTGAACCTACCTAACGCAATTCAGAACGCAAAATTTGACCGGGAAGAGCTGACGCTGAGGATTGCGCGGGAGAGCATAGTCGCCGCGTGCCGGGAGGTGCAGGCCGCCGGTTACAACTTTCTGGCCGATGTGACCTGCGTGGACTGGTACCCGACGCAGCCGCGTTTTCAAATCACGTATCACATTTTGTCGCACGCTCTGAAGCAGCGCATCCGACTGGCGGTGGCGGTCGATGAGGGCGATCCTTCGGTTGACAGCATCACACCGGTCTGGCCCGCGGCGAATTTTTATGAGCGGGAGGTCTTCGACCTGTTCGGGGTCCGCTTCGGAGGGCACCCGAACTTACGCCGCATTCTGATGCCGGATGAATTTCTCGGCCATCCCCTGCGCAAGGATTTTCCGGTGGAGGGATATCGCTGATGGCGGATCTGTTGACAGCTCCCACGATGGTCGAGGCGGACCAGGACCGCACCATGATCCTGAATATGGGGCCACAGCACCCTTCGACGCATGGCGTGCTGCGTCTGGTGCTGGAGATCGACGGCGAAGTGGTGGTCCGCGTGGCGCCGGACATTGGGTATCTGCATACCGGCATCGAAAAGACCTGCGAGGCGAAGTTCTACCAGCAGGTGGTGCCGCTGACGGATCGCATCGATTATCTAAGCCCGATGCACAACAACCTCTGCTATTGCCTGGCGGTCGAGAAACTGCTGGCGCTGGAGGTTCCGGAGCACGCAGAGTGGCTGCGAGTGCTGCTGAGCGAGCTGACACGGTTGAATTCACACCTGGTGTGGCTGGGCACGCATGCGATGGATCTGGGCGCGCTGACGGTGTTTCTGTATTGCTTCCGCGAGCGCGAAGAAATCCTGCGGATCTTCGACGATATTTCCGGGCAGCGCATGATGACCTCCTACTTTCGAATTGGGGGAGTGGCGCTGGAGCCGCCGCTGGATTTTCACGACCGTGTGCGCGCGTTTTTGAAGACGATGCCGGAGAAGATCGACGAGTATGAAAACCTGCTGACGGGAAATCGAATCTTCATCAACCGCACCAAGGGGGTGGGGCTGTTGAGCGCGGAGGACGCGATTGCGCTGGGCGTGACCGGTCCGCCGTTGCGCGCGAGCGGTGTGGACTGGGACCTACGACGGGACATGCCTTACTCCGGCTACGAGAAGTTTCAGTTCAACGTGCCAGTGTCGCAGGACTGCGATGTGTGGGCGCGTTACGTGCTGCGCGTGCAGGAGATGCGCGAGTCAGTGAAGATTGCGACGCAGGCGCTGGAGGGGATGCCGGGCGGGCCGGTGAAGGCGGACGCGCCGAAGATCGTGCTGCCGGACCGCGAGGCCATGAAGACGCAGATGGAAGCGCTGATTCACCACTTCAAAATTGTCACGGAGGGTTTTGGCGTCCCGGCGGGAGAGGTGTATCAGGCCATTGAATCTTCGCGCGGGGAGATGGGATATTACGTCGTCAGCGATGGAACCGCCAAGCCGTATCGCGTGCACATGCGCAACCCAACCTTCGCCACGTTGCAGGCAATCGAAAAAATGTGCGTGGGGAGATTGATTGCAGACGTGGTTGCGGCCATTGGGTCAATCGACATTGTGCTGGGAGAGATCGATCGGTGAGCGCGATGGTGGATACGGGTTCGAGCGCGCAGGCGTCGTCGTTGCTGGCGGCGGAGTTGTGGACATCGTTCACTTCCCTGCTGCGTTCGCATGTCGCCATGCACCTGGTTGCACGGGCCGACAACCGGCTGAGGATCGTTTCCAGCACTGCTGCCATATTCGAGCTGCTGGGACCGAATGCAAAGCTGACCATTTTTGCGCCTGCTGCAACAGGCATGGGCACAACAGAGTTTCGTCCGGAAGCGGGTGAGCTGGGAGATGAATACTCCGTCTTCTTTTTTACGGAAGATGGCCTGCTCCGTTTAGAGGACCAGAACGAGGCCGTTGACATCGAAGCGGCTGTGGAGCATTTTCTGCGCAAGGTACAAGCATGAATCTGACAACTATGGCTGCCGGTCAAAAATCCGGGAGCACGATTTTTTCGCCGGAGCTGGCCGCGCGCTTTGACAAGCTGGTCACGCTGTACCCGGTGAAGCGTTCGGCGCTGATTCCCATGCTGCTCTACGCGCAGGATGAGATTGGGTATCTGCCGGACGCGGCCATTGCGGAGATTGGCCAGCGTCTGGAGATTACCGTGCTCGATGTACGCAATGTGTTGACGTACTACTCCATGTTGCGCACCCGGCCGGTGGGCAAATTCAATGTGCAGGTCTGCACCAACATCAGCTGCATGTTGCGCGGTGGGCAGGAGCTATTTGAGCATTGCGAGCGGCGCCTGGGCATCGGTCACAAGCAGACCACGCCGGATGGAATGTTTTCACTCGAAGAAGTCGAGTGCATCGGGGCCTGTAGCTGGGCGCCTGCCGCGCAGGTGAACTACGATTTCCACGAGAACCTGACGCCGGACTCGATGGACGCGGTGCTGGAAGAATATCGCAGCAAGGCCGGTCAATAAGCCCCATGCCAACACTTGTCTCACATCCCGAAGAAGTCAAAATCGTCAGCGGCCGGTTTGGTAAAGGCGCGACCGACATCGACCGTTACGTAGAGCTGGGCGGATATCAATCTCTGCGTCAGGCAGTTGAACAGGGGCCGGAGTGGGTGATCGCGCAGATGAAGGCGTCGAACCTGCGTGGCCGCGGCGGCGCGGGTTTTCCGACCGGCATGAAGTGGTCGTTCGTTCCCAAGCAGAGTGAAAAGCCGAAATACGTTCTGGTCAACGGCGATGAAAGCGAGCCGGGAACCTGCAAAGACCATCTGATTTTTCTGCACGATCCACATTCTGTGATTGAAGGAACGATCATCGCGGGCCTGGCGATAGGCGCGAAGACCGGCTTTATTTATCTGCGCGGCGAGTACCGCTATTTGCTGACCATTATGGAGAAGGCCATTGCCGACGCCTACGCGAAGGGCTTTCTGGGCAAAGGAATTTTTGGGTCGGGCTTTGATTTTGAGATTGTCTCGCAGACCGGCGCGGGAGCGTATGAAGTGGGCGAGGAATCGGCGCTGATGGAATCGCTCGAAGGCAAGCGCGGCATTCCGCGCATCAAGCCTCCGTTCCCGGCTGTCGTGGGGCTGTATGGCGGACCGACGGTGATCAACAATGCGGAGACGATTGCGACGGTGCCGCACATCCTGCGGATGGGCGCGGAAGCGTATGCGAAAGTCGGCTCGGAGCGCAACGGCGGCACGCGGTTGTTCTGCGTGAGCGGCCATGCCGAACGCAACGGCGTGTACGAACTGCCGATGGGTTACAACCTGAAGAAGCTTATCTATGAAGTTGCCGGCGGCATTCGCGGCGGACGCAAGCTGAAGGCGGTGGTGCCGGGCGGATCTTCGACGCCGGTGCTGCTGCCGGAGGAGATCGACATCGGCCTTGATTTCGACCAGGTGGGAAAAGCGGGCAGCATGTTGGGTTCCGGCGGCGTCGTCGTGCTGGATGAAACGGTCTGCATGGTTGAGTTTGCGCTGCGGACGATCAAGTTTTACCAGCATGAAAGCTGCGGCTGGTGCATTCCCTGCCGTGAAGGAACGGACTGGCTGAAGAAGACGCTGACGCGGTTCCATGCAGGCGCGGGAGATGCGCGTGACATCGACAATATTCGTTACCTGGCGGAGAACATGCTGGGCCGCACCTTCTGTCCGCTGGGCGATGCGGCGGCAATGCCGACGATTGCGTTCGTGAAGAAATTTCGGCAGGAGTTTGAGGAGCATCTGGATGGCAGGCCGTGTCCACATGCGAAGCAGACAATCGGCGAGTTGGTCGGGGTTTGAAGTTTCGAGACCTTATTTTATTGATAGAGGCCGATGGCTGGAACGTTCATACAACTCGTGGCAGCCACAGACAGTTTGAACATCCGGTGAAATCGGGAAGAGTACCGTGGCTAGACAGCCTGGCAAAGATGTTCAGGCCGGTATTCTCCGCAGTATTCTTAGACAGGCAGGTTTGAAATGAGCAAATACGTCGGCATCTACGAACGCTCGGCAAATGGATGGGGAGCATACGTCCCCGATCTGCGCGGATTGGGTGTGGGCGGGGACATACTTGAAGAAACGAAACAATTGATTCGGGAAGGAATCGAGTTCCATATTGAAGGTTTGCGCAAAGGCGGAGCTCCAGCGCCGGCACTCACGACCTTCATTGAAGAACTGGAAGTGAAGATACCGGCTGGATGCCGCCGTCGCCCACGCTTGAATTGAACCTCACCGCAAGAATTCCGAAAGCATACGATCTATGGCTGATGTAACCCTGACTGTCGATGGCAAACAGATCACCGCTCCTGCGGGGACGCTGCTGATTGAGGCCTGCCGCAAGGTTGGCATCGAGATTCCCGCTTTCTGCTATTACCCGGGACTGTCTTTGCAGGCGGCGTGCCGCATGTGCCTGGTGCGGATTGAAAAAATGCCGAAGCTGCAAACGGCCTGCACCACGCCGATTGCGGAAGGAATGATCGTCTCCACCGAGACGGACGAGATCAAGCAGGCACGGAAAAGCATGTTGGAGCTGGTGCTGGCGAACCATCCGCTTGACTGCCCGGTGTGCGATGCGGGCGGCGAATGCGAACTGCAGGACATGACGTTCAAGTATGGCGCGGGCGGATCGAAATTCGTAGACATCAAGAACCACCGCGAAGAACAGCAATGGTCGCCGGTAGTTTTCTTTGACCGGCCTCGCTGCATCCTTTGCTACCGCTGCGTGCGGGTGTGCAATGAAGGCATGGACGTGGCCGCGCTGGGCATCCAGCAGCGCAACGCAAGCTCTGTAATTGCGCCCAACGATCTGACATCTCTCGACTGCGAACAGTGCGGCATGTGCATCGACATCTGCCCGGTGGGCGCGCTGACCTCTGACACCTATCGCTATAAAACGCGGCCCTGGGAGATGACGCACGTCGGGACGATATGCACGCACTGCGGCGATGGCTGCAAGACGACGCTGGGAGTGCGGCGCGGTGAGAACGGGACGCAGATTGTGCGCGGCGACAACCGCGACAAGAGCGGACTGAACGCGGAGTTCCTGTGCGTGAAGGGCCGCTATGCCTTCGACTTTGCCAACAGCAGCGAGAGGCTGACGCAGCCGCTGGTGCGGCAGGCCGATGGAAGGCTCGCTCCGGCGACATGGGAGGACGCGATTGCGCTGGTGGCCAAACAGTTCAAAGCGATCCGCGAAGCGGTGGGCGGCAGAGGCATCGCCGTGATTGGCTCGACACGGATCACCAACGAAGAGGCGTACCTGCTGCAAAAGTTTGCGCGCGGGACACTCGGGACGAACAACATCGACCATCACCGGACGACGGATTATGTCGGGTTCGTGCGGGCGCTTGCCGGTAAGAAGGACCGGTTTGCCAGCATTGTCGATGCCTGTACTGCTCCGGCGATTCTTCTGGTGGGCAACGATCCGACGGAGCAGCATCCGCTGCTGGCGTGGAACCTGCGCACCAATGTCCGGCACAACGGAGCGCGGATTTATATCGCCAACCACCGCGAGATAAAGCTGGAACGGAAGGCGAAAAGCTCGATTCGGATTTCGACGGATGGTTACGCGGCTTTTGCAGAGTTTCTTGCTGGTGGGAACAGCGCAGACTTCGGGCAGGATGCCATTGCGCTGCGGGACGCGCTGCGACAGGAGCCGAATTTACTGGTGATTTTCGGCGCGGAGGTTCGCGGAGCCGCCATCGATGCGCTGGTGCGATTTGGCCTGTCGTTACCGGACACAAAATTTGCCTGCCTCGGCGATTCCGTAAACTCGCGCGGCGCGGCAGACATGGGACTGTATCCGGACCTGCTCCCGGGCTATCAACACAGTTTGAGTGCCGGCGCGACGCAGGCTGAGTACGGCGAACGCTTCCCTGCCTGGGCCGGGCTGAACCTGTCGCAGATGTTCGAAGCCGGAACGCACAACGAGCTGGCGGCGCTGTACGTTGTTGGGGATGATCCAGTGGAGCGGCTGGGCGTGAATGCCAGCGCGCTGGCCAGCACGTTTGTCGTGGTGCAGGACATGTTTCTGACGGCGACAGCCAGGCTGGCGGATGTAGTGCTGCCGACTGCGGACCTGTACGAAAAATCCGGGACGGTGACCAACACGTATGGCGATTTGCAACTGGTGAAGAAAGCCGCCGATCGCGCCGGTGTACGCAGCGATCTGGAGCTGATCGTCCGCATCGCGGATCAGATGGGAGAGAACATTCGCACGCTGGTGCCATTTGGCAAAGGAGTGCGCGCCGATATGGGACAGTCGCGCGGCGTGCAGTCGGGCGAGGCGGATCGGCATTCGATCTGGCTGGCGGCACACAATCTGGAGCCGAAGCTGAGTCCGTTCGATCCGAATGCGATTCTCGATGAGATTCAGCGGCTGGTGTCCGGCTATGATTTCGACCGCTTCGATCTGCTGGCGGGAACCAGCCAGCAGACACGGCCAGCGGCCTCGGCAGAGTTGCAGCAAGCCGCGGCGCAGGTGGACACAATCCTGCCTTCAGGAGATGGCTTGTTCACCTCCGGAACCCTGGGACGTTACAGCGAGAAATTGAAGGAAGTGGAAATATTTCAGGAACGAAAGAACCTGGTAGCAGCCGATTAGGTTCCGTCGACACGAAAACGAACACGAAGTGGACCGCAGATAAACGTGAATATTCTCATCTTTGTACTTTTAAGCCTGCTCAAGGTGGCCGTGGTGACGGTGATCTTTCTGACTGCCGTCGCCTATACGGTGCTGCTGGAACGCAAGCTGGTGGGGCGCATACAGAACCGCTGGGGACCTTCCCGGGTGGGCCCGTTCGGTCTGCTGCAACCACTGGCTGACGGACTGAAGCTCTTCTTAAAGGAAGACCTGATGCCGACGGCGGTGTTTCGTCCTTTGTTTATTCTGGCGCCGATCATCGCGCTTTCCTGCGCGCTGATTTCGATCGGGGTGATTCCATTCGGCGAGAACATCCGCTGGCACGGCGTAGATATGTTTCAGATTGCCGATGTGCATGTCGGCCTGCTGATTATTCTTGGCGTCACCTCGGTCGGAGTGTATGGGATAGCGCTGTCGGGCTGGTCGTCGAACAACAAATATTCCCTGCTCGGCTCGTTGCGCTCGACGGCGCAGATGGTGAGCTATGAGCTGGCGCTGGGGCTTTCTGTCATTGGCGTAGTGTTGCGGACCGGCTCTTTGCGGTTGCGCGACATTGTCAATTTACAGAACACGCACGGCATTCTTTCGTGGAACATTTTCGGCGGCGTGCAGATTTTTGCATTCCTCATTTATCTGACGGCCGCATTTGCGGAGACCAACCGCACGCCCTTTGACCTGCCGGAGGCGGAGAGCGAGCTGACCGCCGGATACCACACCGAATACAGCTCGATGAAGTTTGCGATGTTTTTCATGGCGGAGTACGCCAACATGATCAACGTGGGCGCGGTGGCGACGCTGCTGTTTCTGGGCGGCTGGTCGAGTCCCTTTGGAAATTTGTTCCCCGCAGTTGGCGGTCCGATTGTGCAGGCGCTGCTGCCGGTGTTCTGGTTTGTAGCGAAGATTTTCTGCTTTCTGTTTCTATACGTGTGGGTGCGCGGCACGCTGCCCCGCTTCCGTTACGACCAGTTGATGGATTTCGGCTGGAAATTTCTGCTGCCTGTCGCCATCGCCAATGTGATGGTGACCAGTCTGGTGCTTGCCATCCATGGTTAGGCGCGTGGAGGGCCGCAGAGTCAGTGTTTTACAATCCAATGGAGGCCCTTGCAGGGCTACTTCCGTTCCAGCGCGGATTTTTCTGGCGACAAAGGCAGAATGCATTTAGCTCTCTTCATTATTTTCGGACTGGTGTGCCTCGGCGGAGCGCTGAATCTGCTGCTGCAACGGCACCCAATCAACAGCGCGCTGTCGCTGATCGTCGTCATGTCGTCGCTGGCGGTGCTGTATCTGTTGCTGGGCGCTGAGTTTCTGGCGATGGCGCAGATCATCGTATATTCCGGCGCAATCATGGTGCTGTTTGTTTTTGTGATCATGCTGCTGAACGCGGGCGAAGAAGAAAAAACCCGCGGAAGCCGCGCCGCCTACCTTGCCGGAGTTCCCGGAGTGCTGGCGCTTTTCGGTGTGCTGGCCTCCACGTTTTTTACCCTGCGCGCAGGTTTTGGCGATGCGAGACTGGGCAGCTTTCTGGCGACAACGGAAGACCTGGGGCGCGTCCTGTTCCGCGATTTGCTGCTGCCGTTTGAGGTCACTTCCATCCTGATACTGGTGGCGATTCTGGGCGCTGTTGTGCTGGCGCGAAAGGAGCGTTGAGATGTCGGTCCCGATTGCCTGGTATCTGATATTGAGCGCCGCGTTGTTTTCGCTGGGGGTGTTCGGCTTTCTGATCAAGCGCAACATCATTTCCATCTTCATGTCGATTGAGCTGATGTTGAATGCCGTCAACCTGGCCTTTGTAGCCTTTGCGAATCACTGGCACCAGGTGAATGGGCAGATCTTCGTTTTCTTTGTGATGGTTGTCGCCGCCGCGGAGGCCGCTGTCGGGCTCGCCATCATCATCGCCGTTTTCCGTTCGCGCAACACCTTGGATGTGGACCAGATCGACTTGATGAAGCTATGACATTTCCCTTGCATTTATGGCTGCTGCCTCTGTTTCCTCTGGCGGGTTTTGTTGTGAACGGGATCATGGGAAGGCGGCTGCCGAAGTCCGCCGTCTCGCTGGTGGCCCTGTTGTTTCCGGCTGCGGCCCTGGCGCAGGTGCTGTGGATCGCAGCGAGCGTGCATGGTGGACTGGCGCTGCCGCATGTCGAACGCTTTGGCACGCCGTGGATTGCCGTGACCGGCTTCCATGCAAATTTCTCTTTTCTGGTGGACCAGCTCACGCTCATCATGCTGCTGGTGATCACGGGCGTGGGCTTTTTGATCCATCTGTATTCTGTCGGCTACATGGCGGAGGAAGAGGGCTACTGGCGGTTCTTCAGCTACATGAATCTGTTTCTCTTTTTTATGTTGACGCTGGTGCTGGCCGCGAACTTCCTGCTGCTTTTTGTCGGCTGGGAGGGAGTGGGGCTGGTCTCCTATTTGCTGATCGGCTTTTACTACACCAAGGACTCGGCTGCGAACGCGGGCAAGAAAGCGTTCATTGTGAACCGCATCGGCGATTTCGGATTTCTGCTCGCAATGTTTCTGCTGATCGCCCACTTCGGTACGTTGAGTTTTGCTGGAGTGTTCTCCGCCATAAGCGCCCAGCCGCACATGCAGGGCGGCGTGCTGACGGCAATTGCGCTGCTGCTGGTTCTGGGCGCGACCGGCAAGTCGGCACAGATTCCTCTTTACGTCTGGCTGCCGGACGCGATGGAAGGGCCGACGCCGGTCTCGGCACTGATCCACGCCGCGACCATGGTGACAGCCGGCGTTTATATGATTGCGCGGGCGCATGTTCTGTTCGACCGCTCGCCAGCCGCGCTCACCGTCGTCGCCATCATCGGCGTGGCCACGGCTTTTTTTGCCGCGACAGTCGGCATGGTGCAGACGGACATCAAGCGAGTGCTGGCCTACTCCACGATTTCGCAACTGGGCTACATGTTTCTGGCCTGCGGTGTTGCGTCCTACGCCACGGGAATATTTCATTTGATGACGCACGCCTTCTTCAAGGCGCTGCTGTTTCTGGCCGCGGGCAGCGTGATTCATGCGCTGGGCGGCCAGCAGGACATGCGGCAAATGGGGGGCTTGCGGAAAAAACTGCCCGTCACTTTCTGGACCATGACGGCGGCGGTGTTCGCCATCAGCGGGTTTTTTCCTTTTGCCGGATTCTTCAGCAAGGACGCCATTCTGGCAGCAACGTTTCAGGCCCAGCATGGTGGGAAGCTGCTCTGGCTGGTGGGCCTGGCGACGGCCGGGCTGACATCCTTCTATATGTTCCGGCTGTGGTATCTGACATTTTTCGGCGAAGCGCGCGCGCAGGAAACAGGCGGGCACTCTGCGGGACACGGCACACATGGCGTGCATGAAAGTCCGTGGATCATGCTGCTGCCGCTGGGTGTTCTTGGGATACTGTCGCTGGCTGGCGGATGGATTGGCTGGCCGGAGGCTCTAGGCGGAAGCAACTGGTTCGCGCATTTTCTCGATCCTGTATTTGGCGGTGGAGCGGCAAGTTTGCCGACGGCGTCTTCCATATCGCTGGAGCGGCTGCTTGCCGCAGTATCCATGCTGGTTGCGCTGATTGGCTGGTTTGCGGCGGACCTGATGTATCGGCGAAAACCGCAACTGGCCGGGAAGGCGGCGGGGCAATTCGCATTTGCATACAAGCTGCTTTGGAACAAATACCGGGTGGATGAAATTTACCGCGTTTTGATCGTGACGCCGATTCTGGCGTTCTCAAGAAGCGTACTGCAACGCGGAATCGAGTATGGCGTCATCGACGGAACCAACGTCGCGTGGAGCACGATTGCGGGCGGCAGCAGCAGAGGTATTCGCAGGATGCAGTCGGGTAATATCCGCTCCTATGCAGGCTGGCTGGCTGCCGGGGCGGCGGCGGTTTTGATTGTGGTGCTGTACTTCGCGCACCTGTACTGACGAGGAAGGACTTCAAGTTGAACGCAAGCATTCTTACATGGCTCACCTTTCTGCCTGCACTGGGCGCGGTGGTGGTGCTGTTGCTGCCGGGACGCGGTCGCGCCCAGCAGATTTTTTCTTTGCTGCTGACGCTGTTCCTTTTCGTGATGGCGCTGCATCTGCCGGCGCACTTCAATTATCAGCAGCATCAGGGATTTCAATTCGAATTGAATGTACCGTGGATCACGAGCCCGGCCATCCACTATCACGTTGGAGTGGATGGGCTGTCCATGTGGCTGGTGGTGCTGGTGTCGTTCCTGGCGCCGCTGGGTGTGCTGATTTCCTGGCGCGCAATTCAAGACCGCAAGCGCGAATTTTACGCGCTCTTCCTGCTGCAACAGACGGCGATGTATGGCGTCTTCGTAGCGCTGGACCTGATCCTCTACTATGCGTTCTGGGAGCTTTCGATCGTTCCGCTGGCGCTGCTGATCGGCATGTATGGCCGGACGAACGGACGTCGCGCCGCAATCAAGTTTTTCCTATATGCGTTCATTTCCTCGGCGCTGCTGCTGGTTGGAATGCTGTGGCTCTATGCGCAGACGGGCAGCTTTGATTTCGTTGTGCTGGAGCAGCAGTTGCGGGGATGGAGCATCGGCCCGCACGCCACCGGTTTGTGGCTGACCTCACTCGCATTTCTGCTGGCCTTCGCCGTCAAGGTCCCTGTGTTTCCGCTGCATGGCTGGCTGCGGGACGGTATCAGCGAAGCGCCGACGGCGGTTGCGATGGTGCTGGCGGGCAAGCTGGGCCTGTATTCCCTGCTCCGCTTTCATGTTGAACTGTTTCCCTTGGAGGCAGCGCATGTTGCACCGCTGATGGTCACGCTGGCGGTCATCGGCATTCTGTACGGCGCATTGATGGCGCTGGTGCAAACGGACCTGAAGCGGCTGGCTGCGTATGCCACTCTAAGCGCGGTCAGCTTTGTCGTGTTGGGGATTTACGCGCTGACCACGGCCAGCATGGACGGCGCGGCCTATCAGATATTGAACGAAAGCATTTCAGCGGGCGCATTTTTTATGCTTCTAGGCATTTTGTACGAGCGCTACGGAACTTACGATATGGCGAAGCTCGGCGGCATTGCGGCCAAGATGCCGCAGATGACAACGCTGTTTGTCATTACCACGCTGGCATTGATCGGCCTGCCGTCGCTGGGCAACTTCGTTGGGGAGTTTCTGATTTTGAGTGGCAGCTTTCAAACCCACGCGTACATCGCGTCCGTGGCAACGCTCGGCGTGATTCTCTCCGCCGCCTACATGCTGTGGATGGTGCAGCGTGTGTTCTACGGCGCGCCCTCGACAAACATACCGACCCTGACTCCCACGGACATGAACTGGCGGGAGCGCGCGGCGGTCTGGCCGACGGTCGCCATGATGATCGCGCTTGGCGTGGCTTCGGTCTTCTGGATGCGCGCCATTGACGCGAGCGTTCCGTGGACGGTGTTCGGCAATGCACATACCGTAATTTATGCAAGGACGGCATCGACGCGATGACAGACGTCTCTCCCGCACTCCGCATCCTGCCTGAGATCCTGCTCACCGTGACCGGCGTGCTGGTCATGCTGTCATCACCGCTGCTGAAGCCGGAGGCCAGCCGCAAGGCGCTAGGACTGCTCGCCATACTGGGAACACTGGCGGCGCTGGGAGCGAGCGCGTATCAATTGTCTCTTCCTGCCGGGACGGCATTTTTCGGGACCATCCAGACGGACGCGTTCAGCGGCTTCTTTCACCTGGTGATCGGCGGCATCGTGCTGGTCACGCTGCTGGTTTCGCTCGATTATTTTGAAGGCCATACCAGCTATGTGGGCGAGTACTATGCGCTGGTTCTTTTCGGCGCTGTCGGCATGATGCTGATGACGAGTTCCATCGAGCTGCTGATGGTCTTCATCAGCCTAGAGATTTCTTCCATCTCGACGTACATTCTTGCCGGGTATCGCAAGCGGAACGCGACCAGCCCGGAAGCATCGATCAAATATTTTCTGCTTGGCTCCTTTGCGACGGCGTTCTTTCTGTACGGGATCGCGCTCTGCTATGGGGCAACGGGCTCGACCAATATTTATCAAATCGCAAGAGGGGTTGCAGGAGGTGCGTCCCCGCTGCTGCTGACTGTCGCGTTTGGCATGATGCTGATCGGTCTGGGGTTCAAAGTTTCTCTGG
>JADEYI010001141.1_pt1 | contig 23279 bp, 36 predicted proteins | sample 8542331 | NCBI WGS metagenome assembly JADEYI01 (sample SAMN16510988, study PRJNA670497) | mine drainage metagenome | isolation source: biofilm near Copperflume 1 | place: Germany: Marsberg coppermine Kilianstollen | collected 2018-02
TCATAGAAACGCTGCTGCGACGCACCTAAGCCAACTGTGGCTTGGATAGGCGTGTTATAATAATAATAATGCACTTGACGTGACGTGCATTTGTACACCGCAATGGCTTGCATGTACATGTAGTGTTTGATACGGATGTACATATTTCAAATGACCTTTATCCAAAACACAATCATGTAATCGATCTCCATATCTAGCCCATTCATGGACTTGATCAACTTGTATGGCAATGCTAAACATGATTTTTTTGGAACTTCCTTGAAGGATCTTGAAGACAATTTTTGAGCTAATGTTTGAACATTGGTGATTTGACCTCCCAGGCTGGCAGACATATGCCGTTTTTGTGAACTTCTCAAAAATGATATATTCTTTTAGCTGTCTTAAAAAGCTTCAAGGCAACTTGAATGTGACCCAATTTCAGAACAATACGGGTCCGACACGGAGTCCCCACGTGGGGCACTGAGAGCCCTTTGAGAGCATGACATGTGACAATTGCAAGCGCGGCCACCACGGTGGCGCACTTGTGGAACTTCTTATGCATTTCAAAGACTCCTCGGAATATTATTTAGCTATTTAATTAAAAACATTCTATTTAGAATACCTAGTATCATACCTATGATAGCTAACATGTTTTATACAATGTACATTGCTATATAGCACAGTTTTGCCCATATGCCGGATGCATCACAAGGTCGAATTAATGAAGCCCACATCAAAAGCTTAGCACTGCCGACATTGTCAGAAGCTAGCACGTATACAAGTACCGAAATTCGTAGGTAAGGGGCGGAATCATATGAAAGCATCCGATGAGTCCGACTCGGTGAGTCACTTGATGATGACTTAGAGGGTGCCACCACGGAAAATGCGCCAATGGGCGCCCCGTATATATGTGAAATTGGCGTGCGCCGATTTCAAAGATTCTTCAAGGACCATGCGAATTGTCCAATCACCATCACCATACTATGATATGGCATCCGTCCTACTCTAGTGCCGTATGGGGCTGTTACATATCTCAGAGCATATAGGTCCCATTGGCCCCGGCTGGCGGCTGGCGGTACAAAATACTGAGCACCGTGCCCACGGTTGATTGGGTCTTGCTTGGATCTGGCAAGTCCAACAAGGGGTAGGAATATGGCAGCCTTTACATGCAGCTTGTCTGCAGACGCACCTTGCCTTAAGCTTCGGCGGAAAAAGCGTGTAATAATAATAATAATAATAGGTCTGATTGTGGTGGTCAGCTGCTCTGATCTGGCTTTTTGTGCTATGTACTACATTGTATCACGCTATATGCGTTGCCCAAATCCAAGGAATCTTGTGGACGCTTGGCAATCATTGAATGAGGTTCAAGGAACTGATGCCAGCGCTGCATTGCTTACTGGATGCTGATATAAAGTAGTGGGTCTTCTGATTACTAATATCTATGAGATTGGAAACACCTATACAGGTGTTTATATTATTTAGTATATTAATATTGTCACTAGTGGTTTTCAAGATGTTACACATAGCGCTATGTGTAAGATCTTAAGTTGGGTCTTCTGATCACTAATATCTATAAGCTAGCTCTCGAGATTGGAAACACCTATATAGGTGTTTATATTATATAATATGTTAATATTGTCACTAGTGGTTTTCAAGATCTTACACATAGCTATGCTCGCTAGCGCCATGCCCAGGGAAGCTACCCCATGGACTCGACCAGTTGCAATTTGCACATAGGGTAATTACAAGTATAACAATAACCCATATAAACATTAACTAATTTTGGAGAGTTCCGGCATGCCCAATTCAATTGGCAAGCACTGCAGGTGCCACCCCACTATAGTTATCATAGTGTGGCCGGCCATGATGACTGATGGCGCCATGACGATTGATAGCAGTATGGTTAATATTTGCAGAGGTCACCGCACGCGTAGGTCGTACGATGAGGTTGGTAGCGCAAAACTACTGTGGGTGGCATGGTGCCGCCGGCAGTTGTATCGATACGGCCATATGTTCCTGGGTCAAGGGTCTGCCCGTTGACTCGCAATTTACTGGGCATCTTGTATGATACATGAGTGTCAAGGATTCCATAGAGACATCATGTGAATGTGGTAGATCCAGAAGTTGCAAGTGTTTACTTATTTCAATGCTAGCAAGCGCTTGGCTGACCAGATCAACTTGGACCCTGATCAAGCTGTGATCTACTTCAAGGCGAGCTCACAGCTTTCAGCTACTCTGCGTTCTCGGCACTTTCGCTATCCACCAAACTACTTAGTAAGCCTACCGGTTGGTTGCTCACTCCCTGTTATCAATGCACCAGATCTGGTGCATGGTGTCTAGACACGCCATGACTCAGGGTTCGGAACTCTGCATGGTGCTAGTTGCAAACTCGCTTTGGTGCATTGCCGGCAGTGAAGCAAGGGCCTTGATCAATTCATCAGCCTCACTGAGTCTCAACGGTTACAACATATGCTGCGCTGTTCGTTGGGCCCCGGCCAAGCCGGACTCATATCTCTGACCTCAGTCCATGGCTCCCATCCCTATCTCAAAAACTTCTTACGCCAAGCCTACATCATCATCATGTCAACATCAACTCTAGCGGCATCACCGTGTTGCAGTCAGCATCATTTGAAAAGTCATTTCCGCAGCTTCCTCGACGGGGCAATGGCTTCCCAGCCACCTGATCTGAGTCATCAAATTAAAGCCGAACACTGCCACGGTTGTGCATTCCCCAGTGGTTGCCTTCCAGCTAATCGATACATCTTTCCTTCCATCTTGAAATACACGTTGGTAAGAATTCGTAAGTAACATGTCCGTGCAGTTGCACCGCTTGGAAAGCTTTTGTTTGGCGTGCCCCATAGTCAGGCATCAAGTAAGCGGTAGGTATAATCTGCCTTCCAAAAGAGTGCTGCATCGCCCTGGGAGTTTTACAAAGCTCAGCGCAAACGATTGCACCGAAAATCGCAGGTGATCCTTGTAGTGAGAGACCCCCAGATCTGCATATTGGCTATGTGTGATCGGGCTTTGGCTTTCTGTAAAACAATGCACCGGCAGCTTGGAAGGCCATTCCTTGCCGCATGGAAATGATGTTAGGCCTTTTCTTGCAGCCTTCGTTGCAGTGCAGCCATGGAAACTCGACAAGCAAAGGAGGCAGAGAGCAGCACAGGGACATCTGGGCGAGGCTTGCAATACACCACTTATGAGGCTAACGCCTGGGGTGCTGTCTTTTCAAAGTCAGGCATGTCCCATGATCTGATTCATCGTGAGAACCAATGCCAGTAGCTTGCAGAAGACTCGCGCTTTCCAGATCTTACTGGCAAGAAACGAAGTAAAGGTGTACGAGCCTTTGATAGAGCAGCTTTTCATCCTGTACCAGCTGCTGCATTATTTGCTATGTTAGGATGTGCTCACCAAATAGCAGGTGCATGAGAGCAGCTGCACACAAGATTGCTCAGTTGTGTCTTTTCTGCTGAGAGCAGTACAACAGGCCTGTCAAAGGTATTGCTTACTTTGTGTTCTTCTGGCCGCACAGGTGTCAGCATCCTGGTGGACCCATGGCTAGTCGAGGAGCTTATATTTGCAGGGCAGGCCTGGCTGTATAGGGGCAAGAAAACCCACATCCCTCCACTGGACCTGAACAAGATAATAGAGGGAGTGGACGCCCTTATTCTCTCACAGGCAAGCAGGATTACCTCCTTCCCTTTCCAAAGCGTGATTTATTACTACTTGATGATTTATGTGGACAGGGCTCGTAGGCCTTGACAGAGTCTGTCAGCCAGACATCATCTCTGGATGCTGGGAGCAGAAATATGTCTGGCTAATTTAAACTCTGTCAAGCCTTGCACCATGCGCAAGCCATGCTTAGCAAGCCCCTTGGTGGCTTCGACTCTCAGTCTTCGGCTACACCTCTGCTGGTCAACAAGCAGAGCTTGGGAACATCTATGACACATGTGTCTGCACGGAGATGGGAAATATTCCTTCCTCAAATCCGTAAAGTTAAAGTTACCATATATAAAGCTAGTCCCCAAATATGGGATGATCGCCAGACGGCTTTCTGCCCTTCACGCAGGGGTTGCCGGACCATGCGCATGTGCCCACGCTGGAGCGATTACCTAAGGATTTGCATGTCGTGGCATCGCCAGCTGGCGCCAAGGTGGCGGCCGGACTGGGCTTCAAGAATGTGACTGCACTGGACCACGGAGAAGAGATCGCCATCGCAGACGGGAAGATGACGATTCGTGCCACAGCAGGTGCCTCGGCCTTTAATAGGAGTGATCAATAGACCAGCAAGTACCTTCAATTGCATCAGTAAGTGGGGTAGGGGGATTGATGTGCATCTCTTTAGAGGCAACTGGCCCTCTGCTGCAACAAAGACGCTTCCCAGTATCCAGATACTTTGAAAGAACACTACCGAGGGCCTTGCAGGCTGCTTGCACATGGAGCAGCCTTCTTGTGTACAATGGTACTGAAATGATCAAACTTGTGAGCTTCCGGGACTATTGAAGATTGCCAGCAATTGAACTGATTTGTTATTTGAGGACTGTCAGGACCTTGAAATCGCTTGCTGGTAAATGTGCTGTTCTAATGGCTGTGTGTGGGCTTTCAAAACTTATTAAAACCTTGTCAAGGTGCATAATACAACCTGCAAATCATTGAAATCTTGGCTGTGTTGTTGGGTGCAGGTGCACTTGTGGGCCCCCCATGGGCCAAGAGGGAGAATGGGTTTGTGTTCAGGGAGCAGGTGCCGGACGGCATAACCCTTTACTACGAGCCGCACTGCGACTACGATGAGTCATCGCTGGCCGGGGTCGACTCCGCTGACATCGTCATCACCCCCTGCGTCAACCAGGAGCTCCTCAATTACCCCCTGGTGCGCCTAATTTATTGCCCTATCCGGCTATGTCTTCTGCACATCAGTGCTCAGCATGCTGTAGTAAAGCGCCCTCCCTACAGTTGATCTGCCAGTGGTCAGTGAAGGCCACAGGATTCCACAAATCTGTAGCACAGCGCTCTTTGCTGCCTCCCTGTGATGCATGAAGTTCTCGCGCTCCCGGCAGCAATTCCCAGGCTCTTGGCAGGATGCACTACACTTGAGATGCACAGCGTGAGTATCATGGCAGCATCAGCGCGAGCAAGTGGGAAGTGAGTTTGAACAGCAGGTTTTGGAGGGTGACTTGAAAAGTTGGAGGATGACTTTCACTTTGAATTTCTGATAGAGTGGCTCAGAGGCCTTTCTGGGCCCTTTAATCATCCATAATCAGTACCGATCTTTAATCAATCCAACACTGAAATATAAATAGCGCCAATCCCGATCAAGAATTAAAATTTGAGTTCTGGGCTGTTCACATTGCAGGTGATGGGCAAGGACAATGTGGTGGGCCTGCTGAAGAGGCTGCGGCCATCAGTACTGCTACCGCTGGTGAATGCAGAGTTTGACTCGGAGGGGCCACTCTCAAAACTGATCTCTGAGAAGGGCAGCGTGCAGGAACTGGAGCCGCAGCTGCAGCCGGAGGGCCTTCAAAATGTGCGCGTGCTTGTACCTGAGCCGGCAAAGCCGCTCACCGTGGAAATTTGAGGGTGGCAGTGTGACTGTGAGTTCATGTGTGTGAGAGGTGTGATAAAGCTGACAGCTGCTGTTGATGGGAAGGGTGTAGGCTTGTGTGGATCCAGACACTCGGACGCAGGCATATGTTGGTGATTGACCAGTTTGTTCGCTGTATGTGTTTGTTCTTGGTCCTGTTAAGATGTGCATACTGGTAGGAGCGCTTGCAAATGGCTCATGGTATAATGGGCTGCGTCGATGATATCACTGTAAGGTCAGCTGCTGTTGCCCAGTACGGTATATACTCTCAAATGCTTGGTTGTTCTTTCTGAATACGTGGTGCATATTTGCATAGTGACAAAAGCAACAAGCAGCAACCATGAAGTCATTAAAGCATCCCAATCTTTATTTGCTGATTAAGCATTAAGCATTCCTGAAGGCAAGGCTTTAGAGTTCAGGTCTGCTCAAATTTGTTTCGGATGCAAAAGTCAACTTGGTTTCCGGGTTTTCACGCTCATCATACGAGCAACATGCAGCAAGGATCATTGGCCGGCTCATGATGCTCTCGCGCAACCTTGTCAAATTTGAGCACCTCAGCCATACTGCACATTACTGTCACCGTCTCAAGGATGACGCAGGCCTGCTTATGAGGTGGACCCCGTTCTCAGCCAGCTTGTAGTTGAGCAGGCGTGTGTGCTGCATGCGCCCACTGCTTCCAGGTAGGTGGCTGCTAGGAGACTGATCCAAACCAGGCAACAACGATCTCTGCTTCACTACGAGCTGCATGGAAACAGCAGAAATTATCTTCTGATGCTCTACTGTAACCTCTCATTGGCAAGAATAAACCAATTGACACTGACTAAAGCTCTCAGGAAAGACTTATTTTCTATATGACACATGCCATTGAGTGATTGCAGTTGAGATGCTGCTCCATACATGTGCACACTTCAGGCTGTCTCACCTGGCCCGTGATATCCATGGCCTGCCCTGCCTCAAGGGCAACCACCTGAATAACAACCTGCACAAACAGCAGTGGCCAATGGTCAAATGAGCCAAAGGCAGCCTCCATAACGCTGTGACGACCACTACAGATTTGCACCTCGCTTTTGCAAATCGCTCAAGACACGCTGAAAGGCCCACCAAGAAAATATGTGCACCTTTGTGGCTGCCTGACTCTTTAATGTCAATGGGCAGTGACAGACTGCCTACAAGACCAATGAGCCTCAGGTGGCTCCCACAAAATCTCTAAAATGTGATACCGTAATAATAATGACTTGATTACAGAGACGTGAGAGCATGTGGACTGTTCAATAGGAGGGCTTGCCTGGGCAGAGTGCTCCATGTAGAGCTGCCAGGGGGAGGCCTCATCCACGTCAGCATGCACACGCATCACCACACACGTTGCCCCCTGTAGACAGAACAACAGGAATTTCAATGCAATACTTTAACTTCTTAAGTGTAAGAAGCACCAGCATGCAAAGCAGTGGAAGGTCCTGGGCACAGGGCATGAAGCCAAAAGGCAGGTGATCTGGCATGTGTGCCGCAGTGGGGTGAGCACCTGGTGGAAGCTGCCAGGGCTGCTGCAGCGATGCACAAAGGCCCGCCACTGCGCCTCGCTCCTGCACAGCTCCCGCAGCAGCTGCATAAAACACCCAACCATCCCCGCTTCATTCTTCCTTATTGAATACCCAGTTCTTCCTTTTTGCAGGGAACTCAGCAACACATCTGAAGCACCCTGCCTCATGCTGCAGCATTGATGCCAAGAGAATTCTGGCGAGTACAGCAAAGCTTCAACTGGCACCAGGAGGCTGGTCTCTCACCGAGAGATCGTCAAAAATGATGCAGAGCTTTGTATTGGCGTCACAACGCAGCCCCTCAATGGCTTCTGCCAACGTATTTTCCGTGTGCATCATTCCATCTGCGGCAGGGACACAGCCAGCCTTCTATACATGCATGCCAGGGGCCTTTTGGGCATTGTGACAGGCTAAATTGAGAATGACGGTGTGAAAGGGTTGAGGCACATTGACATGAGGGTGGTCATTGGAAAAGCTAGCAGACCTTCTGCAGACAAGGTCTCAGCTAGCCATTGGTGTGACAGGGCCGCCACAGTAGCCACTTGCCTATTGTCAATGCAAGCTGCCAGGTTTGTGCCCTGTCCAACATCTTTTCCGTCATGTACTTCGAGCATGTTACACCACCAACTCCAAGGTTTCTATTAGCTTAATGCATGGACTCTTGCCGGCCAGTACAGCAAGCCCTCACCAGTTTCCGGAGCATATACTGGTAGTTTGTGACTGTGTTGGCCAGGCACACCAACAAGACCTGCAACAGAGGCTTGTTTCATTAGTGCATGCCTTCAATCTGGCGTGTGAGACAGTGGCTTCTCCTTCAGGTACGAAACAATTCCATATATGCACACACAGAGAACAGCATAATAAAATAATGCATACAACCATGCAGTGAGCAGTCAGGTACTTACCTTGTAATCGTCGCTCAAGGCTTGTCTCACCATGTATGGGATGAGAAACGTCCCTTCTGCATCCAAACTGTCTTTAAGGAGTACAAGGCCTCTTAAAGGACAAAGCGATGCAAATATGTGCTCCTGTTCCATCACTACCATCTGGCAGGTAATCGATCTGGTAGGTACGCCTTCAAGAAGGCCTTCTACAGTGTAGCGTGGAAATACAATACAGCAGCCAGCCTCTGATGCCTTAGGTATCCACTATTTGTGCGCTAACTATCTGTGATCAGCAGCAGAGTCTTCTGCCCTCCGATCTGGACTAGACAGTTCTCAATGATCCGGCAACAGCCAGCCCCGTGATGAATGATCAGCTGCGATAACCGTGACTTAGATCCTAAGCTCGAATTGGAAGCAATCTCACAAATGTGCAGAGTGCAAGAGAGGAGCTATAACGTTGATGTGTCATGCGCACGTGATACTTTTCTGATTCGACAGCCCAGACAAGGGCAACGCAACACGAGTGTCGATGTGAAATCGATGAGACAAACATTGGGATTTACTTGTCAAAGGGGTATTGAGGCGACAGTAAATTGTCGTGATATTTGCTGCAATACCTTACCAAACCACCCATTGCATGCCCTGAAAAGGGACAGAAGCGTATTGAATTCGAAGTTTGCTGCGATCCGTCAACATGTTCAAGACGCATCGAGGCATTGCTTCTGCAAGCATGCCGTGCCAGTGTCTAACAGGATCTCCGTCCTCGGCAACATTTGTCAGGTGAGGCATCAACTATTTTCGTCGAGGAAAGTGGGGTCCTTTCAAAGCAAACACATACAGTTCGCAAATTTGTACTTGGAAGATCAACCTACAGAAATCGTGGATGTCGCACATGTTCCATTGCTCTCTGCAGGTGTTGCCCTCAGCCCAGCATCAGAGCCCTGCCAGGCTGCAGGCAACTGCAAATGCCCCCTTTGCGCAGATGTAGAGCTCCCCAAGCTCGCAGAATGCCCCCACCATGCGCATCGGCAATCCCAGCAGCACTGGCATCAGCAGCAACCTGGAACCTAGCCGGGGTCCTAGTGGGGGCAGGCCTGTTTCTTTCGGGTGTCTCAGCACTGATATTTGTCATCACAGCTATACCTGCCATCATGGTGCACCCCCTGCCCCTTCCTGCTCATAGCATGCTTGCTCTTACATAGTCCTGTCATCATGTCTGTATTCACGCTGTCAACAATGCAATCTTCGATCAGAACATAATATCATCGAGCTGCACTTCCAAGGTCGGTTGCACAAGCTTTAATGTGTCGTGTGTGGTGCAGGCTGCGAGGCAGACAATGCTGGAGCTACAGCAGACACTCAGGACACTGGATCAGGAGCTCCCAGACACCGCTGCAGCCATTCGCCTGTCTGGCCTGGAGCTGTCAGACGCCATTGAGGAGGTGTCCCTCCTAAGGTACAATATCCCCCCTGAGCATTCAGCCGAAGTTCAGCAATCCAGAGTGTAAGACTCTTTGCAGGCTCCTTGTTTCGACGAAGGAGCAGTACAGAAATACTTCCTTTCATTGCTGTTGCTTTCATCAGATGCATTGTGTCACATGGAGCTTCATGGGGTGCTTGATGAGTCACGCTTGATGCTTGATGAGAAAAATGCATCCTGCTGCAGCTGATGGGATGTTCTGTGTGCTGGTGCAGCAATGACTTGAGCCAGGGGGTGAGAGCAACAGCGCAGATGATGACAGGCACGCAGAGCAGCATCATACAGGGGGTGGAGCTTGCCGGGGCAGCCATCAATGGCTACGTCCTTCCTGCAATGAAGCAACGAGTCCCAGCAGCCAGAAGTGAGTCTGGACCCTCAATTTCGGCTTTTCTGCATAAAGAATAATGCCCCCCTTCACTATCGCACAGCTTAGATTATGTATTCAATTGCACAAAAGCTCTCATTTAGCTCTGTGAGGTGTCACACATCCGGCCATTCAGTGCTGCAGAAACATTTCTGTGCTGCTCTATTATTTTTCCACAAGATCGTGTCCTGCTGATGTGGTAGCAACTCCAGCTACATTATACCTCGCTCAATGGCGACACATTCTAGCTTCTTTTGATCTCACATGCCTGTTTTGGCGCAGGTGCGCTGGAGGCGAGGCTGCAGGAGAGCGCAAAAATGCAGCGGCAGGCTCCGTCGGTTGCTGAGCTGGCAGCCAGCACCAAGGTGAGGCATTGACATCCCTGCAAGGTTCCTTCTTGTCCCTGACTCCATCAAGCAGCGTGTTCATTGTCACAAATGCAAACTGACAACACCAGCGCATGCCCCTAGTGTGCATATCCTTCTCTCATGCTTCCTCCTTCTTCAATTTCTGCAATGTCCCAGCCTTCTCGTGTTAGGGCCAATCCTGTCTTCACCCCTGTATTTATGCCATGCAACAATTCTGTGTGCCAGGCTCCAGAGGTGCTGACAAATGACAATATTGGCGTTGCACAGGTGGCTGCCAGCCGGGCGCGCGCCACGCTGGCGGCCGCAAATCTGGCCGGCCTGGCCGCGCGACTCGTCGGCACCGCCCGCGCGCTTCGGCCCGGCTCACGCGCGGCCCCTACATGACGCATTATTTCCCTGGCGTCCCTGGGGTGTTGATGTGTGGTGAAACCACAATTATTTTACCCTTGCGGCCAGACCGCATGGCTTGGTGGCTGCACGTGTGCTGAATGTAGAATCGGCACTTACTTTAAACGGTATAGCCCTGGGTCCCAGGTGCTTTGCAACTTGACTTGAAACCGTCCCAATCCGGCCTGGACAAGGGCACTTCATAAGTACACAGCGTGTTCGCCAACTTCTAATTGACCAGGACTATCAGGTAGCTCGAGTGCTTTGCGGATGTTCTTGTTTATCCATATACGGCTGCAGCTGGATCCTTTTAGTTAGATCTAGTCTTGACTCAACGGTTTGTAATCAGACATGACAATTGCCCCTACTGTCCTTTTAGTTGGCGTCGCCGCCAGCCGCCAGGCGGCGCCAGTGGTTTTGTCCACCACCCCAAGAACGTTTATGATTGACAGCACAACCCGTGCATATGCATGCGGTCTGTTTAAGTTGAGCTGTTGCACTGGCGGATGGAATATTGCACCGTCACTAGAAATTTGGTCTCGCCAAGGCGTGGACAGCAAAAAAAAAAGCGCCTCGATGGAATAATTGAATCGGTGACCTCTGCAGCTGGTCGCGAAGGACTCGGTGAGACCATCTCCAACGTTCTGTCTGCACCTGCCTGGTGAATTGATTTAGAAGAACAGCCAAAAAGATCGTCATGCGGGCTTTGCTGGTCATCTCTGAACCCACTACTGATCGCGCTCAAAACCGCTTTGCTTCCGGGAGCGGACGAGTAACTGGCACTTTCAGTCTGATATGAACAAAAATACTGGCCATGTCAATATCTACCTTCTGTCCCTGGATGGGCATCGCATTCCGATGCATGCAGGTCTGGCCAGATGGTCATAGAGTCTCTGTACCGGATCCTGACCAGCTGCGGCATGCATGCTTTGCGTCTCCGTAGCAAGTTTGAAACAGCAGACTGCTGCAGAAGCTGCATGCAGCGTTGAAGAGCGCAAAGAAGCTCAAGCTGGCAAATTGCATTTTGCGCATGAGCATGCTGCATGTGCATGCAAGCATTTTTTTCAAGCCTGGTCCATGTGCAAGGACTTGCGCTTGATGCATAGCACTGCTACCGATGCCACTGTGGTGTGCCTGAGTGTGCGCGGCATCATTGAACCATCGTCCCCCTCTGAAGGGGTGGATGGTACATGTACAGCTACTGTACAGCTACTATTGGAGCAAATCTGAAGCTGCAGCTGCAATACTTTTGCAAATGGCCGGCTAGCTAGGGGCCCGGGCCGCGGGGCTCAACGACACTGAATACAGCTCTTGGACTGGAGCCCTGAGGCATGGTTTCTATCTTCTCGAAGACATAGCGAGAAAAATCTGCCAAGCGGTTTGCATGCTGTTGGGTCCACTTAATCACGTGCTCGCACTTATCCAGCATGTGCCCTTGCGTGCCGGACCTCTCCAGAGATTCCCGATGAGTCCCTGGTCTTCCTCGCACATTTTACGATGGAGAGTCTGCTGATAAACGCTCTAGTAGTTCTTTTCGAGGTCACAGGTGACATCAGAAGCTTCTGCAAACAGCTCCTGGACGGCTCCGCGGTGCGGCATATTCGCCCCATGGTAGTCACCGTGGGCTGACGGCTGAGCCGGCACGCCATCGACAAACGGGATAGCATCGAATACTCTTACAGTAAGACAGTGGTGTCATATCTGCCATAGAATTTACAGCCAGAGCTGCACAAAGAAGGGTTCGCGAGAGCTCCAGATCGCAGGGCGATCGAAAAGCATTCGACACCGTGAAGAGGCCTCGAGGAGGTAATGCAATGATCTGGTCACTTTCACGTATTAAAAATCTGTACTTGGCGTACTTTGAAGCCGAGCAACCAAGTTCGTAAGACTTCGATCCCGTTTGGCGTCAGCACTGTACGTAAGGTACTGCTGCTGTCGTCCTAAGGACAGTCTCCAGATTTTAAAACTGTGAAAGTTATCATATCTTGGTGTCACAGAGATGTCCCAAAATTTTCTTGTCCCCTGCCAAGAATGGGGCCTTTTTTTCTGTCCCAAGCAGCCTGCTTGCTTTCCCACGATGCAATCATTCAAATCTTACTTGTTGTATCCTAGAAGGGGCACCATAGCGTGTCAGCATTACTGTTGTACAGTCCTGGCACAGGAGGAGCCTTTCTTGATCATGGAGGGACCTCAAGGGCGGTGTGCATGCACACACAGGTGCAGGCACAGCTTCCACACTTCCCGGCAGCGGCTGTGGGGCCAGCTACCGCGCACCTCTCTGCAAGCACTTGCTACAGGACACCTACAGTAGCAGCAGCGGTTGAGGCCTAGGAACTGGCTGTAAACAGGGAGAGCCACAGCTTGTCAGTTCGACTGCTAGTCTCTCCTAATAATCTGGCAAGGCCTAACGGCTGCGTACAGTCAGTGCCACACCTCGCTAGGGGGGGTAGGAAGGAAAGGCAGCGGCATAGAACTGAGGCAGTAAACTCCGCCTTCTGCAGCGAGAGCATCGCTGACAGCTGCCGGGCAATTTGATACAGCATCAGCAAGACAGCAGTAGCACGGGGCAGCTCCTCTTGCAGCGAAACCACCACTGACAGCTGCAGGAGCATTCAATTAGCATCAGCAAGACACAGTTACTGCAGATCAGCACAGCACTGACAGAATGGAGATGAAGGCCTGGCAGCGAGTGCGCATCACTGTTGTGATGGCGGTTGCGTACACAGCGGAGCATGCAGAGGCGATGCTGCTTGGGGCCATGTACCTGGCAATCGGGCGCTCTCTGGACATTGGAGCCTCCAAGCTGGGGACTCTCAGCATGTGGCGCGCACTCGTGCAGGTAAAAACTAAACCTGTAGCCAGCATGCTCACCGAGGTGCCTGTTCAGCCTTGCTCTTGCTCTGTGCTTGACATTTGGTGCACTTGTTGCCTGCCCACAGATATAAGAACAAAATGCCAGCGTGACTGCATCAGCTCATGCGGATGAACTGCTTGGTTTCGGCTAAACGCACGCTAGCAGTCCTAGTATCTGTCAAAAAATGTATGAGACCAACAACTGTCGAGCAAGGTGCAGCAGCTGAAAAAGGAGGTACTATTTGTCTGTGGTTTGGCATGCAATGCCATACCGAAAGCGCCTGTCCTTACTGTGATAATCCTTGAGCATGATTAAATTGTTCATTTCATGTCTGTTCATTTTCTATTGATGACTGCTGCAGGCGGTGAGCATCCCATTTGTGGGCGTGGCGGGCAACATGTACAACCGCATCCATCTCATCGCTATCGGGACACTGATCTGGGGCTGCATGGGGGTCGGCATGGGATTCTCCAATAACTACTCCGAGGTGTGATATCCTTTTACTCACATGGACACTGTAGGTATTCTGCACGATGGGTGGTCACTCAATTCCATAAAGGGCAGGCTAGAGGCCGTTTCAATCTGTGGGCATATTTCCATGCATTTTGCCAACAGCTGCACAGCACTTGTGAATTGGAAGGTCTTGACCACTTGCCTTCCGGCCCAGATAAACAGTTTGAAAGAGCATCATTATGCCCTTACACCAGCTTTTGCCTCTTGTATCTCAAGGTCTCCTATACAGGATTTGTGCAGGACTTACCGCCAGGTTGATTGAGTAGTTCAGTTGTGGACAAGTGTCTTTGTGCTCCTGTGACTAATGACATGTGGTGCATGTGTCAGGCGGCTGCGTGGTGCGCGCTGAATGGGGTGGGCCTGGCATTAGTCATGCCATGCGTGCAGTCCATCATCGCTGAGGTGTACCGTGCCAAATCGCGCGGCAGAGCCTTCGGCATCATCTTCACAACGTCCGCTTTAGGTGAGTGAGGAATTTACTGTGGTTGTGGAGTGCGAGACGCATGAAGACTAACTTGGGTTGGTTTGGGGATTTTTTTCTTAATAGCAATGTGTTTCCAATGGAAAATACCAGATCGTGCTGTCTTCACTGGCACACTAATGGAAATTTCTGCGTCAGCATGCTGTATGGTACATTGACCGGCCTGAGTTCAACAATAATAATTAACAGTTGTGCACGCCGTGAGATGCAAGGTATGCTGTGATTCTCAGGTGGCATGGCGGGCAATTTTCTTGCCATCACCTATGCCAACAAAGAAATTGCTCACCACGAGGTACCGCCACATTTTTATCCGTGTCATGCAAATTTTCTTTGGTTATACTGTCGGCTGCACAAATTTGTAGGAAGTGCGGCATTATGGAGACATGCCGATGTCAGATCTGGACAGCCTATATGCATGCAGAACTGGGGCTATCATTTTGTTTGCGGTTTGTGAAGTCAAAGTGTTACCCTTTCCAAATGATAAGGATATCTTGTGAACCTGCAGGGGTGGCGAATGATATTCTTCACAACTGCCGGAGTGGCGGCTGGAGCGACTCTTTCTGTGCTCTTTGGGGGATTTGAGCCCCGCAGTCTGCGCCCTAAGGAGAAGGTGACTATTCCTTCTCTTCAATATCTTTTTCTCTGGTCAAAAACATGGAATGTTGTGCCCTTGATGTACTGCCATCGATGAGACTTGTACACTTAATTCTTCTAGAGCCCTGATGCTTCATTTCAGACCATTTTAAGCGTGAGTTCCTTTCTGCAGACAATGTTCGTGCCTGCAATGTAACATCTATGGTCATACCTTCCTCTGCACTCTGCCTGTTACCTGCCTATACATCACAGACCCCTTATTCCCACATGTTTCACAAGTTGCACTCTGCTTCCAAAGCTTTGGCTCAGACAGAGGTTTGTATTCAAGTTCAAGTTTGAATGCTTGCAGGTGGAAGAGGATGCGCCAAAGCAGTCATTTCTGCAGGCGGCCTGGGCGGGGATTTGCTTAATTCTCAAATCCACGTGGTCCGTGTTCCGTATACGGTCCTTCCAGATCATTCTAGTTGCGGGCATCGTGGGTGTCATCGCGCATGTCAACAACGGCTACAAGATCATGTACTTCCAGGTGAGCCAAATCTGGAAGCCTCTCCATGGGTGCATGGTGTTGTGCCAGGGGTATTGAATATGACAGGGGATTCTGCTTTATCACCCTCGTGCTATATTGAGGGCTTGCAGTGCCTGGGTGATGGAATCTGCACATGCATGATCGTTCCAGGACAGTGGCTGTTTGATATTGTGAGCGCTCTTGCAATGCCTGCATGTCCGCCCAAGTTTTAGCTCAAGGTATGTCGATTGTTGCCCTAAAAGAGAATTTTTAGCTCTTTTTAGCTAGAAATTAGCTGAACAGAGCTAATTTTTCTTGAGCTGAAAATTTTATACAGCTCAAGAAGTTCTCAGCTCACCACTTCGAGGCCCTTTTTGGTGGCAGCCAGTCCTGCTAAAATGATAGATTGACTGATCAGCGTCGCACTCATCAACAAGCCCCTTGGACAGCGCTCACTGCGGCTTGGTTGACTGATGATTGAGATTGCACCGCAGCTGCTGGGCTTCTCAGTAATTGGCCACTGCCACGCTGAGCCTGCGCACTACCACAGCACAGCTTGGTTTAGTGGTCGGCATGTATGCCTTGCAGAGTTCATTCTGTACAGAGTTCAACAAGCATAGTTGCACCATTCGGTCAGAACACTTTTTGGGGACCGTATATACGGCCGAATATACGGTCATACGGTATTAAAATATACGGAATACGGTCAAAAACGGCCTATTTTGGCCCAAAACACCAAATATACGACCGAATATTCACCGTATGCCGAATGGCCGAATCCTTATGGTGCAACTATTTCAACGAGACAGGTCTTAAAGGTGTTGTGTGCACCGCAGCTGCTGGGCTTCTCAGATCTTGCCACCGCGACGCTGAGCATGTGCACTACGCTGGGACTGGCAGTGGGCTTCTTTGTGGGCGGGGCATTCGGAGACGCGCTGTCCGTGTGCTGGCCCAACGCATCGCGCCCCTTCATCAACCAGCTCTCAATGGCCCTCGCTGGCCCTCTGGCTGCCGTGCTGTATAAGGCCATGCCCGGTGCGCCTGCCGACCCTTTTGCACCCTCCAGTGACTTTAAATTTGATGAGCTTTAATTGGCCTATGTAAACCCTATATGAACCCTTAACCCTAAATATAGACTCTCATATTAAATTTGTAAATTATTTTTTCGGCACCCTCTGTGCGGGGGGTACTATAGACTGAACAGTAGGCCCTTGAATCATCATTAATTTTACCCTGCTGTGTGGTCAAGTGCAAACAGAGGCTGCATAGCTTTTTGTTGCATGCCTCGGTCTTGATGGCATCAAGCATCCGAGAGCATGTCAGACTGCAGTAGTTCTGGACCGGAAGGAGGGGCGGCTGTTGTATGTCGCAAGCAAGTGTTACAAGGGTGGCTGCGCATGGGATTTGTCCTGAGCTCCCCCAAAATTGGACCTGAAGCTATTGATGAACTACTGTCGCTGAAGCACATGCATTCAGATGTGATTGAAATGTGTTTTGATGGGTGCAGGAAGTTCAGCGCATGCAACAGGGGTGCCCGGCAGCCTGGACAAATACCTGCCAGCCTACGGCGCGCTGCTATTTGCCATCGCACAATTTGCCTCCTGGCCAGCATCCAACAACGCGGCCATATTTGCAGACGTGAATGGCTTGCCTGCAACCATCTCCCTGAATGACAAGCATGCATGCAGAATGTACTCATAATGGGTTCAGATGTGCCTGGCACAAGTTCATAGAAACTGTTTAAATGTCCATGGCCTGCGACCGATGAGCAGTTCTCCAGAGTATTTGCGGACCAGAAAATGCAATCATGAGAAGAGCTGGTTCACGGGATGAGACCGCAATTGTCATCAGAGATCAACCTTTAGCCACATACGAGCCTCACTTAGTCAACCAACATATTCTTAGTCATGCCAAGTCATACATGCTGATGTTTTGTTTGTGCAACAGGTTGTCCCAGAGGCAGTGCGCACGTCAGTGTACGCATTTGACAAGTGCATCATTGGAGCATTGGGAGCCGTGACAACGCCCCTGGCCGGATTGCTGGCAGAAAAAGTCTTCGGCTTCGTGCATGTGTCCACGCACAAAGCCAAGCACGCCAGCGGAGGTACTGTATCCCAAATGTTTTTTTATAGCTGAGCGGAAAATGAAAAATGTCTGGTTTGCAAAAATGCTTGTGCAGGAACAAAATCTGCCTGCATGCGCTCTAACCTCGTTGATCCATGCCGCTTGATGCATCTGCACCTGATCAGGAGAAAATGATCATCAGTAAACATATATTCCTCTCATCATTGATGACCAGATGACCTCTAGATGAGGCACCCTATTACAGCACGCATAGCAGGGATGCGCAAAGGGCAGGCCTGGCGCGGGCAAAGAAATGACCATCTTTAGTATAATTTAATGCCTAATCAGGGTAAGTAATGGTAACAGGAGGGCACGCCGCTGTTCACGCGCCCCCACCCGCGGGGGCATTAGCGGCGCAGCATGCAAACAACCTCAACAATGCGCGCGCGTTGGAGAATGGACTTTTGTGCATCATGCTGGTGAGCTCTTTTCAGAGCTCTTCCCCTGAAATTGCTGGAACAGTCGACTATGTAGGCAAGCAGCAAGGGAAGGCTGGCCACACACACACGAATTTTGCAAGCTATGGTGCACAGCTGCTGTTGCCAGAATACATGCAGGCAAGCACCTGTTTCTGCTGGTTGACACATTTTTTGCGCCATGGCATATCCTCCCCGGATGTTCTGCAGTAATTGCTTTGCTCGGGACTGTGCTTCTGATAGTCCACTACTGAGGAAATTCAGGAGTATTCAAACCATCATGGAAGTTTATGCCATCCGTATGGCAATGATCTGTTCTTCTTCAGTGTGCTGTGAAGATTCTCTCATGAAAAAATGTGGTTGTGTGCAGATTCCGATGGCGCTCAAGTTCTTCATCTACTTTGGGCTGTACTACACGCTGCCACGCGATCGCATAGAGGAAGTGGATGATACTGGTGAGCCTATCAACACCAGCTCCACATGGCACGGATTTTATGTGCAAGAAGCACTCCTTACACACTCCATTGGATGTCACACCTGCAAAGTCTGACCTGTACCCAGCATCTCAGGCATACCACACAGATGAAACCGATTTCTTTGCACGTAAATAGAACTGGTGTACACAAATTTTTTGTGTTTTCCCCTTGGCAGTCTCTGCTACTGTTGCTTTTAACATGGAGTGACAAGAAGGGAGTCTTTAAAAGCAAACCGGGTATGTGCAGGTTCCAAAGAGGCATCGGTGGCCAAGGGGGAGAAGGGGAAGGGTGACGAAGCCGCCGATCTGCCGGGCAGCCCGCGCGAACCGGACGGGCCGACGGCGCCGGCCAAATCAGGTAATTCTGAGCTTCTAGCAATTTACCAGGCCTCTTGTGGCATTTATTGCTCCTCGCCCTCAACTCAATAGTCAGAGGCACCAAATACATGCACCAATACTCATACAATGTATACATGCTAAATATGCTATATTGTTGGAGCGTGATGCATGTTTTGAGGGGCACTGATGGCGATGGCTGCTTTCTGGAATCAATAATTTTGCTTATTGTATTGCCTGCCCGCCTTACAGAGGCCGTTCTCGCCTTCCTGGTATTACATGCAAGCTAATTAATCAGTTGCAGCCGAAATGTGCTTCGGGTTTATGTAATGTACACAAGCTGCGCAGGTGTGAGTCCGAGCCTGCCCAAGGCAGGTGCCGGCAGCCGCGCGCAGTCGCTGCGCCAGACTTCGTCATTCGGCAGCACCCGTTATTCCTCCCTGCCCGGCTCCGGAGTAGTCACCCGCGATGCTCTGCGCGCTGGCCTCGCCAGACAGGTGGGGGGCCGAAACACAACCAACACTTGCAACGAAAGAACGATCCTTTCAAACTCCTTGGCACCCTTGGAAAGAAGATACAAGGCAATTGTCAGTATGAAGAAGGAGAGCGAGAGGCCTTTGCTCTGTAGATCTAGGTTATTCGCAGCGTCCGGTTACAAATTTTTCTTCTTCCTGGTCGGTAGGGAAGTATTGACCACGGATCTGCAACGGCCACTGCACCCTTTACATTGATCCTAGCACTGGCTGAGCTTGTCATGTTCAGTGCCAAATTGCTCCTTGAGCTTGAAACCGGCTCTGACAACGGCTTTTCTATGGGTCAGGTGGTACAGAGTGCGGGCCCGGACCCCCCGGTCCCGGAGGGGGATGAGGAATCGGACCGCCGTATTCTGGAGAGGCAGTCGCTTGGGGGGCCCAGCGGGGGGTCCCTGGGGGTACCCATTGGCGGCGTGGGGGGGTCCCTGAGGGGACTCGCCCAGAGCCTCAGCTTCCGCGGCACATCTGTCGAGAGCGTCAGCAAGTTTCTTGCGCTCGAAATGACGCCCCCTGTACTGCCGGGAAAAACCCCGCAGCCCTCCCCTGACCGAAAGGGGATTGTGTGAGGGTTTTTCATCGCGCAGCTTGTGCCTCTGGAAATATCTCAGTCTGTCTGTGCAGGGCTTGGAACCACTTCTCCCCTTGTGGTTGGGTTCTTCAAAATTTAGTCACAGAGGGGCTTCAAGATTGGTATAGCTAAAGTGGAGTGGTTGGTTGAGGGTGCTCAGTGTCTATGAAAGTCTATCAGATGAGCATTGGGATCAATTGCACCAGGCTGCCTTTGATAGAGGCGCTACAAGAGCTGCATGTGGCATGAGCACTGATTTAAGGGCAGCTTAGAGCCCTGGCGAAGTCGAAGTCTGGGAAGTCTGTTGAGACACCACAAAAGTACCACCAATTTGGCGAGTGCTGGTGAGGAGGAAGATTATTTGATGACAGCCTTCTTTGCTATGGCTCCCAGCCAGGAAGCAGCCTCCTCTTCTATCGCGCATGGGCAGCCATAAGAATTTATGTTTGAAGTATTTTCACAATGCTACCTCAGCACTTTAGGGCATTTAGTGGACCAAGTCATCTTCTCTTGGTGGCGGCTGCAAACAGCCAATTTTCTTTGCTCACAGTTGTGGAATAGTTGCAGCTCAATTACATTTCCTGTCCAAGTTGGGATTACAGGTATGAGTGCTTGGTACTCTAATCTGGTTAGTGCGAATCTCTTCTTTTGCTGACAAGGCGGCTCCTGCAGGATTTCATGTTTGAAGTAGCTCTAGCATGACTCATAGTTGAAAGTCACTGTCAGGAGTATTCCTGTGGGACTGCCTCGGATTTGCAGTTTTGACATGTGCGATGGCAGAGATTCGGTTTAAGCCGCTGTGAGGCCTGCTAGTTTTGCACTGCTATAGGTGGCTTATTTAATCCATTAGTAGACGAGATCTGGAGTGCGGTATATATCAGCCTGAGCTATGTTGGAGTCGTATGTAGTTTTGCATGGTCACCGCATGTCAAGTGCAGTCATTGAGATCCATTTAATAACAGCGGTATCTGGAAGTTGCCAGCTGTGCTACCCAGATTGTACCCTGTTCCTTGTGTGATAATGTTATTGATTGTCAGTGCACGGACACCTAAGTATCAAAATATCTGAGGTTTCCAATGCAACGAAGGAAACTGCAAATTCACTCCAATAAGCTGCAGCCCCTAGCTTAGTACTGGCATGACCTCACAGCAAAAAGAATCCTGGCAATACTGCCATGCTTCACATCACGTGCTGGCATTATGCACCATTGCAGCTGTCGGACTGCTCTTGCCACGAGTTGCGAACAAAGGCCCGGCCGAATAAAGAGTATCTATTTAATACCGCATCCCATAATCGTTTTTGTCGAGTGCAATTACTCTGTCGCCTGGGGAAAACTGAGTCACACTCGTTGGTGGGTAGGACGTCCCGCTCTGATGTTCGGATCCCGACGGGACAAGCACTCTTGAGGAGCTCAACCACACCCCTTGAAGGGCTCCCTTTCTCGAGATATCTTCTCATTTGCTGCATTGCAAATGGAAAACACAGGTCATCTGTCGTGATTATCAGGAGGAAGCGAGTGCTTTGTCACCCTCGCCAAACTACCGAGAGACTTTCAAGGTGATCCTGCACGTTGCAGGCTCTTTGTCCACCAACTTACCGTTTAAGTTTTGGTTTTAAATCATTTGCCGTGAGATTGTACGAGTTGGGGTAATTATTGGGCCGCGAAAGGGTACTTTGGTTTGCTGCATGCCTCCTTAGTCAACAGACGGTTGTCGTCCCTCCACGATATTGAGTACCCCAATTCACGGATATTAAGACGGTCCACAGTCTCTGATCTATCGAGAGGTTGTGCCAGCGGCGATGTGTCATGAGGTCCTTGCAACGCAGAGCTTTGTCATGGAGCATGCCTGCTTCACTAGGACTGTCTTCCGCTCAGAGCAAGCGCTAAGCACAAAGCTGCGATGCAGGAAGTTTTTTTGTGGAAAAAAAACCATGGAGGTGCCTATGCTCCACAAAATCCGGACGACGATCGTCATGGCGATTGCCTTCACAGGTGAACAGGATCCTCTCTGTTTGCCGTTTACACATCATCAAGCTCCTAAAATTCTCGTTCTTGTCTGTGTGCGTCTATGAACAACTCAAGCACCCGTCTTTTGCGATGAGACACTGCATTGGTGGCTGCACACAATTCTCTGCGTGTGCTGTATGACAGCCTCCGTCCCTTGACACTCTTGGTGTGCGTGCAGCTGAGCATGCTGACGTGATGGTTGTCTCGGCCCTGTACCTTCCCATAGGACGCTCGCTCGATGTGTCTGTATCAAAGCTGGGAGAGCTTTCCATGTGGAGGGGTCTTGTCACGGTGTGCCCATGACAAATGCCCACCTGCTTGTTACATGACATGCAGTAATTCTGTTAGATGAGATGTAACTGAGTGTGAGGTTGCCTGCCATTGAAGAGAACAAATGCATGCGCGCTCAAGGCAACCTACTTGAGACTTGCAGAACTCTGTGTGTAGCAGACTGCTCTGATAAATTTGCTCTTTTTGTTTTGACGGAGTCTGCGTGGGCACAATTTAAAACTTAGAGCATCCGAGACTGTCCAAAAGCTTCTCACTTACATGCAAAGCCAAGTTTTGTCAATGCAGCCAATCTAGGTAGCATGAATGTGCAGGCCATCATTGTGCCATTTGTGGGCGTGGCGGGAAACATGATCAACAGGATTTATCTGATCACTGGCGGAGCTCTCATCTGGGCTGGCATGAGCACAGCCTTTGGATTCTCCACATCCTATTCCCAGGTAAATCTGAGAAGGCTGCCGACCACAAAGAAGCGGCACCTTGCTTCTCTGTCTTATGGGAGCGTCCACTGCGACTTTAGAGTGGGACTTTGCTTACCCACGAGTTGTTGCCGTTGCTCTGACCATCTCTCGGATACAGGAGCATACTGTAGTCCTCATTCTGAAAGCTGCAATACACATTTATTTTTGGCCAAAAAGGGTGGATAAATAAGACCCTACTAGGTATCTCCCAAAATATAAACCCCATGATGATTTTGAGACCAGATTCGGAAAGCTCTCGACAAGCCCAATCCATTAGAGCATGACCCTGGTATCAAAGTGTCAGGAAGACCTCTAAAAGTTGCTTACGTAATTAACCAGCACTGCCGGGGGTGCGGGTTTTAGAATTGAGTACTACAGTGTTTCCTTTGACGGCGTGCAGAGTGCCTAACTGTCCCAATAAGCTAAAGACTATTGTGCGGGGCCATTTGTAACTTTCACGTCACTGGAAAGTGAACTTTGTCCTAACGAATTGGCCCCGGCTGGCGGGGGCCGGTACAAATACTGAGCACCGTGCCCACGGTTGA
>JADEYI010001142.1_pt1 | contig 23270 bp, 21 predicted proteins | sample 8542331 | NCBI WGS metagenome assembly JADEYI01 (sample SAMN16510988, study PRJNA670497) | mine drainage metagenome | isolation source: biofilm near Copperflume 1 | place: Germany: Marsberg coppermine Kilianstollen | collected 2018-02
TGTAGCCACATCGTCGGCAGGCCGCGGTCCCCTGTCAATGTGGCGTGGCGGCGCCGCCCGCGGTAGTCTGGCCGGACGAAATACGAATACGCTACAGGAGCCCGCCGTGCTGCCACTGATGGATATCCTGCCGCCGAGGGTTCGCGGGTGAGCGAGACGATCCGTGTCCAAATTCTCCGCCCTGGTGCCAGGCTGCCAGTCCGCGCGACGGACGGGGCCTCGGGCTATGACGTCTACGCCTGCCTCAGCGGTGGTGCCGTGCGCCTGGGGCCACACCCCACGCTCGTCCCGACGGGGATCGCGATCGAAGTGCCGCCGGGTCTCGATGCGCAGCTGCGCCCTCGGAGTGGGCTCGGGACGAAGGGCGTGCTCGCCACGTTCGGGACGATTGATGCGGACTTTCGAGGTGAGCTGAAGGTCAACATGTACACGATGGCGGCGGACATTGAGCACGTCGTCCAGGATGGAGACCGCATCGGGCAGCTCGTCATAACGCAACTCGCCACCGTGGAGTTCGCGCCGGCACTGGTGCTCTCCGAAACGCGTCGTGGCGAGGCTGGCCACGGCAGCACCGGCCGCTAAATAGCGTCACCTTTGGCGCTAACCGCCACATCCGGTATCCTTCGAAGGTTACGTTCAGCAAGGAAACTCACCACCATGGCCTATGAACTCGATACGCTCGCGGCAACGCAGCAGCGCAGTGACATCCCTGACTTCGGCAGCGGCGACACCGTGCGTGTGCACGCCAAGGTTGTCGAAGGAGACAAAGAGCGCATCCAGGTCTTCGAAGGCGTCGTCATTCGCAAGCGGATGAAGGGGCTCGTCTCCAACTTCACGGTTCGCAAGCTGGCGAGTGGCGTCGGTGTCGAGCGCACCTTCCCTGTGAACAGCCCGCGTGTCGACAAGGTCGAAGTGGTGCGCCACGGCAAGGTCCGGCGCAAGAACCTGTACTACCTTCGCGGACTGACCGGCAAGGCAGCGCGCATCAAAGAGAAGCGCTTCTAAACCAGCAAAGCGCCTGCTTCTCTCGCTGACCTCGCCAGCCGCCTATCGCACCACGATCTTGCCGCTCATCGCCGGGCCGTACACGCCACAGTGATAGTTGTAGGTTCCGGCCGTCGTGAAGGTGAACGAGAACGTCCCCGACCCCTGGTGCGTGCCCGAATCGACGGCCGTCGAATCGAATGTGCCTACGACGGAGTGCTGATTCTTGCCCGTCCACTCCCATACGACCGTGGTGCCCGGCGGCACCGTGAGCGTAGATGGCGTGAACTTGTTGTCTGAAATGGTGACAGCGAAGGCCAGCGGGCCCCCGTCCCGGGCAGATGGCGTTGGGCTGCTTGCGCCTCGCCCGCAACCTGCCAACAGGATGGTTGCGAGGCAGGCGCCCACCAACGCCAGCGTCAGCGCGTCCACGCGAGATGGGCCGTCGGGCGGCCGGCACCGCGACATTCAGTCTTCCACCGAAGCGACGAAGGGATACAGTTCCTGGCCGCCGTTGGCGAGCTCGATGGCGGCCCCCTTGAACCGACCCGCGGCGGCAACGCGGAGCGCTTCAGCAGCGCCAGCCGGGATGGGAGCGCCATAGTAGATAGTGATCAGCCCGGCCTCGGCCGCGCCCGCCGCCGCGAGGCCATCGAGCAGCGCCTCGCCGAGACCCGGGCAGGATGCAACGACCCTACCATCGCACAATGCCACGGCGTCCCCCTTTGCGACTGTCACGCCATCGACGGTCCGGTTCGCCGTTGCAGTCGCCACCTCTACGGTCCGAACAGCGGCAGCGGCTTCGGCCATTGCCGCCACGTTCGCATCCGTCGTATAGCCGCTCTTGAAGGCAAACGCCGCTGCGATGCCCTGCGCGAGCGACGCGGTGGGCACGATGTGGACCTGGCATCGCGCCATGTCACGCGCCTGTTGAGCGGCGAAAAGGACGTCCCTGTGGTTGGGCAGGAGGATTACGTGTGCGGCGTGGAGCCGTTCCACCGCCTCGATGATTTCGCCGACCGCTGGCTTCTGGGCGTCGCCGAGGTCGCTCGTCGCCGCGCCCAGGCCGTGGAAGACAGCGTCGAAGCCGGCGCCGCGGCTCAGGGCAAGCAGGGCGGCCTGTGCGCTGGCACCGCTTCCCGTTTCCCGAAAGCTTCGGTTCTGGGCACTCATGTCCTCGACCTTCAACCGTGATAGGCGCCCCATCTTCTCCGCGGCGCCAATGATCGCTCGGGGATCATATGTATGGACGTGAACGCGGGCGCACTGTTCGTCTCCGACCACTACGACCGACGTGTTGCGATGGTCGTTCGCGACCTGCTGTAGTCTCGCGAGGTCGATAGGTCCGGAGAGGCGTTCGACGAGGAACTCAGTGCAAAACCCGAGGGGATCCGCACCGGCGATGGCATCGTGATCAAGGATGCGCGGCTCGGCTCGCGCCAACGGCGGGGAGCGCGGCGGCTCGCCCGTGAGCCCGGCCACCAGGCCCCGCAGGATGGCGCAGATGCCTTCGCCGCCGGCGTCCGGCACACCGGCGGCGCGGAGGGAATCCAGCTGGTCCAGCGTGGCGGCTTCGGCGGTCTCGGCCGCATCGAGCGCTTCCGAGAGCAAATCCAGGCAGTTCGCGCCCGCGCCGCCGTCAGGGAGGCGGCCAGCCAACTCACTGGCGCGTTCAGCGGTGCGCCGCAGGACCGTCAGCATGGTCCCTTCGGCAGGCGTGGATACGGCCGCGTAGGCAGCACTCGCTGCCGATGTGAGGCCCGCCGCGAGCGCAGCCGCATCAAAGTGCTCGCGCTCTCCCATAGCGGCGGCGAATCCGCGCAGCGCCTGCGAAAGGATCACGCCAGAATTTCCGCGCGCGCCATAGAGGGCTCCGTGGGCGATGGCAGTGAGGACGTCGGCTACAGCCGGCGCTTCCGCGAGTCTCATCGCTTCGGCAACGCCGTCGCGGAGCGTACCCGACATATTCGTCCCCGTGTCACCGTCGGGCACGGGATAGACGTTGATTGCGTCGATGTCAGGGGCCATGGCGGAGAGGTAGTCTGCTGCCGAGGCAAAGGCGCTGCGCAGGCGCGATCCCCCGATGAGCTGTCTGTCCGCCTGCTTTGCTAGCACATCCCCTCACTGCCGCTACGGTTGGCCGTTAGCAGGGCCCCGTGATACCGTGGCATTCGATTCTTTCACACAAGGAACCAAGACGCATGGCTAGTGGCGCCTGCGACGTTTGCAGCAAGACCACCATGTTTGGGCGGCACATCCGCCACACCCATGGTGGCCGCTGGGAACGCAAAGCAACAAAGAAAAGCCGGCTGTTCAAGCCGAATGTCCAGAAACAGCGGGTGTTCGTGGCCGGCGACTGGTATCGCCTCAATATCTGCACGCGTTGTCTGAGGACACTCGCGAAAGTCGCCTGACGGCCTCCGCAGGCGGATCGGAAACTCTTTAGTCGCGTCGTGGTCTCTGGTAGCGAGGGCCACGAGCGCGTCCTCCCGGCACCCTTTGCAGACGAAGTTGTGGCCCAGTCGCAGACGCGGGCCTAAGCGCCCGTTCGCGTTCCTGAGGCTGCCATCTGAGCGGCATAGAGCGCTGCACCCACGATGCCCGCATCGTTCCCGAGCGTAGCTGCGACGATTCGCGGGCGCACGTGGATCCTGGGCAGGAACTTCTCCGGCGTTGCGCTCACGCCACCGCCGATGATGATCAGGTCCGGCCACATGAGCCGGTCCAGCGCGTTCAGGTATTCTTCCACGCGCTTGGCCCAGGAGCCCCACGAAAGGTGTTTTCGCTCCCGCACAAGCTCCGCGGCGCGCCGTTCGGCGTCCTTGCCGCGCACTTCGATGTGGCCGAGCTCGGTGCTTGGGATGAGGTCTCCGTTGTGGAAGAGGCCGCAGCCAATTCCCGTCCCCAGCGTGATCATCAGCACAACGCCACGCGTCCCGCGGCCGGCGCCGAAGCGCAGCTCGGCAAGCCCCGCAGCGTCGGCATCGTTGACCACGGTTGTGGGGCGTCCGGTTGCCTCGCCCAGCAGGGCCGCGACGTCGGTGCCAATCCATCGCCGGTTCACGTTCGCCGCACTCTCCGCCTTGCCGTCCTTGATCACTGCTGGAAACCCGGCCCCGACAACCGTCAGCGAACGAAGCTCGCCGTCGTCGACGATCTCCTTTACTGTCGCGGCCACGGCCGCCGGTGTTGCGGGATGTGGCGTCTTTAGCCGTTTGCGTGCCGTCGTCAGTTTTCCCGCCTCGAGGTCGACGGCTGCGGCCTTGATCCCGGTCCCTCCGATATCGATGCCGAGGGCGATGGCCAAGGGTGCCTCCTGGCGGCCCCTGGCCGCAGGTCCCATTCTCCGCGTTCAGGCCGGGTTACGCACTCCGGTCGCAGCCCAATACCGCCAGAATCCAGAAACACGCCAACCGGGCCAACATAGGCACGCTGCCTTTCTGGCGCGATCGTGCGACGATAAGAGGAGCCCCCAAAACACTCCAGCGAGGGGCCGGGAGGATTGTGCAATGGCAGTTCCGAGAAGTGGATTCCACGCTTCGACTTCCGGGGCGGATTCCCGCTGATGACGGCTGCCGCGCCACCGACCACGGAACAGATCTGCATTAACACCCTTCGCACGCTCGCGATGGACGCAGTCGAGAAGGCGAAGTCGGGCCACGCCGGTGCGCCTATGGGCGCCGCGCCCATGGCCTATGTCCTCTGGACGCGCTTTCTCAAACATAATCCGGCCGACCCCCACTGGTTCGACCGCGATCGTTTTGTGCTGAGCGCTGGCCACGCCTCCATGCTCCTCTATAGCCTGCTCCACCTCAGCGGCTATGACCTTCCGTTGGAGGAGCTCGAGCGGTTCCGGCAGTGGGGCAGCAAGACACCGGGCCACCCGGAATACCGGCACACGCCAGGCGTGGAACTCACCACCGGCCCCCTCGGTGCCGGATTCGCGATGAGCGTCGGCATAGCGATCGCTGAAAAGACGCTCGCCGCACGCTTCAACCGGCCCGGGCACACCGTCATCGACCACCACACATATGGCATCTGTAGCGACGGCGACCTCATGGAAGGTGTCGCTTCTGAAGCGGCATCCCTCGCCGGCCGTCTCGGCCTCGGGAAACTCATCTTCCTCTACGACGACAACTCCATCACCATCGAAGGCAGCACGGCCCTGGCCTTCACTGAAGACACCGGCAAGCGCTTTGAGGCTTACGGCTGGCAGGTGCTCCGCATCGACGGTGAGGATGTGGCAGCGGTGGAAGCCGCCCTCGTCGCTGCGCGCGCTGATTCGGGCCGTCCCTCGCTCATCATGGCTCGTACCGTGATTGCGCACGGCAGCCCAAACAAGGCAGGGACAGCGGCAGCGCACAGCAACCCGCTCGGGGCCGCGGAACTGCGCCTGACGAAAGAGGCGTTGGGTTGGCCGCTGGAGCCCACATTCTATGTCCCCGGCGAGGCGCTCTCTGTTTATCGGAAGGCAGTCCCGGAGGGCCACGCCGCGCAGGCCGCCTGGAACGCCCGGATGGACGCCTATGCGCTCGAATTTCCCGCCGAGGCAGCCACTCTTCGGAGCCTGGTCGCCGGCACGCTTCCGACTGGCTGGGAGTCTGCGCTGCCGGTGTTCTCGGCCGCCGGTGGGGCGATGGCGACTCGTGCAGCCTCGGGGAAGACGCTTGCAGCCCTTGCCCCGGTGCTCGATGGCCTCGTCGGCGGTTCCGGCGATCTCGCCCCCTCCACCAACACCTTTCTCAAGGAATATGGCGCGCTGGGAGTCGATGGTTGGGACGGCCGCAACCTCCACTTCGGCGTCCGCGAACACGCAATGGCCAGCGCTGTCAATGGCATGGCCCTCCACGGCGGACTGATCCCCTATTCCGGCACGTTCATGGTGTTTTCGGACTACATGCGCCCGGCAATCCGCCTGGGGGCGATCATGCAGACGCACGCCATCTTCGTCTTCACGCACGACAGCATCGGTGTGGGTGAAGACGGGCCGACGCACCAGCCCGTCGAGCAGCTCGCCTCGCTGCGCGCGATGCCGGGCCTGCGCGTTGTCCGGCCGGGGGACGCCAACGAAACGGCCGCGGCATGGAAGCTCGCGATCGAATCGCCCGGCCCGACCGCCATGGTCCTTTCGCGCCAGGACGTGCCCACCCTGGACGATGTGGAACGGATCCACGCTGGCGTGGCCCGTGGCGCCTATGTGCTCTCCGACCCACCTTCCGGCGAACCAGAGGTTGCACTCCTCGCGACCGGTTCGGAAGTCGGTCTCGCCCTTGCCGCACGTGACCTGCTTGTCGCCGATGGCATCCCCACGCGTGTAGTGAGCATGCCGTGCTGGGAAGTCTTTGAAGCACAGGATCGGCACTACCGCGAAACCGTACTCCCGCCCGCTTTGCGGGCACGAGTTGCGGTCGAGGCCGGGGCGACGTTCGGCTGGGAGCGATACACCGGCGACGCCGGGGCCGTGGTTGGGCTGGACCACTTTGGCGCATCAGCGGCGGCGCCAACCCTGTTCGAGAAGTTCGGCTTCACCCCTGCGGGCGTCGCCGAACGCGCCAGGGACGTCCTACGCCGGCTCACCCTGGCGGCGCCCTAGCCCCGCCGAACATGCCCGTGGCGTCGGGGGCGCAGCTCGGGCACAGCAAGGTCACCCGTGGCGCAGAAGCCCGGGCGATCGTGAGGAGGCTCTCAATGGTTACTCCTGTGCGGGCCAGTGCTACGCGTCAGCTCGTCTCCTGCGGACAGAGCCCCTGGCTGGACTACATCCGCCGCGGACTGCTCACATCCGGTGAGTTCGGGCGCATGGTCGCCGACGGCTGGATTACCGGCGTCACCTCCAACCCGACGATCTTCGAAAAGGCGATCGCCGGTTCAACCGACTACGATGACGCGCTCGCCGCGCTCGCCAACGGCCCGCGCATCGAGGCCTACGACGCGTTTGTCTCCATCGCCATCGAAGATATCCGCCTCGCGGCCGATGCCCTTCGGCCGGTTTACGATGCCACCCAGGCGGTCGATGGCTACGTCTCCTTCGAGCTGCCGCCCGGTATCGAGCATGACGCCGCCGCTTCGGTGGCGGAGGCAAAGCGCCTCTTCGCACTGCTGGACCGCCCGAACGTGATGATCAAGGTGCCCGGTACGCCCGAAGGCTGTGTCGCGTTGGAGGAGCTCATCGCTTCTGGCGTGAACAGCAACATGACCCTGCTTTTTGCGATCTCCGCATATGAACGCTGTGTGGAGGCCTACCTGGCCGGTCTCGAACGGCGGCTGCAAGCAGGCGAGCCGCTGGAGCGCATCGCGAGCGTCGCCTCCTTCTTCGTCTCGCGCCTCGATACGGCCGTCGATGCGCAGCTCCCGAAGGACTCTCCACTGCGCGGCGAAGCGGCGGTTGCCAATGCCCGAGTGGCCTACGCGCACTTCCTCGATCGCTTCCGCGGGCCCCGCTGGGAGCGGCTGGCGGCGGCCGGGGCACGCGTGCAACGCCCACTCTGGGCCTCCACCGGCACAAAAGACGCTGCCTACTCCGACGTCGTCTACGTCGAGCGTCTGGTCGCTGAAAACACCGTAAATACCATGCCCGAAGCCACGCTGCGTGCCCTCCTCGACCACGGAAAGGTGAAGCCGTCGATTGTCGATGCCATCCCCGCCGCGGAGCGCGACCTCGCCGCTTTCAAGGCAGCGGGTATCGACCTCGATGCCGTCACGGCGAAGTTGCTCGTCGATGGGTTGGCATCCTTCGAGAAAGACTTCGTCAACCTCCTCGATCGGATAGGGTCCACCATCGCTCTCAATCGCGTGGGCGGGGCGAACGCCGGTGCAGCGCTTGGGCTCGTCGCGGGTGCCGTCCGGACACGCCTTGCGAAACTGGCGGAGGGCGACGTCATCGACCGCATCTGGAGCGGCGACTACACGCTGTGGAAGCCTGAGCCGGCGGAGATTTCCAACCGCCTTGGTTGGATCCCCGTCATCGATACGATGATCGGCGAGGTTGATCGCCTTCGTGCCTTCGCGGCCCGTGTTGCAGGCGAGGGATACACCACCGCCGTCGTCCTTGGCATGGGTGGCTCAAGCCTCGCCCCGGAGGTGCTGCAGGAGACCTTCGGCCCAGCGCCGGCCATGCTCGATCTCAAGGTCCTGGACACGACCGATCCGGAGCAGATACTCGCGGTCGAGCGCGGACTGGATCTGGCAAAGACGTTGTTCATCGTCTCCAGCAAGTCAGGTGGGACGATAGAGACCCTGAGCCACTTTGCCCACTTCTGGGGGAAGCAGCCAGACGGCAAGCACTTTGTGGCCATCACCGACGCTGGTACTTCCCTTGAAGCGCTCGCTCGCGCGCATCGCTTCCGCGAGGTATTCCTCAACCCTCCCGACATTGGCGGCCGCTATTCGGCGCTTTCCTACTTCGGGCTCGTCCCTGCGGCCCTCCTGGGTGTGGATATCCAACGGCTGCTGGACCGCGGCCGGGAGATGCAGCAGGCGTGCCGTCCATGCGTTTCCGCCGCCGAGAATCCTGGTGCCTGGCTTGGCGGCGTGCTCGGCGAAGCTGCACTCGCCGGCCACGACAAGCTGACCTTCGCGCTGCCTCGGCCGCTGGCCACGCTCGGATACTGGATTGAACAGCTCATCGCCGAATCTACCGGCAAAGAAGGCAAAGGAATCATTCCCGTCGAGGGAGAGCCGCTCGGCGAGCCTGCGGTATATGGCAAGGACCGGCTGTTTGTGGCAATTGGCGATGCCACGGCGCTCGCGTCGCTCGAATCCGCCGGCCAGCCAGTCGTGCGCCTCGGCTACGGCGACCCCTACCAGATTGGCGCCGAGTTCGTGCGCTGGGAGTTCGCCACTGCCGTTGCCGGCTCCATTCTTGGCATCAACCCGTTCGACCAGCCCAACGTACAGGAGGCCAAAGACGCGACCGCTCGCATCCTCGCTGGCGAACACGTCGACCCGGCGACGCCGTCTGTGCAGGACGTTCTCGCGGAGGTAAAGCCCGGCGACTACATAGCGATTACCGCCTATGTCCCGCGTTCCCCCGAGATGATGGAGAGGTTGGGCCGAGCACGGGTGCAGTTGCGCGATCGGTACCATTCGGCCACCACGCTGGGGTTTGGCCCGCGGTTCCAGCATTCGACCGGCCAGCTCCATAAGGGCGGGCCCAACACCGGCATCTTCCTCCAAATCGTGGGCTCGGAGGCAGACGACGTCGCCATCCCGGGGCAGCAGTACACGTTCGGTGCGCTCGAACGGGCCCAGGCACTCGGTGACCTCGCTTCGTTGCGCGCGCATGGCAGGCGGGTCGCAAGGTGCACCGTGGCGCAGTTGGAACAGGCCGCCAACGAGCAGGCGCGATGAGCAGGGCGGCAGGCAGTCGCGGTCCCGTCTCCAGGGAAACGAGGACGGCGGAGAGCGTGGGTCAAGCTGATCACGCCGCCGCGGTCCCGCCGTTGGTAGCCGTGCCGCTTCAGGTTGACGCTGACGCGCACTCGGTGGGTCGTGGATGACGTTTGGACCACCCGAATCGCAGGATGTCGTCATCATCGGTGCGACCGGCGACCTGGCGCGCCGTAAGCTTCTGCCCGCGCTCTACAATCTGTACCTGCAAGGCCTGCTCCCGGAAGAGGGCCGGATCATCGGCTTCGCCCGCGGTGCGTCCGATGACGGGAAGTTCCGCGGCCTTGCCGCCCGCGCTATAGGTGAATTCTCGCGCACGCCGCTTGACGATGTGCGTTGGCCCCAATTCGCTTCCCGCTTGCACTACGTATCCGGCGAACAGGGCTTTGCCGGGGTGAAAGCCTGCTGCCCTGCGCCTTATCGGCTCATTTACCTCGCAATCCCACCATCTGCCTTTCCGGACACGATCAGGGGCCTTGGCACGGCGGGGCTCGCCGAAGGCGCGCGCCTGGTGGTCGAAAAGCCGTTTGGCCGCGACGTCGAAAGCGCCCGCATGCTTGGCGAGGCGATTCATGCCGTTTTCCGGGAATCGCAGGTCTTCCGCATCGACCACTACCTGGGCAAGGAAACGGTCCAGAATATCTTCGTATTTCGCTTCGCAAACTCCGCGTTCGAGCGGGTTTGGAACCGTGACGCCATCGACCACTTCCAGTTCACGGTGGCGGAGAGCGTCGGTATCGAAGGCCGCGGGTCGTTTTATGAGGAGACCGGCGCGCTGCGCGATATCCTTCAGAACCACGTCTTCCAGGTCCTCGCTCTGCTCACCATGGAGCCGCCGTCCTCTATCAGTTCAGAGCCGGTGCGTGACGAGAAGATCAAGCTTTTTCGAGCGATGCGGCCGCTCACCGTCGAAGATACCGTCCGCGGGCAGTACACGCGTAGACAGGTCGATGGAGCCACAGTCCCGGGGTACCGGGAGGAGCCCGGGGTCGCTCCGGATTCGCAGACGGAGACGTTCGCCGCCGTCCGGCTCCACATCGACAACTGGCGCTGGGCCGGTGTCCCGTTCTTCTTGCGCACAGGCAAGCGACTGCCACGCCACGCGACGGAGGTGGTCGTCTCGTTTCGCGAAGCGCCTGTCCCGATGTTTGCTGGGACGGGCGTTGAACAGCTCCCCCCAAACCGACTAACAATCGTGATCCAGCCTCAGGAGCAGATTCGCTTCGAGTTCATGGCGAAGGTGCCCGGCCCACAGCTGGATGTCGAACCGGTCACCATGGAGTTTTCATACGACACAGCGTTCAAGACGGTGCCTGCAGAAGCCTATGAGCGGCTCCTCCACGACGCCATGAACGGTGATGCGACGCTCTTCGCGCGAGCGGACAGTGTCGAGCGTGCCTGGGAAGTGGTTGAGCCAATCCTCTCCGCCATGCCGCCGGTCGCGCCATATCCGGCCGGTACGTGGGGCCCTCCTGGGGCTGATGCCCTGATCGCCCCGAGGACGTGGATCCAGCCGGGCACGGTGCACGCGTGAGCGGGCCAATCGTGCGCGAACTGATGGTCAACGACGACGTCGCCGCTGCTGGCGAACGGCTCTTCGCCAGGCTAAGTCCGCGCACCGTCGCGCTTTCAGGGGGTTCCACGCCGAAAGCGCTCTACGAGCGCCTCGCTGGCCTCAGTTATCCGTGGGAGTCGACTGACATCTTCTTCGGTGATGAACGGTGCGTGCCGCCGCAGCACCCGGACTCCAACTTTCACATGGCCGAAGGGGCCTTCCTCTCGAAGGTGCCGGCACGCGTCCACCGGATGCGTGGCGAAGATTGCGATGCCGCGGGCTATGAACGGGAATTGGCTAGCGTCTTCGGGCCGGGAGTCCCCCGATTCGACCTCATCCTCCTTGGGCTTGGCACCGATGGGCACACGGCGTCGCTCTTTCCGGGAGATGCCGCACTCGATGAGCGCCGCCGGAATGTCCTGCGCGTCGAGAGGCCCGACCACTCCCGCCTGACGCTCACCCTGTCGGTTATCAATGCGGCGAGCGTAGTTATCTTCCTGGTCGTTGGCGCTTCGAAACAGGCGGCGTTGGCTGCCCTGGTAGGTGGGAACGACATCCCCGCCGCCCGCGTTGCCGCTCGTCGAATCATCATCCTCGCCGACCCGGCCGCCGCGTCGACTCTGAAAGGGCAGGCACCGTGACTGCATCCGAACTTGTGGTACTCGTCGATGTGGACAACACATTGCTCGACAACGACGTTGTGCGCGAGCGTCTCGACGCGCGTATGCAGTCCGACCTTGGCTTGCCCGGCGCCGGCGCTTTCTGGGACATCTACGAGCGCATACGTAGCAAGCAAGGCTACGTGGACTTCCCGGCGACGATCGAGCGCTTCTGCGCCGAGTTCCCGGATCACCCACCCGCGCAGCACCTCCACGACCTCATATTCGGATTCCCCTTTCACGAGGTTGTGTACCACGACGCTGCGGCCGTCGTGGCACACCTCGACCGGATCGGTCTGCCGGTGATTCTCTCCGACGGTGACGCCACCTTCCAGCCACACAAGATCCGCGCGGCCGGGTTGGCGCAGATGTTTGATGGCCGTGTCCTCATCTTCGTCCACAAGGAGACCGAGCGCGCCCGAATTGAAGCAGCCTATCCGGCGCAGCACTACGTCATGGTCGATGACAAACCGCGCATCCATCCCGCGATGAAGCTCGCGTTCGGCAGCCGGATTACGACGGTCATGGTGTGCCAGGGCAGCTACGCGCACGACCCGGCTGCTCACGACTACCCCGGCGCGGACATCGTCATCGAGGAGATAGGAGGAATGGTCGAGCTCAGCCGCGAGGTGCTGCTCGATGCTGCGGTGGAGGCTGGCGGGCGGCACTAAGGGCGGTGTGGGCGAGCTCCCCACGGCAGGGCTGTGGTGCCCTAACCGTGACGCCAGTATCCTTCCCCCATCTGGTTGGGACGTAGCTGTGCTGCGCCCGGAAGAGTGTGCAATGGATTACGGGACGTTGCGCGTGACCACACCCGATGGGCAGGTACGCGAATATCCGATTGATACAGCTGCCGTTGTGGTCGGCCGCTCCGATGGGAACGGCGTTGTGATCGACCACGTCTCCGTTTCGCGGCGGCATGCCCAACTGCGGATTTCGGACGAGGGCGTGCTCTCCGTCGAAGACCTGAGCTCGGCAAACGGGACCTTCGTTGGCAGTCAGCGCATCAATGCGGGCTCGGCGCAGGTGGTCGCGGATGGCCAGCCCTTGCGCTTCGGTGATGTCGAAGCCCGCTTCATCGCCCCGCAGGCCGAAGCTGCCACAGCCGGGACCGGCCCGGCCGCGGCAGCTGCAGCCGCTGGTGATACACAGGCCACCATCGGTGTCGCGCTCACGTCCCCGGCTTCTGCGGTTGCCGCCGGTGCTGCCACGACGGCAACGGTCGTCGTACACAACCGGGCGAGCTGGGTGGACCAGGTCACGCTCTCAGTCCTCGACGTGCCCGAGTCCTGGGTGCGGATCGGCCGCCCGAAGCTTTCGATGGCGGCGGGGAGCCGCGACGAAGTCACGATCGTGATTCAGCCACCGCATACTTCGGAGGCCAGCGCTGGCGATCATCCCTTTTCTGTCTCCGTGGTCTCGGCGGAAAACGGGCGCGAGGTGCGTGTCCTCGGGTCGTTCGCCATCCTGCCGTTCGATGCCTTCTCCATGTCGATGACGGCCAAGGGTGGCAGCGAATATGAGGTGATCACGGAGAACAAAGGCAACACGCCGCTCAGTTGCACGCTGGAGGCCAGCGACGACGGTGGCAAACTCGACTGTCAGCTCGATCGTGATTCAGTCGAGCTCAAGCCCGGCCAACGTGAGGCGACGCGGCTCCATGTCGTCCCGCGGACACGCTCCCTGTTCGGCCAGGTCGAGCAACGAACGTTCCGGGTCGTTGCGAAGCCATCGCGGCCGGGCGTGCCTGAAGTTTCCGCCGACGGGCAGATGTCTGTGAAGCCTCCGCTGCGATTCTGGCGCATCCCGGTAGCGGCGCTCGCGGCACTCAGCCTGGTGACCTTCACGGCCTACGGGTACTACCGTCAGTGTTCGAGCCTCGGATTGCCTGGCTGCACCAGCAACTCCAATTCCACGCCGAAGCCCACACCACAGCCGTCGCCGCCCGCGCAATCGAGCGCGACGGTCGCGCCTTCGGCTGCCGCCACGGGGCTGAGAAACGGCGTGACGGCAAGCGTTGTCAACTCACCAACGGGGAGCTGCCTGCGTGTCCGCTCGGACCACGTCATCAATGCCGCGAACCCCAACAGCAACAAGCTCGGTGAGCTCTGCAATGGTGACAAGGTGACGATCGTCTCCGACTCGGTTACCGCCGGCAACTACATCTGGTGGAAGGTCGACAACGGCAAGGGGCTCGTCGGCTGGGCCGCGGAAAAGTCGACTGCCCCGGGCGCCGAAGTTTTCCTCGTGCTGTCGCAGTAGCGGCGGCAGGCGGCCCCAGGCTTCTCAGACTGTGCCGGCGGGCGTTTCGATGACTTCGAGTGCCCCGACGGCGAATGCCGGCTTTTCAGCATCGATGATCCGTTGCAGGAGCGGCCGGTCGATGGCGGTGCCTTGCGGGACCGTCAGCCGCACGGTGAAGCGAAACGCGAGGTCGCGCGAGTTCGCCAGCTGGCCGAGCGAAGGCTCCACGATCTCCGGTACAACGCCCGTGTAGATGCGGATGAATTCGCTCATCCCTTTCCGTGTGCCGCGCCAGTGGTAGAGCATGGCCGCGCTACGGATCAATTCTCGCCGCCGTTCTTCCGGCCAGCCCTCATCGAAGGCGAGCCCGAGCCAGGAACCCAGCCATGGCAGAACCGCCGCGGGGGCGACGTCCGGGTCGAACGCATGGGAGATGTTCTCCACGGTGCGGTCGATGGGGGCGAGGATAGCCTCGAAGATCAGCAGGAACCGTGCCAGGAAGCGGTTGCTGGAATAGACGCCCGGGAGGTAGTCCATGTAGCTGCTCCCGGCTTCAGGGACGCCCGGCGACTCCCAGCGAAACGGCGGCGGCTGCGGGCGCACGTCGGTCGGCCCCGCACCTGGCCCACCCGGCCCACCCGGCCCACCCGGACTTATTGGCCCCGGCGTTTCGCTTCCCCCTGCGTCGCCCGGTGCTGAGTCCGCCTGGCGGCGGCGCGAACGGGTGGCACTGGCAGACTCACGGGCGGGTTCGGCTGGCGCGCCCGGCGCGATGGCGACCTCGCGATCAGGTGGAGCCCCGGTCGGGGCGGCAGCCTCGCTCATCGTCAACGATCCCTCGGCGAGACGTTCACGACGTGCTCATAGGAGAGGAGCAGGACGTCCTCAGCCAGCGTGATCTTTTGCCCGGCGGCCCGGCTCTGCCCGGTCTGGATATCAACCTGGTAAAGCGTCACATCCTGCGCATATTCGACGCCGGGGATGGACTGGACAACCGACTGCATCTCCGAGAGATAGAGATCGCGACCAAACGGCCAGCCCGTGCCATCGGGCCCCCCCAGCAACGGGTCGAGATAGGTGCGGATGCGCTCCGCCGTCATCGCACGGACGCGTTCAGAACTCGCATGGCGCGACACAACGATGGTCGCTTCGACGGTGACACCGACATAGGCCGGACCATCCACCGCCAGGTGTGTGCCAAGCATGCGCCGTTCGTCCAGGTATGTCTTGACCTCTTCGAGGAGATCCGGGTCCGGCTGCAGCGTTTGCAGGGTCCGCGGGTGGTCTGGTGGGACGACAGGCACCACAAGCAGCTCCACCGTGCCCGGTGGCACGGCACTCCCTCCCTGTTCGTTGCGGACCTGGATGCAGCGCGCCCGCGCTACTCTCCGTGAGGCCTCCATCGCGAGGAACTCATAGTCCTGCACTGTCACAGCGCGGTCCTGCGAGCGGAGCGCCATCGGCGCGCGTTCCTTCGCCGAATCCAGCGACTCGGCATCGAGCCCGCCCCCTGCGGCTTCCCGGTTGGTCACGCTGGAAACGTAGGGGATGGCTGATCGTAGGACGTTGAGGGTGTTCGGGCCGGTGTTCCCGACCAATCCGCCGCCCAGCCGGTAGCGATACATCCGCACGGCGGCGCCTTTGGGCGGGACCGCGCCATACGAACGCTCCACACCGTTGGGCTGCCGGATCGTGGGCCCAAACGTGACAGTGCCGCTCACGCCGTCGACCGCGTAGTGGAGGTCGTCGCGGCCCGATTCCCGGAACGTGGCGACTTCGGTCCAGCGAGTCCAGTTGCCATCCTCGTTCTGCGTTTCAAGGTACTCGTCAGGTGTCCGCGGGAGCAACGGCGTGTTGCTCAATTGAAAGGTCTGGCCGGGGACGCCTGTGCTTCGGCCGAGGACTTCTCCGGGGATGACCGTCGAGTGGGTCGCCCAGGCAGAGCCACCAATAGCGGTGACTGCAACGGTGTTCAACTTCGGTGAAGCGGAGTAGGTGGGCTGCCGCAGGCGTGGCTGCAAGACGCGCACGCGCAGCCAATGCGCGGTGTGCCGCATGAGGATTCGCGTCTCCATCCCTTCCGGGAGGCGCAGGCGCACGGTCCCGGCCTGGTTCAGGCCGCCGGTTTCGTCGAGTTCGAGGGCACAGCGCACCCAGCCCCGGACGTCGCCGCACCAGGTTTCCCACGCGATCGGCGGGTCCTTCGGGTCCACACCGATGCCTTCAACGCGACAATCGATGTTCAAAGCGATGAGGTGCGAACTCAAGTTTTCCGGGAAGCCAAGGTAGAGCGCGTCCCCGGGCAACGGGATGTGCTGGAAAACTTCGAAATACTCATCATCTGCATCGAGTCGAGTCAGAAAATTGGTGAAGGTCGCGCCGTCGCTTGAAGAAAGCGCGTAGGAGAGCGTCGGTGGCCAGATCACGAGGTCTTCGTCGGTTGTGAAAGTGATCGGCCGCGTCGAAGCCGCTGGCAGGGTGGAAACCTCGGTGCCGCGTGGGACCGTGAGTGGCCCGGGGAGCGGCGCGGAGAGACCAAAGGTCAATGCTGTGCGGGCCGCGACGGGCTCCTTGCGCTGGATTCCCAGCAGGTCCAGAAAGCGGAGGTAATTTTTCTCCGGCACGCGGTTCAGCCGATAGAGTAGCAAGTCCGTCATCCACGCGAAAAGCTCGATGAGCGTCACGCCCGGGTCCGACACGTTGTGGTCGGTCCATTCCGGGCAGTAGCGCGGGATCATCTCCTTCGCCTCGTTGACGATGTCCTGGAAGTGCCGGTCGTCGAGCTGCGGGTCAGGTAGTGGCATGTGCGAGCGCTCCGTAGTCTCCTGGTGGGCGGACGATGTAGCCAGGCGCGCCGATATGGCCGGCGGCGATGGGTGCGGAAGACGGCGAGCGGGTCATTCCTCCCTGATGAGATAGAAGGGATAGACCAGGGACCGCTCATCCTTGGTGGCACGTATACGGTAGGTGATGCCGATGAGCAATCGGCCGACGGACGCCTGGCTGAGATCAGCAGTAACCGTGATCCCGAGCACATCGATCCGCGGCTCCCACCATCCCAGCGCGTCTTCCACGTAGCGCTTGGCGAGCCCGAGCGTCTCTCCGTTCACCGGGTCGAACACGAGTTCATGGATGCGGCAACCAAAGTTCGGCCGCATCACGCGCTCCCCGATAGATGTCCCGAGGATGAGCGAGATTGACTCGTCGATGTCGAAGTAGTCGCTCGAAAGCGCGATGTTCCCCCGCGCCCCGGGTGCCACCGGGAACGACCAACCACGTCCGACCAGTTCGTTGAATGCCATAGCGCCCCGGTAGTCTAACGGATTTTTACTGTGGCTACCCACGAGCCGGGCCTGGGGTCCAGCGCTGCCGCAACGGTGCGACTGCCGCGACCGCTGCTTAATTCAGGGTCAACAGTTTCCCCTTGATCGCCGTCAGCGTCTCTCCCTCGATCTGGAGCATCTTCCCCGAGATCTTGACGCTGGCCTTGCCCGTGAGTTCGAGCTGCGCATCGGCCACCACCGAGATGTTGGAGCCCGTGACGGAGACCTTCCCGCCCTTGATCGTGATCTGCGTGCTGCCGTCGACCTCGGCCGTCTTCGATTTGATGTCCATTTCGGTGTCGGCTTCAATGATGATCTTGTTGCCGACCGAGTCGATGGTGATCTTGTTCTTCCCGGCGGCATCGATCACCTGGATCCCCTTCTTGCTATCGGAGTCGTCGAGGAGAATCGTGTGCCCGGCCCTCGTCTTGATAATCCGTTGCTCGACCTTCCCGTCCTTGAATGCCACGTTCTGGGCGATGGGTGTCGCATCCGTGCCATTCCAGAGCGCGCCAATGATGTAGGGACGCCGAGGATCGCCCTGCTCGAAGGCAACCAGTACTTCGTCGTTGACTTCCGGGTAAAACAGCATTCCGCGACTCCCACCTGCCATGGGCGAGGCAAGCCGGGCCCATGCGCTTTCGATGTCGCTGCCCGTCTTCGGCATCCATGGGAACGAAACCTTGACGCGGCCGAGGCCACCCTCGGAGTCATCCAGGTTGGTCACGATTCCGACCACCACGTTGCGCTCGGTCAGGCTGTGGAATCGCGCCCCGACGCCGCTGCCCGTCGAAACGAGGTCCGCGGCGGTCTCGCCGCTGCCGTTGCTCACCTCGATTTCGGTGGTATAACCGCCGCTGGTGTCATAACGATGGAGTGCCCGCGTGACAAGGTAGGTGCCGCTGAAGCGGTCGCCCAGTTGCGACAGCGCAACCTTGTGACCCGCCTGAATGGAAGGGTTGCCGACACAGAGGCCGTCGGCATTGATGTCGCCTCGCCGCATGCGATTCAGGAGCGACTGTGCCGCGTGATTCGCTTCGCTCTGATCCTTCACTCCGGCGTCACTGAATCCGAGGTCTCCGGTGGCACCAAACTTGGTAGCGGCGCCGTGTCCGTCTTTGCCGAGATTCAGGCTGTTCACGGCCTCCGCTGACGACGCGGTACCGACGATCGCCGACTTTTGCTTCACGTCCCAGCCATAGACCGTGGCGGAGTCCCATTGCGATGCCGCCGTTAGCCGCGGCCGGAATTCGATCACGTCGGACCCGAACTTCAAGGCCACTGCCGGCTCGGTGGCGCCGGGCGGCTTGCCGAAAGTGGCCTTGCTGCCACTCACCATCAGGACAGAGTTGTTGCGCCGTGCCAGCCGCTGAATGAAGTCGTAGTCGGTCTCGTTGTCCTGGAGTTCGTAGTCGCGGACGGTGGGTGTCGAGTCACACGTCACCGAGAGGCCGGCTGCCTGCGCGACCTGCTGGACGATGTCTGAGTCGGAAAGCTGCAGGAAGGTCTGTGTTGCACGGTGGCGCTGCAGCCGGTGGGCCTTGTCGTAGCCCCGCACGACGGCGAGGACGAAACCCTCACGGGAGTATTCGGGCTCGAGCGATGTGATCTCGCCATCGATCAACGAATGGCTCGCGCCAAGGGCGTCGACGGCGGTAATCGTCACGGCCGCCCCGATGGCGAAACCGCTGTAATCGACCCAGGCCAATTGTGGGTCGCTGACGCGGATCACGAACATTGCGGGCATAAACATCGCACAGTCGACCTCGACCGATTCCAACGCAGCGTAGAGGTTGCGCGGGATGTCGCTCCCGTCGATGGTCATCTGAAACTGAGACGTGAGGACGGCTTGCGTTCCCACGCTATGCGCCAACCGGTGGGAGCGCCAGGCGAGTGCCGGGCTTCAGGTGAAGAGGGTTGTCGATGTTGTTCGCTTCTGCGATGTGCCGCCAGTAACCGGAATCGCCGTATTCATTGGCGGCGATGATATCGAGCGTTTCGCGCTGCTCCACGACGTGGATGCGCTGCCCCGGGATCCCCCCGGACGTCGGGTTTTGGCCGGGGAACGCATCTGCATCGGCGATTTGCCGCAACACGACCTTCACCTCCGCGCGCGTGGGCGTCCCATCGGCCAGAAACAGCGTGAACTTCTGCGTGACGCTCACCACTACCGCCTTGAACGACCACGACTGCCCCCAGCTGAACTCGCAGGTCGGGGGGCTGCCCTTCCCGGTCTTGGCGTCCACGTGGTTCTTGTCCACCATCGCCAGCTTCCAGATCTTGTCGGTGTAGCTGGTGCGCACATCGGCACCGGTGAGATGCGTGTCGAAGTAGAGGTTCATCGTCAGGTCCGCCGACTTACCGCCGTTGAACTCGGGCGCGGCAGGCGTGTTCTCGCCCTTGGCCGGCTGCTCAGCCCACGTGTTCGTCTTCGTGAACTCGTAGCTGGGCGGGTTGAACATGCACGGGATTTCCTCGTTCGTGTTCAGATTCTTGAACTTGGCTCTAACCAGCTGAGAAGCCATGTCTCAATCTCCTCCAGGGTAGGATACGCCCGCCGCTGTGGGCCGGGACTGCCAGTCGAGCTTGCTCATCAGACCAACCCCTTCGACCGTTCGCGCTCGATTCGAAGCTTGCGCCGGACCGTCATCCAGATTCGCTCGGCAATGCGTTCGATTTCCGCGTCGTCGAGCTGGACCGCGGGAGTCGGGGTGGTGCTCGTGGACTCTTCCGACACCGTCCCGACGGCCTCGTGCTGTGGCGCGTCGGATGACGACTCCGCACGCTGGACCAACCGCTGCGCCAGGGGCATATCGGCAGCGGCGCCGGGCGCGTCCCACTCCGATGCTCCCTGCCCGCCCGTGCCGGCGGCTGGTGCAGGGCTGCGATCCGCCAGACGGTGCACCAGCGGGAGGGCACTTGCAGTCTTGCCAGCGGCAGGCGGCGGCACGAGCGCCGCCGCCAGGTCGTTCGCCGTGGCGCCACCGCGGTCGGGTGCGGTGGACAGCTGCAGGTCAGCCGCTTGCGCGGGAGCGAGCGGCCGCGGGCTCGCGACAACGCGCTGAATCGCGGGCGACGCGGCGGACTCAGCACCGCCCGCCTGCCGCGCTGGGCTGGCTCGCAACGGGAGCGCAGCGCCGGGCACGGCTACGTTCGTTGCCGCAGCAGCGGTGCGCCCGATAACGCCCGGCTCGGCGGGCCGGCTCAACGGTGCAGCCGGCGCCACTTCCAAATCGAGCGGCGCATTAGTCATCAGTTCACCCGCCTGCGCCTGCGGCCGGACCGGGACGCTGCTGGGAGCCTCGTCCGCGAGGCGTTGGGCCCCTATGCCGGCCTCTCGCCCAGACCCCGACGGTGGTGCGGATGCATCATGCGGACGCGGGTCCAGCGCCCGCTGGAGGGTCAGGTCGGCGCCCCCTGTGGCGGGAGCAGCCTGCTGATTCGCCGGCACGCCGGCGACCCGCGCCGTTCCGGCCCCTGGAAGCGATTGCCCCGCGGACCCCCCCGCCCCCACGCTGCGCTGGAGCGGCAGATCGCGTGGGCCGGGCGCGGCATCCATCACCTGGTCTGCGCGCCTGCCCGATCCCGTCGCGGACGAGGAGGCGCCCGTGGCTGGTGCAGGCGCTGTCCCGCGTGATTCCCCGGTGATCGGCCCGGGGGCCGAATGCAGGTCAAACGAAGCTTCGCTTCGGGCCGGGCTCGCGGGTGCTTCGGCGACGACGCGCATCACCGCTTCGGGTGCCGTGCCCGATGGGAGCACACCCTCCCCCGTCAGCGTTGCTGATGGTCTAGTCTCGGGGCTCGTAGACGCTTCCTCCGCGGCACCGCTGCGCGCTTGCGGAGCCGATCCGTCGGATGTGGGGTCAGCGCCTCCGGCGTCGGCCGCGAGATTCATCTCGATCGGCGCGTACGCTGCGCTGCCGTCGCTGCTGGGCTCATACACCGCCGCCGGACGGTCGCTGCTACCGGGGGCGTCGTGCGTTTCGGCGAGGCGCGCAATCGGCCCCGTGCCATCCGATGCACCTGGTGGAGGCACAGACAAATCTGCGCGTCCGGTTGGCTCTACACCCGGAGTAGCAGCACCGGTGGTGGAGGAGGGCTGGCCGAGCATGGCGCCGGACGCAGATCCCCCGGCGTCGTGGAGCGCGGCGCGTTGTCCGCTCATGGGCGGTGCTGATGGGGCTTCGGCCTCGGGACTCACCGGCCCGGCAGGCGTTGTGGTCTGCCTCGCCACGGCGGTGTTGGGGACGGTCGTAGGTCCGAGTGGAAGCTCCGGCGGCAGAGTCACGTCGCCGGGCCGAGCGTCGTTTTGTCGCCGTAACGCCGTGGAGGCCTCGCCCGTTTCGGCTGCGGCGTAGTTCTGATGGGAAGGCGCAGTGCTATCAATCGAATCGGGCGGGCCGGCAGGGGCGGCCGTCTGGGATGGAGCGATGGACGGGGTAGTTGGGGCTACGGCGGGCTCACTCGTCGCCCGCAGGACCATCTCCGCGCCACGATCCCGGTTCCCGGCGTCGTCCGTGAGTGTTTCGTGGGGCGACGGCAGTGTCGCTCGCGCTTGCGGTGGTTCCGTGGCCCCCGGCTGTCCCGTCGCCCCCGACTGTCCCGTTGCATCGCCGCGGGGCCGCGTTGCATCAGTCGTGCCCAAGTCACGCGCTACGCCTTCTGTGTCGAGAGAGCGAAACACGAAGGTTTCAGGGGCGATGGCACCTTCGCTCGCTGGCGGGGCGGCCGCAGGGCCGTTAAACGGGACCACCGTTGCACCGTCCGCTTCCGCACCCGGGAGCAGGACATGCGGTATAGACGATGTTGCGTCATTCGTGTCACCTGCTCCAGGTATTGCGCTCGCGGCAGGTGCAGCATGGCGGGCAATCGCGCCGGCCGGGGGTGGGCTGGACGTCGAAATCTCGGCCGTGGTAGGCGGAGGACCCACGGATGGGGTTGTCGGAAGGGGAGTTCGTTCGCCGGAAGAGGCTGGTTGGTTCTCGAAATCCGCCGGGCCCGCGGGGTCTCCGTGACTCGCCGGTTTGGCATCGCGAAACGTGAGGTCCGATGCGGTGCCAGCGATCGCAGGCTCACTCTCGGCGGCGACCCGCGCGACGTGCTGCGTCGCAGTAGTGCTCGATGGGGGCTGTACTGCCGCTGTGTCGCTGGCGGTGCGCTCGCCGGGCTGCACTGCAGGTGATGACTCCGGGGCTTCTGCAGCCGGTGCCGGGCGAGCGGCCACGGGCGCAGCCGGGCTGGTGGCTGTTTCTGTCTCGACCGTGCGTGAGACGACCGAGTCTGGCTCTCCCGGAGACGGTGAGGCTTGGGATGCGATCGGCAGGTCCAGGGGCGGAAGTGGCGTTGCCGTCGTGGCCCTTACAGGCGGCGGTGACTGCGGTGGCAGTGGGTCCTGCACGCCTTCGCCGGCCGGCGTTTGCGATACAGCGGGAAGCACTCCCCCTGTTGAGGCAGGCTGGACGGCTGGCGGTGCGCCAGGCGCGGCCGAAGTTGTTTCGGCGTCGACGCGGCGTGAGACGACCGAACGTGGCCCTTCCGCGGAAGGCAGGGGTTGGGACGCCATCGGCAGATCGAGTTCCGGGAGCGGCGTTGCGCTGGTGGCGCCAACAGTCGGTGACTGCTGCGGCAGCCGATCCTGCGTGGCTTCGCCAGCCGCTGCTTGCGGCACAGCGAGAGGCGTGGGTTCCGCAAAAGGTCGTTCGGCAGCCGGCGTTCCTATCACCTCCGCCATGGGCGGCGGGGGTGGTGCCGACCCTGCCTCGACGCTTCGCGCTACCTCAGTCGCCGGTGCGGGACGCGCGCGAAAGGTCTCCCGCGCCACCACTGTCCCCGCGCCCGCCGACGATGGCGGCAGCGGCTCGTCGCGTGCAAGCTGCGGTGCCGGGGATGCGGCCGCAGCAGCGGGGGCGGTTTGGGGCGTACCCACCTGGGTGGATCGCGCCACGATGGGCAACGGACTAGGCACACCCGGCGCGCCGCGCGACTCATGACTCACCGAATCCGCCAGGCGCCTGATCACTGGCTCCTGGTTCGATGCGACGCGGTAGCGCGCGGCTTCCGGCGGGCTGGCGTCCGCGGGTGGCGCCGGTGGGCGCCGAGCCTGGCTCGTCTCCGGCC
>JADEYI010001143.1_pt1 | contig 23255 bp, 36 predicted proteins | sample 8542331 | NCBI WGS metagenome assembly JADEYI01 (sample SAMN16510988, study PRJNA670497) | mine drainage metagenome | isolation source: biofilm near Copperflume 1 | place: Germany: Marsberg coppermine Kilianstollen | collected 2018-02
CTTCACTTCACTTCACTTCACTTCACTTCACTTCACTTCACTTCACTTCACTTCATGCTCTGCCTTCATGCACTCGAACAGATTTTCGTCATAGGAAGGCCAATGCATTAAGAGTGCCAGTATCTCCTGCGGCACACGTTAGGATCCTTGCATGCACGTAATCTTGCACAACACCCCACCATAGCTCACAGTCATGCCATGATGATCAGGTACATTTTGCTGGATGTTCAACACAATTCCATGGGGCTTACGACACCTAGACGTGATATCAGACGTACCAATGTCCTTGAAGTTGGTTGCAATATCGATTGCGCGCTTTAAAATCTGTTCTGATGTCACTCTCAGAATCCTGGGTGGTGATCCCAACCTTGCAAAAGACACCTGGGTCCGCAAGGACCATTGTTGTTATTGTGTGCAGTTTCTACCTCGTAATTTAATATAAGAGATTGCTCAATCGACATCATGATCAGGACTTTGGACATGTAAACCGCAGGAAAGGGAACGTCAGCGTCCTTGGATAGGTCAACATTGCCATGCTGGCATGCAATGATGTCACGCCTTTCGGCATTGCTGCGCTTCAAACAATCAACGGAACATTGGTGTGGTAGGACAATACAGCATGAAGGGTAGCACGATGTACTACACTGCGTGCAATCTATCGGAAGTTTTGAAGCATCTTCCTTTGTTTAAGTACGCAATGGATACCAAGCCTCCTCCAGAAACAGTGTGGCGGAGATCATCTAGCATCGTAAGTTCTGAAATCTCAAGACTCCTAAAATAAATAGGGGTGGTGATTCCAGTCGCCGCCTCCTGTACAAAGATATTTCTTATCCATTATCTTATATGCCAGTGAGTGTGATCAAGGTGGGCTATCTTAAAAGATTTTGTGGCCTACTTAATAATTATAAATTGCTATGCTGCAGCTATGGAGGAGAAGCAATGCTTGCGCGACGGGAATCCTCGCTCTTTGAGGCGAGGGTTGGTCTGGGGTTGCAGTACCGTACAGGTGGTTTCTTGGCCCTGTGTCTTGGAGACAAAGATTTGAGAAGTGTTGCACACCCTCAGGAACCCAATCTCTTCTGCTGGACTCTGCTTGATGCAATGGGATCTTGCAGTTCTTTATATCCTTTTCCTGTCATTGCAGACCATAAAGGCGAGCTGCTGCTCATCAGCTGATATTGAGCGGCATGGCAGTCTCAATGCCCGCCATGTCTGGGCCCCTCATAAAGGGAGCCAAGCAGGACCACCACCAGCTCGCTCGGATTCTTGCAGATCTCTGCCGACCAGGCATGTTTACAATGCACACATTCAACCGCCCATCTCTTCGTAACATTTGGATGTGCACCCTTGCCCTTTGTTAATAGCTCCCTTTATCCTAGAAAGAAACAAATGAGCAAGGAGTTTGCAAGTGGGCCTTAACGGTAACACCTCATGGGAAGTGCACAGCAACAGATGCCAGAGGAAGGGTACCCGTCAACTTTGGCAGTCATACAAGGAGTTGCCCTGGGAGTCGCTGCAAAGGACCGATGGGGAGCACTGGTGTTGTTGCAGGCATGCTGGAGCGGCGCCGCGAGGCAGAGCACCACCTGCAGGACTATGTGGAGGCGGAGGCGCGCGATCTGTCGGGCGAGCCCTTCACGCGCTTCATGAACCAGATCTACAAGCGCATCTACGCCCTCATCTCCAGGTGCGCGAGCCTTGTCATATCCACTGTCAGCATGCATCATTTGGCACGAAGCAATGGCCCATGAGCAGCGCAGTGCTGTATTCTAGGGTGAACAATAGCGATATGAAAGGGCACTGCGTTCACTGACTAAAGTTTCAGTGTAACGCACCTCCCAGAAAGGGGCAAGCATTTCATTCTAATAAGTGCTCGTGTGCAATTGCAGTGGGGATCAGAACGAGCGCTTGGGTGGTGTCCTCGCCATCGATGAACTTATTGATGTCAAGGTGGGTACCGAATGATTGCTGCAGTGATGTTTTCTTGTCCTGGGCCTCAAGAGATATTGCAAAGTTCTAGGAGATGAGCCTATGAGGTGGAGGCTTCAAGATTGGTGCCTGATTTGAGCTTGCCCCAACTTGTCCCGGCTGACCTGCATCATTCCCACTTGCTGCCGTCTGAGCTGACTCACCAGAGACTTCACAAGTGTCACATCCAAGTATCCTGCCCTTGTCGTGCAGCTGCTGGGCGAGGATGCAGCAAAGACGTCATATTTTGCGTCTTACCTGCGAGAGGTGTTCCAGCCGAGCACGGACCCCATGACCATGGAGGTGGCCGCCTCCACTCTGGGCCACCTCGTCAAGAGCGGCGGCGCCCTCACCGCCGACATTGTCGAGTTCGAGGCAAGCCCCTCGTGTCATGTCGTGGCATCACCGCATGATGGCAGCTCTAGAGTACACTGCTTCTCAAACCTGCGATGCTCTACCCACCTATTGTGTATGTCATGTGGTGCTGCGAGCGCCCATGTCCCTCTTGAATCGCTGGCTGCTGCCTCGCTGTGGAACCGGACTGTGTACAAAGTCCAGGTTGGCATGCAGTTTTGCAGCACCCTCAAGAAGGGGACAGGTCACTCTTTCAGTGCAAGATGCTTGAAGTGTATGACAGCTCAGCATTGCAACAAAGCATGCATCATGCCCAGGTGCGGAGATCGATCGAGTGGTTGGGCGATCGTGGGGAGGCGCGGAGGTACGCCGCAGCGCTGATCCTCCGCGAGCTGGCAGAGAATGCGCCGGCGGTGTTCAATGTGCACGTGCGTGCCTTTATTGACGCCATTTGGTCCGGCCTGCGCGACGCCAAGCTGCTCGTGCGCGAGGCTTCTGTCGCCGCCTTGAGGGTGAGTATCGCTTTGTCCAGATTATTGGTGGCAACTTTCCTGCTATGCGTGGATATTTGATTATCGATATTCGCCCAACTCAGCTGTTCAACTGCCCTACTTATGAAGCCATTTATCTGCCGATAATATTACCATGTGTGCTTCAGAGAGAAAGGATGCAAGTTTGCATGCCCTGCATTGAAGCTGCATGGTTGCTATGTTGCTGTAAGGAGTGTCTACTTCAGGATTGTCTCTTGTGCCAGTATGAAGACAATTCTGGCAACCTTTAGCTGCTCGTCTGCAGGACGCTCCTTGCCTCTTGGCAAGGGGAAGCGTGTAACGACATTGCCTGGTGCAGGCGTGCCTGGTGCTTGTGGAGAAACGTGAGACGCGCTATCGCGTGCAGTGGTACTACCGGCTGTTTGAGGAGACGCAGCGCGGCCTCACACGATACCCCAACTCCGTTGACCACATCCATGGCTCCCTCCTCGCCCTGGGGGAGCTACTGCGCCACACTGGTGTGGATCCACTATATATTGCTGTTCGGCACAGCGTCATACGCATCACTGCGCTTGATCAGGACTATGTACTTCTGAACACCCATGCACTGCAGTGTGACTCGGTGACGACAGAAGGCTGCTTTGAGCATTCCTTTCAGTGCCCCATTTTACACAGGACATGAGAATCTGGGCAAGAGGGGCTATTGTCTCTCACCCCCTATTTGTGGTATGCATTGCCCCTTTATCGAAAATTCATTTGGCTGCATTGCAGGCGAGTTCATGCTAGCGCGCTACCGGGAGGTTGTGGAGATTGTGCTGCACTTCCGCGAGTCGAAAGAGAAGCTGATCCGCCGCGCTGTCATCTCGCTCATCCCCCGCCTGGCCGCCTTTGCACCCGAGCGCTTTGCCGCCACCTACCTCTCCACCTGCACTGACTACCTCATCAATGTAGTCAAGTGCGCGCCGCTGGATCTAGCCTTTATCCGCAACACTTACCACTTGAAAAATTGCTGCAATAGCAAGGTCTCTTGCAGCTTGTCTGTACTGCCAAGCCAGATTCTCTCCCTGAGTTTATTGTCTCCGTGGAGATGCAAACACTTTCTGTGTCCAGGATTTGCTTCTGCCAACATAGTGAGGTTTCCTTGTGCCATTGAAATCTTTTGAGTGGTCGAATTGATTGTCATTGCAAGGGTTCGAAACACTGGAGCTCTTGGTGCAGGACGCCAAACAAGCGCGGCCCGGGGTTTGTGGCGATCGGGGACATGGCGCTCGCGCTGGCGTCGGCCGGCTGCGCCGCGCGCATGGAGCCCGTGCTGCCGCGCCTGGCCGAGCAGCTGCGGGAAGCAATCGCCGCGCCCCGCAGCCGCAGGGGGGTCAACTGCCCCGAGGCACTGCAGGTGCGATTTGATTCCTGTACAGCCAAGTTGTCTCTCTCATGGGCACGAGCGCGCGCCTTGGGGTGACATGCCCTTTTGGTTTCGCAATGCGTTATCAGCTCCTGCACCAGCTGCAGTCATGTGTCCTTCTGTCACTGTGATTGTTGCTCTATACGGGTCCCAGTAGTCTTTTGTTGGAGCAAGTGGAGCTTGCAGGAATTTCTGTACATTACAACATGGGAAAATGGCCGTTGCAGTGTGTTGGAGTGCTGGCGGAGGCCCTACGAGGAGCATGGAAGCCGTATGCAACCGCGCTCATAGAGCCCATGATCCTCATGGGCCTGTCCCCTACCCTCGTCCTAGCGCTGCAGGTGCCATGCTCTTTCCAATTTGACCGCGCATGCTCATATTAGGTCAATTCGAGTTTTTTATGAGATCCCAGACATCTGTGCCATTGCTGGCAGGATCTGCTGAAATTATGGAAGATCTTATATGTGAGTGTGCATGCCTGTCAGCTTGCTCTTATTGTTCTGCTGGAGCAGATGTGCCGTGCCCTTTCAAGGGCATTCTTGCTCAAGGTATCCTGCAGGATCACAGCATGATTTCCGTGTGACATGGTTTAGCTTGGCAGCATCATCAAGGGCGTTCAGATGGCGTTCTACTTCTTGCTGCATTCATCACTTATGGTGCTTGCCGAGCGCGGATGTGGGCACATGCGCGCAGGAGTTAGTGGCGGCGCTGCCGGAGCTGCTGGGCCACATTCAGGGGCAGCTGCTGGACCTGCTGTCGCTGGTGCTGGCCAGGCGCCTCTACCGCGAGGGCCTCCCCCAGCTTCACCTCAATGCCCTGCACCAGGCCGTTGCCCATGGTCAGCACCTTTCTTGCCCACCCTCTATCCTTAAAATTGCGACGAGGATTCTGTACTGTCAATAGTGCATGGGGCTGGCTTTGCGAGGCTTTCCTTTTGGGTTCATTGGCTGGTGTGTACTTGGCATATCTCCCCCTCTAGCATGGTTCCTGTGTTACCCCTTGCACATTGACTGATAGGATGTCCAGCCAATGGCATCCTGGAGTGGGAGGACACAGGATGTCCTCCTTTGGCTCATCTTAAACGAAGCGTTTGGCTGACTGCTTGATGCGCTTGCAGGCGAGTTGCAGGGAGCGGCGCTGACGCGGCTGGCGCTGCAGACGCTGGTCAGCTTTGACTTCGGCTCGGCGCGGCTGCTCGATTTTGTGCGCGACGATGTGACGCCCTACCTGGACGAAGCTGATGTCAGCGTCCGCCGTGCAGCTGCCGCCGCTGCTGCCGCCGTGCTGCACCGCACCGCCAGCGCTGCGCCTGGCTCCCGCGCAGCCATCCACCCACAGGTGGGTCCCTGTTTGTGGCTATTTCCCATTGAAAACTAAAGACAATTCGGAACAAATGTTGGGCAACAATATTCCGCGCGTTCAATTTGGGAACCTGAGAGACATGGTTCAATTTGTTTCTCTGGTGTTGAGCTACAAACTTCTGTAACCTGCGGCGCATTGTTGCCTACCTTTCAGTAATGGTTTTCAGATTGTCTGATACAATTGTGAGATGAGCTAACAGCTGTTGCACATGTGTGTGTCCTATGCAGGCGCACATGCTTGCAGTGGAGGCCGTGGTAAGCCGGCTGTTGATGGCGGCTTGTGCAGACACGAGCGTGAGCGTGCGGCGCACTGTTCTGCAGTCCGTGCAGGCCCCATCACCCCTCGACACCTACCTGGCTCAGGCGGACAGGTTGCTTCCATTTACTATTTTGATTTTTGCAGGATCATCACTTTGCCTGTCTCTTTCTCCCGTCCTCCACATGAGCTGAATGTCAGGCATCGAGCATCTTGCGCGGATGAGGTTGAAGGACACATTTCATTCCTTCCCTGAGTGATAGAGGGCATCTTGGTTGTTGAACTGCTCAACGGACCAGAACATCATTTTGTGGGGCTATAAATTGCTTTGCTAGTCTATCCTTCTTTCCGAGTAGCAATGCCACATCGTTGACCTCAGGACCATGAAGCTGCTGACAACTGAAATGGACCCTTTATCAATTCCATTGTTTTCAGGCAAGGGTGTCAAGTTGGTCGAGGCCATTTTTAATGCACTTGAACCCTGGTGTGCCTTGACTGCAGCCTGCGCGCGCTCTTTGTAGCGCTGAATGACGAGAGCGGCGCTGTGCGAGCGCTGGCGGTTGGTGTGGCCGGGAGGCTGGCTTCGCTCAACCCGGCCTACATCATGCCGGCGCTGCGCAAGCACCTCATGCAGCTGCTCTCCGACATGGAGCTCTCCCCTGACTCCAAGCAGCGCGAAGGTGGGCCATCCAAGGCTGGATACACTGTGACTGGAATAATCCGTGCTCCATAAAGCATCTTACCACACAATGCTGCAGCGCAATCAGTGATCCATGCAACATCTCTGATGCAGTCCTATGCACTGGCATGCTGATCAGAGGTTGTTGTGCGCACGTGATCCTGGACAGCCTGCTCAAATCTCTGGCAGTGCATTTGAGTCGCTGTGGATCCTTGGCGGCCAACACTAATCAAGCGTGCTACATGTTACAGGGAGCGCGCATCTGCTGGGGCGGCTGATCAACGCGTGCCCGCGGCTGGTGCTGCCCTACGTTTCGCCCATCCTCAAGGCGCTCGTGGCCAAGCTGCGCCTGGCGCCCCACCTGCAGCTCACCGCTGCCGGGCCCTCGGGCGCCGCCACCAAGGCCACCCTCGTGCAAGGTGCTGCCGCGCCCTCACACCACATGTAACGGACTTGATTCATTGAGTAATTTTTTCTGGCAAAATTGGCGATGGAGAGCACTGCCTCAAGAAGAACTGTTTCTGCATGTCATCAGGACCCTGGCAAAATGCCAAAGTCATCTCGCTTGTCAACCAGGCACAGCACCGCAGTCAGGTCCATCGTTTGAGAGCCATTCTTACTAGTGTTTGAGAAGCCAACGGAAGGTCTGTGCTGGTGTGAGCGTTGGTACATATTATTGCGTGAAGGTGGCGGCGAGAGCGGCGTTGTGGCGAGCGTGCTTGCCACGACTGGGGAGCTGGCGCGCGTGGCCGGCCCCGGTTTGCGCGTGCACATAGGCGAGGTGCTGCCGCTCATCATCGAGGCCATCCAGGACACCTCCGGCGGCAACAAGCGCCTCGTGGCTGTCTCCACGCTTGGCCAGGTGCGCCTTGCCTATTCCTGCGCATGTGAATGAAGTAGCAGCAAGTCTGACAGCCATAAGAAAGGGACCTCTTGCAGGCTTTTTCATTTCTTGCCATGTCAGTCCTCACAAGCTAGACACATATTGAAGACAGATTGCGGCTCCTTGATGGCAGGGTTTATCAAAGTTGAGAAAGCTGGTTCTGGGCAGGTGGTGGAGAGCACGGGGCTGGTGATGTCACCGTACCTGGAATACCCACAGCTGCTGGGCGTGCTGCTGCGCATGCTCAATGAGGGCGAAGGCTCCCAGCACGTGCGCCGCGAGGTCCTCAAGGTGCGCCTGTATTCCCTACTTCCTACTTGCCATATTGTACTGCCTACCATCACTTCCGTTGACCATGCATTGCTGCCATGGGATCCAGTCCTTGCGCTTTGCAAAGTCAAGCAGAGCCACAATTCCAGATACATGAAAGTGCAAGGCTGTGGGGGGTTGCATCTCGCACTGGGGGGAGTACTAGCAGCAGACTGAGCAACTGTTCTATGGCGTTGCAGGTGCTGGGCATCATAGGGGCGCTGGACCCGCACACACACAAGCTGAACCAGGCGGATCTGCAGGGTGAGGGCAAGCTGGAGCGCGAGGGCGTGCGGCCACAGCGCCAGCTGGGACCCGACGGCGTGCTGCCCGGGGAGACTCTCGGTGCGTGTATGCATTTGTTTGCTTTTCGGGCATCTGCTTTGGAGGTGTATTCTGCAGGAAATGAACGCGTAAGTCAAAATGTTTCCCTGCTAGCACCTTGGCGCAAACCGAGGTCTTTGCTGAGTTATGCATTGAAATTGTGGAATCTGGTTTTGTCTGCACAAGGCACGCGCAGAGTCTGGCAGCGAAAGCAAGTAGACTCTAGTCTGTCATTTGGCTTCATGATGAGGGAAGAGTTTGCTCATGCAGGGGCAATGGGGGGCGATGAGCTGACAGGGGACTTGCTGTCGTCGACCGGCCTGGTAACGAGCAGCGAGGAGTATTATCCGACTGTCGCCATCAATGCGCTCATGCGCACTCTGCGCGACCCGGCCATGTCCAGCCACCACCCGCAGGTGGGCACACCTTGCTTGATATCACGATTGCCACACTAGGTCAATCTTCGTTGTGCCTCCTGGCAAGGATTCCATGTAGAAGATGAGTTGAGATGGTGAGAGTGATATCTGCCTGACACCATACATCTGCATTCAGGTTGTGCGGTCGCTGTTCTACATCTTCCAGGCGCTGCAGCTGCAGGCCGTCCCTTACCTGCCCAAGGTCCGATTCCATCCATCTCATCTGCCTGCAGTCCTTCACTGCTTTTGGCAAACAGCTCTTCAATAGCATCAATAGGCCAGTCATACCACTATTACTTGTGATCTCACACTGCAGCGTGACAGTGGACCTACTATGTGCAGGTAATGAGTGTGCTGCTGGGCGTGCTGCGGAACGCAGATGAGGCGCTGTCCGAATTCTTGGTGCAGCAGGTAACATTGCCCCTCTACCTTGGACCAACACAGGATTACTAGATTCACCATGGATCTGTAAGCTGTTCTGCGAGGGGATGATGGAGCAAAGTGTGAGTTCCCAGTGATGTCAACAACTGCAAATTCGAAACAGGAAAGACTTTATTACGTCTGCTTGCGCTTATGATGTTGTGGTGCAGGTCACTGCGCTGGTTGCGCTGATGAAGGCGCACATGCGCAAGTGGCTGCCAGACATCCTGCAGCTCATAGCCGACTTCTGGTCGCCCACCTCACCGCTGCTGCCCCACCTCCTCCGACTGCTCTCGGAGCTCGCCGGTGCGCCACCATTCTCCGGATATCTTTCTGAGCATCAGGATGTGCTCAGCAGTATTGTGTTTTTCCGTTGTAGTCCCAGTATTTATCAGTATAGCCTGGTGCTTGGTGCTGGGCACTTTCCAGCGCACTGATCTTGTCAGCAGTCTCTGAGTACCAGTAGATGTGGCTGTTGGCTGTCTGGGGAATTTGCCATGAATTCAATTCCAAAGCAAAACTCAGGACATATACTGTCCCTGTTCTCAGTGGCGTTGCGGGACGACATTCGAGCATACCTGCCGGGGCTGCTGCCCAAGTTTGTGGCGCTGTTTGGCGAGGCCGAGCGCGGCGGCGGCTACGAGCTGGTGCGGCCGGCGCTTGCATGCCTGGAGGCGCTCGGCACTGCGCTGGAAGACCACCTAGCGCTCCTTCTGCCAGCGCTCGTCCGCCTCATCCATCCGAGTATGATTCTGACCCCTGTCATGTTGCAGTATGTGCATGACTAGTTTGAGACCCTTATGAAGCCTACCCAGCATGTATCCTAACTCTGAGAGCACTTTGTGTTCTATTTGGGCTGTGCGGTGCCATATTGCCTAACATCCACAGATTGCCTTGCATTGTATTTTGGCCCAACATTAGCAGGAGATGCTCATGGATTGTCTCAATGTACAGGCGTGGCAGGGACACCGTTGGAGATTCGCAGAGCAGCGCTGCACAGCATGCGGCGGCTGCTGCCCCGCATGCCACTGGCCGGGTCCTCAGCCGCGGTGCTGCACCCTCTGCTGCGCGTCCTGGACGGCAGCGTCGAGGAGCTGCGGCGGGACGCAGCCGACACCATCTGCTCTGTTGCCATTGCGCTTGGCCCCGACTTCGCCCTGTTTGTGCCCACCATCAGCAGGGTGAGCTTCTTATCTTGGCCTGACACACATCCTAATCCAGGCAGCAATATCTCTTTATTATCATGGCTCCCACCACCTCAAGTGTCAAGCTCCAATGCCTCCACTTTGATGCAGATTTGACACATAAACACCACAATAATCAATATTTAATTGTCAGGGGAGTTCTGATAGCGTGGAAAACCTTGGAAGAATAATATTTTATTGGAAATGTCTGTCTGCACGCAGGCAATGGCGCGGCACAAGATGGTGCACGAGAAGTTTGCGCGACTGGCGGAGCGGGTGACGCTGCAGGAACCGCCGTGCATGAGCGAGGCGGATGACTGGGAGTCCAACAACCGCTGGATTGATGACCTGGTCCCGGCGGCTGATGCCACCTCTTCTTTGCCAGCATTACCCGACGCCGCAAGTGAGTCCAAGTGACCAATCTTGTCTGTTTCCAATTTCACGTGATGACTCTGTGCCTTTGCCCTTGGCCTGTCATGGCAGAGGCCAATTTGAAAGGGAGCCCTTCAGCTTCACAGATGTCGCAAGCAGCCTGACAAAGTGGCATTTCAAAAGCATCAGAGGTGAGAATGTTATGTTTGTTTGCGCAGTGAACGGTGCGGCTAGGCTGCCTGTGAACGAGGCGGGGCTGCGGCGCGCCTGGGAGAGCAGCCAGCGCAGCACCAAGGAGGACTGGGCGGAGTGGATGCGCCACTTCTCCGTTGAGCTGCTCAAGGAGTCGCCGTCGCCCGCGCTCCGTGCCACTCACTCTCTCGCACAGGTGCGTCAATTGTAGGATCGGGGGTGTCTGTCAGGAAGTCATGCCATAATCATGCTGCATATCAGAGATCAAGCTGTCTTGGCAGAGATGACCTCTCTGGCAGAAGCCCTTGTCTGGTTTCTTGTCAGTGAGCGCACGCGCATGAGCACGCATAAATGTGTCCATGACCAGTCCTTTTTGGCTCAAAGTGTATGATGGCTGGCACAGAAGTAGGACATTGCTCTGGAATGACATGTCCACTACTAGACGATGGGTAGGTACCACTTACAGCGTCAAATCGCCATTAAGGCAAGGCACATTGCAAAGTGCGCAGGTACAGCCGGCAATGGCGCGGGACCTGTTCCCGGCGGGCTTTGTGTCGTGCTGGGCGGAGCTGGAGGAGGGGATGCAGGAGGCCCTGGTGCGCAGCCTGGAGGCAGCGCTCGCGTCGCCCTCCATCCCCAAGGACATCGTCACCACGCTCCTCAACCTGGCCGAGTTCATGGAGCACGACGAGAAGAGCCTGCCCCTCGACACCAGGTCTGCACATGTCTTTGCACCCAACAGTCCTCATGCGCAAACACATGCGCCAACCACCTGATGTCTTGCTGCTTTTCTACACTGTGCAGTTGACATAGCGCAGTTCTCCAGTCGATGTGTTGGTCAGGCTCGTATCAATTGCAATTAGGGCAATGCTTTGTGCGGCAGTTCTTGAGTTAATCTGCGTCAAGCGGTTGGCATGCGCAATGTCCTGCTGTGGCTCTGTCGCGCGATTTGAAGCCATATTCAGAGCATTTTCTGCACGCAGGACGCTGGGGGCCCTGGCAGAGAAGTGCCACGCGTTTGCCAAGGCGCTGCACTACAAGGAGGTGGAGTTTGCGCAGACGCCCGAGACGGCGGTGGAGTCGCTCATATCCATCAACAACCAGCTGCGCCAGCCGGAGGCCGCCATTGGCATCCTGGCTGTCGCCCAGAACGACCTGCACATGGAGCTCAAGGTGACTGCATCCAACACCATTCGATTACTTCCTCTCACATGGCCCTTGGAGTATCTGCATGCCGCTTTGAGCAAGAGCCCCTGAATCAGTGGAATTAAAAAGTACTGAAATCCCAGCGCAAGGGGACATGACTTTTGCTGCTGCTGTGCTGCTGCTGCTGCTGCTCCTTTTCAAGTGAATCTCATGGCATTCCCATTGAACCCCGGATCGGTGTCTGTGCAGGAGTCCTGGTATGAGAAGCTGAACAGGTGGGAGGAGGCGCTGGAGGCCTACGAGCGCAAGTACCAGAACACGGCTGGAACTCCTGCATACGTTGATGCAGCACTTGGGAGACTCAGGCGCGACACGTTCCTCTGCTCTTGTCATGCTGACACCACCCATTTTGGGTGCGATAAGGGTACGATAATCTGGCATGTTTCTGAAAGCAGACTGGCAAGTCAAGCCATACTGCAGGCCCCACACAGCACAGTGCTTCTGCATCTTTTGCACTCCAGGGTAGCTTTTGCACAAGTAGCAGGCTCTAGGACTGCATTATGGGTGGTCGTGTTATGATAATGTTTGTAACTGAGCAGGTGCCTGGGCGCGCTGGCGGAGTGGGAGCGGCTGAGCGAGGCGTGCCGTTTTGAGTGGCGGCAGCTGGAGCCGCACCTGCGCCCGCGCATGGCCTACCTGGGCGCCAACGCGGCCTGGCACATGAGCCAGTGGGACGAGATGTCCACCTACGTTGCCGCGCTCGAGTCCGAGGAGGGCCCCGAGCTCTCCACCGGCTCCTTCATGTCTGCCGTTCTGAACGTCCGCCACGGCAACTACGCCGCTGCAAAGAGTGAGCAGCCCTGTCTTCCTACAGACGAAACGCTGGAAGCAGTCCTCTATTTTGCAGTACATGGCTTGGTGTGGTGTCGACAAAGGTAAAATCAAGATGACAACTGCAAGGTGTCTTGACAGATGTTTGTCAAGAGTAGTCTTGGTGATTAGGACGAGGAAATATAGGTTGATAGCAAATAAAGGGTTGTGATGGACTTGTTCATGGTGCTTTGCTATTGTGCAGGCTGCATAGAGCGCTCGCGGGAGCTGCTGGGGCAGGAGCTGGCGGCGTTGGTGGGCGAGAGCTATGAGCGCGCGTACCAGAACATGGTGCGCGTGCAGCAGCTGACCGAGCTGGAAGAGACCATCGACTACTCCCTCGCCCTCACCCTGGCCCAAGGTACCTCCTCCTATGTGATGTTGCTTGAGTACCCGATTTCATCTGCCAGGCACTGCTTGGCTCAGAACAAGTCATTAGACGCAGACACCGACAAGCGCTTCGCAGCAACATTTTCAGTTGCTTCTGTGCAAATCATTTATACCTCTGGCTGACATGCAACTTACTGATCTGGCAGGTGACGAGGTCGCGGCTGAGGCGAGGCGGGCGTTGACCAGGCAGATGTGGCGCGAGCGTTTGAGTGGAGTACAGCGCAACCATGAAGTCTGGCAGGTGCTTTCTATACCCCTCTTTACATAGCCATTGCCATGCAATGAAGAGCCCACGGGCAGTTGCTGCGATGGCTGTCTCCAGAAATTCCTGACCTTCTGCATGTTTTGCTTGTTTGACCGTTTCTAAGCAATACTGTGCCTGTGCGCAGTCGCTGTTGTCGGTGCGCAGCTTGGTGCTGCCCATGCACGAGGACACCCACACCTGGCTCAAGTTTGCGTCCCTGTGCAGAAAGTCCGGACGCCCAAAGTGAGTCTGCTTCCATTTCATCCGCATCTAATCAGAATACATGTGCTCCATGCTACTTGTATTGTAGTCAAAGTGGGAACCTTCTTTGTTGACACTTAAAGCCTGACATAGCGGTAAGGATAAGGTTGTGAGCTTGCATGATGCTCTGGCCTTGGCGTGCAGGCAAGCGTATCGTACTCTGCGCTCGCTGCTGGGCTATGACCCCACAGCAATTCCTGCGGGGCAGTCTGGGTATGGTGCTGGCAGCGGCGCGCCCGATCTCATGTTTGGCTTCCTCAAGCACCTCTGGGCCACACACAGCCGCCATGACGCCCTCCACAGGTGCTCCTCCCAGTTAGCCGATTGCTCAATTGTCTTGATTGTGTCCCTAATCCTCGCAGACTCTATAGCGGTTCCAAGGTTACCTCCATACATGGTAGCAATGCCCATCTCATTTCTACTGCATTCACACAATTGACTTGCAAAGTCAATTTCCAGCTTGTCCACTGCACAGGGAAGCTGTATCAATGTGAGTCTCCAGGAATTTGTTCAAAAGATCAGCGCGTTATGCAAGCCTCGCACATCACTGCAGGATGGAGGACCTGGAGCACGAGGTGACGGTGTCGCCGCTGCCGACAGCCGAAGAGGCGGCCGTGGCGGCGCAGAGCATTGTGGTGGGAGGGCGCACGGGGCCGGCCATGGCCATCCTGTTTGCCACGCCCGCAGGCCGCATGGCCGGCGGCTATCGCGCCTCCCTTGTGGCGCGCGTGCATTTGCGCCTCGGCATGTGGCGATGGAGCATCTCCGAGGCCTCCAAGGCGTGCACCTGCTGCCCCCCTCTAATCCCAAAGATTCTCTTTCGTAGTAAATTTCAGACAGCAACCCTTGCCATTCTGCTTGCATGCCTTTATAGTGCCTCTTGCAAAGTTAGAGGGACCCTAGCACTGATGGAGAGCAGCTGCATCTCTTGTCATTTGTGATGCTGACAGCCTGTCCTGTCATGTGCCACAGGAGGTGACAGAGGATGTGATAGAGGCGGTGAAGAGCAACCTGCACATAGCGATCCAGGCCGCTCCGGACTGGGCCAAGGCGTGGCATAACTGGGGTCTCTTCAACGTCAATGCCATGGACCACTACTCGCGCTCCGATGTCGCCACGGCCAACCGGCATGTGGCGCCCGCCGTCGCCGCCTTTTTCAAGTCTGTGTCGCTCAGCCAGGCCTCAGGTGGTGCGATTCTAGTTCTGTCCCCTTTTAACCCTTTTCCTGGTCCCTTTTTAGCTGCTGCTGTCAAGCAGAAGGTAGATTGTATATGAGCAATAACTAGAAGAGGAGCAGAATCTGACGGATATTAGCAAACTTGTTGGGCTGTGGTGGGCATGGCAGGTAGTCAAAAGCCAAGCAGGGCAAAGATGGTGCATTTTCATGTGATATGGTCATGAGGTGTGAATTGTCCTGGTGGTGACTAGATGTGATGGATTGTGGTGCAGGCGAGGGGTCGCGGGGGTCCAATCTGCAGGACATCCTGCGGCTACTCACGCTGTGGTTCACGCACGGCGCGGCGCCGGATGTTGAGAAGGCGCTGGAGGAGGGCTTTGGGCACGTGTCCATCGACACCTGGCTTGTGGTCATTCCGCAGGTGCGTGCAGCTGCAGCCATGTTGCCTGCTGCAGTAGATAGCCTCCTTGCGGTGGTCCTTTAAATGCTTGATTTGTGTCAGAATACTGCAGGATAAATAAATCTCATCATGCCAAAGAGGACACCCATTCATGAAGTTTGCACTACTACTCCCTGCAGTTTGCATTGCGCGAGAAGACACCATCCTTGTGATGTGCCTGTCCCCCCTGACATCTCAAGCTTTTCATGATGACGTGAGCATTATTGAAGTGCTGAACAGAGCTGCATGCTGACTTGCTGAAGAGAGCTGCGTGTTTGCAGGTGATAGCGCGCATCCACGACCAGCAGGTGGTTGTGCGGCGACTGATCTGCAGCCTGCTCATCTGCATCGGGCGCCACCACCCGCAGGCCCTCATGTACCCGCTCCTCGTCGCCAGCAAGAGCCAGTCGGGCAACCGGCGCTCGGCCGCCACGAGCATCATCGACAACGTGCGCCAACACTCAGCCACCCTCGTCGAGCAGGCCCAGCTGGTGCGCGCTGTCTCCCTCTCTGCATGGGAAGTTTGTCTGCTTGATGTCCATTCTGACGCGAGGATTCTGCGCTGCAATGCTGATTCTGCTTGAATGCAGCTCTGTGTGCTGGATGGAAGGCCAGTGCTCGCCACAGCAGTCAGTCAGGCATCAAGTATGCAGCGGATAGCTTGGCAAGTCATGGTGACTGCTCGACACGACCTACATCTGCAAGGTGCATGCTCATGTGTTGTTGGGTTTGGCGTGGGCCAGGTGAGCACGGAGCTGATCCGCATGGCCATCCTGTGGCACGAGATGTGGCATGAGGCGCTAGAGGAGGCGTCGCGGCAGTACTTTGGGGAGAGCAACGTGGAGGCCATGCTGGCCACACTCATGCCGCTGCACGAGATGATGGCCCAGCAGGGGCCCACGACACTCAAAGAGATCGCCTTCGTCCAGGTGCCCCAGCCTCACTGCCACCCTTTGTGGCTCTATTTTGCACTGTGTTCCAGAGCATGCATCACTTCTCCCAGCGTACATCCACATATATCTTCTTCAATGCAGCAGACTCCCTGTGTGTCTGCCTGTAGTGTTAAGGGATTTCAGATAGTGACCTCAGACTTTTGAAATATCTCAAATTGCTGGGCTGCAGGCGTATGGGCGTGAGCTGGCGGAGGCGTACGAGTGGTGCCAGAAGTACCGCATGAGCCGGCGCGAGGCGGAGCTGCACCAGGCCTGGGACCTGTACTACCACGTCTTCAAGCGCATCAACAAGCAGCTCCCCTCCCTCACCGTCCTTGAACTCCAGTACGTCGCGCCCGCGCTCGTCCGCGCACAGGTGTCCTCCTGCCCTTCTGCTGCTCCGTACTTCATGTGTAAGAAGAATGTTGTTTGCCAGCGGGCCAGCCCCCGCATGACAATTTTGCTTTGATTTCTGCTCTGGGTGCTTCTAGGGTACCCACTTCTTGCTCAGGTGAGCATTTATCTTCTTGTTTGCATGGTTTTACTCTGGAAAGCGCTTGGCATTGGCCAGTGTGTCTGTACAATGTCACGCAGTTCAGTCAGGCTCCTAATGTATTTCTGTACCAATTTGCACACGTCACTTTGTGCCTGTGCCAGGGTCTGGAGCTGGCAGTGCCGGGCACGTACATAGCGGGAGAGCCGGTGGTGACAATTGCTGCATTTGCGCCGCAGCTGCATGTGATCACCTCCAAGCAGCGCCCGCGCAAGCTCACCATCCATGGCAGCGACGGCGCCGAGTACATGTTCCTGCTCAAGGTGAATTGCCTGTTTTACAGCTGCTGCACCTCTCCTTCTGAGCACCACACAGAGGCTGGACACTGGATGCCTCCTCTGATAACGCGACGGTTCCTTTTTGTGTTGCATTTGCTTACAGTAATTGTCGGGTGGAGTTGACATCATCCCGCCACCTTTTCTTACATGATGGCATGTGCTTTGTCTATAGCCTGAGCACAACCTTCTTGTGAACCTTCTTGTGTGCCATGCCAGTATATTTAAGCTGCAAGCTGACTGGCATTGCTCTGCTACTGCTGCAGGGGCATGAGGACCTGCGGCAGGATGAGCGCGTGATGCAACTGTTTGGCCTGGTCAACACAATGCTGGCGCATGACCGCACCACCGCCGAGCGCGACCTGTCCATCGCTCGCTACGCCGTCATCCCCCTCTCACCCAACTCTGGTGAGTCTCCGGGAGCGACCTGGGGACAATGATATCTACCGAGCCAAAGCGCTCTGTGCAAAACAGTACACATGGGGAATGTGGCCCCTTCCATTGGAATGCTGTCGCACTTCACGTTGCTGCTTTCCCGTAAAGGCTGTGGCAGAAGGCCACAGAACAAAGATATTGTGTTCTTCTCTGTGTGAAGAGCCAAGAGGAATGCTTTCAGAGACGTGTCATTGTTTACAGTATTGTAGATTTCAAAAGGTGTTCTTGCGCCACCGCGTAGGGCTGATCGGGTGGGTGCCCAACACGGACACGCTGCATGCGCTGATCCGGGAGTACCGCGACGCGCGCAAGATTCCCCTCAACGTAGAGCACCGCCTCATGCTGGGCATGGCGCCCGACTACGACCACCTCACCGTCATCCAAAAGGTTGAGGTCTTCGAGCACGCCCTCGACTCCACCTCAGGTAAAACCCTCTTTATTCCCACGAAGGCTCCTTATTCGATTTACGTGAGCCATTTTCAGCTGCAGGGCTGTTGACGCCTTGCGGCCAGAATGACGCTTGTGCTCGCCACAGCAATCCGATGCTATTCCTGATCAATACTGCCACTCTCTGATGATGACTGTCTTGCATCAGGGAACTTGACACTCCCCCATTAGGGTGAAAGAGAGTGACCCCTGCAGCGCTTTTATTGAAGTGCTGGCTGCAGGCGAGGACCTGCACAAGGTGCTATGGCTGAAGTCGCGGAGCAGCGAGGTGTGGCTGGAGCGGCGCACACACTACACGCGCTCCACCGCTGTCATGTCCATGGTGCGTTCCCGCTCTGACGCCCTCTCATCGCGTCTGCCTGGATGGCTCAGCTGCACGCTTTACAACACCTCAAAATCAAATCTTTGTTTGCTGAATCCCAGGTGAGTGAGCCATAGTGCATGTCCAGCTGCCATCAAAGGCGGTTTATCATGTATCTGGGCCCCTTGTGGGCACATGGATATACAGGGTGATCTGGTGACGGCGTGGCTTGCCAAATTCAGGTGGGCTACCTGCTGGGCCTGGGTGATCGGCATCCGAGCAACCTCATGCTGGACCGCTACAGCGGCAAGCTGCTGCACATCGACTTTGGCGACTGCTTTGAGGCGTCCATGAACCGCGAGAAGTTCCCTGAGCGGGTAAGAAACTTCTCCAGCCAGCCTGCCGTCCTTTCTACTTCCTTTGCTGGGGCCTCCAGTGCAATGCCTTTTTTTGACAAAGTTCCTTTTGAGGTGCTTGCAATTAGTTTATTGTGCTATGTGCAGGTGCCCTTCCGATTGACGCGGATGATGGTGAAGGCCATGGAGGTCTCTGGCGTTGAAGGCAACTTCAGGTCAGCCTCCTTACTGATATGTCTGTCATAGTGTTGTCCCCACACTTGTGAGGCAGCTGCTTTTCAGCCGTCAAGACCACACTCAAAGTACAAGCCACCTTTCAATGCCTGCATCTGAGCTCTGAGAATTCTGGGTTTGTGCAGGTCGACGTGCGAGAGCGTGATGCGCGTGCTGCGAAGCAACAAGGACAGCGTGATGGCCATGCTGGAGGCCTTTGTGTACGACCCACTCATCAACTGGCGCCTGGTCAAGACGGGCGAGGCCGAGACCGACAACGCGCTGGCAGCCATGAACTCTGAGATGCTGCCATCAAACGTGACCTTCACAGGTACAGCAAAGGCACATCCTGGGCTACACATTCATGCAATCACTGTCCCACCCTCTCACAGTGGCTATATGTGACAATCTGGAAATCAGGTATTTCTCAGTCACAGAAGCTTGCTTAAAGCTGTGTTTAAAAGTCATGATTGGGCCCGAAGGGGAAGTGTGAAGGTAGATGTATGGAATTCGCAGGGAAACTGGAAGATGTGGGGTCAGCGGAGATGCCGAGCCCACCTCGTCGGGAGACCCGGGAGCGCGAGATGCTGACGGCGTATGGGCAGCTGGGCGACGCCGTGGAGGTCATCAACGAGCGCGCAGTGGCAGTCATGAAACGCATGTCCGACAAACTAACGGGGCGGGACTTTGTCCAGGTGCATATCCGAGCCTGGCCTTGTTGTGTGCCATGCTGGCTGAAATCATTAGTGTGAAATGCGCACCTTGCTTTCAAAGCGTGGCTCTGCATATGATGCTTGCAAGGCTTTGGTCTTGTGTGTGCAATGTATGCAATGTATGTGCTGGATTTTAACGTTAAGACGCTGCTGCAGGAGGGGCTGCCAGGCAGCACGGAGAGCGACAGCATTCAAAGCCAAGTGCAGCGGCTCATTGTGCAGGCGTACAGCCACGAGAACCTTTGCCAGTCCTATATTGGATGGTGTCCATTCTGGTGAACACGTTGCAGCATAGTGCAATCTAGTCACCTTATGATCCTGCCAATCGCAAGTAATCTTGTGTACCAATATTTGTATACTGACAAGCTGTTAGGAAATCATTTCCTATATCATTTCCCTAGGCTTATGATAAGCCTATGGGAGATCCCTGCTAGCTGACATGGCTTTACTCAATAAATATACATTCTCGATTTTAAAGAGACAATTTTGATAGAAACCAACTGTAGATGTAGATTTTACTTCAGTAATCAGGGCTAATGCCGCCTGACCCAAATCTGATTCATCATCTTGCCGTCACTGGCAAACATACAATGTGGAATAAACTAGTCACACACTTTCTTAACATTTTTTACAACTAATTCCGGAAGCACATGACTGTGAATAAGTCAAGGCGTCCATGCCAGTCATATGAATCTGACCCATTGCACAAAGCAAAGTGTCGCACAAAGCGCTAGGTATAGCTTTGTCTCCAAGAGCGTGTGCACTTCGCCGCCAACTGTGTCCCTTTACTACCATATTCAAGCAGACCTTCAACAGGCAAAGGAACGATTGAAGATGAAGTGTCAGAACCTCGTACATGATTTCAAGCGAGCAACATGCTCTTATGTCACGCCTTTTTAGTCAAACATGCTCTGGCTATCACCGACTATCATCTTGCACTGAGCATTAAACCGAAGAATCTTTATAAACAGGCTTTGGCTATCTGTGACTATCATCTTGCAATCATCTTAAGACTATCATTTGACCATCATAAATCTTAAATCACGGTTCATGCTTGGCTTTGACTATTTTTAGGAGTGTTGCTTTTAGCTAGTCACTAGGAGTGGAGCATCAATCTTTGGGGCACGCTTCCTGCCGAAGGCAAGGTGCGTCTGCAGACAAGCTGCATGTAAAGCCTGCTGGGGCACTATATAAAGTCTTTACGCAAAAATCAATCGCTGTGACACCACATCAATCTAATGCCAAACAAGCCTTAAGGTCCAGCAACGTCGACGTCGACTCGATATCGGATATATTATGTATACTACGTAGTACTTCCTATGCGCATGCCTAAGGCATCATCCCGCCAAATCCTCGTCCAATAAACACTATGATAACAACATCTTTCCTTAACTATACTTTACAGGCTCTTAAACGCCATAAGATGGTCTTATCAACATCCAAGACTTTCTTAAACAGTCTCTTTAACATACTGCATCTTCTTAAAATTACAGATGTGTCTGACATGCTTCTTTAAGACGACTTAAGAGTGAAGAAGGCGGAAGGATATTATCCTTATCCTTTCTTAAATGCCTAGTTACACTTTGAGATGTGCTGCGGAAGCCTGTCGGTTACGTCTATCTCCCTAACGATTCTTTAATCATTCCTGAACCTTTCTTCACGGTAGGGGCCAGACAAGAATATCGGTAGCTTGTGGTGTCTTGAAATCCAATTGGTCTTGTTTAGTTCACCACTGTCGTGCAAAATAATTTAATTGCTCTGTCACGTACAACCAGGGCAATTACTGCACCACCGAGGCCGTGGAAGCAATTGCAGACAAACGCACCCCAAGAAGGAAATGCTCTTACACCTCATATAAGTGCTAGCAGCGCTGTGAGAATGTGCCTTGATTGGAAATGCATCATTGTAGGTGGCCACAAGATGCCGGAACTTGACTGAGTGGAACGTGCGTTGCACGTAGAAGACCACATGACCAAGTGCTGGATTCTGCCACAAGCAATATGCTTATCATTTAAACGATTTTGGGGAGGTGGCAAGTCCGGTGCTTTGGTTTACTGGGCCAACTTTGTGATTTTGCGCCCACAGTAGCATGTGAACTTGCGCACAAGGGGCCCATTGTCTTCTTTAAAGGGCGCATTTGTAAAGGACGTAATAAATTAAACGAGCTCTCTAAGTATTCCAAAACAAATCGTCTTTATGTTTATTATTCTCATAGCTGGCTGTTCAAGATCCTTTCGTTTCCGCCTTTTAACCGTAGGATTACGTCTGCGCCTTGTCTTTCCGACAAATACTTATGTATCAGCCTTTGTATGCCGGGCGTTATGCTTTTTGAAATTGAGTCTCGACACCACCTACAAGGGTCGCTTCACGTAACACTTGTGCGATTCTGCAGCAGCCCAGCAGGGTTGATAGGACGCCCCCTAACTGGTCCTCAAGGCAAGCAGTCAGAGACCCCACTCACCGCAGTAAATGAAACTGCCAGTAATCCTTGTGCTCGCAAAAAGGCCAGCCTCAACGCTCAATTAACAACAAAGCCACAACACCTGCCCTTGCTGACAGAATATGTGGGGAGATAACGCGGTTTGGTAACGTTACCGTGGATGGAAGCACCCCACCCCATAATTCAAATTTTAGAGACGTCTTGCACGTATTGATACTGCCTTGCCATCGAGATAAATACATTAGGTGCATTTCTGGCGGCCTGCTGGCTGTTGCGCCAATTTTACTGCACACTCCTTCTTGTCAATAACATGCCCATTCATTAAACAGGATGGGTCTTGCGCTGCGCAGGGTGGCTCCAACTGAAGGATGCAGGACTGGCGAGCTAATCTAATTTCACGGATGCAATGGACGTCCTAAATTCAGGGCTGTAAGGTGCTGCCGTTCTACTTAGTGACAATGTATAACAAGATGCTAAGCTTTGGCGTAGGTGGCAGGTTGCTACTGATGGGTCATTGCACCGCCACAGTCAATCAGAGTATTGTAGTAATACTCACGACGGAACCTTAGGGCTCAACCGCGCATTTGTGTAGCTTAAGTCTGTGTGAGCAGTTACGAAGGTATTTTCACCTGTGAAGAAATCTCAGGACAGGCTTAGGATGTGTTTAAGTATGCATGGAGAAGTCTGCCGTGTTCTGCTTTTTATACTGGCATTAAAAACTGTAAAAGAACACTTAAAGATGCTTTGATGAAGTCTGCCGGGTCCGAATCCTCTTCCTAAAAACCTCTTATTGTAGAAATATCCCATACACATCTGAGACTCGTCCTTAATACTTCTTTAAAGCTCCTTACAGTGTCTTTAACATAGCTTAAGGCTTTTTGCATCAATTGTCTCAGAATAAAGAACAACTAAGGTCATTTTAAGGAAAGCAAGGCCGATCTTACTAAGTAATCCATTCTTTAACACCTCTTTTTTAGGTGCAATATAGTCCTGAATTCATCTCTAACGCATCTAAAATGCATCTTATAAGGGTCTGTTCAAGAAGGCCTAAAGACCTTTTAAACAGATGTTGTTATCATAGTGAAAAGGACAACGAGCCTCATACCATCAAAAATCTTCAACCTTGGGTTCTTGCTATCTCTTGACTATCATTTGGACTTGGCCCTAATCCATGAACCATCATAGACTGTCATCGGGCCGTCATAAATCTTCATCCTAGGGTTCTTGCTTTCTTTTGACTATCATTTAGGGTTTAGGTTTTAGGGTTTAGGGCCTAGGGTTTAGGGTCCAGGTCTAGGGTTTAGGGTTAGGGTTAAGGGTTTAGGGTTAAGGGTTTAGGGTTTGGGTTTAGGGTTTAGGTTTAGGGTTTAGGGTTTAGGGTTTAGGGTTTAGGGCTTAGGGTTTAGGGTTTAGGGTTTAGGGTTTAGGGTTTAGGGTTTAGGGTTTAGG
>JADEYI010001144.1_pt1 | contig 23251 bp, 17 predicted proteins | sample 8542331 | NCBI WGS metagenome assembly JADEYI01 (sample SAMN16510988, study PRJNA670497) | mine drainage metagenome | isolation source: biofilm near Copperflume 1 | place: Germany: Marsberg coppermine Kilianstollen | collected 2018-02
AAGACGTTGGTCGTGCGCGTGGTCACACCCTGCGCTACCGGAACCTGCGGCAGTCCAGCATCGCGCAAAAAATGTTGCAGCAGTCGAGCACGCAGATGGGTGTCGCCGTACCCTGCATCGATCTGCAGGACCTGTAGTTCCGGACTGCGAAACGCCAGCGCCACGGCGAACGCATCGTCGATGTCGTCGCCAATATCCGTGTCGAGGATGACTTTCTGCCTCGCAACAGGACGCTGCGCAAGGGCAATGAGGCCGCCAGCCAAAAGCAAGCCGAGCGCGGCTGCCGAGAGAATGTGCCTGAGATGCATCCGAAGGCCCTCAAAAGAGTTCTGAGGAAATCGTATCAGCGCACAAACCTGTGTCAGCAAGCAATGGCGACCAGCCGATCATTCTGCTCGAAGTCGACGACTACCCCAGCGCCAGCTTCGAGGCTCGTGTCGCCTCCGGCGAGTTCGAAGAAATTGCCGATGATAGCCACAAGGCAGGCCGCAGGTTCACGACCGCGCGCGATCAAGGCTGAAGAGGAGGTCGCGGGAAAGCTCCGGCCGGGACGACACTTTGCGTCACGGATTTAAGGAGACGAGACACTAGATGGCGCGGAGCAGGCGCGCGGGAAGAAAGATGACCGCGGCGACGAGATCGAGCGCGCCGTGGACGGCGATCCCGAGCAGGCGGAACGGCAGCAGGACCAGCCAGACAAGCGGGTAGAGCAGAATCGCCAGCAGGGCCACGGGCCAGCAGAGAACGAAAAGAACACACAGCAGAAGAAACTTGACCATTCTTAATTCCTCCAATCGGCACGCGGCAACTTTGCAGATGCGGGCGCTGCTTTGCTGTAACTACGCAAATTTTACAGAGAAAGTTCCGGTGCGCCAGCGCCGCTTTTAGATGGAGAGTTTCCTTGGTTGAAAGCACGATCGACGGAAGAATCCGGAGGGCATGGGCAGCGCAGCGGCGCCACGATTCTCTGGATTGTTGACTCCGCTACGCTTCGTTGAGAATGACTCATTCCGGCGCCGGCTCCGCTTTGTTCAGGTCGCAGTCGAGCCATGAGCCGGGAGGGTGGCCTCTCCCCTCCCGGATGCAGTATTGTCTATCTCAGACTTCCATACTCCGCCGATTCGACGATGAAGACACCAGCACAACGCGCCGCGCAAAACAAAGCCATCGACCCGGCCAGCCTGGTGCGGATTGAAGCGCGGGCGCTGCTGGTGCTGGCCGAGCGGCTGGAGGGGCCGATGGCGGCGGATTTTGCGCGGGCGGTGGAGATGGTGCTGGCCTGCGGCGAGGCGCGCGGGCGGGTGGTGGTCACCGGCATGGGCAAGAGCGGAATCATCGCGCAGAAGATAGCGGCCACGCTGAGTTCGACCGGATCGCCAGCGTTGTTTCTGCATCCGGCGGAGGCGCACCACGGCGACCTGGGAATGCTGGCGAAGGGCGACGTGGTGATTGCGCTTTCCGCGAGCGGAGAGACGGAAGAGATACTGCGGCTGCTGGAGATGTTGAAGCGGATCGGGGACGGGCTGATCAGCTTTTGCTGCGACATGGGTTCGACGCTGTCGCTGGCGAGCGATGTGGCGCTGGATTGCGGAGTGGAGCAGGAGGCATGCGCGCTGGGACTGGCGCCGACCGCCTCGACGACGGCGATGCTGGCGCTGGGCGATGCGCTGGCGGTGGCCATTTCAACGCGCAAGGGATTTCGCGCGGAGGACTTTGCCAACCTGCACCCGGGCGGCAAGCTGGGCAAGCGGTTGATGCGCGTGGCGCAGCTGATGCATTCCGGCGACGCGGTGCCGCGGGTGACGCCGACGACGCCGATGAAAGACGTGATCTATGAGATGTCGCGCAAGGGGCTGGGAATCACGACGGTAGTGGAAGATGGAAAGCTGGTGGGCCTGTTGAGCGACGGCGACCTGCGGCGGCTGCTGGAGCAGGATGGAGCGGGTGCGCTGGCGAAGACCGCCGGAGATGCGATGCACCGAAATCCGCAGACGATTGCGGCGACGGAGTTTGCCGCCGAAGCGCTGCGGCGGATGGAGGAGCGCAAGATCACTTCGCTGATTGTGGTGGGTGCGGAAAATGATGTGCAGGGCGTTGTCCATCTGCATGATCTTTGGGGGACGGAGCTGATTTAGCACGGCGGCGGTGCAAGGAACCGCAGGTCCCCTCCGCTGCGGCCGGGATGACAAATTTCTGGAATGGACCCCCCTGCGCCGTGTGCTTTCCCGGTGTGGCTGCCGAACCAGTAGAATTGAATTTTCATCTTGCTAAGGACACCCACCCATACGATGCGTCGCTGGTCGCAACTTTTTCTCCCTACCCTTCGTGAGGCCCCGGCGGATGCCGAGGTCGCAAGCCACAAACTGCTGGTGCGGGCCGGATACGTCCGCCAGCTGGGCGCGGGCATTTACTCGTACCTGTTCCTGGGGCAGCGCTCCATCAACAAGATCATCCAGATCGTGCGCGAGGAGATGGACACCATCGGGCAGGAGTTCCTGCTGCCGGGGTTGCTGCCGCGCGATCTGTGGGAGCAGAGCGGCCGCTGGACGGCGATGGGCGACAACATGTTCCGGCTGAAGGACCGCAAGGGCGCGGACCTGTGCCTGGGCATGACGCACGAAGAAGTGATGACCGAGATTGCCCGCAAGGAGCTGCGCAGCTACAAACAATTGCCGCAGATCTGGTATCAGATCCAGACGAAGTTCCGCGATGAACCGCGGCCGAAGTCGGGGCTGCTGCGGGTGCGGCAGTTCATCATGAAGGACGCTTATTCCTTCGACATCGACGCGGCCGGGCTGGATGCGAGTTACCAGAAGCACGACGAGGCGTACCGGCGGATTTTTACGCGCTGCGGATTGCAGTTTGTGGCGGTCGATGCGGATTCCGGCGCGATGGGCGGCTCGCAGTCGCAGGAGTTCATGGTCTACACCGATGCGGGTGAAGACCTGATCGCAAGCTGCGCCGAGTGCGGCTATGCGGCCAATGTGGAAAAGGCGACTTCGCAACTGGCCGCGGTCGAGGACCTGGCGCCGACGGGCGACGGCAGGCCGGAAGTGGTGCACACGCCGGGCATGGGCGCGATTGCGGACGTGACCGCGTTTCTGAAGGTGAGCGCGGCGCAGGACATAAAATGCGTGGCCTACATGCTGGAGAAGCGGGACGACGCGGGCAATTCCGTATGGCTGCCGGTGGCGGTTTTTCTGCGCGGCGACCACACGGTGAATGAGACCAAGCTGCTGGGGCTGCTGCGGGCGGCGCAACTGCGTCCCATGCAGCCGGAGGAGCTGGAGACATATTTCCACGCGCCGGCAGGATACCTGGGGCCGGTGGGCCTGACGCACACGGCGGAGCCGACGGTGCTGGAGGAGCTGAAAAAGAATCCGTTCCAACCGCAGCGGACGGCGAAGCTGTGGGCCTTCGCCAACCGTCTAAAGATGGTGGTGGTGGCCGATCTTGCGCTGGAGGGGCGGAGAAACATGATCTGCGGAGCGAACAAGCTGGATACTCACTTTCGCAACGTGACTCCGGGGCGCGATTTTGCATGGACCGAGGTGGCCAGCATTCGCAATGTGAGCGAAGGCGAGGGCTGCCCGCAGTGCAATGCGCCGCTGCGCGTGGCCAAGGCGGTCGAGGTGGGACACATCTTCAAGCTGGGCTACCGTTATTCCGAAAGCATGGGGGCGCGGGTGCTGGACCCGAACGGAAAAGAAGTGACGCCGATCATGGGCAGCTACGGGATCGGGATCGAGCGCATATTGACGGCGTGCGTAGAGCAGAGCTTCGACGAGAACGGCTTTTCGCTGCCGCCGTCGATTGCGCCGTTCGACGTGGTGGTGACGGTGACGAATGTCGCCGATGCCGCGCTGAAGGCGGCGGGAGAAAAGCTGGCGGCGGAGCTGGACGCGGCCGGACTCGATGTATTGCTGGATGACCGCGAGGAGCGCGCCGGGGTGAAATTCAAAGACGCGGACCTGATCGGAGTTCCGTACCGCATTAATATCGGCAAAAAAGTTGCAGACGGATTGGTGGAGCTGGTGACGCGGGCGACGCGTGGCAGTGAAGATGTTGCGCTTGAGCAGGCGGCGCAACTGGTGCGCGAACGGATTGCGGCGGATACGCCCCGGTCTCAATAGGATTCAGGGTTCCTGAGGATTCATGGCAGCAGACGACAGAACGCCGCGCGGCCCATCGCGCCCACTATCACGGACCACAACGCGGACGGCTGCGCGCAGCCGCGGCCCGCGCAGCGGAAGCCAGGGAGGCGGCCCGGGAGAGCGTGGGCGGCCTCGCGGGCGCAGCAGCCGACCGGGCGAATGGCGAAAGAACTGGAAGATCAAAGCTCTGCTGGTAGTGGCCGCGTGTTTTCTGTTTGTGTTCGCGGTGATGGGCATGGTGTTCGCGTACTACTACCACTCGTATGAAAACGTGGTGGCGCAGCGCCTGCGGCAGCCGCTGTTCGCCAACACGGCCAAGATATTCGCCGCTCCGCGCGAGGTGCGGCCCAAGCAGAAGTACAGCGTGCGGCAGATTGCCGACGACCTGATCCGCGCGGGCTACAGCCAGGCCGGCGCCAGCCATCCCTCGCAGATCGGGACATTCGCGGAGACGGAAACGAGCATCCACATCCAGCCGGGACCGCAGTCTTACCACGCGCCCGATGGCGCCACGGTCTACACCGCGAAGGGCGTGGTGACCAAGGTGCAGGCGGATGACGGCCAGGCGTTGAGCGCGTATGAGCTGGAGCCGGAGCTGATCACGGGGCTTTCGGACAAGAACCGCGGCAAGCGGCGGGTGGTGACGTACAGCGAGCTGCCGAAATATCTGGTGCCCGCGGTCACTTCAATTGAAGACCGGCGTTTTTTTCAACACGGCGCGGTGGATTTTATCCGGGTCTTCGGCGCATTCTTCGCCGATGTGCGGTCGCGGCGATATAGCGAGGGCAGCTCCACGCTGACCATGCAGCTGGCGCGACTTTTCTTTCTGTCGCCGGAGAAGCGCTTCAAGCGGAAGATCATCCAGACGGCAATCGCCTTTCAACTGGAGAGCCGTTATTCGAAGCAGCAGATTTTCACGATGTACGCCAATGAGATACCGCTGGGCCAGCGGGGGAGTTTTGCGATCGATGGATTTGGCGAGGCGGCGCAGGCATATTTCGGGAAAAACATCCGCGACCTGAACCTGCCGGAGTGCGCGCTGCTGGCGGGCATCATCCAGGGACCGAGCCGGTTGTCGCCGTACAAGCACCCGGCGCGGGCGACGGCGCGGCGGAACATGGTGCTGGACGCAATGGTGGAGACGCATGAGATTACTCCGGCGCAGGCGCGGCAGGCCAAGGCGGCGCCGCTGGCGCTGGCGCCTTTCAGCGTGGATGAGCGCGAGGCACCGTATTTTGTGGATCTGGTGCGGGAGAAACTGACGCAGCGCTATGGCGACCGCGACATCAACGGCGAAGGGCTGCACATTTACACTTCGCTCGACCCGGATCTGCAATCCGTCGCAACGGTAGCGGTAGAGAACGGGATGAAGCAGGTGGATGAGATTTTGCGCAAGCGGGCGGAGCGGCTGGCGAAACATGGCGCGGGAACGGCGCACATGACCTATCCGCAGGTGGCGCTGATTGCGATGAACCCGCACACGGGCCAGGTGCTGGCGCTGGTGGGGGGGCGCAACTACGGGGCAAGCCAACTGGACCATGCTTTGAGCCAGCGGCCCACGGGTTCGATCTTCAAACCCTTTGTGTACGCGACAGGATTCAACAGCAGCCTGACAGGGGTCTCGCTGCCGGGGCAGCAGGGCGTGTTTACCGCGCTGACCATGCTGAACGACAACGCAACGACGTTCAGCTTCGACAACGGCAACATGCAGTATTCACCGCACAACTTCAAGCAGGAAGAGATGGGCATGATCACGGCGCGGACGGCGCTGATGCTGTCGCAGAACGTGGCGACGATCTCACTGGGCGAAATGGTGGGGTTCGACAATGTGGTGGCGCTGGCGCACCAGGCCGGGATCAGCTCGGCGCAGCCGACGCCTTCAGTGGCGATCGGAGCGTATGACGCTTCTCCGCTGACGATGGCGGGGGCGTACACCATCTTCGCCAACAACGGCGTGAAGATCGACCCCAACCTGATCGCCTCGGTGCGCACGGCGGACGGAGACGTGGTGGACGATTTCGCGCCGATCTCAAAGCCGGTGCTGGACCCGCGAGTGGCATATCTGACGCTGAGCCTGATGCGCGACGTGATCGACCACGGGACCGCCCAGCGGGTGCGGGGGCTAGGATTCAATGCGCCGGCCGCAGGGAAAACCGGCACGTCCCACGACGCCTGGTTCGCCGGATTCACAAGCAACCTGCTGTGCGTGGTGTGGGTGGGGAACGACGATTACAGCGACATCAAACTAGAAGGCGCGGCAGCGGCGGCACCGATCTGGGCGGAGTTCATGAAGAACGCGGTGAAGCTGCCGCAATATTCCGACACGCAATATTTCGACGCGCCGGCGGGGGTGACGGAGGTTTCGCTGGACAAGGCCACCAACCTGCTGGCCGATGCGTCGTGCCCGGTGGACTACACCGCCGCATTTCTGGACGGGACGCAACCGACAGGGACCTGCGACCATCCGAACGGGGACCAGCGCAACATCTTCCAAAAGGTCTTCGGCCTGGGCGGGAACAAAGCGGCGCCGCCGCCGATCGCACCAGCGCCGGCCAATGTGGTGCAGCCGCAGGCACCGAACGGGACAGCCGCGGGAGGGAACAACGGACAGGGCCCGGACGGAGCGCAGCCGAGGAAAAAGAAGAAGGGCTTCTTTGGCAAGGTTTTTGGCGTGTTCAAAAGCGGCGACGACCAGAACCAGAAGGCGCCGCAGGATTCCAGGCAGCCGCAGGACCAGTAGATTCACAGCTTGATCCGAGGCAAGCGCGCATCTCAAATCCAAGGCAGGACCGCATGGGTGGAGCGCGGAGAAAAAAAATCCAGGGAGGGCCGCAATGCCGGAAGATGAGGCAGTCAAGGTAAAGGATCCGGTCTGCGGGATGATGGTGGACCCGGCGCGGGCGGCGGCAAAGGTGGAGCGGGAGGGAAAGACATATTTTTTCTGCGGAAGATCGTGCGCGGAAAAATTTCAAAGCGGGCAGTCCCAGGCCAGTCCGGGTCAGGCACAGGCGAAAGCGGCCGCCACGGCCACGCCGGCCAGCCACACGGGACATGCCGCAGGAGCCACCGACTACGTTTGTCCGATGGATCCGGAGGTGCACGAGAGCGCGCCGGGGCCATGCCCGATCTGCGGGATGGCGCTGGAGCCGGCTCACTTTGTGCTGACGACGGAGGTGGTCGAGTACACCTGCCCGATGCACCCGGCGATCGTGCTGCCGGAGCCGCAGAACTGCCCCATCTGCGGGATGGCGCTGGAAGCGCGCACGCTGCCGATCGAAGACGCCAACCCGGAGCTGGAGGACATGACGCGGCGCTTCGCGGTGGCAGTGGTGCTGACGCTGCCGCTGCTGATCCGAATGCTTTTGAGCCTGTTGTCGGACGAGAGCTTCGACACCATCCTGACCAGCCCGTTCATCGAGTGGATGCAGTTGATCCTGGCCTCGATGGTAGTGCTGTGGTGCGGCTGGCCGTTTCTGGAGCGCGCGTGGAGGTCGATTCGGACATTTCATCTGAACATGTTCACGCTGATCGGGCTGGGAGTGGGGGTCAGTTATTTTTACAGCCTGGTGGTGCTGGTGCTGTCGCACCGGCTGATGCCGGGGCTGCGGGATGAAGAGGGCTATCTTCATCTTTACTTCGAGCCGGCGGCGGTGATCACGACGCTGGTGCTGCTGGGGCAGGTGCTGGAGCTGCGCGCCCGCAGCCGGACCGGGTCCGCGCTGAAGTCGCTGTTGAACCTGACGCCGAAGACGGCGCATCGGGTGGAGACGGGCGGGCGCGAAAGGAACATTCCGCTGGCGCTGGTGCAGGTGGGGGACGAGCTGCGGGTGCGTCCGGGAGAACGGGTGCCGGTCGATGGCGTGGTGGTCGAAGGCTCGAGCAGTGTGGATGAATCGATGGTTTCCGGCGAGCCGCTCCCGGTGGAAAAGACGAAGGACAGTCCGCTGACCGGGGGCACGATGAACGGAACCGGGGGCCTGCTGATGCGGGCCGAGCACGTGGGCAGCGAAACATTTCTGAGCCAGATTGTCCGCATGGTGAGCGAGGCGCAGCGCACGCGCGCGCCGATCCAGCGGCTGGCGGACACGGTTTCGAGCTGGTTTGTGCCGATTGTGGTGCTGGTTGCGATCGGGACATTTCTCGGCTGGTATCACTGGGGCCCGGCTCCGCAAGGGACACACGCGCTGGTGAATGCGGTGGCGGTGCTGATCATCGCGTGTCCGTGCGCGCTGGGGCTGGCGACACCGATGTCGATCATGGTGGGAATGGGACGGGGGGCGCAGGCGGGCGTGCTGGTGAGAAACGCGGCGGCGCTGGAGGCGCTGGCGCGGGTGAAGACGCTGGTGCTGGATAAAACCGGGACGCTGACCGAAGGCAAACCGCAGGTGACGCGGATCATGACTGCCGAAGGCGGCGGCGATGCGTCGCGGAATGAAAATGAGATGCTGCGGCTGGTGGCGAGCCTGGAGCGGTCGAGCGAGCATCCGCTGGCGGATTCGGTGGTGCGGGCGGCGGAAGAGCGCCATTTGCAACTGGCGGCGGCGCAGAATTTCCAGGCGGTCCCGGGCAAGGGCGCATCCGGGGTGGTGGATGGGCGGAGTATCGCGGTGGGCAACCGGGCGCTGATGCTGGAGAGCGGTATTGCCACCGAGGCATGGGAAAGGCAGGCGGAGGAGCTTGCCGGGCAGGGAGCAACGACGCTGTACGCCGCCGTCGATGGCAAGGTGGCGGGACTGCTGGCGGTCTCAGACCCGATCAAGAAGTCGGCACGCGGCGCCGTGCAACAGCTACAGAAGGACGGTCTGCGGATCGTGATGATTACCGGCGACACGCGCGCAACGGCGGAAGCGGTGGCGCGGGAACTGGGCATCGACCAGATAGAGGCCGGAGTGCTGCCGGCGCAAAAGGCGGAGGCGATCGAGCGGCTGCGAAAAGAGCATGGCAGCATCGCCATGGCGGGCGACGGAATCAACGATGCGCCCGCGCTGGCGCAGGCCGACGTGGGCATTGCGATGGGCACGGGGACCGATGTCGCCATGCAGACGGCGGGCATCGTGCTGGTCCGCGGCGACCTGCAGGGGCTGGTGCGGGCGCGCAACCTGAGCCGCGCCACGACGCGGAACATTCGCCAGAACCTGTGGTTCGCTTTTCTGTACAACACGCTGGGGATTCCGATTGCGGCGGGGGTGCTGTATCCGTTCTTCGGGCTGCTGCTGAGCCCGGTGATTGCCAGCGCCGCGATGATGTTCAGCTCCGTATCGGTGATCGGCAATGCGCTGCGGCTGCGGCACGCGCGGCTTTAAAGAGCGCGAGGCGTAAACCCATGTCGGAGAATCAAGGCCCTTGGGCAGGCGATGGGGCAGGGCGTGGGACAGGTATGCCGGTCGGGCCGGCATTGGTTGCTAAAATCAATCCATACCGATGAAGTGTCCCTATTGTGGATTTACGCAAGACCGTGTTGTCGATTCGCGCGAGAGCAAAGAGGCCGATTCGATTCGCCGCCGCCGCGAATGCGAGCGCTGCGAGAAGCGCTTTACCACGTATGAGCGGCTGGATGAGATCCCCTACATGGTCGTGAAAAAAGACGGCCGCCGGGAAAAATTCGACCGGCAGAAGGTATTGAGCGGACTGCTGCGGGCGTGCGAAAAGCGTCCGGTACCAGCGGCCCGCCTGGAGTCGATCGTCAACCAGGTGGAGAATATTGTCATGGACGCGGCGGAGCGCGAACGCAGCTCGGCCGAAGTGGGCGAGCTGATCATGCGCGAGCTGAAGGCGCTGGACACGGTCGCCTATATTCGCTATGCCTCGGTGCACCGTGATTTTAAGGACGTGGATGAGTTCAAGTCCGAACTGGAATCCCTTTAAGTGAGAGCACAGAGGAGAAACGCAGCATGAATGCAACGCAGACACCGCGCGAACACACCATCACATTGATCCCCGGCGATGGGATAGGGCCGGAGATCACCCGCGTGGCGGTCAGGATCCTGGAAGCGACCGGAGTAAAGTTTCACTGGGAAGAGCACCTGGCGGGAGCGGAGGCGTTCGAACGTTACAAGGAATACATACCGAAGGAGTTGTATCTTTCCATCGACCGGAACCGCGTGGCGCTGAAAGGCCCGGTAACGACGCCGATCGGCGGAGGGTTTTCTTCGATCAATGTGATTCTGCGAAAGCACTTCGAGCTGTACGCGAACTACCGGCCCATAAAAAATCTTCCGGGACTGCCGACGCATTATCCGGGCATCGACCTGATCATCATCCGCGAAAACACGGAGGGCGAGTACGTCGGCATCGAGCACGAAGTGGTGCCGGGAGTGGTGGAGTCGATCAAGATCATCACGGAAAAGGCCTCGACGCGGATTGCGGAGTTCGCCTTTGCCCACGCGCGGAAGGAGGGCCGCAAGAAGATCCATTCCGTACACAAGGCCAACATCATGAAGATGTCGGACGGGCTGTTTCTACAGTGCGCGCGCAATGTCGCCAAGAAATATCCGGACATCATCTACGGCGAGCACCTGGTGGACAACACCTGCATGCAGCTGGTGACAAACCCCTATCAGTACGACATGCTGCTGCTGGAAAATCTGTACGGCGACATCATCAGCGATCTGTGCGCGGCCTTTGTGGGCGGGCTGGGGCTGGTGCCGGGAGCGAACCTGGGCAAGGAATGCGCGATCTTCGAGGCGGTGCATGTCTCGGCACCGGACATCGCGGGCAAGAACATCGCCAACCCGACAGCGCTGTTGCAGTCCGGGGTATTGATGCTGCGGCATATCGGGGAGACGGAGGCCGCGGACCGGGTGCATCGCGCCCTGGAGCGGGTGTATGAATCGAAGACGTCGCTGACGCGCGATGTCGGGGGCACGGCGGGGACAAAGGAGTTCGCCGATGCCGTGGTGGCGGCGCTGGCGGACTGATGCAAAAAAAACAGAGAGCGCGCGTGGCGTGGGTGAGCGTACTGGCGGTGAGCGCGCTGGCCGGATGCCGGCAGCGCGTAACACGCAACCAGCCGGCGAGCGAAAGGCCGGAGCCGGTGCCGACGGCGCAGATCGACCTGGCAACCTCCGGAACGGTCGGCGGCACGATTCGTTTCGCGGGCAAAGCACCGGCGCCCATAGTGATCGACATGGCGCAGGACCCGGCCTGTAACGCCGCCATGAAAACGCCGAACATGACCGAGCAATATGCCGTCCGCAACGGCAGGATGGCGAACGTGCTGGTGTATGTGAAGGACGGCCTGGGAAATCGCGTGTATGCTGCGCCAAAGACTCCGGTGGTGCTGGACCAGAAGGGCTGCCGCTTCGCGCCGCACGTGATTGCCGCGATGGCGGGCCAGCCGGTGGAGTTTCTGAACAGCGACCCGACGATGCACAACGTCCACATTGTTCCGCCGGACAGCGATGCGGCCGGGTGGCTGGACATTTCGCAGCCGGCGATGTCGGGGGAGCAGCAGCACATTTTTCATTCCTTCGGCCTGATGATTCCGGTCCGCTGCAACAACCATCCGTGGATGGAGGCGTTTCTGAACGTGCTGTGGAACCCGTTTTTCGCGGTCTCGAATGCTGAGGGCCATTTCGAAATCGCAGGGCTGCCGCCGGGAAATTACACGCTGGTCGCGGTCCAGGAAAAGCTGGGCGAGCAGACGGCGACGGTCCGCGTTGAAAGCGGGAAGAAGACGGCGGCGAACTTTACGTTTACCAAGTGATACCGCGCCGCGAAATGCGCGGCCATAACTGCTATAAATGAAGCAATCAGTCTCACGACAGGCATATTCCAGACACCATGCAGACCAGACACAATGTAGGCATTCTGGGCGCGACCGGAATGGTCGGCCAGCGGTTCATTCAACTGCTTGAAAATCACCCCTGGTTCCAGATAACGTGGCTGGCGGCGAGCGACCGGTCGAGCGGCAAGACGTATGGCGAAGCGGTGCGATGGAAGCTGGACACGCCGATTCCTGGTGCGATCGCTTCCCTGCCGGTTTCGCCGGCGACGCCGGAGAACGCGCCGAGGATTATTTTTGCCGCGCTCGATACCGACATTGCGCGCGACCTGGAACCGAAGTTCGCCGCTGCCGGATGCGCCGTCATTTCCAATTCGAGCGCATTCCGGATGCAGGCGGACGTGCCGCTGGTGATTCCGGAAGTAAATGCGGACCACCTGGCGCTGACGCCGCAGCAGAATTGGAACGGGAACGGCGATGCCAGCGGCGGATATATTGTGACCAACCCTAATTGTTCCGCGATCGGGCTGGTGCTGGCGCTGAAGCCGCTGGCGGAGCGGTTCGGATTGCGCTCAGTATTTGTGAGCACCATGCAGGCGGTGAGCGGCGCGGGCTATCCCGGCGTGGCTTCGCTGGACATTCTAGGCAACGTGGTCCCCTTCATCCGCAATGAGGAAGAAAAGCTGGTGGAGGAGACGCGCCGCTTGCTGGGCAGGCTGGAAGGCGGCAGGGTGACCCCGCTCGACGCGCGAATGACGGCGCACTGCAACCGCGTCGCGGTGGAGGACGGACACACGGAGAGCGTCAGCATCGAACTGGCGGGCAAGCCGACGCGGGAAGAGATACTGGCCGCGTGGCGGGAGTTCCAACCGCTGGCCGGTATGAACCTGCCTACGGCACCCTTGCAGCCGGTTGAATTCAACGCAGCGGAGGACCGTCCGCAGCCACGGCTGGACCGGATGCGCGGGCGCGGGATGACGGTGACGGCGGGACGGCTGCGGCCCTGCACGCTGCTGGACTGGAAATTTACCGTGCTGTCGCACAACACCATTCGCGGCGCGGCGGGCGCGGCGGTCTTGAATGCGGAGCTGCTGGCGGCGCAGGGCCATCTGTTGCCGCAAGTAGCGACGCTGCAAGGGGCAGCGAAATGAGCAGCGCACTGAAGATCGTCGTGATGAAGTTTGGCGGCACGTCGGTCGAGAGCGCGGCCTCCATTGGCCGGACGGCGGAGATAGTCGAAGGACGCAGGGCGAAAGGGCTGTTGCCTGTCGTTGTCGTGAGCGCGATGGCGAAGGTGACCGACCAGTTGCTGGCGGCGGCGGCCGCGGCCGAGCGCGGGGATCGCAACGGTGCGCTGGCCATCAGTTCGCGGCTGCGCAACCGGCATCTCGATACGGTATCGGCCCTGTTGTCCGGGGCGGAGATCGCAGCGAACCATGCGTGGCTGGAGGAACAGTTCCAGGCGCTCGACGATCTGTTGCGGGGGCTGGCGGCGGTGCAGGAGCTGACCCCGCGCACGCTGGACCTGGTCGCGTCGTATGGGGAGCGGCTCTCCAGCCGCATGATCGGCGACTACTACGGGCAGTGCGGGCTGAACGGGGTCCACGTGGACGCACGCAGCTGCATCGTCACCGACGACCAGCATGGCAAGGCGACGCCGCTTGAAGAAAAGATCGAGCAGGCGCTGCGGAAATCTGTACTGCCGCTGCTGGCTGAGGGCCACGTTCCGGTGCTGGGCGGTTTTATCGGGGCGACGGAAAGAGGCGTCACCACGACGCTGGGCCGCGGCGGCTCCGACTATACCGGCGCGCTGGTGGGACGCGGAGTGAACGCGCAGGCGATCGAAATCTGGACGGACGTGAACGGCATTATGACCACCGATCCGCGGGTGTGCCCGGACGCTTTGCGGGTGAAGACGATCAGCTTTGAAGAGGCGGCGGAGCTGGCCTATTTCGGCGCCAAAGTGCTGCACCCAGCGACCATATTGCCGGCGGTGCAGAAGAACATTCCGGTGTGGGTGTTGAATTCAAAAGACCCGACAAACCGTGGAACGGAAATTACCGCCGTGGCGGCGCACTCGCGGACGCCGTTCAAGTCGATTGCGATCAAGCGCAGGCTGACGATCATCGACGTGGTGGCCAGCCGCATGTTGATGACGCACGGCTACCTGAAGGCGATCTTCGATGTCTTCGACAAGCACAAGTGCGCGGTCGATATGGTTTCGACCTCAGAGGTGAGCGTCTCGCTGACGGTGGACTCGAACGATCGCCTGCCAGCGATCGCCGCCGACCTGAGCCAGCTGGCGGATGTGAAGTATGAGGCGCGCAAGGCGCTGATCTGCATGGTAGGGGAGAACATTCGCGGGCAGCGCGGCATCGCGGCGCAGGTATTTTCCGCGATCCGGCACGTGAACGTGCGGATGATTTCGCAGGGCGCGTCGGAGATCAACATGAGTTTCATGATCGAAGAGGATGACGTGGAAGAAGCGGTGCGGGCGCTGCATCAACATTTTTTCATGGACCCCGACCCGGAGATTTTCGACGTTACGGGCCGGGAATCGCTGGCCGGCTCGACTGCCGGGGCGGCAGCACTGAGGGAGGGTTAGCGGATGCGCATGTTGATCCTGGGCCGCGGAAAGACAGGGCGCGTGGTGGCGGACATTGCGCGGGAGCGCGGCCACAGCGTGCAGGTGCTGGACCAGAAGGAAAACCAGGACGCGGGTTCGCTGACTCCGCCGAGCCTGGCGTCGTTTGAAGTCATCATCGACTTCACCACGCCGGAGGCTGTGGTCCCCAATCTGCGGGCATGTCTGGCGACGGGCGCCAAGGTTGTGGTGGGCACGACGGGCTGGTACGCGCATCTGGAAGACATGCGGCAACTGGCGGCGCGCAGAGATGCGGCGCTGCTGTACTCGGCGAATTTTTCCTTTGGCGTGCAGCTTTTGTACAAGATGGCGAAGCTGCTGGGCGAGGAGGCCGGTGGGTATCAGTTCAAGATCGATGAGACGCACCACACGGACAAACTGGATTCGCCCTCCGGCACGGCGCTGGCATTGCAGAAGGTACTGGCGTCCACGCGGTATGGCGCGGCGGCAACCATTGATGCGCACCGGGTCGCGGATGCGATTGGAACGCACCGGCTGGAAGTCAGCTCCGATGACGAACGAATCTTCGTAGAGCACCAGGCGCTTTCCCGCCGCAGCTTCGCCTACGGAGCGGTACGCGGCGCGGAGTGGCTGGCGGCGCGCACCGGCACCTACGATTTTCAGGATGTCTTCGCACAGATTCTGGCCTGACCGCTTTTGAAGATCGCTCTATCCGAGAACAGAGCCATTTCGAGCGAGCATCCGCGGGAAGCGAGTCGAGAGACCCGCGATAACTTTTGCGAATCCGGTGAAGACCCGCAGGCCGCTCGACTACGCCAGGGATGACACCCTTCCGGGCACAACTATGGCAAATCCAATCGTCCGCATAGCTGGTTGCGCGGACGCTTTATTCACAGCCATTTTCACTGAACGATTTATCTCGCCGGGAGTTCGTTGTAGACTGCGGAGATATGGAGCTATCTGGATGCGGTACCGCGCTGGTGACGCCTTTTCTCAGCGACGGGAGTGTGGACGAGCAGGCGCTTCGCAGCCTGGTGCGCTGGCAGGTTGAGGGCGGCATTCGTTTTCTGGTGCCGACGGGATCGACCGGCGAGGCCTGCGCGCTGACGGAAGAAGAATGGCTGCGAGTGGTGAGCATCGTGATCGAGGCCGCAGATGGACGCGCGCCGGTTTTTGTGGGGTGCAGCCACAACACCACGCGGCAGGCGGTGGAGCGGGTCAAGAAATTGCAGACCATCCCCGGCGTGGGCGGGGTGCTGACCGCCAACCCGTATTACACCAAGCCGACGCAGGAGGGCCAGTACCAGCACTTCCGCGCGATTGCGGAAGGGACGCACCTACCAGTGCTGCTCTACAACATTCCCAGCCGGACTGGAATCAATTTGTTGCCGGAGACCACGGCGCGGCTGGCGGAGATACCGAACATCATCGGGGTGAAGGAATCGTCGGGCAACCTGCAACAGATTACGGAAGTGATTCATGCGGTGCCGCGGCGGTTCCTTGTCTTCTCCGGAGACGACAACCTGGCACTGCCGATTCTTTCCGTCGGCGGAGCCGGTCTAATTTCGGTAGCGGCCAACGCGATTCCGGCGGAGATGGCGCGCATGGTGAACGCGGCGCTGGAGAATGACTGGACGCACGCGCGGCAGATGTACCGCAAATATTACGATCTGATCCTGGCGAATTTTTCCGAGCCGAACCCGCAGCCGATCAAGTGCGTGCTGGCGATGATGGGACGCATCCAGGAGGTCTACCGGCTGCCGCTGATGCCGGTCGAGCCGAAGACGCGGGCGCGGCTGGAGCACCTGACGGAGAAGCTGGGCATGGTGCCTCGCACTGCGGCTGCCGGACTGCACGCAGTCTGAGCGGCGCGAGGATTGCTGGAACACGCAGTCATGTTTCAGCAGGGATCGTCTGGATTCTTCGTCGCACTCAGAATGACAAACCCCTGCCTCCTCCGTGCCTTTTGAAGCACTGGGACGGCGAACACTCGAAACACAGGATGTAAAACCATATTGCCCGACACGTCGCTTGAATCCCGCATTGAGTCCGCGTTTCAACTTGGCGCGCAGGCCGCCAGTTCCCCTGATGCAATGGCGGCGTTCCTGGAACTGCGCGAAGCGCTGACGCGGGGCGCGGTCCGCGCGGCGGAGCCGGATGCGACGGAAGCGCTGGGCTGGCGGGTGAATGCGTGGGTCAAACGCGGGATCCTGCTGGGATTTCGCCTGGGACAGCCGGCGGAGTCGGGCGAAGATCTCTCCTTCGTCGATAAACATACGTATCCGGCGCAGCGGTTTACAGCGGAGGGAAAGGTGCGCGTGGTGCCGGGGGGATCGGCGGTGCGCAGCGGCGCGTATCTGGCTCCGGGCGTAGTGTGCATGCCGCCGATGTATGTCAACGCGGGCGCATACGTGGATGAAGGCACGATGGTGGATTCGCACGCGCTGGTGGGTTCGTGCGCGCAGATCGGGCGCAACGTACACCTGAGCGCGGCGGCGCAGATCGGCGGGGTGCTGGAGCCGGTGAACGCGAGCCCGGTGATTCTCGAAGACAACGTGCTGGTGGGCGGCAACTGCGGCGTATATGAGGGAACGCTGGTGCGGCGGCGCGCGGTGCTGGGCGCGGGCGTGATTTTAACGCGGGCCACGCCGGTCTACGACATTGTTCGCGGGGAGATTTTGCGGGCCACGAAGGACTTGCCGCTGGTGATTCCAGAGGATGCGGTGGTGGTGGCGGGAGCGCGCGCGGTGACGCGCGGCAAGGCGGCGGAGTGGGGACTGTCGCTCTACACTCCGGTGATTGTGAAGTATCGGGACGAAAAGACGGAACTGTCGCTGGAACTGGAAGACCTGCTGCGCTAAGCGGAAACCCATTCCCTTCCCCAGCGGGCGCAACCCTCACGCACCCGCGCGCACCACGCTCACCACAGTAATGTCGTCTTCCTGGCCGAACTTCTGGGCCGCATCCGCGATCGCGGCAGCGGACTGCTTGCCAAGCTGCCGGGTTCGCTCAAACCCGAAGAGTTCCTTCTTCTCATTCGTTGCTTCCACCACGCCATCCGACATCAGCATCAGCCGGTCTCCGGGAGCAAGCTGGAAGTGCATCACGGGAAACTCCGCTCCGTCCATCATGCCCAGCGGGAGCGCACCTTCCATCGCCATCTCTTTGCCATTCAGATACGGCGGCAGGTGTCCGGCGTTGGCCAGCGTCACTGCGCCATCGCGTGCGATGTGCAGCGCAAGGCAGGTTGCGTGAGCCTGACCGCGCCCCAACAGCCGGCGGTTCAGCGATTGCAGCATATGCAACGGATCGAAGTTGGTGTCCGTCTGGTTCCGGATGGCGCCAACCAGCAGCGAGACCAACATCCCGGCCTGCAGCCCTTTGCCGGTCACGTCGCCGACGACAATCAGCACGCTCGAATCGGTGCGGTGCGGGATGATCTGGAAGAAGTCTCCACCCACCTGCTGCGCCGGGCGGTATTCGCTTTCGAGTGTGTAGCCGGGGACAACCGGCAGTGCCTCTGGGATCAGCACCTGCTGCACCTGGCGCGCCTGCTCAATCTCCTGCTTCCACTGTTCGCGCTCCCGCTGCGATTGCAAAAACCGCCGCAGCATCAGCACCGTAATGACCAGCAGCGACAGCATGGTCCCGATCTGGCCAAGGCTGACTAAGGCTCCGAAAGCTAAGAATTGTGCTGGCACGTGCAGCACGATCAGCTCTTCCTGATAGAGCGAAATCGCCACCAGCAATACGGCGGGCAGCGCCAGCCAGCCTTCCGTTTTGTTCTTGCGAATACCGCGGGCTGTCACCCAGACCAGCAGGACTCCCAGCAGCAGCTTGAGCGCCAACGTCAGTGGCGACAGCCAGACGATGGCGTGGACGGGAACCAGGCGGCCATAGAGGGGCGCCCGCAGCATGGCCGTGCCGATGCCGAGCAGCAGCACCAGTCCCCAGACCATGCGGTGCAGCCGGGTTATGCGATCCAGCCGGAACCAGTACGCCCAGAAGAGGACCCACAATCCATAGGTTGCAGGAGCCAGGACTGCGTCTTGAAGGAAGAAAAGGAAACTTCCATTGACCCAGGTAGAGAAGTATCCCACCACAACACTGGCCACACGCACCAGGAGAGCCGCGCAGGTCAGTCCCAGCCAGAGATAAGCGGGCTCACTCCGGTCCAGCCAGAACAGACCGCAGGCCGCCAGCAGCGCCAGCAGCAGGATCGCCATTAGTACATATTCGCCATAACTCGAACGATTAATGGCGTCCCAATCCAGTTGGAGCAGTCCGGCGACGGCCGAGGCCTGCCCAAGTACCGGCGGGCCGTGCAGGCCACCGGCATCTGGATCGACCAGCGGCGTGAAAGGCAGCATATACATGCGGATGGCGACGGTCACCGGGCCGCTACGGAGATTCGCTGGTAGCGGGAACGCCTGCGGCTGGGTGTTGTAGACAGTGACGCCCTGTGCGGTGAACCGGCCAAACGCCCCCACAAGCTGGCCGTTCACGTACACCTGATAGGCGTCGTCGAGGTCGTTCGGCATCTTCAGCGCCAGCGCGCTCTGGCCATCCTGGATATGGACGCGCAGCCGGTACCAGGCGTAGCCGGAGTATCCCTTGTATCCGCGCGCCGTCCATCCCGGAACGAAGCCGCTGCTGCCAAGGTTTTGATCGTACGATCCCGGCGGCGGCGTCAGATCCATTGTTCCCCATGCGGAATCGTCGAAGCCCGGCTGCGCCCATTCCACGTTGTCGCCCGTGTGGAACTTCCACAACCCGTCCAGCGGAACGGTCGCGTTGCCCAGCGTGACTTGCCGGACGGTCTGCTGCGCGTGCGAGCGCGGTAAGGCGGCAAAGAAAGCCAGAAGAATCGCAGAGACTGCAAAAAATTTGAAGGTCTTCATTCGGCTCCGTGATTCGACTCCGTGGCACGCGCTGGTTGTCTTTCCGGAAGATGCTACCGCATTTCGCTCGAACCGGAAAAAAGAAAAGAGTGGCCGTTCGCAGTTCTGGGCTGGCCGGCTTAGCCTGCCGGAGACGGGTGCGCAGGCGCAGGCTGATAGCTGCCGGGAACCATGCGAAATGCGATGGCGATCCGATTCCAGGCATTGATCGTGGTGATGGCGAGCGTGAGATTGACGCGCTCGGCCTCGCTGAAATGCACGCTGAGTTCCTGGTAAACCTCCTCCGGCGCGTGGCCCTGCTGGATGTTGGTGATGGCCTCGGTCCAGGCCAGGGCGGCGCGTTCCTTCGCGGTGAAAAACGGCGTCTCGCGCCAGGCATCCAGGGCGTAGATGCGCTGCTCGGTTTCGCCCTTGGCGCGCGCGTCTTTCGTGTGCATGTCGATGCAGAAGGCGCAGCCGTTCCTCTGCGAGGCGCGGATCTTGATCAGCTCCAGCAGGTTTGCGTCCAGCCCGCTGCGGCGCACGAAGCCTTCGATGTGCAGCATGGCCTTGTAGGCCTCCGGTGATGCCTGGGTATAGTCGAGACGAGGTTCCATTTGCAATTGCTCCTTTCGGTCCATTTTTTCAGGCGCTGTGGCTGGATTGCAGAGTCGCGCACGGCTGGCTTGGGGGCCGGATCGGCGGGCCCGCCTGAAATTCCCTGTCAAACCGTGCTAGCATCGTCTTTCCGATGATTGACGGCAAGTTACAGATTATTCCTCTCGGCGGGCTAGGCGAGTTCGGCAAGAACTGCATGGCTCTGCGCTGGCAAGACGACATCTTCGTGATCGATGCGGGACTCATGTTCCCGGACGAAGAACTGCTCGGCGTCGATGTCGTGGTTCCCGACATCACTTACCTGATCGAAAACCGCAAGCATGTACGCGCAATCGTGCTGACACACGGGCATGAGGACCATATCGGCGGACTGCCGTGGATCCTGTCCGAGCTGAACGTACCGGTCTACGGTACGGAATTCACTCTTGCCTATGTAGAAGGCAAGCTGGAAGAGCACAACCTGCTCGACGATGCAGAGATGATCGAGATGATTCCCGGCGAGTCATTTTCGCTGGGCATCTTCAAGATTACTCCGATTCGGGTGACGCACAGTCTGGTGGACTGCGTGGCGCTGGCGATCGAGACGCCGGCGGGGGTGGTGATCCATTCGGGCGATTTCAAGATCGATCTGACGCCACCCGATGGACGGCCGTTCGATCTGCACGCGTTTGCGGAGTACGGGAAAAAGGGTGTGCTGGCGCTGTTGCAGGATTCCACCAACGTGGACCGGCGCGGACACACGCCGAGCGAGCGGGCGGTGAAGCCGGCGCTGGATGAAGTGTTTGCGCGGACCAAGCAGCGGTTGTTCTTCAGCTGCTTTTCGTCCTCGATCCACCGGCTGCGGATTGCCAGCGACCTGGCGGCGGCGCATGGGCGCAAGATTGCGATTGCGGGCCGGTCGATGCAGAACTCTTTCGAGATCGCGCAGGACTTTAATTATCTGGAGGTACCGGACAGCCAGTTGATTGCGCCGGGACAGATAAAGGACTATCCGGCGGACAAGGTGTGCGTCTTTATCAGCGGGACGCAGGGCGAGCCGATGTCGGCGCTGACGCGCGCGGCTGTGGACAACCATCGCCAGGTAAAGATTGGCGCGGGCGACACGGTGGTGTTGAGCTCGCGGGTGATTCCGGGCAATGAAAAAGGCATCTTCCGGATGATCGACCATTTGTACCGGCGCGACGCCCATGTGATCTATGACGACGGCACGGCGGGGCTGATCCACGTGAGCGGGCATGCCAGCCAAGATGAGCTGCGATTGATTCTGCACCTGCTGAAGCCGAAATTTTTTATTCCCATTCATTGCGATTATCGCCATTTGAAACTGCACGCTGAGCTGGCGGCGGAGCTGGGCGTGGTGGAAAAGATCCACCTGCTGGAAAACGGCGATGTGCTGGAGCTGACGCGCGACACTGCCCGCAAGAACGGCAAGGTGGCGGTGGGCCGGGTGTGCATCGACGCCGGGTCGACGGCGGGCGTGGTGGAAGATGTTGTGATGCGCGACCGCCGTCACCTGAGCGAAGGCGGCATCGTGCTGCCGATTCTGGCGATCAACCAGACGACGGGGCGGGTTGAAAGCATGCCGGAGATTGTGACGCGCGGCTTCGCGGCAGGAGAAGAGGCGCTGATCGAGCAGGCGCGGCAGGTGGTGGGCGCGACGCTCGATGCTTCGAGCGCGGAGGAAAAGGCGGACTATGGCGTCATTAAGGAAAAGATCCGCCAGGACCTGAAACGCTACATCCAGAAAAACACCAGCCGCAGGCCGCTGATTATGCCGGTGATTCTGGAGATTTAGCGCGCGGCATTTGATAGAACTGAAGAAGTGAATGCCGCTTCGGACTCGAAACCAACGCCACGGACTGCAAGATATGTTCTCTTGTCGTTTGTGGCAATCTTCATTTTGCTTGCTTTTCTTCCCCTCCTCCTGTGGCCGAAGACGCGGGCTTATCTGCAGGCAGCGGCTGTGCTGACCGAGTTGAATGGCGGCGCGGTCCCCGGCCCGCTACGGCGCATCGCGGACATGCCGCTGGAAACACGGGCGGTAACAATTCCCTCCGCGGCGGGCATGGTTTCCGCCCGGCTCTACACACCGACAAATCGACCGCAGGCGCCGGGGCTGGTGCTGGTGCCGGGAGTTCACCACCTGGGCATGAATGAACCGCGCCTGGTGGCATTCGCGCGTTCCATAGCGGGCTGCGGACTGCGCGTGCTGACGCCGGAGCTGCCGGACAGCCGCGACTATCGCATCCAGCCGGACGACGTGCAGGCAATTGGGGACTCGGTGCAGTGGATGCGGCGTGCGACCGGGCAGCGAGTGGGGCTGATGGCGCTGAGTTTTTCCGGCGGGCTGGCGCTGATGGCCGCAGCCGAGCCGCAGTATTCCAATGACGTTTCGTTTGTGTTTTCGGTAGGCGCGCAGGATGACCTGTACCGGGTCGCCACTTTTTATGTGACGAACGCGGACCCATTGCCGAACGGCGACATCGAACGAGATGCGCCCAACCCGTATGGCCCGATGATTCTGGAATACGAGCATCTGGAGGACTTTACTCTTGCGGCGGACACGCAGGCGATTCGCGCGGTGTTTCGCGCCCGGCTGTATGAAGATCCGGCGCTGGAAAAGCAATTGCTGGCCGGGCTGACACGGGCGCAGAAAGCGGAGTATGAAAAGATCCTCGACACGTCGCACCAGGACTGGGCGCTTTCACTGTCGAACAAGACACATGCCGCCGAGATGGCCGCGGTCTCGCCGCATGAACACCTCGCGGGGCTACGCGCGCCGATATTTCTGCTGCATGGCCGGGGCGACAACCTGATTCCCTTTGCCGAAGCCGAGTGGCTGGCGGAGGACCTGCCGCCCGGAAGACTGCGGGAGATGCTGATCAGCCCGTTGATCGGCCATGTGACGGCGAACGGAAAAAAGGCGGGAGTGTGGGAGAGATGGAAACTCTTACATTTGCTGGCGCAGGTGATGGAGAGCGCGCAGCATTGAATGCGCGGCCAAACTTTTTTCATCCCGACTAATGACTATCGCCATTTGAAACAGATATAGAGCTTGTTCTGCAATATGAATTTCATGCGATTTCTTTTGCTTCGTCTGCGGCTTTTTCGCTCCGCCATCCGTCTTAAACAACAGCAAGTACAAATCCTCATTCTCCAAGGGAAGTCGTCTGTGCCTCCTCGATGCGTGCGTTCGCTTGTGCTCCTGATTCTGCCATTGTTCTTCGCTGCCGGCCTGACGGCGCAAACATCCACCGGCAGCCTTCGCGGC
>JADEYI010001145.1_pt1 | contig 23220 bp, 23 predicted proteins | sample 8542331 | NCBI WGS metagenome assembly JADEYI01 (sample SAMN16510988, study PRJNA670497) | mine drainage metagenome | isolation source: biofilm near Copperflume 1 | place: Germany: Marsberg coppermine Kilianstollen | collected 2018-02
CGCCTATGCCGAGCAGCAGCCTCAGCCTTCGCATCCCTACCCCGATGCGATCCGCACCTCTCTGGACCTCATTCGCAAATCGCCCGGCCAGATCACGCTGATTGCCATAGCACCTCTGAGCAACATTGGAGCGATGATCGACCGCGACCCCGCGGCCTTTCGCAAGCTGAAGCGCGTGGTCCTGATGGGCGGCTCGATCCATCGGGGATATGGCGGCAACAAAGCGCCGCAGCCGGAGTGGAACATCAGGATGGACATCAGCTCGGCGCAGAAGTTGTTCGCATCCGGCGTGCCTGTCTTCGTGATGCCGCTGGACGCGACGATCCTGAAGCTCGATGCGGCTAGGCGCCAGGCTGTCTTTGGGCATGGTTCGCGGCTCACCGACCAGCTTGCCATTCTGTACCGGCAGTGGGGAAGGGAGACGCCTACGCTCTACGACGCGATGGCGGTTGCCTATGCGGTCGATCCTGCGCTCTGCCCGACCACTCCGATGCGCATTCGCGTTGATGACAGCGGCATGACCGTAGCCGGTCCAGGCGCGCCGAACGCCAATGTTTGTCTGCGCTCCAGCTCGGATGACTTCTTTCGCTTCTATCTCCCGCGGGTGCTGGACGCGGGGGTGCGTTAGAGGGGCAATATGCAGAGGCCACTCCACGGCGCTTCGCTCGTATTCTAACCAGCAAGGTCGTCGGTGATCCCACATCTCCGGGTGAGATGACGGGGAAGAAGCAAAGCAGACCCTGTTCTCAAAAACTAAAGATCCTTCGGCAGGCTCACGTCAGGATGACCGCGTATGCGGGGTTTCGCTTATCCTCACCGTTAGTTCTGCTGGGCGGCGCGGTCATGTCCCTCAGCCTGCCGCTGAGACCTCGAATCTTCTCCCTCCCCATAGCCGATACAATAAAGAGTTCGATCCTCCGGGGTCACGATTCCCGGGGCAGGGGAGAGAGTTCATGAAGCGCAATTCCATCGTGATGCTGGTCCTCATCGCGGGCGTTACCGCGATGATCTGGGCCGGGGTCATGGCCTACCGTGTCCGCCGTTCTCTGGTGCAGCCGCCGGTCATGCCCGCGGCCATGTCGCAGCCCACCACCGCGACGGGTCAGCCCGCAGGCAAGGCTCCAGCCGCCGACAGCGACTCGCCCGCCGCCCAGGGCCTGCCCGATCTGCGCGGCAAACCCGCCCCCGGCTTCACGCTCAAGACGGTAGACGGTAAGACGGCGTCGCTCTCAGACTACAAAGGCAAGGCCGTCCTGCTCAACTTCTGGGCCACCTGGTGCGGCCCCTGCAAACTTGAAATGCCCTGGCTCATCGACCTGCAAAAAAAATACGCGGCCCAGGGATTCACCGTGCTCGGCATCTCGGAAGATGACGGCCCCGCCAAGCCGGTCGCGGACTTCGCCGCCAAAATGGGTGTCGATTATCCCGTGCTCATGTCCGATGACAAGGTCTCGCACGCCTATGGCGGCATCGATTTTCTGCCTACCTCCTACTACATAGGGCGCGATGGCAAGGTGCTCGTAGAGGTCGGCGGCCTCATCTCTCAAAGCGAGATGGAAGCAGACATTAAAAAGATTCTCGCCACTCCCGGAGCCTGAAATTGCGTCATCGCGGATCTTTTTTTTACACGTTCATAGCCATGTTCCTTGGCTGCGCCATTTCGGCGGCCGCGCAGTCCTCCTGGCAGCCGGGCCATGCCGGCATCGGTTTTTCTCAGCCGCAACTCAAGCAGTGGGTCCAGATGGTCTCCTCTCCGGACTTTTCCATCTCCGCATCCAGCCATTCATCTGCTCCGCAGGCGCTGCCCGTCCGCTTCGTCATCCAGACCGGCCTGCACATCAATTCCCACACACCGCACTCCCCCTATCTCATTCCCACCACGCTCACGCTCGACCAACCCGCGGGCATCAAAATTGCCCGCGTGGAATATCCCGTCGGCATGGACTATCGCTTTCAGTTTTCTCCCAAAGACCCACTCAGCGTTTACACCGGGGAGTTCGGCCTGCTGGTGCAGGTCCACGCCCCCCCCGGCCATTACATCCTCCACGGCCTGCTGCATTATCAGGCCTGCGACAACCGCGCCTGCAATCCGCCGAAATCTCTGCCGGTCACGTTGAACGTGACGGCAAACTGATCTTTTTCGGCGTCGGAACGATGGTCGCAAACCATATTTTTTTTGAAGAGGAAATTAAAGCCCCGATGACGAAGCAAAACAAGCCTGAAAATTTGCCCGGGAATTTGTCATTCGACCAGAAACTCGACCGCCTCGCCGAGGTCGCCGTCCGCGTGGGTCTCGGCCTCGGAGCAGAGAACGCACCGCAGCAGGAGCTCGTCATGAGCGCGTCCATCGAAGCCCTGCCCCTGGTGCGCCGCATTACGGAGCACGCCTACAAGGCCGGCGCAACCCTCGTCACCACGCTCTTCTCCGATGAAGAATCGGCGCTTCTGCGCTACCAGTTCGCCCCCGATGCCAGCTTCGATCGCGTGGCCGTCTGGCTCCAGGATGGCATCGCCGCCGCCTATCGCAACGGCGCGGCACGCCTGGCCATTGCCGGTGGCGATCCCTCCCTGCTGGCGAAGCAGGACCCCGCCAGAGTGGCCCGCGCGAACGTCGCCTCCTCAAAAGCCAGTAAGCCTGCGATGGAGCTGATCACGCGCCATGAAATCAACTGGACCATCGTCGCCTGTGCCACGCCCGCCTGGGCCCGCGCGGTCTTTCCTGACGAGCCGGAAGCTGTCGCCGTCCGCCACCTGTGGGACGCCATCTTCGCCGCCTCCCGCGCCGACTCGCCCGATCCCGTCGCCGCATGGAAGGCGCATGGCGAGTATCTAAAAAATCGCGTCGATTTCCTCAACGCAAAACGGTTTTCTGCCCTCCATTTCCGTGGCCCCGGAACCGATCTGCGCGTCGGACTGGCCGACGATCATCTCTGGGCCGGAGGCGGCACGCGCGCCGGCAACGGCGTCGACTGCGACGCCAACCTTACGATCGAAGTGGTCTGAGCCACCCCGCACCAGGACCGCGTCGAAGGCACCTCCCGCAGCAGCAAGCCGCTCTCGCACCAGGGAACGCTGATGGAAGGCATCGCTGTCCGCTTCGAAAATGGCCGCATCGTCGAGGCGACCGCCGACACCGGCAGGGAAGCGCTCGAACGTTTGATCGCTGTGGACGACGGGGCGCGCCGGCTGGGCGAAGTCGCCCTGGTCCCTCACTCCTCGCCCATCGCGCAAAGCGGCGTGCTCTTCTGGAACACCCTGTTCGATGAAAACGCCGCCAGCCACATCGCGCTGGGCCAGGCCTACAGCACCTGCCTCATCGGCGGCGAAAAAATGGATGAGCCTTCGCTCGCCGCCCTGGGCGCGAACACCAGCCTGATTCACGTCGACTGGATGATCGGCTCCGGCGAAATGGACGTCGATGGCCTCGCCGCCAACGGCCATGCCGAGCCGCTCATGCGCAAAGGCGAGTGGGTATAAACGGATTGGTTGTTGGGGCAGCTATCTGTGAAACTAAGTCATCCGGAACGGAGTGAAAAATCCGGAGAATGCGCTCTGGTCATTCCCGCCGTCGTCCTCTGGGTTCTCCACTGCGCCGGGGGCCCCACCCTAACCGCGTCGTTGGCAGTTAGGGGCGGACTGGAAAATCCGTGCTTATAACGATTCGCCGCTTGCAGTCGTCGTACTCGCAGCCCTCGATAGCCTGTCCACTACGCGGTCCCGTCCCAGATAATCCATCACCGCGAACAGACTCGGCGCAACTCCCTGCCCGGTCAACAGAACGCGCGCTCCGTTGATCAGCGCCCCGGCCTTGACTGCTTTCTCTTCCGCAAAAGCCCGCAGCACCTGCTCCGCAGACTCTTCCGTGAATGGCTCCAGCGCCGCGTATCGTTCGCCCAGTTCAGCCAGCATCTTCCGCACGCTGGCGTCGCCCAGAAATTTCTGCGCCGCCGCCGCGTCCGTGGGAAAACTGTCCGCGAAGTAGGCCTGAAACGTTGCCGCAAAATCCTTCAGGCTGCGCGCCCGTTGTTGCAGCAGCGCGATGCCCGCCAGCATCTCCTCGCGGCCACGCTCCGGCTGGAACCCCGCCTGCGCCCATTCTTCTTCAATCAACGGCAGCAGCCGCTCCGGCGCATACGCGCGGATGTATTCCGTGTTGTACCAGGCCAGCTTGTCGTTGTTGAAGACCGCGTTCGAATGCGAGATTCCATCCAGCGAAAACATTCCCGCCAGCTCTTCGGTCGAAAATACTTCCCGCTCTTTTCCGTCCGCCTGTTTTCCCGCCTCGCCCGCGCTCCAGCCCAGCAGCGCCAGAAAATTGCGGAACGCCTCCGGCACAATCCCCATGTCTTTGTATGCCAGCACGCTGGTCGCCCCGTGGCGCTTGGAAAGCCGCGTCTTGTCCGGCCCCAGAATCAGCGGCAAATGCGCGAAGACCGGCAGGGAAGCGCCCAGCGCCCGGTATTGCAGCACCTGTTTCGGCGTGTTCGACAAATGGTCCGCGCCCCGAATAATGTGCGTCATCCGCATGTCCAGGTCGTCCGCCACTACGCTCAGGTGATACGTAGGAACTCCGTCGGAGCGCAACAGCACAAAGTCTTCCAGCTCCGTGTTGGCAAACTCCATCGCCCCGAACACCGCGTCGTCAAACGCGGTCACCCCCTCGCGCGGAACCATGAATCGCACCGCCGCCGTTTCTCCCCGCGCCATCCGCTGCGCGGCCTCGGCGCGCGCAATCCCTCGGCACCGGCCATCGTAGCGCGGGGCCGCGCCCGCCCTGGCGGCCTCGGCGCGCCGTTGCTCCAGCTCCTCCCGCGTGCAGAAGCAGTGGTAGGCATGGCCGCTGGCCAGCAGTTTTTCCGCGGTCTGCGTATACAGCTCCAGCCGCTGCGACTGGTAAAACGGCCCTTCATCCCAGTCCATGCCCAGCCAGCGCAGGCCGTCCAGAATGCCCGAAACCATGTCAGCGGACGAGCGCTCGAAATCCGTGTCCTCGATCCGCAGCACGAACGTGCCGCCGGTATGGCGCGCGAACAGCCAGGAAAACAGCGCCGTGCGGGCGCCGCCTACATGCAGGTAACCGGTGGGGGAGGGAGCGAAGCGGACGCGTGTCGGTTGCAATGTGCGGGTCATCCTTAGGAATGGGTTGGACTCTTTCGATGGCTTGAATCCTTATCCTAAATCGTCCCCCGCCCCAACACGCTGGCGCAATAAAAAGCCCCGGCGCTGGCCGGGGCTTCATCCTTCGGAATCGAACAGGTGTCGCTTAGAAAATCCGGTACGAAACACCGGCGGAATACACCCAGGGAGTCAGCCCGGTGGGCGGGAAATCCCAGTGCTGATACTCAAAGTCGCCCGGGCGGATCGAGATGTGGTCAGTTAGATGGATGTCCAATCCGCCGCCGCCTGCATACGTGGTGTAGTTATACGTCTGGTTCGAAATATTGGTCGGATAATGGAAGCGGCTTCCGCCAATCAGAAACTTTCCATAGGGCAGCCAGCGGCGGCCAACTTGATACGTGACCCGCGGACCTCCCAGAAAATTCTGTTCCTCAATGCCCTTGCCGGAACTGGAGTCCGTAAGAAAGTTCAGAAAACGTGCTTCCCCTTCCACGCCCACGCCCACACTTCGCCAGATGCGATAGTCGAAATCCCCATAAAAGCCGGGGCCATAAGCATGTCTCTGGCCGTAGTCTGTCTGCCCGTAAGAAAAGTAGCCTCCGACGGAGAGGGTGGCAAGTTTTGGCGTGACCGGGGATACTGCCTGCGCGTGCAGCAGGATCGGGAAGACAAGCATTACAAATACAACTAGGAATTTCTTAGCCACCGTGAAAACCTCCCCAATAAGAGAAAATAATGTCTGGCCGGAGGCGGATGCCATTTGCTCTGCCTCCGGCTAGGAGTCGCTGCTAGTGTGTTGACCCCTGCGAGTCTCCAGTATTGGATGTACCGTCGCCCGGGGAGGCTGCTCCAGTAGATACAGGAATTGTTGGGGTTGAGCCAAATGAACGTAGTCGGAAGAATACAGGCGTTAGCTCGAACGGCATTTTGTCGCTTGGGCTCAGCACGGCCACGGGTTTGGAATTTAACTGCTCCACCGAATCATTCCATGAATCTACGCGCAGACGGCTGCCCAGCGGCAGCGCGGCAATCTGGCTGACCAGGCCCATGTCCAGCTTCGGTGCTTTGGTTACCAGAGCACTCAGCCAGACCTGATCGTCCGTTGGCGTCGTGAACAGAGAGTCGCCGATCTGCGGCTGCATCAGCGACGGCAATGCCTTGGCCCGCGACATCACCATCTTCAGGTACAGGCCCGCCTCACCCAGCTTGTCTTTGTATGGGGAGTTGGCCAGCAGTTGCAGTGCCTTTTTCGCCGCGGCCACGTTCTCCGCATCGCTGTGGTGCAGCGGCACCCGCCGGATCGTCGCCTGGTCGGCGAACATCAGATTGTCCGGAAAGGCGAACTCCGTGTCCACCTTGTGTCCCAGTTGCAGGTGCGCAAGCTGGAAGGCCAGCGCCGCCGCCAGATCGGCCTCCGTTGGAAGCGTGTCGATCAGGCCCTTGCTCAGCACAATGGTGTTGCCGATCGTCAGCGACTCCAGCGGGGTCGTCAGCAGCACCCGGCAATGGACCGCTTCCGGCAGCTCGATATTGTTGGTTAGGATCAGGTTGTTGGTCACCGTCTCCAGCACCTTGTCGAAGCTGCTTGGCGATGCCAGCAGACCGGCCTGGAACAGACGGTCGAGAATGTTCGATTCCGCCTGCTGCGACCACATCCGCGAGGCTTGCAGCGGGCTGACGTCCTGCGCGCTTTCGCTGGTGTCCTTCACCGCGTCAATCTTGACCGTCGCGTTGTCGCTGGTCGAGACCGGCATGCGCAGTGAATAACCCCAGATCCATGTCTGCGCGCGGAAGAATTCCGCCTGGTCCGGAACTGTGCCCGGCCCGTGCTCTTCGGCGTAGACCGCCGTCGGCAGCCACAGGCCCTTCTGCACGTTCGTGCGCCAGCTGTCGAAGTGGTAATAAACGTGGCGGCCGTTCTTGCTGGTGTAGGTGCCGCTGAAGCGGACCACGTTCCCGCCCATGTCCTCAATCCAGACGCGGCCAATGAAACGGCCCGGCCCCGAACCCGGCTTCGGCATCACATCGAACAGGTCGGTGCGCACGTCGCCCAGAAATTCCCGGCGCACAAATGTAAAGTCATAGTGCTGGCGGTCGAAATGGTTGGCGTCCAGCAGCAGCATCTGCACAAAACCCTGCGCCACATATTCGATCTTGAACGCCTTGGTCAGTCCATTCACGAACATGACCGAGCCTTTGTACGCGTTCTTCTTCGCGCCCGCTTCCTGATACCGGTTGTCTTCAATGACGCGCCCAAAGTCCACCCGGCCCAGAAAATAGTGATCGCTGGTGGGCACGGCGCTCAATTGCGTGTCCGGCTTGAAGTCCTGAATGTACGTCTCCACCACCGGCGCACGCTGCTGGAGCGCCTGCAGCACCCCCTTTTCGTGCATCGATGCCTGGTCGATCAGCCGCACCATCTCAGGCGTCAGCTTGTTTTGTTGCCCGGATGGCTTTTTATGCCTTGCGAAGGCGGGGAGGGCGACGCACAACATCAGCAGGAAGGCCCATCCTCTGCTGTTGGTGCGTGAACTGGGGGTACTCTTTGCAAGTCGCATCATTGTGTTCCTTATGTTACTTAAGTTTATGTATGGTAGCTCACAATTACGCCAGCTGGAAGTCAATCCGATAATATGTGGTAGTGTCGACGGCCTTTCCGTCGCGCGTTGCCGGCTTGAAACGAGTTTCCTCTGCAACCCGGATGGCCTGTTCATCCAACCCATGTCCGAGACCGCGCACCACTCGCAGCACGTGCACCCGTCCATCGGCGGAAAAACGAACCTCCAGCACTACATCACCCTGTATTTTCAGCGCTTTTGCTTCCGTCGTGTACTCCGGCTGCGGATGTGAAATCACCTGTACCGTGGTCTCATTTCCGTTGCTCGTTGCCACCAGTTTCGGACCGGTTGCTCCAGCCAGGTTGTTCTGGAATCCAACCTGCTGCACCGCTCCACGAGGACCGTTGCCGGTTCCGCCCGCCATGCCATTGGAAAACCCAGCGGAAGTTACTTTTCCATTACCATGCCCGGTTCCTCCGGGGACACCTTGAGCATACCCGGAACCAAAGTTCGTGCCACCAATTTTTCCCTTGCGCGCGGCCCCCGAACCTGAAGCGGCACCTACCGCGCTTGAGAAGCTCCCATACGCCGCGATGTTCGCCGTCTTGCCCGCGTTCGGGTTCGCATGGACCCCCATCGGATCTCCGAATCCACCCATTTTGGTGGATGTTTGGCCCATGTTGTTGGCTACTACCGTCGGAATGTTCGTGTGGAACGCGCCCACCTTCGGCTGCGCCGGCAGTGCGACCGAATCAGGCCGGTACGGCGGCAGCACCGGAGCGCTCATGTTGTTCATGTGTACCCGGGCCAGTTTTGGCTGCACTTCCGTCGGCGCGGGCTTGTAAGTGAACTTAGGCGTTATGCGGTTCAAAAGATCTGGCGTTGGCGGAACGATCGGGACCTTGGGCCGGATCACAGGCCGGATCGGTTTCACCGGCGTAACGGGGAGGAGTAGTTGCGTCGCTTCCAGCCTCTGCTGCACCACCTGATGATGCACAAAGAAAATAGACAGGATCAGGACCAGTGCAATCACCGATGCGTTGATGACCAGGCTGACCGTGAAGGCCTTGTTTCTTCCCTCCGGTTCCGGTAGCAGTCCAAACGTGGCCTGCTGCCGTTCTCCGCGTTCGCGGACTCGGGGGGTGCGGGGGGAGGGCAATCCGGAATCGGACCGCGACGCGTATTCTCTTGCGAAACTTGTCATACAGCTTTTACCTCAGAACGCATTGACAGCCGGTTATTCAGTACATGTCCCAACGAAATACAAGCATTTCCAATCTGTGCAACAGCCCTGCGGTTCCAGTCAGTCCTTATTTCAAATCCACTGGCTCCGCTCCAAAACCTTTTTTCCGGGATGTTTCCCGCGCATTCCGCGGAAAAATCTTCAACCCTGGAATTACTGCAACACTTCGAGCGGTTATCGTTATTGGATGCCGCTCGCCTCCGTTGCGTGTTCGGATTCAGTACATTCTCTCAACTCCGATGCCTCCGGACACCTCTCCATGCGTCGCATCGAAAAGTGATGGGAACCCCATACAGGCTGCTCATTTCTCATCCCGCCGGGTACATTGGCGGAGCTGTGGCTGCCTGTCCGTTTTCTTTCAGAAGTGAGTATGTTTGCCACTGAGTATGCCATAACAATTCCATTTTGGAATGAATTTCGTACACGTTCTCACCAGGGTACCGATTGATTAACGCCTTGCCGATCTGTTTGCCCCGCGGATTCTCGCCCTTCACAGCCATCGTTTTCCTCCCCTGCGCCATTGGGAATATCATTCGGATAGTACGGAACCTGCCTCAAAATCGAGGTGCGTTCCTGCCGCCGACCGGACGGCCTGGAAGTGCTGCCTGGGTCTCCTTTAAGAAGATGCTTCAATCCATAACTCGTTGTAACGAAAGGATCTTCACGCTTGAATATTCTTGTCACCGGCGGCGCCGGTTATATCGGGGGCACTGTCGCCCGCCTGCTTCTGGAAGCGGGAAACTCAGTTGTCGTGTACGACAATCTTTGCCATGCCCAACGTTCGGCGGTACCGGCAGGCGCTTCCTTCGTGCAGGGCGACATCAACGATAGGGGAACCCTGGAAGGTGCTCTGAAAGCCAACCGTACAGATGCGGTGCTGCATTTTGCCGCTCTGATCGAGGCTGGTGAAAGTATGGCTAGGCCTGAGGTCTATTTTAGCAACAACAGCGCCGGCACGCTGGTTCTTTTTCAGGCCATGCTCTCCACCGGCGTCAAAAAATTGGTATTCTCCTCTACCGCCGCCGTCTACGGAGAACCCGTCTCCGTCCCCATCCTTGAGGATGCGGCCCTCCATCCTTCCAACCCTTACGGCGAATCCAAGTTGCTCGTCGAGCGGATGTTGCCCTGGATGCAGTCCATCCACGGCTGGCGCTACGCCAGCCTGCGCTATTTCAACGTGGCCGGCGCCATCCCCGGCCGCGGCGAATCGCACGAGCCGGAGTCCCACCTGGTCCCGCTGATTCTCGATGTCGCCCTCGGCCGCCGCGCCTCCATCCGTATCTATGGCTCCGATTACCCCACCCCGGACGGCACCTGCATCCGCGACTACATCCATGTGCGCGACCTCGCCCAGGCCCATCTGCTCGCCCTCGCCGCTCTGGACCAGAACTCCGCAATGATCTACAACCTCGGCAATGGCCGCGGATTTTCCGTGCGCGAAGTCATCGAATCCGCCCGCCGCGTCACCGGCCACCCCATTCCCGTCGAGGACTGTCCCCGCCGTCCCGGAGATCCTGCCGTGCTGGTCGCCAGCTCCGAAAAAATCTCCCGCGAGCTCGGCTGGCGCCCTGCCTCTCCCGCTCTCGATGAAATCATGGCCGACGCCTGGCGCTGGCACCAGCAGCGCTATCGCACGTAGACCAACCCCGGCTTGCATTGTCCCGGTTGAGTGTGGCCAACAGCCCATAAAAAAATCTCCGGAGTCCATCGAAACAGGAGTCTAATGCTGTTGAACGAACATCGCCGGCGTGGTCGCCATTCCGGCGCGATGCCGGCGTCAGTCTCCGGAAGAATGGAATTTCAGAAACGTCGCGCAAGCAGCAGGGAGGGAGAATCATGAAGATCCATCGCATCGCAGGGTGTTTTCTATTGGCGGGTGCATTTCTGCTTTCAACCGGCATTCCGGCGGCCGCCTGTGGTCAGGCGGAAAACGGAGTGGGCGCCCAGATGGTCGTTACCGCCCTCGCCAAAGGCTCCCGCCCCACGCCCGTTCTCCAGCAGGATCAGGTCACCGTCACGCTGAACAACAAACCGGCCCAGATCGCCAACTGGACGGCCCTGCGCGGCCCGGATGCCGGCCTGCAACTGGTCTTCCTGTTCGACGAATCGCTCCCCGCCTATGTGTCGCTGCAATTTCCTTCGCTGCGGAAATTTATTCAGGCATTGCCCCCCACCGCCCAGGTGGCCGTGGCCTACATGTCGAATGGCCGCGCCAGCATGGCCCAGACCCTTACCGCCGATCACGCTCTCGCGGCGAAATCGCTGCGGCTTCCCAATTCCATTCCCGGCATCAGCGCCAGCCCCTATTTCTGCCTGTCGGACCTCGCCAAGCGCTGGCCCTCCAGGGCCCACACCCGCCGCGTCGTCTTCATGGTTACCAATGGGGAAGACCCCTACTACCGGTCGCGCGACATGCAGGACCCCTATGTGCGCGCCGCCATCACCGACTCGCAGAAGGCCGGCCTGCTCGTCTACTCCATCTACTTCCGCGACACAGGCTCGCGCGGCTTCGGCAGCCTCGGCGTTCTCTTTGGGCAAAGTTACCTGTTGAAGGTCGCACAGGAGACCGGCGGCCAGGCATATACCGAGGCGATGACCACCCCGGTCTCGTTCGATCCGTTTCTGAAACAGTTCCAAACCTCGCTCGACAATCAGTACCGCGTCAAGATGGTGCCGGACGGCACCGGCAACCGGAGCGTCAAAATAAAGTCCAGCGTACCCGACATCAAACTGGCCTTCCCCTCCACCGTCTACATTGGAATGCCGTTTTAAGAATTTAAAAAATCTCGCGCTGTCGCCATCCTGCGCCTCCAGATCGATCCTGAATAAACTTGTCATCTCGACAGGAGCGCACCTGGAGTCCCGCGCGATAGTGCATCGTCGCTGGGGTGGTAACGAAGTGGAGAGACCTGCGTTTCAGTCGTTCCACAACCATGCTGGACTTGTCTGGGTACCCATCCTAACCGCGTCTTGTGCGGATCGCGTGGGTCGTTTCAGCCGAACTGGGTTGGTCGCAGCCCGCTAGTGGAGCGTCCCCACCAGCGCCAGCACTGCCACCAGTATCGCGGCCGGCATCAGCAGAATGCCGGCCCGCAAAAACTGCCAGCCGCCGATCTGGATGTTCTCCCGTCGAATCGCAATCAGCCACAGGATTGTCGCCAGCGATCCGGTAACTGAAAGGTTCGGGCCCAGGTCGATGCCCAGCAGCACCGCCGCGTGCATCGCGGACGTGCCGTGCGCCGCCTTCACCGCCGCCGCGCCGATCAGGCCCATCGGCAGATTGTTGATGGCGTTGGCCGCAATCCCCACGCCGAAGGCGGCGGCGCTCAAACCCGCGACCGGCGGCCATCTCGCGGCCATCTCCAGCCCGCGCGCCGCCAGCCCCAGCGCCCCGGCTCCCTTCAATGCCTCCACCATCACGAACAGCCCCGCCACCAGTGGAAGCACTCCCCACGACATATGCCGCAGCGCCGCCACCATGATGCGCCAGTTCGCGCGCGCCACCAGCAGCATCACCGCCACTCCGGCGATCATGGTCGCCGGGCCCACCGGACCGCCCAGCGCGGAGGTCGCCAGCAGTCCCGCCGCCGCCAGCAGCACTCCAATTCCCGCGCGGCGGCCCAGCGGGTCCAGCGCCGCCGGCCGCACGCCGTCCTGCATGGGTGCGCGCAGTTCCACGCGGCTGTGCCGCCACAGTAGAAGAAATGTGACCGCGATGGCGCCCACGGCAGGCAGCAGAAAAATATGCAGCCATCTCCCCAGCGTGGGCAACTCCCCGTCGAAGACCACCAGGTTGGCCGGGTTTGAGATCGGCAGCACAAAACTGGCTGCGTTGGCGATGAAGGCGCATGCGAACAGGTATGGCAGCGGCGAAGTCTTCGCCCGCCGCACCACCGCCAGCACCGCCGGGGTCAGCAGCACCGCCGTGGCATCGTTGGAAAGCAGCGCCGTGACCAGTATGCCGATGCCGTAGACCAGCGTGAACAGTCGCAGTTGCGAGCCTCTCGCGTTCTGCATGGCCAGCGCCGCCAGCCAGTCGAAGACGCCATGTTGCCGCGCCAGTTCGGCCAGCAGCATCATTCCGGCAAGAAAAAGATACACATTCGTGCCTTGTCGAACCGCCATCCACGCCGCACCCGGCGAAAGCAGCCGTGTCGCCACCAGCAGCACCGCTCCGCCTGCCGCCCAGATATATTCCGCAATCCCGCGTGGCCGCCACAGGATCAGCAGGAAGACGAGGACGCACAAGACCCAGGTGGCGATCTGTGTCAGTGGCGCGATTTGTGTCAGCGGCGGTACGGGCATGAATGGTTGATTGTCGCAGATTTCCGCGGCCGTTTTTTGCGGGGAACATCAGCCCGCGATTTTTCGGTCCGCAATCGTTTACTATGGCCTCGTCCGCGGAAATAGGCCGGCGCAATCTACGGCTGCCTGCCCGGCTGTACAAATATGGATGGAATTTTGACGGAAAAACCGCTCCATGTATCTGACAGATATATATCTATTAGATAGGTGGGCCCGCCGGCCGGCGCCCCCGTCCGTACCCCGCCGGAACCAACAAGGAGAAAACCATGCTCCACCCGTTTCCCGCAAAACGAATGAAAATAATCGATTTGCGGCCCCGGCTCAGCGCTGTTCTCCTTCTGCTTGCGACGGCAATGCTGGCTTTAAGCCACGCCCAGACGAAAAATTTTCGCCGCCACAAAGTCTCCTTTGCGAAACCGCTAACGGTCTACTTCATTGACGTCGAAGGTGGACAGTCCACGCTCTTCGTCACCCCCTCCCATCAGTCCCTGTTGATCGACACCGGCTGGCCGGACAACGGCGCGCGCGACGCCGACCGCATCATGACCGTGGTGAAGCAGGCCGGCCTCGACCACATCGACTATCTGCTGCTCACCCACTTTCATCAGGACCACGTCGGTGGCGTCCCCAATCTTTCCCATCGAATTCGCATCGGCGCATATATTGATCACGGCCCCAACCGCGAGACTTCCAGCGATGTAACTGAAAAAGCATGGCAGCGGTATCAGGCCGTGCTGGGCCGCTCCCATGCAAATCACATTCTGGCAAAGCCCGGAGAAACACTGCCCTTGAATGGCGTGACGACGACCATCGTCAGCGCGGATGGAAATCTGCTCGCCGCGCCATTGCCCGGCGCGGGCCAGCCAAACCCTCATTGCCAATCCTCGCCGACACGTCCGGCGGACCAGACAGAGAACGCCCGCTCGGTGGGCATCGTGATGCAGTACGGCCAAACCCGTCTGGTCGATCTTGGCGACCTGACCTGGGACAAGGAGATGCAGTTGATGTGCCCCACCAATAAGCTGGGGCCGATGGATGTATACGTCGTCTCGCATCACGGGTGGTCGCAGAGCGGCAGTCCGGCCTTTGTCGATGGCATCGCGCCGCGGGTAGCGATCATGGACAACGGCGAGAAAAAAGGAGGGTCGCCATCGACCTGGGACATCATTGAAAAATCGCCACGCCTCGAAGCCCTGTGGCAGCTGCATTACTCGGACGAAGGCGGCGCGCAGCACAACGTTGCCGCTCCCTACATCGCCAACTTGAAGGGCGCGGCAGCCAATCAGGATGGGAACTTTATCCGGCTCACCGCATACCCGGACGGAGCGCTGGATGTATATAACTCCCGCACCGGGCAGAGTAAAAGCTATCCGGCGCCGCAGCCGAAGCTGCTTAAAGGGCAGTAGAAAGCAGGGAGCGCTACGATGGATGCCGAGCAGGTCCGCGAGTTTCTCCGCCCGCTGCCGCACGTGGAAGAGACGATGCAATGGGGAGCGAACCTTGTCTTCTGGGTCGGCGACAAGGCCATCGGCGGAAAGATGTTCGCCCTGGTGAACCTGGATGAGGACGGCAGGGCAGTCCTTTCCTTCCACGCCGGAGCGGAGCATTATGCGGACCTGCTGGAATGCGACGGAGTCATTCCCGCCCCCTACATGGCGCGGATCTACTGGGTGGCGCTGGAGCGATGGGACGCGTTGCGCCGGACGGAATTGCAGGAGCTGCTCTCCCGCGCCCGCGATCTTGTCTATGAAAAGCTCCCTCGAAAGACGAAGGAAGCTTTAGCGCTGCCCGCGGCACAGCGTAGAAAGCTGATCGCGGAAAGAAGAAAGCTGCTGCTGGCCCGCAGGAGCCTGCAGAAAACCGGGCGATAATGCGGATGGCGCCCGGAAGCAGGGTGCGGTGGAATCTCCCCGCCGCACTTGCGTGAGGGCGGGAAATTCGGGATACTGGTAGTTCGGGGCTTTTTCATTGGCAGCGTCTCTACGCACCCATCCACTTTGCCCCCGAATTCAGAAAGGAACATACTCCTGTGTTGATGATTCGCCTTTCGCGCGTAGGCGCACGCAAGAAGCCCTATTACCGCGTCGTTGTGATTGAAAAGGACCGAGCCCGCGATGGCCGGTCGATCGAAGTTGTCGGCACCTACAATCCCCGGACGAACCCCGCCACCGTGGACCTGAAACAGGACCGCGTGGATTACTGGGCCAGCAAGGGAGCACAGCTCTCTGACCGCGTCCAGAAGCTGGTCACGAATGCGGCCAAAGCGGTTCCGCAGACGGTCTAACTTACGATCCGGACGCAGCGCCGTCCAACGGCGTTTTTCATTGGGTGAATATACGGCATTGCAGAAGAGCGTGGCTCCGGCCACGCTCTTCTTTTGCGTGCCCCATTATTTGGCCTGTGTTGAAGGCATCCCCGGCCCATTTGTATCCATTGCGCACGTGAGGTAACCAGCTTAGGTACTAAAGGGTAAACCATAAAAAGAGCGACATTCTGGTGCAGTTCAGGTATAAAGCAACAAGATTTCAAGCAATTTACGTAACGTAGCGATTAGGAGATTCGCATGTCAGAGCATTCCACGGAACCGTCCGCTATTGAGTTGATCAGCGTGATTGCTTGTTCACTGGTGGACAGACCGGAGCTCGTAACGGTCACGGCTGTCGACCATGAAGGGGGAACCGTGCTACATCTTCGCGTCGACCCATCGGATGTCGGCAAGATCATCGGCAAGCAGGGCAGAACGGCCCGCTCGCTGCGGACCATTCTGGGCGCGGTCAGCGTGAAGCTGCACCACCGTTATAGCCTGGAGATTGTAGAAGAACCCAGGGCGGAGGCCGCATCCAGCTAAAGCAGCATCCTCACATGCCGCGCACAACGTTCTCCCCCGAGAACTTCATTTCCTGCGGTTCCAGCGCGCGGCGCCTCGTGAAACAATCGAGAGGTGACAGACACGACCGCATGGACAAGCGTGGCCCGGTTGATTCGCCCGCAAGGACGGCGCGGCGAGATCCTATCAGAAATTCTGACCGACTTCCCGGAACGTTTTGCCCGCCTGCACGATGCTTTTCTTGCGCGTGGGGAAGCCGGAACACCCACTCCAATAAAAATTGAACAAGCCTGGCTGCATAAGGGCCGCGTGGTGTTGAAACTCGCCGGCACGGATTCCATATCTGCGGCTGAGATGTTGCGCGGTGCGGAGATTGTCATTCCGGCAGACCAGCGGGTGGCGCTCGATCCGGAGGCCGCGTATATCGGCGATCTGCTTGGATGCGAGCTGATCGACACGCGCCAGGCGGAGCATTCTGTCGTCGGCACCATCCGCGATGTGATTCAGCAGGAACAGACAACCGACCTGCTGGTGGTGCGCGATGGCGATGGACGCGAGCATTGGATTCCGTTCGCCAAGGCGTACCTGGTGCGGATCGACCTGGCCGCGCGCCGATTGGAGATGAGCCTGCCGGCAGGGCTGCTGGAAGTGAATGCGCCGTTGAGCGAGGAGGAAAGACGCGCGATGGAGGAGACGGCGTAATTCATTTTTCAGTGCGCGACTTCTTCGGGCATCGTTTGAACATCTAATCTTGCAGAATCGATCCTAACTTCCAATTGAAGGAGCAACACCTGATGGCACGGACGGCTTCCACCATGCTTGCGCTGGGCACTCCGGCGCCGGACTTCTCATTGCCCGACGTGGTTTCCGGCCGCAGCATTTCCCGGGATCAATTCAGCGGGATGCGCGGCCTGCTGGTCATGTTTCTGTGCTCGCATTGCCCTTTTGTGAAGCATGTCGAACAGGAGCTGGCGGCGATCGGCCATGAATATGCGGTGCGTGGGCTGGGCATGGTGGCGATCGGCAGCAACGACGCCGAAGCCTATCCGGAGGACGCGCCGGAAGGTCTGCGCGCGCAGGCGGTGCGGAACAAATTCACCTTTCACTATCTGTACGATGCTACGCAGGACGTGGCGCGCGCATTCGACGCGGCCTGCACGCCGGACTTCTTCCTTTTCGATGCAGACCTGAAGCTGGTCTATCGCGGTCAGATGGACGGCAGCCGTCCGGGAAACGGAGTCGCCAACGATGGCCGTGATCTGCGCGCCGCCATTGATGCTGTAATGTCCGGTAAGCCGGTGACCAAAGAACAGCAGCCGAGCATCGGGTGCGGCATCAAGTGGAAGGACTCGGAGCGGTAGAGCTATTGATTGATCTGGTCGATTGGAATGCGATCCTTGTCTCCCACCCGGGCCGCAAAGTACTCGGCAAGAGTGGGGCACCCACTGTAGATCCGCCAACTTGAATTTCGCGTTGCATAGAAAATGATCTGTCCCATGCAGTTCGACATCATCACGGTATTTCCGCAGTTTTTCGATGGGCCATTTCAGCATGGCGTGCTGGGGCGAGCGCTCGATGCCGGGCGGGTGCGTGTCGGCATTCATAACCTGCGCGAATTTACGGATGACAGGCACCAGACGGTCGATGACCGGCCCTTTGGCGGCGGCGAGGGAATGGTGCTGAAGCCGGAGCCGGTTTTTCGCGCCGTCGAATCGCTGGGCATCGCGGACAAACCGGAGCGCGACACGGCGCGGGAGCGGGTCGTTCTGCTTTCCGCCCAGGGCAGGCCATTCAATCAGTCAGTGGCGAGAGAAATGGCGCATCTGGAGCGAGTGGTTCTGATCTGCGGCCGGTATGAGGGTGTGGACGAGCGGGTGAACGATCTGGTGGCTGATTGCGAACTTTCGATCGGCGACTACGTGATCTCCGGCGGCGAACTGGCGGCCGCGATTGTTGTGGATGCGGTCAGCCGGCTGGTGCCCGGCGTGCTGGGCAATGAGGATTCCACCCGGTATGAGAGCTTCGCCGCGGAGGCGTTGCAAGACGTGGGCGCAGGAGATATTCCGAGGTCCACGAGCGACTCCGGAGGCTTGCTCGATTATCCGCATTACACGCGTCCGGCGGAGTTTCGCGGCGCCGCGGTGCCTGCGGTGCTGAGTTCCGGCAACCATGAAGAGATTCGCCGCTGGCGGCGTGCGCAGTCGCTGCGGAAGACAGCGCGCAATCGTCCGGAGCTGCTGATCGAGGCCACGCTTTCAGAAAACGACCGGCGGGTGGTCGATCAATTGAAAAAAGAGAACGAAGAACCGTCATAGGCCGTGCCGGCGCGGGCGGAGAAACGGGCTGTCCCGGAAATTTCTCAGGATGTCCGGGATATGCGGGGAAATCCTCGGCGCGAATTTTTCAGACAGCTTTTGCCGTACTCTTTTGCCGTACTATCGTGCAGGCCGATCCTGCATCTAAAGGAGGGCGAAGCCTCGATGATCATGCAGCCCCAGAATGTAATGGCGGAAAAACTATTTGCCGACGGCGGGACAGGCGAGCGAACCCGAACGCTTGAGAAGATCCATCAGCTTTTTCTGGATGCGCCCGCTGCCATTGCAATTCTGAGCGGGCCGGACCACCGTTATGCGCTGGCCAATGCCGCATACCTGGAACTGGTCGGACGCGACTCGGCGTCGGGGTTTATCGACCGGCCGGCGATCGAGGTGTTTCCGGAGCCACAGGAACAAAGCCTCATGAAACTCCTGGACGACGTGTATCGGACAGGAGCGGCATTTGTGTGCAAGGAGATGCCGATCCGGTTGAATCGGACGGCAGACGAGGAGCCTTCAGAGGGATATTTCAACTTTGTCTATCAGCCTGCCCGCGATGGCGATGGGCTGGTCGAGGGAGTCCTTGTGCTGGCAATCGACGTAACGGAACAGGTGCGCGCGCGGCAGGAGATCGCAACGCGCGAGGAGCAGTTTCGGGTGATGGCGGATTCGATTCCGCAACTGGCGTGGATCGCCGATCCGGATGGCGGGATTACCTGGTACAACCGCCGCTGGTATGACTACACCGGCGCGACGCCGGAGCAGATGAAGGGCTGGGGCTGGCAATCGGTGCATCATCCGGAGTTTCTGCCCAGGGTGATTGCGCGCTACAAACACAGCCTGGAAACCGGGGAGGGGTTCGAGATGTCGTTTCCCCTGCGCGGCGCGGACGGAAATTTTCGATTGTTTCTATCGCTGGCCTCGCCGGTGCGGGACGCCGCTGGAAAGATCGTCCGCTGGTTTGGCACCAACACAGATGTGGAGACCCAGCAGAAGGCCGAGGCCGCGCTGCGCCAGTCGGAAAAGCTTGCAGTAGTGGGCCGGCTGGCGTCCTCGATTGCGCACGAGATCAACAACCCGCTGGAAGGGGTGATGAACCTGTTGTACCTTGCGTTGAAAACAGCCATCAACGCAGAGACGAAGATGTATCTGGAGTCTGCTGAGACTGAATTGAAACGGGTCTCCCAGATCACCAGCCAGACACTGCGCTTCCACAAACAGTCAAGCTCTCCGGTGCCGGTCGATATTCGAGAGGTGCTGGATTCTGTTTTAACGCTGTACCGGGGGAAACTCGCGCGGGATGGAATCCGGTTCCATCTGGAAGTCGCGGACTGTCCTCCGCTGATCTGCTATGCGGGCGAGTTGCGGCAGGTGATGGCGAACCTGGTCGGCAATGCGCTGGACGCGATGCCGAAGGGCGGCGATCTTTTCCTGCGAGCGCGTCCGGCGACCAACTGGCGCAACGGGCAGCCGGCGGTGCGATTCACCATTGCGGACAGCGGGCAGGGTATGCAGAGAGAGACCGTCCAGCACATTTACGAGCCGTTTTTTACGACCAAGGGCGAGGTGGGCACCGGGCTGGGACTGTGGGTTACGGCGGGCATCGTGGACAAGCACGGGGGAAGCATCCATGTGCGCAGCCGCGTGCAGCCAGGACGCAGCGGAACGATATTCACCCTGGTATTTCCCCACGCCGTGCCTGGCAAGGCAGGGCGTGGCCCGAAGTTGATGGCGGACGAAATGCAAAATTCCGTGTAAACTGGTGTTTTGGCTTGAACACCTATTTTCACACAGGAACAGGGAACGACCATGTCGATTCATCCAGTAATGCAGCGGCTGGCGGCAAAGCTCCAGCGCACAGATTTTCCCGATTTCGCCCCGGGCGATACGGTCCGGGTGCAGGTAAAGATTAAAGAAGGCGATAAGGAACGCGTGCAGGCCTTCGAGGGGATTGTGATCGCGCGCAAGAATGGCGCGGAGGGCAGCTTTACCGTCCGCAAGATGAGCTTTGGACAGGGCGTCGAGCGCATATTTCCGCTCCACTGCAAGGTGATTGAGAAGGTGGAAAAGATCCGCTCCGCGCGTGTACGCCGGTCGAAGCTGTTTTATCTGCGCGAACTGCGTGGCAAGGCCGCCCGCCTGCGCGAAGCCGATTAATCTTTGCGTCACCCGCTTTTGCGGGCGCAATCCGAATCGCATCTTGACGCCGTCTCCATTCCATCCGGAGACGGCGTTCGAGCTTCTACTGGTTACCGCGGCGTTGAAACGGGATCGACCATAGTTTCCTGCGCGCGCTCAAACGCGTAATGGCTGACATGCACGGAGCCCTGAAAGGGGCGGTCGATGTCCCCGATCGCCACCAGGGCGAGTGAAACAAGAAAACTTAAAGCAAAGATCAGAGTGAAATGCAGGGCGAGATTCTCGCTGCCGATCAGGCAGCAGGATGCAATGGTGATGATTCCGCCCATTACCAGCACGGTCCAAAGAATCGTCGGCATCTGGGTCTGGCTTTCCAGGATGCGAATGCGGCGATGTTCGGTGACGGAGCTTAGCTCCTGCATGGCCTGTAGCACGCAGACCTGTTCGGAATTGTTTTGCGCCGGAGTGCGGGTTACGGTGGTCCAGAGCTGCTTGATGTAAATCTGTCCGGCGTGGGGCGTCTGGTCGCGGCTCATGGTGGGCCATTCCTGATTCAGCACGGCGCTGACGTAGTTTGTCGCGGCAATCTCTATTGCGCTGCGTTGCGGCTGGGGCAGGCCATCGGCGGCGCGAAACAGATTGACAACGCCGTTCGCTTCGTTGTTGGCGTTGGTCTCGGCGGTTTGAAAATTCGCCCAGACGGCATACAGCATGAAGCCCACCATTACGGCATAGATGGTTCCCAGAATAGAAATCTGCCATCCAATTACATCGTTATGGACGCGACGGCGGCGGGGCGGCCAGAACCGATTCAGCAACAGCAGGCAGATCATCGACAGAGTGACCCATAAAACGATGAGATAGACGTTCTGCGCTGTGTCGAGCAAGTTGCGATCCTTAGGAAGCCTTAACTGAGATCCCTGGAAAAACCTTAGCTGAATCCTATACTCGAACCCTGCCGTGGTCCGGCAATTTTTTTATGCCCGTGATTCGAAGCACGCATCGGCTGGCTTTGCAGGCACACCTGTTGCCGCAAGCGCCGCGGCGCTCGCAGGGCTATGCGAGGTTCGCAGGAAGAGTGTGATCAGCCCGGACAGGATCAGCGATGTCCCCATAAATAAAAATCCAGACCGGGAGCTGCGGGTATAGGCCGCCAACAGGCCCACGAACCAGGTGCCGAAAAATCCTCCCAGTGCGCCGCAGCTGTTGACCAGCGCCAGTACTTCGCCGGCGACATTGCTGGGCAGCATGTCGGGCACAATGGCAAAAAACGGACCGTAGGGCGCGTCCATCGCCCCCCCAGCGAGGATCAGAAATCCATAGGCGAGCCAGAAGTTGTGTGCGATGGTGATCGACGACCCGAACAGGGCAAGACCGGCGACGATCAAAAACGGCCAGATAAAGTGTTTCCGGCGCAGGCTGCGGTCGGAATAATGCGCCGTCAGCAGCATCAAGAGAACTGCCAGGACGTAGGGGACAGAGCCCAGCAGGCCAGTCATTCGAATGCTGCGCGAAGAGCCGTTGCGTATCATGCTGGGCAGCCACAAAACGTAGCTGTATACGCCGACGCTCCAGAAGAAATATTGAACACAGATCAGCAGAACACCGGGATGCCGAAACGCATATCCGATGCCTGGGACTGGAGGCATGGCTGCCTGCTCCCGGTCCAATTCCTGCTGAAGGAATTGCCTGGCGGGTGCGCCCAGCCAGGGCGCCTGCACTGGGCGGTCATGCACCAGCCAAAGCCAGAGGAACGCCCAGAGAATCGCCGGCAGCCCCTCCAGGATGAAGGCCATCTGCCAGCCCATTGTGTGAATGATGTAGCCGGTGACGGCAGACATCCAGAGGACGGTGACCGGGTTTCCCAGCAGCAGGATCGTGTTGGTCCGCGAACGCTCCGCGCGCGTGAACCAGTTTGTAAGCAAAATCAGCAGGGCGGGAATGACAACGCTTTCCGCTACGCCGAGCAGAAATCGGTCGGCGGCCAGCAGCCAGAATGAACGGATGACACCGGTGAGCGCGGCCAATACTCCCCAGCCGAGCAAGGAGAGAAATACCAGACGGGTGGCGCTTTTGCGGCGAGCATAGGACGCGCCCGGAATCTGGAACAGGAAATAGCCAAGGAAAAACAGCGCTCCCAGCAGTGCCGAGCGAGCGTCGCTGATATGCAGGGTGGCAGCGAGGCCGGCGGCGGCGCCAAAGCCGTAATTGGCCCGATCAAGATACGCCATGCTGTAGGTAATAAAAACGGCCGGCAGGATTAACAGCCAGCGCTTGCGCATGTCGGAGCGGAGTTGGCGGGAGACAACAGCGGATGCGCTATCGTTGTTCTGCGAACGCCTGTTTTGTGCTCGCATTGAAAAGCCGTCCTCTGCCGGCAGCTCCACTCACATTTGTCGACCGGATTGGCTGGCTTCCATTGACTGGCTACCAATGTATCCAAAATGCGCCGGGCTGTCCTGTGTATTTGCAGTTGGTTGATGACTCTGTGCACGGACGGGCCATATCTGACGGTGCGATGCAGTTCGATCTGTTCGAAGGAGATGGCACAGGCATCGCCCCTATGCTTTCCGATGTTTATCCGAGGCACGCAACCTGGCCATTTGAAAGGGTCGTGCCTGAAAGGGTCGTGCCCGGGCTTTGCTCGATTGAGCCCTACGCTAGGGCGTGTTCACACTACTAGCTAGGTTTCTGTTAAACTGTCTTTACCGATGG
>JADEYI010001146.1_pt1 | contig 23188 bp, 35 predicted proteins | sample 8542331 | NCBI WGS metagenome assembly JADEYI01 (sample SAMN16510988, study PRJNA670497) | mine drainage metagenome | isolation source: biofilm near Copperflume 1 | place: Germany: Marsberg coppermine Kilianstollen | collected 2018-02
GTCTGGCGCAGCTCCTGCACCAGTTGCAGGCGCTCCAGAGAGTTGCGGTCTTGCTCGGGGTCGTAGACCGCCACGCCAATTTTGCCCTGTTTGGCCTGATACATCGCCACGTCGGCGGCCCTGGCTAGCTCATTGAGGGTCTCGCCGTGTTCGGGGTAGAGGGCCACCCCCAAACTCCCCAGCACGTGCAGGGAGTGGTCGCCCACTATGAAAGGGGCGTTGAACACGCTCAAAATTCGCCGCGCCGCGACCTGGGCGGTGGCCCGGTCGGCGCTCGAGAGCAAAACGGCGAACTCATCGCCGCCCAAGCGGGCCAGAATATCGCCCTGGCGCAGCTCGGTTTTGATGCGCCCGGCAACCTGATGCAGCAAATCGTCCCCGGCCCCATGACCCAGGGTGTCGTTGACCATCTTGAAGTTGTCCAGATCCAGGTAAATCAGGGCTGGGGTGTCGTGCTTGCGGCGGTCAGAAACCAACAGGCTCTCGGCTTCCTCCCACAGCTTGCGGCGGTTGGGCAGGTCGGTGAGGGGGTCGTGGTAGGCCAGGTATTCGATGCGGGCTTGTTGGCTTTTGCGTTCTCCAACATCGCGTACGGTCATCATGATCTGTTTGCCGGTGGGCATCTCCACCAACACCCCTTGGGCCTCGACCTCGAGTACCGCCCCACTTTTGTGCAGCGCTTTAACCTCCTCGAAGCCATCGTGCTCTCCGGCCAGAATGCGTGCGATGCGCTCGGCTACCCTGGGTAGGGAGTCGGGGTGGATGAACTGGGTGATAGGCTGCCCCACCACCTCCTCCAGGCGCTCGTACCCCATCGAGGCCAGCCCTATAGGGTTGACGTAGAGGAGCTTGGAGCCGTCATACAGGGCGATAGAGTTGGGCAGGGTTTCCAGCAGGGTGCGGTAGAGCAACTCCTGCTGGCGCAGGTCTTCGTACACTTGCGCCCGGTCTAAGGAGAGGTTGAGCTGAACCGCGACCTGCTCTATTAGGGCCAGGTCGCGCTCGTCCAGGGTGGCCCCGCCCACCAGCAGCACCCCCTTCACGCTGCTTCGCGCTAGCAACGGGACAGCGACGCGCTCGGGGAGTTTTTCTCGTTCGACCACGGTCTGGCCCATCCGGGCCGCTCTGGTCACCATCTCGAGTTCGGTGGAGACCTCTTCCACAGCCGGTTCCGAGCCTACGGGGTTGAGTTGTCCGCTGGGTGGTTGGCTAAGGTAGCTGGTCACGGTGCGAAAGCGGGGATAGGCCGCCAATAGCTTGACCACCTGTCCCATCAAGGCGCTGGGCTCGAGGCTCGAGGCCGCGTCACGCACCCGCGAAAGCAGCACCAGCTCGAGGGCTTGCCTGCCGGTCTGGGCCTGGCTACCCACCAGGGCATTTTCGGCGACCAGGCGGCGGTCAAACTGAAGGCGAAACAACCCAATCGCCAAGCAAGCCACCAGCCCCGAGCCTGTCACCAACCCTACCGCCTCCAAGAGTTCCTGATCCCAGCTGGCATGTACCCAGGCCAGCAGGCCCACCTGAACGCCAATATTCAGCAGCCCCACCAATATGGCCCCACCCAGCCCCAAGGCCCAACTCAGCAGCAGCAGGGCCGGTAGGGACAGCACCATCAGCAAATCGCCCAGGCGCGGATGCAAATGGGGAAAGGCCATGGCATAGGCCCCTAATAAAACCAACCCGGCGACCAGCTCGAGCCGCCGTGTTTGTAGCCAATATCGCAGCCGTTCAATGTTCACTGCCCCGCTCCAAGTTTTGTTAAGGTGCAACTACACGACACCATGAGTCTACCAGCAAAGCCCGCCGATTGTCGCGGCATCTGGACAGGCCAGCAAGGCCCCACAAAAACCCCCCGCAGGGCGCGGGGGGCTCGAGTACGCTTGGGATTTACTTGGTCTGAGTGGCAATGTTTACTTAGTCTGAATGGCGATACTGGTAATGCCAACCGCAGAAGTGATGGTGCGTCCGAGGGTCAATGTGGTCGTGCCCGGAATCAGCTCGTTCACCGAGCCGGTGTTGTTGCCATCGGTGCCTACCCACACGTGGCCTTGCTTGTCCACGGTCAGGCCCGCCGCCTTGGCGATACCGGTATTGTAGGTCGCGCCGATAGTTGCGTTGCCGGTAGTGGCATTGGCTCCGTTCGAGAAAGGCAACTCGAATACCGAGCCTGCGGTGTAGTCGGTGGCCCACAACGAGTTGCGGCCTGCATCGTAGGCCAGGCTGAACACGTCGGGAGTGCCCGCCAGGGTCAGCTCGAGGTTAGGTGTGACCGTTTCAGGAACATTATCTACCGCATAGGTGTCTCCGCTATCAACCACGGTAGCAGTATCGTTAGCGTTTTTGCAGGTCAGAGCCGAAGTGGGGATGCGGGAAATCTTGGTGTTCGAGGCTACCCACAAGTTGCCTGCTGCGTCGAAGCTCAAAGCCCGCACGTTGGTGAGGGAGCCGTCCGAGGCAGTGTAATAGCGCTGGTAGATTTGCAGCGTCTTATTGTCCGGGTTCGGTGAAGGAGGAGCCGATATAACTATAGTGTGCGACTTGCCCTGTGTCAGCGCTGCTGCCGAGTAGCACAGCAGCCCACTCGGTTGGGCCGCTTGAACCGGGGGGCCAGCCAATGAAGCATGACCCTTTACTGCGACCCACAGGTCTCCATTGCTGGCGAAGGCCAGATCGGAGATAACGGCGGGTTGGTCTGCGTAGGAAGTGATGATGGTAAAGGGCTGATTGGTCGCGTTGTCGGTTGCATTGGGGTTGAACGCAGTAGTCGAGTTAATCCCGTTGTAGCTGGCAGCCGGATAAACATCAATCCTGTCGCAGGAACTACCTCCGGCGCAAACTGTGGTGGCATTGCGCTGGCGGGCTATATAGAAGAATTTGGCCGGGTCGAAAGCGATACGGATTTGCGCAGGGTTCACACCGGTTTCAGGGGCGAAAGTGTTGGCAATAAAGCTGAGAGGAGTGGTGTTATCGAAATCATCGCCAAGTTCGGCCTGAATCAGGTCGCTGCCCGTTAGTTGACCGTTGCCCATAGCGAACAGCCAGCCACCAGCATTGGTCTTGGTCACGGCCAGGCTTGCCGAGGTCTGACCAGCGAGAGAGCTAACCCCGGCGCTTGTGGCGTAGGTATTGACCGTCGAGAGCACCTGGGCAGTAAGGGTATAGGCCACATCGGGAATATTGCTGAAGGTTACTCCACTGGTAGTGCCAACCTGGGTGAGAGGCGTGCCAGAAGTGGGGGTAGCGGTCACGACCAGCTTAGCGGCCTGCGTACCGCTGTAACCCGTTACGGTAACTGCCAAAGTACGTAGGGCTGCGCCGTAAGCCACGCTTGCAGCGGCCGTAGCGCCGTTGGTTACGGTAGCAGGCGAGCCCGTGACGGTGGGTGTGCTGCCATTGACGGGCGAAGCCGCGATGGTATAGGAGCCTGCGGCCAAGTCGGTCAGCGTGGTAGTAGCTGTAATGCTTCTCGAGAAGCTGCTAGGGCCGGTTACGGTGACGCTGGGGGTTACACCTGTAGGAGCAGTAACCGTGACGGTCAAAGCGCCCGAGGCTACCGCATAGGCCAGGGTGGCATTAGCAGTTGCGCCGTTGGTAACAGACACGTTGGGTACGGCAGGAGCTTTAAAGCGGTAAAGGTTGGAACCCGCAGGCGGAATATCCACACCGCTTACGGTGTAGGTGCCGATGGGCAAGCCAGAAATAGTGCCTGCACCAGTGTTAGATTTGGCGAAAGTTCCACCAGCGGTCTGGGTCGCAGTGACCTGTGGGGCAGTTACGCCGGAAGGCACACCCGTCAGGGCTACGGCAATGTTGCCCTGGCCCTGGCTATAGGTTACGTTGACCGTGATGTTTTGACCCGCAGCGACGGCTGGAGAGGGTGTGTCAATCAGAACCACATAACCCGCCGGAGGCGTATTGGAGGCCACTGTATAAGTGCCGGGAGCCAGGTAGAGGCTACCACTGGCTGAGAGGGGGCTGCCCGCTACTGCGGTGCCGCCTGAGGTTATGCTCACGCTGGGGGTAAAGCCGGTGGGAGCACCGCTGATGTTGATGGTCAGCTTGCCGTTAGAAACCGCGTAGGCCACGGTACTGGCAGTGGTTTTGCCGGTTTGTACGATAGCCGTGGAAACGGGGGCAGAATAGGTGTACCCATCAGAGCCGGTGGCATCTTTGGCGGTGAGGGTGTAGCTGCCCGGAGCGGTGGTAAGCGATTTGGTGCCGAGGGCAGTAATGGTTTGTGGCGCAGTTCCGGTTGGCCCGGTAACGGTTACGTCGGGGGTGAGGGTTATGCCGGTAGGCGCTGAAACCGTCACCGCCAGGGTTCCGGTGGTCGAACCGCCACTGCCCCCGCAAGCCGCCAGCAGCAACAACAGTGCTGCCGAAGCTGCTGCGAGCCAAGGTGCTCTTCGTGTTTTCATGTATTTGCCTCCTAAGAGAAAGAGTAAAGACTACGCCGTAAACTGCCCGTTATAGAGGTTTATGCGATGCAGGCCGCCCAAATTCGCAGCGCATTACCTCGAGGTGAGGTGGGTCTCGAGAGGACATAAGGTCTTAACGTCTAATGTAACGCAGATTAGAGCGATTAAGGTAAAAAACCTCCCGCTCAGGCTCGAGCGGGAGGACTCGGGGTGTGGGGCACAGGGCTTGTGGGCCTCGAGGGCTTTATAAACGGAAACCAGCTTGACCGACGCGGCCCAGCAAAAACATCGAGAGTAGGGTCGCGGCGGTGAGGATAATCAGCACCAGGGCAAAGCCAATAAAGCGCAGGTCGGCCCCTTCGCTCTCGTATTCCACGCTACGCGGGCGTAGCGCCAGATATAGCAGCGTGGTGACTAAAACCGCCCCGATGGTAAACAAGATTCCAAGCGTCCAGCCCAACACAGTTGCCTCCCTAGAATTATATTACTCCTGGCTTGACAGCTTCCACGCGCCCAGCATGGCCTGTAAGCTACCCTTCAAGCCTATCAGACCCAGGGCATAAGTGGGTATGCCCGCCGCCCAACCCAGCGCTCCCAAAGCCGCCAGGCCAGAGTTCGCCGCAGGCTTTGAGCGGGTTTGGGCCAAGGGTGGAGCTTCCCAGGGCGCGTAGGCACGGGTTTCGTGGTAGCTGAAGTGGGGCCGCACCTCGACCTCGAGCCGCCTCGCCTGGCGGGGGTCGTCCCAGGCTGCCCAGATTCCCTCGGCAGTTTCCTTGCCGCCTGCAAAGCTCGAGCCGATGCCCTCCCCCGGCTCAATCAGCAGGGCATAGCGTGGGCTGGCCCAGTACAGTGCCCTGGCAAACGGCGGCGAATACCCCGGTGAGGCATCCAGCCCCAAAACCAGGCGGCCCTTGGAGTCTTTTGGGAGTGCCGCCAGGACTTCGGCGGCGTGGGCTTTGGCTGTCCACAGCAACACCGTTTCGCCACCTGTGGCTCCCTCCAGGTAAGCGTAAAAAGTGCCGTACTCGTCCTCGAAAGTGCGGGTGCGCTGGGTGAGTTGGCCCTCGAGCCAGTCACTCAGGTCGGCCTGGGGGGTGGTAAGGCTCATCGAGCATCTAGCATACGCCTGAAGAGGGAAGTGCAGAGGGCTAAAGGCTAGACGCAAGACGCTAAACGTCTAACGACTAAGGTTTAAGGTCGAAGGCTCAACAACCTAAAAATACCAACTGCGTCCCAGACGGTGTTTCTTGATAAGGCAATTATGCTGTCCTGGTGTAGCTTTTGACCTTTCTGCATTTAGCGTCTAGCCTTTAGCCCTCTGCATACGATGCTTTACTTGATGCCTGCGTATAATTCAAACCATGCGCGAAGAAATTGATGTCATCGAGCTAGGTGGGGTGGAGGTCTACCTCGAGGACACTGGCGCCCAAAATGCCCCGGCAATTGTCGTGCTGCACGGGGGGCCAGGAGGTTCAGCCTATCCCTTGCGGGAGGGTTTTGGCGACGAACTGGGGAATTTCCGGGTGCTCTACTTGGATCAGCGTGGCTCAGGGCGTAGCCCGGAGTTGCCTGCGGAGGCCCGTTTCTTTACCCTGGATGCCCTGGTCAACGATCTCACAGCCCTGCGCGAACACCTAGGACTGGACTCCTGGACACTTCTGGGGCATGGCTTCGGGGCGGTAGTGGCCCTCGAGTATGCCCGCCGCTCCCCCACAACCAGCGAAAACCTGGTGCTGATTAACCCCTGGAGCAACTTTCCTTGGTTGGCCGGGCAGCTTTACCGGGCTTCGCTGGAGTTGCGTGGGCTGGCCCCAGAAGTAGAAGCTCCCAACCGCCAACAGCGAGCAGAGCCCGCCAACCAACAGCGAGCAGAGCTTACTGACCCCACAGCCTTGCTGAATGAGGCTTTTGCTCAGCTCGAGCCCAAGGCGGTTTTTGACCACTTGATGTTTCCCAGTGCCCATAGCCGCATGGAATACGAATGGCTGGCCGAAGGCGCGGGCATCGTGGGGGCCGATGGGCCAGGGCAAATGTTCGTGAGAAATGGGCTGTGGCGGCTGGACTATACCCCCTATCTAACCGAGCTTCGCCTGGAACCCTCGGTGATTGTGGGCACACTCGATGGCACAGCCTATCCCGAGGCACTAACCATCGCCGACTTGACCGGGGGGGGGCGGATCGAGGTGGTTCTTGGAGCAGGTCACTACCCCTGGATTGACGAGCCCTATGCGTTTAGCGAGGCCCTGCAAATCAGCCTGGAAAACCCATAAGTATCAAGTTCACCCAGATAGATTACGGCTAGTTTATCGCGGTTTCCGCTATTTTTGCCGCTACTCATGGTGGCAAAAAGGAGCTGGGTACGGTCTTTCTAAGCAGGTGGATTGTCCTGTTTTTTCTGAAAACCGCTCTATTTTGAAGAGCCCTGCAAATGCAGTTGAAGTCTCGCAAGGCAAGCAAAAAGATCGGGAGCCGTATAGCTCCCGATCTAAAGGCTGGTGTTTAGTTTTAGTCCACCAGTTCAACCAGCGCGAGCTGGGTTCCGTCGCCCCGGCGACGCTCGGCCAGCTTGAGAACTCGAGTGTATCCACCCGAGCGGGCAGCATATTTAGGGGCAATTTCATCGAAGACCTTCTTGACCAGCTTGGGGTCGTGAAGGTCGCGCAGCACCAAGCGGCGGGCCGAAAGGTCGCCGCGCTTGGCGATGGTAATCAGGTGTTCCACAAAGCCGCCAAGTTCCTTGGCCTTAGGGATGGTGGTGGTGATTCGCCCGTGAGTGAGCAAGTTCTTGGCCTGGTTGCGAGATAGGGCCAGGCGGTGCGAAGAGTTGCGGTTGAGTTTTCGTCCAGAGTTGAGGTGGCGCATGGGTTCTCCTTCGGAGAGGTCTCAGGTCTCAGGTCTCAGGCCACAAAGACCTGGGACTTGTGACTTGCGACCTCAGTCCCTCATCACCAGACCGTGCTGGTTGAGGCAGTCCTTGATTTCTTGCAGGCTGCGGTCGCCGATGCCCGGCACCTTCTTGAGTTCGCGCTCGGAGAGGGCCAAGAGGCTTTCTACGCTCTCGATACCCTCCTCCTTGAGGTTGTGCAGCACGCGGGTGGTAAGGCCCAAGTCGTCTAAGGTGAGGCCCACCCCTCGAGCAGGCGCAGCCGCAACGCTGGGAGTTGTAGCAGGAACCGGAGCTGCCGAGGTGGCTACGGTGGTGGGTTTCTCTATACGCAGTACCGGCGACTGGTCAAAAAACCCGAGCTGCTCACGCAAAATACCCACCGACTGTTGCAAGACCTCTATTGGCGAGACCGAGCCATCCGTCCAGATGCGCAGGGTCAGCTTGTCGAGGTCGGTGCGCTGACCCAGACGGGTATCCTCGACCTGGTAGGCCACGCGGCGTACCGGCGAGTAGAGGGCATCTACAGGAATCGAGGAGATGCGATCTTTGATACCGTGCTTCTCGGCGGGGACATAACCGGTGCCCTCGTCTACACGAATCTCCATCACCAGCTTGCCCTTTTCATCGAGGGTAGCAAGGTAGAGATCGGGATTCATGATTTCGGCATCAGAGCCGACCTCGAGGTCGCGGGCATAGACCGTCTTAGGGCCGCTAGCCCGCAGGGTGAGGGTCTTGGGGCCAGTACCGGGGTTATGAAACTTCACCACGAGTTCCTTGAGGTTGAGGATGAGCTGAATGGCATCTTCCTTGACCGCAGGGATGGTGGAAAACTCGTGCAATACATCCTCGATGTATACGCTGGTGACAGCCGTGCCAGGAATCGAAGAAAGCAAAATCCGGCGCAAGGGGTTACCCAAGGTCACGCCGAAACCGCGCTCGAGCGGCTCCAGCACGAACTCGCCGTAGTTCCCATCAATACGGGCATTGAACACTGGGGCTTTGGTCTTGGTGGTTTCCAAAATTTCCTCCTTCGGAGGGATGAAAGCAGGGAGATAAAGGATAACCGATGAAGGATGAAGGCAAAACCTTGGCCTTGATCCTTTATCCGCTATCCTTCATCCTCCTCTATTACCTCGAGTAAAACTCAATCACCAACTGCTCGTTGACCGGTAGAGAAAGCATCTCGCGCTCGGGCACGCGCAAAAAGCGCCCACTCATGGTGTCTGCATTGAACTCGAGCCAGGGAAAGGTCTTGCGTCCCTTGAAGCGCTCGATGTTGTGGGTGATGAATTCGATTTTTTTAGCCTTCTCCGACACCTTCAGCTCGTCACCCTGACGCACCCGGTAGCCCGGAATCGTGACCCGCTTACCATTGACCAGCACGTGACCATGGCGCACAAACTGTCGAGCCTGGCGGCGGGTGCTGGCGATGCCGATGCGGAAAACCACGTTGTCCAAGCGGCTCTCGAGAAGTTGCAGGAACACCGTGCCGGTTACGCCTTCGCGCTTGCTGGCTTCTTGGAACAAGTTACGAAACTGGGTTTCCGATACATCGTAGATAAAACGTAGCTTCTGCTTTTCGCGCAACCGCACCGAGTAATCGGAAGGGCGACCCTTGCGCTTCTGACCGTGCTGACCAGGAGCATAGGGGCGGCGGTCGAGAAACTTCTGGACTTTCTCGGTTTCGGCTACATTTACGCCCAGCCGCCGGGCAATTTTTACAATCGGACCACGATAACGACCCATGTACGCATACCTCCTACAAACGGGTTCCCGAGTAGAGCGTGATGAAACCGGGAACCCCTAAGGTTCATCACAGCTATAAAACTTACTTGCCCTGGGTTTTGCGGAACTTTTTGCGCAGGCGGCAGCCGTTGTGGGGCAGTGGGGTATCATCTACAATCGAGCGCACCTGGATGCCACTGGCTTGCAGCGCACGGATAGCCTGCTCGCGGCCCGCACCCGTCCCCCGCACCACCACATCTACACTGTTCATGCCGAAACCCTGGGCCTTCTTGGCCGCGTCCATGGCTGCTAGCTGAGCCGCATAAGGCGTACCCTTGCGGCTGCCCTTGTAGCCAATCACCCCACCCGACGACCAGGTGACAGGATGACCGTCACCATCGGTAATGGTGACAATGGTGTTGTTATAGGAGGCGTGGATAAACGCCCGCCCTGCCGAAACATTGCGTTTGACCTTCTTCTTACGTGAGGTGCTTGCTTTTTTCTCAGCCATACTCTCCTCTTTCGCCCCGACTAAAGTGGTGTCAGAGCCTACTGTCCAGGAGTCTCAACTGGCGTGTACACGATGCCTTGGCATCTACGTTCCAGCTTTATGGACATTTACCGGTCAACGTTTACTTCCTGGCAACCTTCTTTTTACCTGCCACGGTCTTGCGGGGGCCTTTGCGGCCACGGGCGTTGGTGCGGGTACGCTGACCCCGCACAGGAAGCCCCCGGCGGTGACGCAGACCCCGGTAGCAGCCGATGTCCATCAGGCGCTTGATGTTTCCGGCGATTTCAGCGCGGAGTTCACCCTCGAGCTTGTAGGTGTTCTCGACAAAATCGCGCAGCTTGGCAACCTCGGCCTCGCTCAAGTCCTTGACGCGGGTAGCCGGGCTGATCTGGGTGGCCTCGAGGGCCTCTTTGGCACGAGCTGGGCCTACACCATAAATGTAGCCAAGCGCGATGTCCACACGTTTATTGCGGGGAATTTCTACACCAGAGATACGAGCCATTCATTCACCTCCTTTTAGCCTTGACGCTGTTTGTGAGTGGGGTCTTCACAGATTACAAAAACTACCCCGTGACGTTTGATGATCTTGCACTTGTCGCACATTTTCTTGACCGATGCACGCACTTTCATGTCATTCCTCCGTTGGCCAGTTTTTGGTTAACCGGTGAACTATCTCCTATACACAATCCTTCCCCGGCTAGGATCGTAGGGCGTAATCTCGACTACCACGCGATCTCCCGGCAAGATTCGGATATAGTTCATGCGCATTTTGCCCGAGATGTAGCACAGGATTTCTGGGCCGTTATCGAGTTGAACCCGGAAGGTGGTGTTGGGCAGCGCTTCCGATATCACGCCCTCGGCGCGGATGGTGTCTTTTTCTTTCGCCAAGCAGTTCCTCCTATACCACAGCAGACACAGTTTTCTGGCTCCCCGTCAAAAGGCGAGGGCCAGATTCGGTGATGAGTACCGTGTTTTCGTAGTGGGCAGCTAGGTTGCCTTTACCAACGGTAGCTGTCCAGCCATCGTTCAATATTACCATTTTGGCCGGGAAAAGGGAAACCATCGGCTCGAAGGCCAGGGTCATACCGGGGCGCAGCTTGGGGCCTTTACCGGGGTCGCCGTAGTTGGGGACTTGGGGGTCTTCGTGCATTCCCCGCCCGACCCCGTGCCCGACCATCTCACGTACACACCACAGGCCATTTTGTTGCTCGACGAAGTTCTGTATCACGTGACCCACATCACCGATGCGATTGCCCGCTTTCAGATACTCCAACCCCAGCCAGAAGGCTTCCTCCGTGACCCGCAGCAGCTTTTCGGCTTCCGGGGAGACCTTGCCGATGGGGTAGGTGCGAGCCATATCGGTGGTGAAGCCCTCAAAGGTGAAAGCGAAGTCCACCTTGAGGATTTCGCCCTCCTTTAGTGGGCGTTTGCTGGGGAAGCCGTGGACGACCACGTCGTCCAGCGACATACAGGTGGCATAGTTGTAGGGTACGCTGCCACCCCCCCGGTAACCGATCTGGGGCGATTTGCCCCCCACCCGGTTCATCGCTTTATGAATGATGGTGTCCAGCTCGAGGGTCGTCACCCCCGGCTTGATGTGCGGCTCGACCTCGGCGAAAAGCTGGGCGTGCAGACGACCAGTTTCGATCATCCGCTCGATTTCCCAGGGGCTTTTGATGTTAATCGCCATATTTACTAAACGCTAGACGCAGAACGCCAAACGCTTTATACCTCCACGCCAAGCGCCGATTGGATGGACTGATATACCCCATCGGGCGTACCCAGGCCGTTGACTTCGCGTAAGGAACCGGTCTTGGTGTAGTAGTCCACCAAGGGCTGGGTCTGGGCTTTGTAGACCTCGAGGCGGTTGCGAATAGTGGCCTCGTTGTCGTCGGAGCGGCCTTCTTGCTGAGCACGGTTCAAGAGGCGTTTGACCAGCTCTTCTTCGGGAGCCGTCACCAACAAGACCCCCAGCAAAGGGGTTTTCAGGCCAGCCAGCAGCTTATCAAGGGCTTCGGCTTGGGCTTTAGTGCGTGGGAAGCCATCGAAGATAACTTTAGGGTTAGGCATAGCGGCGATTTCATCGTGTACCAAGGTCAGAATAAGATCGTCAGGCACCAAGTCGCCCCGATCCAGAATGGGCTTTACTTTTTGACCCAGCTCGGTTCCACGGGCTATGTGGCTGCGCAGGATATCGCCTGTAGAAAGCTGTTTGAAACCCATCTCGGAGGCCAGTCGCTTGGCCTGAGTACCCTTGCCTGCACCTGGAGGGCCTAAGAAAATCACCGCTTCAGCCATGCCTTACCCCTAACGAGTTCTGCCACGCAGACGGCCCTTGCTCAAGAAACCCTCATAGTTGCGCATCTGGAGCTGCGACTCAATTTGGCGCAGGGTGTCGAGGGCCACCCCCACCACAATCAGCAAACTGATGCCGGAGAAGTGGAAGGCCAGGGTGGTCACGCCAGTGACGTTTTGCATGATGGTGGGCAACACTGCCACCACACCGAGGAAAATTGCACCCCATAGGGTCAAGCGGGAAACGATGTGCTCCAAAAACTTCACCGTGGGGTCACCAGGGCGGATACCAGGGATGAATCCACCGTACTCACGCAGGTTTTCCGAGATGCGCCGGGGGTCGAACTGTACGGCGGTATAGACGTAAGTGAAAGCCACAATTAGCAACACTTCAATAAGCAGGCCAGAGGTATTGCGGGGGTTGAAGAAATTGGCGATAGCTTGAGCGAACGGCGAGTTCTGGAAAGCTGGAACACCGCTCAAGAAAAGCGGAACCTGCAAAATCGCCGCCGCAAACACGATAGGAATAACCCCTGCGGCGTTCAGCTTGATGGGGATGTAAGTGGCCTGACCGCCAAACACCTTGCGCCCGACCTGCTTTCTCGCATACTGCACCGGAATGCGCCGTTCGGCTTGCTGAATGGCCGCCATAAAACCAAACGCCACCACCACAAAAGCCAGGAAGATTAGCAGGGCAATCAGGTTGATTTCACCGGTGCGAACCAGGCCAAACGTGCGGCCCAACTGCGGCAGCCAGCTTGCTACAATACCCGCAAAAATCACCATGCTGGTGCCGTTACCAATGCCATATTCGGTAACGCGCTCAGCCATCCACAAGAGCAGGGCGATGCCCGCCACCTGGGTGACGACCACCACGAAGCGAAAGAAGAAACCCGGCTCCCAACCAGGCAGCAGGAAAGCCCCGGCGTTGGACTCGAGGAAAGTCACCGCCAGGAACAAGCCCTGCACCGCACCCAGCGCAATGCCTGCGATGCGGGTATATTGCTGGATTTGCTTCTGGCCTTCGGGGCCTTCTTTTTGCAGCTTCTCGAGGCTGGGAATCACTGTCACCAGAAGCTGCATGATGATGCTAGCGGTGATGTAGGGCATGATGCCCAGAGCAAAAATCGAGAACTGCTCGAAGTTGCCACCGCTGAAGAGGTTGACCAAACCCAATGCACTGCCCGCCTGAGTGCCCAGGAAATCACGGATTTTGGAGATATCCACCCCCGGCGTGGGGATAAAGTTCCCCAGCCGGTACAGCGCCAGTACGAACAGCGTAAACAGGATGCGTCTACGCAGTTCGGGGATTACAAGCGCGGAGCGGAAGGCTTGAAGCATCGCTAGGCTCCCTTGGACTCGAGGACAACCGCTTCGCCACCGGCAGCCTTAAGCTTCTCGGTAGCAGCTTGGGAGAACTTATGGGCGTGAACTTTTATAGCACTGGCCTCCCCCTGAGCCAACACCTTTACCGGGTAGCCAGGACGCACCAGACCAGCTTTGACCAGGGTTTCAGGGCTTACCTCCCCGGAGGTGAAGTGCTTGGCAATCAGGCCAATGTTCACTACCTGATACTCGACGCGGGCAATTTCGCCGGGAACCTGACCGGCCATGCCACGCTTGGGCAGGCGCATTAACAAAGTGGAGCGTCCACCCTCGAAGCGGGCCGAGTTTTTGAGGCCACCTGAGCGGGAAGCCTGGCCCTTGTGACCGCGCCCAGCGGTCTTGCCGTGACCCGAGCCGGGGCCACGGGCTACACGCTTTTTGCGCTTATTGGCCCCTTCGTTGGGCTTGAGATCGGAGAGTTTCATTGCATCACCTCAATAAGGTGCGCCACCTTGCGAATCTGCCCGCGCATGGCGGGATTGTCCTGAATTTCGCGGACACGGTGCATTTTGGTCAGGCCCAGTACCTTGAGGGCTGCTTTCTGGTCGTGAGGATAACCAATCGGGCTTTTGACCAGTCGAACTTTGAGGGTCGCCATAGAGTCGCCGTCGCGGGGCTACTGAGCCGCCGCCTGGGCCTCACCTCCCTCGGGTTTGCTCTTGCGCAGGCGCTTTACATCGTCCCAGGTCTGGAGTTGGCGCAGGGCCTCGAGGGTGGCATATGCCTGGTTGACGTAGTTGCGCGAGCCGAGTTCCTTGGTCAGGATATCGGTAATGCCCGCTAGCTCGAGGATGGCGCGGGGAACTTTACCGGCGATTACCCCTGTACCCGGTGCGGCGGGCCGCAGCAGGATGGTCGAGGAACCCCAAGTCACGGTGATCTCGTGGGGAATGGTGCCGCCCTTGAGGGGTACGTCAATCATGGCCCGGCGGGCGTAGTTGTTGGCCTTCTGCACGGCCACTGGAACTTCCTTGGCCTTGCCCAAACCCAGTCCCACGCGGCCCTGACGGTCACCCACAGCGACAAGCGCCCCGAAACGGAAGCGCCGCCCACCCTGATAGGTTTTAGAAGTGCGGCGCACTTCGATCATCTTCTCTTCAAAATCAGTTTCAGGCATTCCAAACTCCTTAAGCAGAGGGCGGAGGGCACAGGGCAGAGGGCCTTTTTAGCACTCAACTCTTTGCACTCTGCTCTCGGCTAGAACTGCAAGCCCCCTTCGCGGGCACCGTCAGCTAGGGCTTTGACACGCCCGTGGTATTTGAACGAACCCCGGTCGAAGACCACGGCGGTGATGTTTTTGGCCCTGGCGGCTTCGGCGATAGCTTGGCCGACCTTTTTGGCGGTCTCGGTCTTGTTGCCGGTGAGCCCCAGAGCCAAGCTGCTGGCAGTTGCCAGGGTCTCGCCTTTGGCATCGTCAATAATCTGGGCGTAGATGTGGTGCAGCGAGCGATGAACCGATAGGCGCAGGCGACCTGAGGACTTCACAGCGTTGCGCACCCGGAACTCGCGGCGATCGGTAGTGGAAAGACGGGCCATACCTTGCTCCTTTACTTGGCCCCAGCGGCCTTACCGGGCTTGAGCTTGAGGGTTTCATCGGCGTAGCGGATACCCTTGCCGTGATAGGCATCGGGTTTGCGCACTTCACGCAGGTTGGCTGCGACTTGACCGACGAGTTGCTTGTCAATCCCGCGCACCACCACTTTGGTGGGTTCGGGCACTTCAAAGGTGATGCCTGCGGGCGGGTTGACGACCACGCGGTGGCTGTAGCCCACGGTCAGCTCGAGGTTCTTTCCCTGGAGCTGGGCGCGGTAGCCCGTACCGCTAATCAACATTTCTTTAGCAAAACCGCCAGAAACCCCCTGAACCGCATTGGCAATGAGGGTGCGGGTCAGGCCATGGAGGCTCTTGTGGGTGCGGCTGTCCGAAGGACGACCAATCGTTAGCGAGCCGTTCTCACTCTTGACCTGCATCTCGGGGTTGTAGGTCACGCTCAACTCACCCTTAGGGCCTTTGACTTTGACCTGTCCACTGCTTACATCGGCAGTGACACCTTTGGGTAAGCCAATAGGAAGTTTTCCGATGCGGCTCATTACCACACCTCGCAGACGACTTCGCCGCCCACACCGAGCTTGCGCGCTTCGCGGTCGGGCAGCAGACCCTTGGAAGTCGAGATAATGGCCAGGCCAAGCCCGCGACGCACGTTGGGCACGTTCTCAGCACCCACATAGACCCGTCGCCCAGGGCGTGAGACCCGCTGGATATGCTGGATCACCTGTTCGCGGCGGGGGCCATACTTGAGAAACAAGCGCAGGAAGGGCTTGCCCTCATTTTCATGGCGCTCCACCCCCTTGAGGAAGCCTTCTTTGACCAGGATGCCCGCCACCTGCTCTTTGAACTTGGAGGCTGGGACATCCACACTTTCTTTGCGAACCACGAGCCCGTTGCGGATTCGAGTCAGCATATCGGCTATCGGATCACTAAACATCGTTGATTCTCCTTCTTCTCAGATTGGGCTGTTTTGGGGTTGAGCGTTTGCGAGGCCAGGTCTTGGCTAAAACTGCCAACCGTCCAGCTTAGAACGCTCTCAGCACCATCTGAAGGGCTAATCGTGCGGTATCGGAAAAAACTTTCCGACCAACAAGATTGCCTTACCAGCTCGCTTTCTTCACGCCAGGAAGCTGACCCTTGTGGGCCATCTCGCGGAACTGAAGACGGGAAAGGCCAAAATAACGTAGGAACGCACGCGAACGGCCGGTTACCGCACAGCGGCTTTTGTGGCGGGTGGGGCTGGCATCGCGGGGAAGCTCGGCCAGACCAGTGTAATCGCCCGCAGCTTTGAGCGCAGCCCGCTGGGCAGCGTATTTGGCGACGGTCTTTTGCTTGCGTTTCATCTTTTCTACTTGAGACTTCTTTGCCATGTATTCACCTCCTTTCTTTGACCCTACGAAACTCCTGGAACTGCAAGGTTGACTTCCTCTGTTAGCTGTTTGGTCGGTTTGCCAGCGAGTTTCGTAGGGAACCCTGTAAACCCCAAACAACTCCAGTTTACTTACGGAAGGGGAAGCCGAGCAGCTCGAGGAAAGCCTTGGCCTCTTCGTCGTTCTTGGCGGTAGTCACAACGGCAATGTCCATACCGCGCACCGCGTCCACCATGTCGAAGGTAATCTCCGGGAAGATGGCCTGCTCGCGCAGGCCGAGATTGTAGTTACCGCGTCCATCAAAGCTGCCAGGGTTCACGCCACGAAAATCACGGATGCGGGGCAGGGCGATATTGAGAAGCTTCTCGGCGAAAATCCACATCCGGTCGCCGCGCAGCGTGACCCGCAAGCCAATGGGCATCCCCTGACGCAGCTTGAAGTTGGAGATAGATTTCTTGGCCTTGGTCACGGCGGGCTGCTGCCCGGTGATAATGGCAAGCTCCTTACCGGCTTTCTCGAGAATCCGGCTGTCTTCCTTGGCCTCACCCAAGCCCTGGTTAACCACAATTTTGACCAAACGTGGGGCTGCCATAACGTTGGTATAACCAAAGCGCTTGATCAACTCGGGGCGAACCTGCTCGTTGTACTGCTTCTTGAGTGCGATCTCTAATGCCATACGAACCCCTAGTTGCTGTCCAACACACCGCCACACTTGGCGCATACGCGAACTTTTTTGCCGTCATCTAGCAGTTTTTTGCGGATGCGGGTGGGCTTCTCACAACTCGGGCAGATGGGCATCACCTTGGAGGCGTGCAGAGGAGCTTCCTGCTCGATGAAACCACCCTGAGGGTTGCGGGGGTTGGGGCGCACGGCCTTCTTGATGATGTTAACCCCCTCGACCACCACCATGCCCTCGCCGGGCATGACGGATTTAACTTTTCCGGTGGCTCCGCGCAAGCCCTCTCTGCCCGAGAGAACCACTACGTTATCACCTTTCTTGACGTGTACCTTCATGATTCCTCCAACCTAATCGCTTTTCCTGGGATAGCTAGGGATTTCTTCCCATGCTCAAGCACCAAATAGTGAGTATAGCAAAATCCTTGAGAAAAAGCATCCTCTCGCTGTTTTTCCTCCCCCCTTGCGGGGGAGGGGAGGGTGGGGGGGGTGAGCGCAGCGAATGCCTTTTGGTACTGCGAAAGTCAAAAGCCCCTCACCCCAAGTGACTCGCGGACAGGCCGCTGTCCCTAGCGGCCTGCTCGTCTGCGTCCCCTCTCCCGAAAGGAGAGGGGCTAAAGAACCTCGGGGGCCAGCGAGACGATTTTCATGAAGCCGCGCTCGCGCAGTTCTCTCGCTACAGGGCCGAAGACTCGAGTGCCACGGGGCTCGTTCTGGGGGTTGATGAGAACAGCGGCATTGGTATCGAAGCGGATGCTGCTGCCGTCACCGCGCTTGATTTCCTTGGCCGTGCGCACCACCACAGCCTTGACCACTTCGCCTTTTTTGACCATTCCCCGGGGGATGGCTTCCTTGACCGAGGCCACGATTACATCACCCACGCCAGCATATTTGCGGTAGTGGCCCCCCATCACCCGGATACAAGCGATTTTGCGGGCTCCGGTATTGTCGGCGACCTCTAAAACAGTTTCCTGCTGGATCATGCCTTACCACGCTCCTTGCGGGTTTGGTAGCGCTCCACCAAGTCGCTGCGGCCTTCCTCGAGGCGCTTGACCACCACATATTTCTTGTTCTTAGAGATGGGAGTGGCCTCGCGAATTTCCACCACATCACCAGTCTTGAATTCGCCTTTCTCGTCGTGGGCCAGGTATTTCTTGGACTGCTTGATGACCTTGCCGTAGATAGGGTGCTGCATCTGGCGCTCGACCAATACGCTTACCGTCTTCTGGGCCTTGTCGCTCACGACCACGCCGGTTAGTACTTTTCTAGGCATTGCTACTCCTTTCTGCCAATAGCCGATAGCTAAACTCATTTTGAGGTCTCGAGCTATCAGCTATTTTGGCTATTAGCTATCAGCTTTCTTGGCGCGGCTCGAGGGCTTTTTAGCTGCTAAAGCAGCAGGCTTGGGGGCAGATTTCCGGGTGGGCTTTTCGGAGGCCACTTCGATACCTTTGGCTTTTTCACCCAACACCGTCAGCATCCGGGCTACTGCACGTTTGGCCTCGGAAACGCGGTGGTTTTTATCAAGCTGACCAATGCTGGCCTGAAAACGCAGCTCCATCAACTCTTTTTTGGAATCCTGCACCCGCTTTTGCAAGTCGGCCGCACTTAGCTTGCGCAAATCACTGGGCTTCGTCATAGGCATCGCGCTTCACCACCTTGGTCTGCATAGGCAGCTTGTGTCCAGCCAGACGCAGGGCTTCCCTGGCCTGCTCCTCGGTCACACCGCTGACCTCGAACATGACGCGGCCTGGTTTGACCACCGCCACGTAACCCTCAACGTTACCCTTACCCTTACCCATGCGGACTTCCAGGGGTTTTTTGGTGAAGGGTTTGTCGGGGAAGATACGGATGAAAATCTTGCCACCCCGGCGGAAGTGGCGCACCATCGCCACACGCGCGGCCTCAATCTGTTGGCTGGTAACCCAGGTGGGCTCCAAACTCACCAGGCCGTACTCACCAAAGGCCACGTAGTCGCCGCCTTTGGCGGTTCCACGCATCCGGCCCCGGTGGGCCTTGCGATACTTCATGCGCTTAGGCATCAACATGGCTACTGACCTCCCTCAGCCGAGCCCGACTTGCGCACCGCCGAGCGGCGGCGGGGCTTGCCATCCTCACGCTTGGGTGCAGTCGGACGGGCAGCAGGTGCGGCACCGGGTGTGACCTTCTTGCCACCGATGACTTCACCCTGAAAGACATAGGCTTTTATACCCAGCGAGCCATAGGTGGTCTGGGCCCTGGCAGTACCGTAGTCAATATTGGCGCGGAGGGTGTGGAGCGGTACCCGGCCTTCGGCAGCCCACTCCACTCGAGCCTGTTCGGCCCCGCCAATGCGCCCCGAGACCACGATTTTGGCTCCTTGCGCACCAGATTCACGCACGCGCTGTACAGCCTGCTTGATGCTGCGGCGCACCGCGAAGCGACGCTCGATCTGCTCGGCGATGCGCTGGGCCACCAGCGGCGCGGAGAGGTTGGGGTTGCCCACTTCCTGCACGTTCAGGGTCACGGTTTTGCCGGGGAACTTGTTCTGTAGCACTTCGCGCAGGCGTTTGATGGTCTCGCCGCCGCGTCCAATCACCACGCCGGGCTTGGCGGCGTAGACGGTCACGGCGATGTTGTCGGCGGCACGTTCGATTTCGATGCGGGCCAGCCCGGCAGGGCGCAGTTCCTTCTCGATGAGCGAGCGTACTGCACGGTCGTCCACCACAGTCTTGGCATAGGACTTTTTGCTGGCGTACCAGCGCGACTCGAACTCGCGGGTGATACCCAGGCGCAAGCCATTCGGGTTGATTTTATTTCCCATCTTTTTCCCCCACGACGATAGTGATATGGCTGGTGCGCTTTTTGATCTGGTCGGCGCGGCCACGGGCGCGGGGCATCACCCGCTTGAGGCTGGGGCCTTCATCCACAAAGGCCGCCTTGACGAAGAGTTGATCTTCGAGCATGTCGAAGTTGTTGATGGCGTTGGCCGAGGCACTCTCGAGCACCTTGGTGATGGGCTCGCTGGCGCGGTGCGGGGTGAACTTGAGGATGGCTTTGGCCTCCTCTATTCTCTTTCCCCGAATCAAGTCCACCACCAAGCGAACCTTCTGGGGCGACTGGCGCACGTAACGGGCACTGGCTTTGGCTTCCATGTCTCCTCCTTTACTTGGTGGCGGTCTTGGCCTCGCGGCTGTGACCTCGGTAGGTGCGAGTGGGCGAGAACTCACCCAGTTTGTGACCTACCATCTGCTCGGTGACATACACCGGGACGTGCTGTTTGCCGTTGTAAACCGCCAGGGTGTGCCCAATCATCTCAGGCACGATGGTGCTACGGCGGCTCCAGGTCTTGATCACCCGCTTCTCGTTCTTGGCGTTCATCGCCTCGACCTTATCGAGCAGGTGATTGTCCACGAAGATTCCTTTTTTTACGCTGCGCGGCATAAATCACTCCTCTCTACTTGCGCCGAGCGACGATGAATGCGCTCGAGGGCTTCTTCTTCTTACGAGTCTTGAGGCCCTTAGCCTGTTGGCCCCAGGGCGAGACCGGCGGACGACCACGCGGGGTGCGGCCCTCGCCGCCACCGTGGGGGTGATCCACTGGGTTCATCACGCTACCACGCACATGGCCTTTACGGCCCTTGTGGCGGTTGCGCCCGGCCTTACCGATCACGATGTTCTTGTGGTCGCCGTTGGAAACGGTACCGATGGTGGCGTAGCTCTCGGCGTGTACCCGGCGCAGCTCGCCCGAGGGCAACCGCAGAATTACATAATCGCCTTCGCGGCCCTGCACTTGAACCCCAGTTCCAGCGCTGCGGGCCATCTTAGCCCCCTTGCCGGGCTCGAGTTCGACAGCGTGAATCACCGTACCTACCGGGATAAAGCGCAGGGGAAGCGCGTTGCCTACGGCGACGGTAGCCTCAGGGCCACTCACCACCTGGGTGTCTACAGTCAGGCTATCGGGGGCCAGGATGTAGCGCTTCTCGCCATCTTTGTAGAAGAGCAAGGCGATACGGGCGGTGCGGTTGGGGTCGTACTCGATGGCTGCAACCCTGGCTGGAATCCCGGCCTTGTCGCGGCGGCGGAAGTCAATGATGCGGTAGAGCTGCTTGTGCCCGCCGCTGATAAACCTGCTCGTGGTGCGCCCCTGGTTGTTGCGTCCGCCGGTTTTGGGCATCGGCGTGGTGAGCGACTTCTCCGGCTTGGTCTTGGTGATGTCAGAGAAATCCGCCACCGTCATGGTGCGGCGCGAGGGGGTGTAGGGTCTGAACTTCTTAACTGGCATCCTTTACCTCACTTGATACGGACGGGCCGTAGTCGTCCTGCTTCCAAGTGGATTTTTTGCCTCTTCATCGGCTTTCGCCCGTATGGGATTGGGCGAGAAGCGCTCGGCCTCGAGGCTGAAAAAATGGGGGGGGAGAAGGAAGGAGAAAGGCAAAACAGTTCTTTCCTCTTTCTTCTTAGATCAGCCCTTCTAGGGCTTCGATCTTCTGTCCTGCGGCCACCGTCACAATAGCTTTTTTGCGGTCGACCCGCTTACCTTCAAATTTGCCCAGGCGCTTGTCTTTACCCAGGGTATTCTGGATGTTGACCCGCACTACCTTGACCTTGAACGCGGCCTCGATAGCATTGGCAATCTCAGTCTTGTTCGAGCTGGGGGCCACCCAGAAGGTGTAGGTTCCCTCGGAGAATTTGCCATAAGCCTTTTCCGAAAGCACCGGCTTCAAAATAACATCGAAGGAAGTTTTCATGCTTCACCCCCCTCGGTCTTGGCCGGGCTGAGGCGGGCTTGCAGCCCTTCCCAGGCACTGAGTTCCATCACCAAGGCTTCTTGGCGCAAGATATCGTAGACGTTGAGCCCTTCGGGAGCCAGCACCCGCACCCCGACCAGGTTGCGGGCGGCACGGACGATGTTGGCATCACTGGTGACAAGGAGGATGGTTTGGTTCTCGAGCTTGTTATCCGCTAACCAGGCCACGAACTCCTTGGTCTTGCCATTCACACCCTTGAAGCTGTCCACCAGCATCAGTTTGCCGTCCTTGGCGCGGTCGGCCAGGGCCATGCTGAGGCCCAACTTGCGCACCTTTTTAGGCAGGGTGTAGCTGTAGTCGCGGGGACGGGGGCCGAAGGTGGTGCCACCGCCCACGAAGATAGGAGCCCCAGCATCACCGTGGCGAGCCCGCCCGGTGTGCTTTTGGGCGTACATCTTCTTGCCGGTGAAGGCCACCTCGGTGCGGGTTTTGGTATTGGCGGTACCCCGACGGCGTGAAGCCAGTTGCCAGCGCACTACCTCGTATAGCACGTGTGAGTTGACCGACTCCGGCAGCGCAGCCTCGACAGTTTTTTTGCTTCCGAGCACGGGAAGGCTATAACTCATTACTTACCTCCCTTTTTGGCCGGGATTTTGGCAGTCTGGCGCACCACCACCAACGTACCGTTGGCACCGGGAACCGAGCCCTTGACCAGAATCAGGTTCTCATCGGGGAGAATGTCCACCACCTCGAGGCCCTGCATGGTGACCCGCTCGTTGCCCCAACGTCCGGGCATCTTCTTACCTTTGAAAACCCGGCCCGGAGTTTTGCGGTTGCCGATGCTGCCACCGTGGCGGTGAACCTTGTGGGCACCGTGAGAGTCGTTGCCACCAGCAAAGTTCCACTTCTTCATCACGCCAGTGAAGCCGTGACCCTTGGAAGTACCGGTCACGTCCACGACCTCGCCAGTATTGAAAATGCCCACAGTAACAGTGTCGCTCTCGGGAGCAAAGCCCCGCAGTTCCCTGAGGAACTTAACCGGCTCCACGCCGAACTTGGCGAAGTGGCCTTTCATGGGCTTGTTGACGCGCTGGGCTTTCTGAGTCTGGAAGCCGAGCTGCACGGCCTCGTAGCCGTCTTTGTCGGCAGTACGGCGTTGCACCACTGGGCACGGCCCGGCCAGGATGACCGTCACCGGTACGGCCCGGTCGTTCTTCCAGACCTGGGTCATGCCGACTTTGGTACCGAGGATGCCCTTCATCAGCGGCCTCCTACGACTTTGAGCTCGAGCTCTACGCCCGTCGGAAGGTCGAGGTTACGCAACCCCTCAATGGTCTTGGGTGTGGGGTCGGTGATATCCACCAAACGGTTATGGGTGCGCAGCTCGAAGTGCTCCCGGCTATCTTTGTGCTTGAAGGGGCCACGCAGCACAGTAAAACGGCGGATGCGGGTGGGCAGGGGCACTGGCCCCGCCACCTGGGCTCCGCTACGCCGGGCTGTTTCCACAATCTTGGCTGCCGAAGCATCCAAGCTCTTGTGGTCGAAGCCCCGAAGTTTGATTCTTATCTTTGGCATTCAGGGCTCCTTTTACTCCAGCACCTTAGCGACGACCCCAGCACCAACGGTGCGCCCACCCTCACGAA
>JADEYI010001147.1_pt1 | contig 23174 bp, 29 predicted proteins | sample 8542331 | NCBI WGS metagenome assembly JADEYI01 (sample SAMN16510988, study PRJNA670497) | mine drainage metagenome | isolation source: biofilm near Copperflume 1 | place: Germany: Marsberg coppermine Kilianstollen | collected 2018-02
AGCTTCCGCGAGATTGGGCAGGCACTCGGCATCCCGGAAGCCACAGCCAAGACGTACTTTCACCGGGCGAAAGAGCCTCTGCGCGCCTTGCTTAAGCCGGAATTTGCCAATTGGCGAGGAATTAAATGATGGCTTGATGATGGCGGTGCATCGGAGAACGAAGTCGCCTATGAAGTGGGAGTAGGCGACTTTTCACCATGCTCATGGGGGATGGTTTCCCCGGCATCTGCGCCGGCAAACTCGATGTAAGCATCCTCGTCGAGACGCGCTGAAAAGAGCCGTGTCTCATTGGTTCCATCCATTCGCACGTAGACAACTCCCCCGTCGGTGGCGTTGATTATCCCTGGTTCACCTGTGCGCTTGATTCGCACGCGATCACCTTCCTGAAAGTACGTTCCATCTGCATTGGTTTCCATAACTCTTGCTACCTTTCTCAAAGAGCGTGCTGCGCCCAGTGGCCGAATTGTTCATCAAGCTTTCTCTGCTTCTCGTTCATGCTCTCAACGAACATGCTGGCGTCGTGGCGCATGTCGAATGATCGCACAATGCGGTCATCGGGTCCCGCCTCTCCAGAGGGAGAGGCGCGCTCGCGGATCAAAAACACCTGCTCAGTGAGGCGTTGGACATAGTAGCGGTCTTCTATCATCTCACTACCTCTTTGAGCCTCGCCTTGTCGAAGGTGGCCTTAGCAAGCATGGCTCCCTCCTGATTTGCTTCATCGATCTCGCCCTGGATCAAGTGGGTGCCGTCGAAGTTGGCCTTGCCAAGCAAGGCTCCCTCCATGTCTGCTCCGCGAAGGTCTGCTTTGCTGAGATCTGCCTCCCTCAGGATCGAGCGACACAGACTGGCACCGCGCAAGTCCGCGTAACGGAGGTGGGCCTTCAGGAGATTGGCATCGCTCAGATTGGCTCCTCTCAGATCGGCATTGCGCAGGTCTGCCTCGCGCAAATCCGTTCCTCGCAGGTCTGCCTCGCGCAGATTAGCCCCCGTAAGATCAGCGTGGATTAGATCAAACCCCTGAAGATCAGCGCCGCGCAGGTCGGCATCGTGCAGGTCTGGCTCTAAAGCCTGTATCTCAGCATGTTCACGTCTCCACGTATTCCAGATCGTCTTCCCTGCTGAGAGAAGAGCAAGCTCTTTTTGATTCGCCATGAGGTTCACTTTCTTTACTCTTTAGTAGCAATACAGTTACTAGCGGAGATGGTTAGCTACGCACCACTGCTGTTTCGATTAGACTCGATCGTGGTATTGGTTCCGTTTCTTTTCATGCGCGCGCCTCGCGGCATCACGATTAATCTTGTATCCAAATGCGCAGGCAAAGATCACGAGTACGAGGATTAAGAGGACGAAAGGTGGCATACTGTTATCCTTTACTATATCCGACTGTTCCTCTTGCTCCCGCAGGTAAAAAACATAATTTCTCAATTCGTCGCCCACTCCCTATCAAGAGAATAAGCGCGGGATGTAAATGCCAGTACGATTGAGTTGAAACGCTCCTACATTAGAGATACTTTTGAAGCGTTGCTTCACATAGAAGGATAAAGTTCCGAGAAGGAGAAGAGGATAAATCAATTATACACTATTTTTTATAAAAATGCAATATTTGTGAAAAGCCAGTTTGATCTATTTTGTAGGCTCTTTCCGCAACACCCAAATTCGATGTTACCCAACATGGTAGACCTGGGTGTTATTGTTATCAGAGTATGATATACTGCGCGTAGAGTTACGGCGCGTGTGACCAGGAGGGTAAAATGACAACATCAGAAGAGCGACTGACTACCTTAGAAAAAACAGTGTCATTGTTGCAGAAGAGTTCAAGCGGGGGTATTCAAGAATTGAACCGGAATGTAACTATGCTGCTAGGTATGCTCTCTTCTCAGCAATTGGATATCAAAGAAATCAAGATCAGTCAAATCGACGTTGAAGAACGTCTCAATGATATGAATCAACGCATGGAAAGCGGTTTTGAGACGCTAGAAAAACGTTTAGGTGCTTTAGAGAGTCGCTTTGAAACTGTGAATAGCCGTCTTGATGCACATACAACCTTGCTCAATGAGCATACAACCTTGCTCAATGAGCATACAACCGTCCTGAAAGAGCATACAGGACGATTTGACCACATAGACACGCTGCTTGCTCAAATTCTTACACGTCTTCCTGAAAAGCCCTGATCTGCCTTTGCAAGCTACAATATAATACCCTGGTTCACTACCCTGGAGCTGCCTTTTCCGGTAAATAGCTCGCATGAATACTCCATGGAGGTAAGTTTATATGAGCGAGTACCAGCATTATGAATTTATGACCATCGATCAGCCTCTGACGAAGGCGCAACTCGACGCTGTCAATGACCTTTCCAGTCACATCGAAGCATCTTCCACCCATGCCTTAATCATTTACCACTGGGGCGACTTCAAACACGATCCCATTGATGTACTTCACAAGTTCTTTGATGGCTTTCTCTACTGGGCCAACTGGGGTTCGCCCCAACTGGCATTTCGCTTCCCACGTGGAATCTTGCCGGGCAATCTCCTCGATGGCTATGATTTCGAAGATTTCGCCAAACTCACCCGCTACAAGGACTATGATATCCTCGATATCCAATTTGGCGAGATGGAAGGACCCGACGAATGGACCGAATACGACCTGGGATCGCTCATTCCCATCCGCGATGAATTGATGGCAGGCGATCTGCGGTCGCTGTATATCGTCTGGTTGGCCGTCCGGAACATGATGGGCGACTACGACGATAACGAGGACGAAGAGGAAAATGACATCAGTGTGCCGCCAGTTCCGCCTGGCTTTGGCGCTCTGACCTCGGCACAGCAGGAACTGGCAGCATTGTTGCAGGTGCCGGAAGAACTGCTCGTCGCGGCAGCTCGACACAGCAGCGCTGGCAAGCAGGCCGTATCACCAACCGGCGAGAATATTGCCGCGTGGGTCAAACTACTGCCTCCAGAGCGCGGCCACGAGTATCTGGTGCGTTTAGCACAGAATGAACCTGGTTTGAGCCGCCTATTCCTCAGAGAGTTGCGCGAGCGTAATCAGGACAAGGCTGGAGCGACACCGCCCACCGGCGAGCGCGTTACCTACGCCGCGCTGCTCGCTGAAAGCGCGGCTGTTAAAGCCCAACTGGAACGCGAGAGGCGCGAACAGGCGCAAGCTGCCCACCGGCGCCATCTACAAGATATTGACGAACACAAGGAAAGTTACTGGCAACAAGCCGATCAGGCAGCAGCGCGTGGTACGGGTACTGGCTACGATGAAGCCGTGCGCTTATTGATCGAGCTGCGTGACGCCGCCGATCATTTCAAAGAGAACCAGGCATTTCAAGCCCGTTTCCGCGCCTGGATCGGGTCTCACCTGCGCCGCCCTGCCTTAATCAAACGCTTGCAGGCTCAAAAATTCACAGCGCCAGAAATGTAAGTGGTCGTGCTGGCCCGGACTTTGATGCTACTACTGCACCGCCTGTTGCTGAAGCGCAGCTTGCCCGGCAAGAGCCAGCGCGCCCAGCACGCCCACCCGGCTGCCCAGACCTGGCGGCACAATGTAGGTATCGATGTGTTGCATAACCGCCGGAATCTGGATGTACCCGTTGAGCAAGGTCAATACTTCTCGTTGAATCAGCGGAAAGAGCTGGGGCTGGCTCATGACACCACCGCCCAGGATGATACGCTGCGGGGAGAGAATACACATGAAGCTGACACAGGCCAGCGCCAGGTAGTGCGCCTCCAACGCCCAGGCCGGGTGATCGGCAGCCAGGCTCTCGGCTGGCGCTCCCCAGCGCGCTTGCAGGGCAGGCCCGCTCGCCAATCCTTCCAGACAATCCCCGTGATAGGGGCAGATGCCCGCGAATGGATCAACTCCCCGATCGTGTGGCAGGCGAATATGACCCATTTCAGGATGGAGCAGGCCGTGCATCAACCGTCCGTTACAGATGCCGCCGCCACCAACTCCCGTTCCTATAGTCAGGTAGAGGCAGGTCTCCAGGTCCTTTCCTGCTCCCCAGTGCCACTCGCCCAGAGCGGCGGCATTCACATCGGTATCAAAACCCACAGGCACATCCAGTGCCCGCCCGATAGTACCGGCCAGGTCGGTGTTCGCCCAGCCCTGTTTAGGTGTCGAGGTGATAAAACCGTAGTCGGACGCGCCGCGATTCAAAGAGATTGGACCGAACGACCCGATGCCAATCGCGGCGAGCGAATACTGCTGGAAGAAGGCGATTATCTGCGCGAGCGCCTCGCCAGGCGTCGTAGTGGGAAAACGGCTCTCTGCCTGCACATCCGCTGGACCAGCGCCGACCGCGCAGATGATCTTGGTGCCGCCTACTTCAATACCCCCATATAACATTGGCAGTGTCCATCCTCCTTCTTAACGCAGCTTAACGTCCCTTGAATTCAGCTTTGCGCTTCTCGGTATAGGCCGCGATACCTTCTCTGGCATCCTCGCTCTGGAACAGCAATTGTTGCAGCTCGCGCTCAATCGCCAGGCTCTCGGAGAACGGGACTTCCGCGCCAGACTGCACAGCGCGTTTGATGCGCCCGACAGCTTTGGAGGCTTTGTTGGGCGGGCAGAATGACTTCGCGAACTGCATGACCTCGTCCCAGTAGTTTTCTGGCTCGTAGATGTAGTTGATGAGGCCAAGTTCGAGCGCCTCTTCAAAACTGATCAATTTGCCCTCGATCATCAGCTCGATGGCCTTGTTCTTCGGCAGCGCGCGCGCCAGGCGCTGCGTTCCACCCGTGCCAGGCAGCACGCCCAGGGTGACTTCCGGCAGGCCAACCTTGCCACTATTACGCCTGGCAATGCGGATGTCGCAGGCCAGCGCAATCTCCAGACCACCGCCTACTGTGTGACCACTAAGCGCCGCGATCACCAGCTTGGGTGTTTGTTCCAGCCGTATGAGCGTCTCGTTGGCGTGCAGGCAGAAATAGTATTTGAAGGTCGGAGTAACGGCATTAAGCATACTGATCTCGGCCCCGGCGCTAAAGAACTTCTCGCCCGCGCCTCGTAGCAGCAGCACATGCACGTTCTCATCGAAACGCGCCTGTAGAATAGCTTCATCAAGCTGGCGCATCATCTCATAGCTATAGGTGTTCGCCGGGGCGTTGCTGAGTTCGATAATGGCGACACCATCGGTCGTGGTGTAATGTACGAGAGTTCGTTCGGTCGTAGTGGTCATTCCTGGCTTTCCTTTCGTGTCGTGAAGGTGTTCAACATGTCGTCGTCTTTGACATATTCGAACGGCGTATGGCAGGCATTACAATAATACTGCACGGTCAGCAGTTGCTGGCCGAACAGCGAAAAAAACTCGGTATCGTGTGACGCGCAATAGGGACAGACGACTTCTACTCTGGGTGCGTCCGCGTCCCGGCGATTCAGCATAGCGATTATCCCAATCTTCTTCCCTGCGCATCCCACGCCGACCAGGGAAGCGGTTGCGTCAACTCCCACTGCTGAGTCGCGGCGTTGAATGCGGCCGGCATGGCAATATCCAGTTCATTCAAGGCAGGCATAATCTTGCGCAGATAGCGACTGCGCAGTTCGTCGGGCGTGGCATCAATCACACCCTCTTTCTGTAATTGTATCATCGCAGCGTCGTCGCCGGGGCCAAACCAGCACAGCGTCTCGTCCCAAATGCGTCCCAACGCCGCGACCAGCGCCGCGCGTACCGCGCCTCCCGCTTTCGCCAGCCTGCGCGCCCAGCCCTCGGCGTGCAGGAAATGGATGCGCTCCTCCTGCACAACCTTACGCGCGCGCTGGCGCAGCGGTTCGTAACTCGCATCCATCGCTGCCTCAAAGAAGATGGTCAGGGCGGTATCCAGCAGAAAATTGGTGGCGACGAAGTCTGACCAGCCCGCGAAGTCAGCGTCGAGGGCAGTCACAGCATAGCGCAGGGTGCGCGTGGTCGGCTCGACCTGCCGGGGATCGGCCCCGGCCTGCGTAAAGTCTTCCAGCAGTGGATAAAGCGTGCGCGCGTGTCCCAGCTCATCCTGCGTCATGGCGGCAGCCGCGACAGCCGCTTCCAGGGCAGGAGCGCCGTTGCACCAGTACGCATAGCGCCGCCCGATAGCCTGCTTGTTGTCGGCCAGCGATGAAAGGACGCCGAAAAGCGCCGCGTTGTCCCTGTGTGTTCCGGTCGTCATAGTTCTTCCTTACGAGGCGATGACGGTCACGATCGTCTCACGCGGAACGATCACCATCTCGACCCAGCTAAATTCATCAAAAATGGTGCGCGCGTAGACCTGCGCCAGTTCAACATCATCCGCCATCACATTGCCAATCTCGTGCAGCGGTTCTTCGTACTTGCGCCTCGCGTACACCTGCCACACGCGACTCTCATTGAGCGCATCGCGCCGTTGCGCGCCCGTGTTTGTATTTCCTGTGTTATTCATGCCGATATTCCCCAACTGCGCATAATTTCGATACCCTCCTCGCTGAGTCTGGCTTTCGTCCAGACAGGGTCCCACACAACCTCAATACGCACCGCTTCAATGCCCGGCTCTTGCAACAGGCGCGCGCGTATATCATCCATAATGAACTCGGTGGCAGGACAACCCATCGCCGTAAAGGTCAGCTTGACGCAGGCGGTGCCTCCATGTTGAGCGAGATCAACAATCAGCCCCATGTCTACCACGCTGATTGGTATTTCGGGATCGGTCACGTCGCGCAGGGCGTCCCACAGGGCAGCGCACGCCGCGTTCTGCGAGGATTGGACGCGAAGAGATGGATAGGTGGCGCTCATGCGTCTTGCTCCAACAGGCGCAGCATCTCTTTTTTGCCGCGTTGTACCATGCCGACAAACTCCTCGTTCATGGGGCCGCGCGCTTTCCAGCGCTTCATAACATCGTTCCATGTGCAGGGGCCGTCTTCGAGCAGCCAGTGTTTGGCTGTGGCGTCAAAATGCGCCGGGAACGCGCAGTCCACCACGTACTTCTTCTGTTCCTCATCGAAATGGGCCGGAACATTGAGATGCAGTTCTTCGCAAAGTGGCACCGCTGTGGTCATCCAGATCTGGCGCAGTTCGTCGTTGCTATGGCCCTTGAAACCGTACTCAAGCTGCTCGCCATGCTGCTTCAGATCATCGGGCAACCCGAACCATTCGACGGTCAGCAGGAACATCCAGTCCACCGCTTTTTGCAACGCTTCGTGACCGCTAGTGTCCGAGTTGATCCGGCGCATATGCTGCTCGCCGTGTCGCAGGTGGAAGGTCTCTTCCTTATCCACTTTGACCAGCGCGCGTTTCCACGGGCCGAACGTGGTGCTCGAATAGATATCGCCCAGCAGCGTATAGCCCGCCCGGTCATAAAATGCGTTGGCAACCACCAACTCAACCCAGCTATCCAGCGGGATATCAAATGAATACGGGTACTTGAAGTTGCGCGGCTCGCGCTCAAAAATCAATTTTTCCGTATCGACACCCAGGTCGCGCAGCAGGCGATAAGCGATATGAGCATGTCCCAGTTCGTCCTGAATAATGGAGATCGCCGACCCGAAATTGTTCAGATTTGGCGCGTGAACGGCGGCGTGATAATAGGCGGGCGCGCTGATCAATTCCGTATCGGCGGAGACGGTCAGGATACGCTTCATACCCTCAAGATAAATGGGACTCATATGGTCAATAGTCTCGATAAGCTGCTGCTTGCGAATGCGACCAAGCAGAGCCTCTTCACTCTGTAAGGCGGGTGCTACAGGAAAGGCCATCGGCATTGCTCCTTGTCCAAAACGCTTGTTCTGAAAGCAACCATGCGGGTACCGGGGAATGTAACGCCCCTGAACCACTCAAACAAAAAAATTAAACACCTGGTATGTTTATACACGAAATACGCTGAAAAATCAAGAACCTCTTGCCTTTATATTCTACTATATGGTAGAATATGCTGCAAATATCTAAGAAATGGGAGAGCATCCATGGCTCTGAAAAGGGATTCCCTGAAGGTGAGACAAAACGACGCGGGCAAAACCGTGAAGGTGAAGCGCGCGCGCATCACGCAAAAGGCTATCGAATTGGTCGCGTCCGAACTGTTCGCGCGCAAAGGGTTCGGCGCGACCAGCCTGGACGACATCGCCGAGAGCCTGGGCGCAACCAAGGGCGCGCTCTACTATCATGTGAAAAACAAAGAGGAAATTCTGCGCCTCATCTACCTGACCGTCTTGACCGCCAGCGAAGAACCCCTGCGCCGCGTCGTTGAAACCGATCTCCCACCGTCTGAGAAGCTGCGACGCGCCATAGAGCACCAGACAGCCGTAGCCGCTGATCGCTCTCCAGCCATGACGGTCTTCTATCGCGAGCAGCACTACCTGACCGGCCCCTTCGCCAGAGAAATCATCTTGCGCAAAAAAGCCTACGAACGCTACTTCGAGCAAATCATCGAAGAGGGACAGGCGTCGGGCGTATTTCAACCCTCTATCGACCCCAAAATCGCTACCTACGGTCTGCTGGGCATGTGTAACTGGCTTTCCCAGTGGTACCGTCCAGAGGGCCAGTATTCACCGCAGCAAATCGCCGCCATGTTTGTGAACATGACTTGTGGACTGAACATCTGACTGGACGCTCATTGGAGGGCTATTCGGAAGGAGGAAAAATGAACGAACGCACACAGGTTGGCATCATCGGAGCCGGCCCGGCTGGTTTGATGCTATCCCTCCTCCTCGCGAGAGAGGGGATTGATTCAATCGTGCTTGAGAGTCGCAGCCGGGAAGAGATCGAATCAACAATTCGCGCAGGTGTCCTTGAACAGGGAACTGTTGACCTGATGACGGTCATGGGACTGGGTGAACGCATGAGGCGTGAGGGCGTCGTGCATCACGGCATTGAACTGCGCTTCGGTGGAGCGGGACATCGCATCGATTTCGCCGACCTGGCAGGAGGGCGATCCATTACCCTCTATCCCCAGCATGAAGTCATTAAGGATTGCGTCGCCGCCCGCCTCGAACAGGGCGGAACCATACTTTTCAACGTCAGGCATGTCCAGTTAGACGATATCTCAACCGGCCAGCCGCTTATCCGCTGTGTTCACCAGGATAAGCAGGTAGAATTGCGCTGTGATTTTATTGCCGGGTGCGATGGTTTTCACGGAGTGTCCCGCTCGTCTCTACCAGAAACAGGCCTGCGTGTCTTTTCTCGCTCCTATCCCTTTGGATGGCTCGGCATCCTGATGCAGGCCCCTCCTTCGACCTCGGAATTAATTTATGCCTATTCCGAACGGGGTTTCGCCCTGGTCAGCACGCGCTCGCCGGAATTACAGCGCCTGTACATCCAGTGCGACCCAACCGACGATATCGCCAACTGGCCCGATGCCCTGATACTTGACGAACTTCAAGCGCGTTTAGCGACCAGCCATGGGTGGGAGTTGCGCGTGGGGCCGGTCGTCCAGAAAGGCATCCTGGCTATGCGTAGCTTCGTAGTCGAACCGATGCAGTACGGCAGGTTTTTCCTCGCGGGCGATGCCGCCCACATCGTGCCGCCGACCGGGGCGAAAGGCTTGAACCTGGCGGTTGCCGATGTTCGCCATCTTGCCCGCGCGCTTGTTCGTTTCTACCAGCACAACCAGTCCGACCTGTTGGAAGCGTACTCTACAACATGTTTAAAGCGTGTCTGGCGAGCGGAGCATTTTTCCTGGTGGATGACCTCCATGCTGCACCGCTTCCCGGATGACGACGCCTTCCAACAGCGTATGCAGCGCGCTCAACTTGACTATACCGTCAATTCGCGTGCCGCCGCCACGAGTCTCGCGGAAAACTACGTCGGCTTACCTTTTGATTGGTAGCCAGAACACATAGACACCAACAATACTTACCCACACTATCTGCAAGGCAGCAAGACGCTTGACCGCATTCCTTTCACTGCGCGATGCCATAGCAGAAATCGACACCGCTCAACCTGCAAACGTAGGTTCAATTTACCCACGTTTGCAGGTTAGGAAACATCCTTATGCACGTTACAATTGTTTCCGGGACAGAATTTGCTTTACAAGTGAATATTAGGGGGTGAAAGGTAAAGATCGATGGTCTGGCAGTTTACCACCTACACATTTTTAACGCTTGCCTCGGCAGTCCTATCGTCTGCGCTTGCCCTTATAGCCTGGTATCGACGGCCCGCGCCAGGCGCAACGCCATTATGCCTGCTCATGCTGGCAATGACCGTATGGGCGCCGGGCTTTGCTCTGGAATTGGCTAGCCCGAATGTGTCCTCAGCTAGAGTTTGGGATGATATTGCTGTCCTGGGAGCCATCTGCGCGCCAACACTCTGGCTGATTTTCACATTGCACTACAGTGGACGAGTGAGATGGTTGAAGCGTCAGAGCCTGGTACTGCTGACGATTGAACCTCTTCTTACCCTGCTGCTGGTCGGAACCAATGGATTTCACAGCCTCACCGGGAACACAGCGCAATTATATAGTCGTGGCCCATTCTCCTCTCTTTTCGTTATCTCTGGCTGGTGGTACCGGGTCAATTTCGCGTACTCTTTGCTTCTGCTCGCTCTCGGCGCTCTCGTCCTGTGTTCATTCATCCTGACTTTTGCCCGTATGACCCATCTTTATTACATACAGGGCGCGTGCCTGTTCATTGCAGTGTTAATGCCCTGGCCAGGGAACGTATTAACCATCCCCGGCTTAAACTCAACTCCCTACCTGGCTTCATTTGCTTTTCTCGCCTCTTGTCTATTGTTCGCCCTGGACCTCTTCCTCTTCCGGCTATTAGATATTGTGCCGGTTGCGCGCGAAATAGCCATTCAGAACATGAGAGAAGCCGCAATCGCATTGGATGCGCGTGACCGCGTCGTCTATCTCAATTCGGCTGCGCGGCGACTCATCAACTTTAAATCTTCTAAGGCTATTGGACACCCGTTTGGCGACATCTTCTCTTCCTGGCCTGAACTGCTAGAGCGCTGCCATAATCTGGTAGAACTAGATGCAGAAATTAGCATGGGCGAAGGCGAGGCCCTACGCTACTTCGGCCTGCGCATCTCACCCCTCTATCGCTACAGTGGGCACCACGCGGTTACTGGTCGCCTGATCGTTTTGCATGATTTGACAGAACGCATCCAGGCAGAGATGGCGCTCAAAGAGAGCGAGGAGCGCTTTCGCAATATTTTTGCCGCGATTCCAATTGGTATGGCAGTCATAGACGCGGACGGCCATCTGTTGCAGGTGAATCGAGCCTTTTGTGAGATGTTGAGATATAGCGAGCAAGAACTGATTGGACGCAGCATTACAGGCATTACCCATCCCACTGATGCCGGCAAGGATACGCTGCTTGCCGAACAGGCGCTTAAAGGGCAGATTACCAGCTACCAGGTAGAGAAGCGTTACCTGAAAAAGAACCATGAAACGCTCTGGTGTAATCTAACGGCTACGATTCTACGTAATCAAAGAGGGGAGATTGTTTATAGCCTGGTAATGCTTGAAAATATTATCGAGCGCAAAAGAGCCAGACTGCTCGAAGAGGAACGTCATCACGTCGCCTATGAGTTGCACGATGGGCTGGCCCAGGTAGCTGTAAGCACCCATCAGCACCTGCAAGCCTTCGCGAACCACTATCATCCGCGTTCTCCCCAGGCAAAGCAGGAGCTGAACCGGGCGTTGGATCTGGCGCAGCGCTCTGTCAGGGAGGCGCGGCGGCTCATTGCCGGTCTGCGTCCAACCGCGCTGGATGATTTTGGCCTGGCAACCGCGCTGCGCTTACAGGTCGAGTCCCAGCGCGCCGACGGCTGGACAATTACTTTTGAAGAATTGCTCGGGCCAGAACGCCTCCCACCGGCTATCGAAACCACGCTCTACAGCATAGCTCAGGAAGCGCTTACCAATGTGCGCAAACATGCGCAAACCATGCGCGTCCGTCTTACTCTGGAGCGCCAGAATTCGAAAATTCGCCTGGAGGTGCAAGACTGGGGCTGTGGTTTCGAGACGAATATTTTGCTCCGCGAGTTCTGCCCCGGAGAACACGTCGGGATTCGCGCCATGCAGGAACGAGTGGAACTGGTCGGCGGTCATTTTCTCGTTTCCAGCCATCCCGGTATCGGAACCCTGATGGTTGCAGAGGTTCCAGCGATGACATCAGATGAAGCAAACAAAGATGCAGAGATTCAATCGATACTGTCCGATGAAAGAAGTATAGAATATGAGCAATGATGCACCTGCCCTGCGCAAATCTAGATTAGCTCGCCTCGTGATTGCCGACGACCATGAACTGGCTAGAGCCGGGCTGCGCACCATGCTCATTGGTGAGACCTGGGTGGAATTGGTTGGAGAGGCGAGAAATGGCCGCGAGGCACTGTCTATCTGTCGTCGCTTACAACCTGACCTTGCCCTCGTAGATGTGCGTATGCCGGACCTTGACGGCCTGTCCACATGTCGCAGTATCAAGCAGGAATTTCCACTCATCAATGTAATTCTTATCACGATGCACGAAAATCCCCAGTACCTGCTTGAGGCGCTCAAATCGGGCGCATCGGGCTATGTGCTCAAGGACATCACCCAACGCGAATTGCTTGCTACTGTGCGGCGCGTTCTGCGCGGGGAAGCGGTGCTGAACCCGGAAATTGTAGTACGCGCGCTCAATCGACTATCTAACAAAACACCTCTTCAGCCAGGACTTTCTCCGGTACTAGTGTCCCCACGCGAACTCGAGGTACTGCAACTGCTTGCCCAGGGCCAGACAAACCGCGAAATCGCTCGCGCCTTGATCGTTAGCATTAGCACAGTCAAAATCCATGTCGAACACATCCTCGCCAAACTCGGCGTCTGCGATCGTACTCAGGCGGCTGTACGCGCAATCGAACTTGGCCTGCTCGGACCAAGCAGCAGGGATTAACGCACTCTTTCCCTCGCCTTGGTTGGCGCCAGCATGTATCAAGACCCCGAAAAATAGGCCAGGTGGCCTATGTTACCCTGGTCAACTAGCAGATGCTTCATCCGTATCATCTCTTATATACTTCTTCTATGCACTATGCCTGCCAGGATAACCAGCTTTCTTGATGAAAGGCGAGAACAAAAACGAAATAGCTCATGTATTTATATAAAATAAACACATCTATTTTCAACTAAACAATACTATAGTGTAGTAAATAACTGAACTATTTGAAAATTGCAACTTGATAAATCTAAAAGTTTATGTTACTATCGAATTATGCTCATGCTGCTCAGCGCCTTTGATGAGGATAAAAACTAGATCAGGGTGAAAACATGAATACTTGCATATTTTCCTGGTTGTTATCTGAACCTGCGTTTTCTCCCCTCGAACGCAGTGAACTTTCCCTGCCGCGTGAAGCGATGGTTTTCATAGACCGTTAAAAAGGCCTGTACCATGCAATTTTCCAGCGTATCCAGTACCGTTCCGTTCCGGCCCTGCTCTGTAATTGGCCAACAATCTCTCGAGACGGCTCAGGTCTCATCGCTACCTTCGATTTTCGTTATTGTAGCTCGTGCTTCGTTGATTGCAACTGTTCAGGAAGCAGTTGCGACGACTCATTTAGTGCGGTTTCATGACAAACCACGAGCGGTGATGCTCGAGGAGGTACAGCATGGCAACCAAAGTGGAAGATGTCCACATTATCTGGATCGTGGAGGGATTGGGATGTGAAGGAGATACCATCTCGGTCACAGCAGCCACCCAGCCCAGCATCGAGGATCTCGTGTTGGGAGCTATCCCAGGCATCCCCAGGGTTCATATCCACAATAAGTGCATTGCCTACGAGTGGGGCAAAGACTTCATGGAATGGTGGTATAAAGCCGAGCGGGGTGAACTCGACCCCTTTGTTCTCGTGTTTGAAGGCTCGGTTCCCAACGAAAAGATCAAGTCCGAAGGCTACTGGACGGGCCTCGGCGTCGATCCTGCGACCAACCAGCCTATTCCTGTCTCAGATTGGATTGATCGTCTGGCACCTAAGGCTCTCGCTGTGGTTGCGGTAGGAACCTGCGCCACCTATGGCGGCATCCATGCCATGCAGGGCAATCCCACAGGCGCCATGGGTGTTGCTGACTACCTGGGCTGGGATTGGAAATCCAAAGCCGGCATCCCCATCATCAACGTCCCCGGCTGCCCCGTACAGCCGGACAACTTCATGGAAACCGTCCTCTATCTACTCTACCAGGCAGCAGGCATGGCGCCGATGATTCCACTGGACGATGTCGGGCGACCGACATGGCTCTTCGGCAAAACAGTCCATGAAGGCTGCGATCGTGGTAGTTATTACGAGCAGGGCATGTTCGCTACCGAGTACGGCTCGCCTCTGTGCATTGTGAAGCTGGGCTGCTGGGGACCTGTAGTGAACTGTAATGTTCCCAAGCGCGGCTGGATGAATGGTATCGGCGGTTGCCCGAATGTCGGTGGCATCTGCATTGGCTGCACCATGCCGGGCTTCCCGGACAAATTTATGCCCTTTATGGATGAACCACCCGGCGCGAAGCTTTCGACGAACGTGGTTAAGATGTGGGGTGGTCCACTGCGGAGACTGCGCCAGGTAACGAATGTGACGGTCAACAAAGAACCGTCCTGGCGGCATAAAGGCCGGGAACTGACGACCGGCTACCGACCAACGTGGAGAAGATGAACAGGCGACGTGCCGCCTGCAGGTACCATGTACGGACTCGATGTATCGCGTCCTCGACAAAGGAGATAGTTTCATGACTACACAAGCGAGACGAGAAGAGACCCCCGTTCAGCCACCACAGCTTGTAGAGATGTCCTGGGACCCGATGACTCGCATCGTCGGCAGCCTGGGCATCTACACCAAGATCGACTTTAAGCAGCGCAAGGTGGTGGAAGCCTACAGCAGCTCCCACATCTTCCGGGGGTATAGCCTTTTCATGCAGGGCAAAGACCCTCGCGATGCCCATTTCATTACGAGCCGCATCTGTGGCATTTGCGGCGATAATCACGCAACGTGTTCCGTCTACACCCAGAATATGGCCTACGGAGTCAAGCCTCCCGCTCTGGGCGAGTGGATTATCAACCTGGGCGAGGCGGCTGAGTACATGTTCGACCACAATATCTTCCAGGAGAACCTGGTCGGCGTGGACTTCTGCGAGCAGATGGTGAAAGAGACCAATCCGTCCGTGCTTGAGAAAGCGAACAAGACCGACGCCCCGCACGCTGCGGATCATGGATATCGCACCATCGGCGACATCATGCGCTCGCTCAATCCCTTCACCGGCGAGTTCTATCGCGAGGCGCTGCACGTGAGCCGCTATACGCGCGAGGCATTCTGTTTGATGGAGGGACGCCACGTCCATCCCTCGACACTCTATCCGGGCGGAGTCGGAACCGTCGCCACCGTCCAGGTCTTTACCGACTACCTGGTACGCTTGATGAAGTACGTCGAATGGATGAAGAAGGTCGTTCCCATGCACGACGACCTGTTCGACTTCTGGTACCAGGCCCTGCCCGGCTACGAGCAGGTTGGCTACCGCCAGACTCTGCTTGGCTGCTGGGGATCATGGCAAGACCCCGATGTGTGCGACTTCGATTATCGCACCATGGAAAAGTGGGGACGCGCCATGTTCGTCACCCCTGGTGTTGTGGTGGACGGGGAGTTAGTGACGACAAGCCTGGTTGACATCAACCTCGGTATCCGCATCCTGCTGGGAAGTTCCTACTACGAGGATTGGGATAACCAGCGCACCTTCGTCGATCGCGACCCGCTTGGCAACCCGGTCGACAAGCGCCACCCCTGGAATCAGACCACCATCCCCAGACCGCAGAAACGCGACTTCAATGACAAATACAGCTGGACGATGTCGCCTCGCTGGTACGACAAGCGCACGGGGAAGTACCTGGCCCTCGATACCGGCGGCGGCCCTATCGCTCGACTGTGGTCGACGGCTCTGGCCGGGCTGGTAAACCTGGGAGGTCTGGTCGAGGCTACCGGACACAGCGTCATGATTCGCCTGCCCAAGAGCGCCACAAAGCCAGCGGTGGAGTTCGAGTGGAAGATTCCGCAATGGAGCAACGCTATCGAGCGCAACCGCGCGCGGACATACTTCCAGGCCTACGCTGCCGCCGTCGCGCTGCACTGCGTAGAGAAGGCGCTTGACGAGGTGCGCGCGGGTCACACCAGGACCTGGAGCGACTTCACGGTGCCAAAGGAAGCCATCGGCTGCGGGTTCCACGAAGCGGTACGCGGCGTGCTTTCCCATCACATGGTTATCGAAAACGGCAAGATCGCCAACTACCATCCCTATCCCCCAACACCCTGGAACGGCAGTGTGCGAGACATGTACGGCACGCCCGGCCCCTATGAAGATGCTGTGCAGAACACGCCCATCTTCGAAGAGAACGGCCCGGACACCTTCAAGGGCATCGATATCATGCGAGCGGTTCGCAGCTTTGACCCCTGTCTGCCGTGTGGTGTTCACATGTACCTGGGCGAAGGGAAAGAGCTTCAGAAGGTTCTCTCGCCAACATTTGGCATAAACTCGTAGTGCATCTCACCAGTTGTGGCTGTAGGACGACTTTTGTAGCGCGCTTCACACTCCTACAGCCACGGCGTAGTTATGAAAGGGCAGATAGAACATCGTAGAAATACGGACTGACTATACAAAAAGGAGAGTATCCAATGGCAGAGCAGCAGAAGCCGCCAGCTTCGACTCTGCTTGGTCCTGCGCACACGACGGGCACACCTGAGGGTGAGGAGAGGAAGAAAAAGGAGGGCAAAGAGGCCGGACGTAAGGATACCGGGGCCACTGGTAAAGCAAAACGTCCCGCGGGGAAGTCAACGGCCAGGTCATCCACAGGCGTCAATCCTAAAGAACCGGTAGATCCGACCAGCCCAAATTTGCCGCCACCCTGACACATCCACGACCGGCAGGCCGGTTCTTCCGCTACAATTGACTATCTCCGGCCAGAGCTTTTCTGGTCGGGGGAAGTATCTGGAAGGCTAAAGAGGAGAATATGTAATGCCACAAGAAGTGCAGGGACACCAGCACCCGGCGGCGCGACTCGATGCGCTGGTCCAGGAGGTCTCCGAGTTTTCTGATCCGCGCGCGCGCGCCACGGCTGAGGAGCTTGTCCAGACGCTTCTCGATATGTATGGTGAAGGGCTGGCACGGCTGCTTGAAATTACTGCCGAGTCGGAAGTAGCGGGTCTCGCATTGATCGATACCTTCGCGAGCGATGAACTGCTGAGTTCCTTATTTCTGCTTCACGGTTTGCATCCAATCGACATCGAGACGCGCGTCATCTCGGCCCTGGAAGAGGTACGGCCATACCTCAAGTCGCATGGTGGCAACGTCGAGTTTGTTAAGGTTGAAGACCGCATAGCTCACCTGCGCCTTGAGGGTAGTTGCCACGGCTGTCCCGGCTCAACCATGACACTCAAATTAGCGATTGAGGAGGCTATCTACAAGGCCGCTCCAGATCTGGATGGGCTTCAGGTAGAAGGCGTTACCGATCCACCGCCGCGCCCAGGCGTACCGATCACCTTTGTTCCCACACGACGACACAAAGATAGCGCGCGCTCAACGGAGCAGAACAGTGGATGGAGTGCGGTGGAGGAACTGCCATCGCTTCCTGAAGACACACTTACGGTAATCACCGTACAGAGGAAACCGGTACTCTTCTGTTCGATTGCGTACACCTACTATGCTTACCATAACCGGTGTAGCAATTGCGATGCGCCTCTTGACGGCGGCAGGTTAGAAGGAACGATCCTTACCTGTTCCTCTTGCGGGCGGCAATATGATGTGTGCCTGGCGGGACGATGCCTGGATGCTGCTGGCCTGTTCCTCGAACCAGTCCCACTATTGGTGGAGAATGGCAAGGTAAAAGTGGCCCTGTCAGCGCTGGCAAAAGACGAACAACCCGGGGTGATCCTGTCCACACACGCGAGATGAGGTGAGCAACCATGTCGTCATTCGACCTGACAAATAACTCTGATGATCGTTCCTCTGCATCCCTCGACGTGCTGCGCCAGTTTACGCGCAGGCGAGAAATGCGCCCTCCTGTGGAGCAGTGCGAGCTTTGCAGTTCAGAGATTGCGGCAGATCACCGCCACCTTCTGGAACTCGCCAGGCGAACGTTGATCTGCGTATGCATTCCTTGTTCAATACTCTTTGGTGATCCGGGAGCCGGGCAGGGGAAGTACCGGCTTGTACCATCGCGCTTTCTGAAACTCCTGGATTTCCAGATGACGGATGAACAGTGGGACGACCTCATGATTCCTGTGAACATGGTCTATATCTTTCATAACACAGCCGCTCAACGTGTTATGGCCTTCTATCCCAGCCCGGCGGGTGCCATGGAGTCCACGCTCACCCTGGAAGGCTGGGATGCGCTTGTCAGCGCCAACCCTATCCTGAACAATCTGGAACCCGATGTCGAGGCGCTCCTTATCAACCGGGTGAAGAACAGAGGTGGTGAGCAGTATCGCGAACACTATATTGCCCCCATAGATGTCTGCTACGAACTTGTTGGCCTGATCCGTCTCAAGTGGAAAGGTCTGAGCGGCGGTGAAGAGGTCTGGAAAGCCATTGAGGAGTTCTTTGAGCGCCTGCGCGCAAGGGCGATCACGGTCGAGGATTCCTCGGCCAACACCTGGCCTACAAATAATCCCCCCGCCTGGAGGAGAGGCTAATGCTAGACCTGAACTTTGAAATCATTAGCGCAGAGGTTGCAGCCTATAGCGTGCTTCCGATGCTCATCTTCAAAATGCGCATCGCCAACGAGAGCGAGGAAGTGCAGATCCATAATGTCAACCTGAAGTGCCAGATCATGCTCTCTGTTACAAAACGGCGCTATACCGCCGAAGAAAAGGCCAGATCACAGGAGCTTTTTGGTACGCCGGAACGCTGGGGTGAAACCCTGCGCGCGTTTCTGTGGACGCATGTCACCACGGTAGTCCCGCGCTTCTCAGGAAGTACCGTCGTCGATCTGCCTGTCCCGTGTTCTTATGATTTTGAAGTGGTGAGCACAAAGTACTTCAATGCCCTCGAGGACGGTGAAATCCCTCTCAGTTTCCTGTTCAGTGGAACCATCTTCTATGAAGGCGCGGCTGGCAATTTACAGATCGCGCAGATTTCCTGGTCTAAGGAAGCGACGTACCGCCTGCCGGTTGCTCTCTGGAAAGCAGCGATAGAGTCCTCCTTTCCCAATAGCGCGTGGATTCGCCTGCCGAAGGATGTCTTCGACCAGCTCTACCAGTATAAGATCGCGCATGGGCTTCCTACCTGGGAGGCAGCTTTTGACCACCTGCTGCGGGCAAGTAGCGAGGAGGTCCAGTCATGAGGCTAGATCAAATCAAGGAAGTCGCCAACGCGGTACTCTTCGAGGGCTATCTTCTCTATCCATACCGGCAGTCAGCCATCAAAAACCGCACGCGCTGGACGTTCGGCGTCATCTATCCACGTGAATATAGTGAGGCCAACGGCGGTATTGAACCCTGGACCATGCACACCGAGTGCCTGGTGGAGGCGGACAATGGGCAGCCAGGCGATATATCGCTCGACATCACCGTACGGTTTCTACACTTGCTGCTCCGTTCAGTTGCGCAGACCGAACCTGCGAAGAACGCTCATGAAGAGCCTTTTGCAGGTGAGTGGGGCCTGGCAAGCCGTTTTGCTGGCGAACCTTTGCAAGAGGGCGTGGAGCGCGAGGTGAGCGTGCTCAATCTTTCCTTGCCCGAGTTGCTTGCGCAGCCGCGCATTGTGGAGATCAATTTTCCCGGTGAGCGCCTGGTGGAGGAAAAGAACCAGGCACAGCAAGCTTCGACAATTCCAGGACAAATTGTTCGAGAGCAGCAGCCAATCGTAGGTGCAGCGATCATTGCGGCAGAGCCAGTGGGTGAAAACATTTTCAAGCTTAGCATTCACATTGAAAACAGGACACCCGAGACCGGCAAGGTGACGAGCCGGCGCGATGCGGTTTTGTTCCAATCGTTTGTCTCTACGCACACCATCTTACAGGTACGACATGGCTCCTTCATCTCACTTTTAGAGCCGCCCGAAGCGGCGCAACCTGTCGTCAGGGAATGTCAAAATCTCCGCACCTGGCCGGTGTTGGTCGGTCAGGATGGAGAACGCAATGCCATGATATCCTCGCCCATCATCCTGTATGATTACCCGCAGATTGCCCCGGAAAGTCCCGGCAACCTCTTCGATGGCACTGAAATTGATGAAATTCTCAGCCTGCGTATCATGACTCTGACCGATGAAGAGAAAGAGCAAATGCGGCAGGACGAGCGCACGCGCGAGATACTGGAGCGGACAGAGGCCCTGACGCCCGAGCAATTCATGAAGCTGCATGGCGCAATCCGCGATCTGCGCCCCATCAGTGAAGGAGAAAAAGCATGATGCCTCGTGGAGGTTGGAATTTTCCTGGCGAGGATTACCCACCGCCAGAATCGATAACCATTGCTGGGAAGGAGGTGAGGGCAGGAGATCGGGTACGCCTGCACCCCAAAAAGGGACGTGCTGATGCTTTCGATTTGGTTCTTGATGGCAAGACTGCCAGGATCGAGGTCATCCACCAGGATTTCGAGAATCGCCTTTACCTGGTAGTCACAGCGGATGATGATCCCGCTATGGAGCAGATGCAGAATGACGACCGCATCTTGCCCGGTCATCATTTCTTTTTCTTCCCGGAGGAGGTAGAACCGCTGGGGGAGGATGGAGACGACGAGGATTAGCCATGGAAGAAACTGTGAACAGTACATCACCGGCGGGACGCCAGCCTGGGCGCGTACTTATTGCGTGCATAGGCAATATTTTTCTGGGTGATGATGGCTTTGGGGTTGAGGTTGCCCACCATCTGATGAGCCGCGAGACCCGGCAGTACCCGCAGGGCGTTCAGGTTGCCGATTTCGGCATTCGGGGCATGGACCTGGCCTACGCCTTGCTCGATGAGTATGATATGCTTATACTGGTTGATGCTATCCCGCGAGGTGGCTCACCAGGCACGCTGTATCTGATCGAACCGGACTTGTCAGGCATGAGTCCCGAGAAAGGAGTAGAAGCTGGCAGAGTAGCGCTGGATAACCACAGTATGGACCCTGTGAAGGTGCTTGCCTACGCCAGGACATTAGGCGCAAAACCAATCCATACGTTGCTTGTTGGCTGCGAACCTTCCCCGATGAGCGATAGTGAGTATAGCGGGATGCAAATGGGATTGAGCGAACCAGTGCAGGCAGCCGTCGCTGAAGCGGTGAGGATGATCGACTCGCTCGTCGAGCAGGCGGTTCCGATACGTAGTCAAGCATAAAAGCAGTTAGACGATTCTTATATTGAGTACAAGAAAGGAACGGATACAATGTTCAAGTTGCTAGCTCTTGCCCTGGCCCTTGTGGCGGGCTATATGATCCTCCAGCAGCTTCCTGACGTTCAGCGGTATCTGAAGATGCGAGCAATGTAACGGGGTGCATTTCAGCATCCTTGCGACGGCCTGCGCCATGTGCAGAGAAAGGAAAGACGATGGGCTGGATCATCTTGCTAATCGTTATTGGCGTACTCGTACTTGTTGGAGTAGTTGTCGTACTGACACAACTTCCTGATATTCTGCGTTACCGGCGTATACGCTCGATGTAACGCAGTAACACGTACCTGGAATGAGGTTGGCCGTGCATGAACTCGCTATCGCCCAGAGTATCGTCGAGGCTGTCGAGGCCAAAGCTGTCGAATGCAACGCGGCGCGTGTTAAAAGCGTGCGACTCAAAGTTGGCGAGGCCAGTGGCATTGTTGGCGATTCGCTGGCGTTCAGCTTCGAAATGCTAACCAGCATGGCCCCGGTTTTAACGGGCGCGCATTTGCTGATCGACAGCGTGCCACACCGCGCGCTCTGTCGTCACTGCGACAGCGAGTTCGCCGTCGTCAACTATGTCGCCCTGTGTCCCACCTGTCAGGAGTGGTCCAGCGAAGTCGTCTCGGGTACCGAACTCCAGATTATGGAATTGGAAATCGAGAGGAACGACAATCATGCCTAAAGTGACCCTCGCTCAGAATATCCTGGCCGTCAACGAGCATGTCGCTCAGGAGATTCGCCAGTCGTTGAGCGCGCGCGGCATTCGCGCGCTCAACATAATGAGTTCACCAGGGGCTGGCAAAACAACCCTGTTGGAGCGTACCATTGAGCGACTGCGCGGGCGGCTCGGCATCGGTGTGATCGAGGGCGATGTCGAGACAAGCGCCGACGCGGAACGTATCGAAGCGGCAGGCGCTGAAACCGTCCAGATCAACACGCAGGGAACCTGTCACCTTGAAGCTCACATGATCCGCGACGCGCTCGCGCAAATTGATCTGGCGCACGTGGACCTGCTCGTGATCGAGAACGTTGGCAACCTGGTCTGCCCCGCTGCCTGGGACCTGGGAGAAGATCTGCGCGTTGTGGTTGTCAGTACCACCGAAGGCGATGATAAACCCGCCAAGTACCCGCAAATGTTCGCCATTTCGCAGGTAATGATTGTGAACAAGCTCGACTTGCTCCCTTACGTCAACTACGACCTGCAAAAGGTCAGGCGGCAAGCGCTGTCTATCAATCCCAACCTGCATATCTTTGAGGTAAGCTGCCAGACGGGTGAAGGACTCGAAGCATGGTGTGATTGGCTTGGTACATTCGCGCGCGGCGTATAGCGACTCGACCGAAAAGGAAGCGGATAATGGCATCCGTAATCAGTTCGACAATTCAACGGCGACGCATTAGTGTGCAGGGCATTGTGCAGGGCGTGGGCTTTCGGCCTTTCGTCTATGGGCTGGCGCTGCGCTGGTGTCTGGTTGGTTTCGTACTCAACGATAGCCAGGGAGTCACTATCGAAGTTGAGGGCAGCGTTGAATCCCTCGATGGCTTCCAGCTGGCCTTGCGCGAGCAGGTTCCACCACTTGCGCGCATCGATTCTGTCGTTACCGAACTGCTGCCGCTCTGCCACGAAAACGGCTTCAGCATCACACATAGCCAGCAGGGGTCTGTTCGGCAAGCGCTCATCTCGCCCGATAGCGCAACCTGTGACGACTGCCTGCGCGAAGCCTTCGACCCCGCCGACCGCCGCTATCGCTATCCTTTCATCAACTGCGCCAACTGCGGCCCCCGCTTCACCATTGTACAGGATGTTCCGTATGATCGCGAAAAGACCACCATGCAGGTCTGCCCGATGTGCCCAATCTGTCAATCAGAATACGACGACTCTCTCCACCGTCGTTTTCAGGCCCAACTGAACGCCTGTACAACCTGGGGCCCGCATGTTCGCCTCGTCA